>ERZ795054.1135-NODE-1135-length-26557-cov-6.313863_pt1 | contig 26557 bp, 25 predicted proteins | sample MGYA00375138_ERZ795054 | MGnify/ENA primary metagenome ERZ795054 (study PRJEB30183, sample SAMN05720215) | anaerobic digester metagenome | isolation source: active sludge of municipal wastewater-treating anaerobic digesters | place: USA | collected 2014-12-23 ... | reverse complement strand
ACATACGTGAACTGGTCTGCGGGAACGACAGCGCTGGTACCGCCCGGTGTAACAACCGTCACATCAACCATTCCTGCTGGACCAGGTGGTGTGTTGAGAACGATCTCTGTGGGAGACACGGAGGTAAAAGCGGTGACGTTCGTGCTCCCGAAGTAGACGTCCGTTACACCGGTAAAATCACTCCCGGTTATGGTAACTTCGTCTCCACCGAGTGTTGAGCCGGTTGCCGGTGAAATCCCGGCAACGACGGGCGGTGTAATATACGTGAAACGGTCTGCGGTTACCACAGCGCTGGTACCTGCCGGGGTCTTGACCGTTATATCAACCATTCCTGCTGAACCAGGCGGTGAGTTGAGTATTATCTGCGTGTCAGAAACAGATTTAAAACTGGTAACGTCAGTGAGTCCGAAATAGACGTCTGTTACTCCGGTAAACACGGTCCCGGTTATAGTTACTTCGGTTCCGCCAAGGGTTGAGCCGGTCGCTGGCGAAATCCCGGTTACGACCGGAGCTGGTGTAACCCATTTCCCGATGATCGGGATATCGTTAGCAATCCCGTAGTTGAACCGGCGATTTACGGTCCTGTCCATCCCATAGTCCAGGATCCACTGGCCGGACCGGAATACCCCGATATCGGTTGCCCCGTCATTATTGAAGTCGCCCACGAGGGGAGTGTCGGTAGCAAGACCATACTGGAACCGGCGATTTACGGTCCTGTCCATCCCATAATCCAGGATCCATTCGCCGGACCGGATTACCCCGATATCCATGGTCCCGTCATTGTTGAAGTAGCCGATTACCGGAATATCAGTGGAAAGACCATACTGGAACCGGCGATTTACGGTCCTGTCCATCCCATAGTCCAGGATCCACTCACCGGACCGGAAGACCCCGATATCCATGGTCCCGTCATTGTTGAAGTCACCCACGAGGGGAGTGTCGGTAGCAAGACCATACTGGAACCGGCGATCTACAATCCGGTCCATCCTATAGTCCAGGATCCACTGGCCGGACCGGATTACCCCGATATCCATGGTCCCGTCATTGTTGAAGTCGCCTGCCACCGGAATATCGGTCGCAACACCATAGTTGAACCGGCGATTTACAGTCCCATCGATCCCATAATCCAGGATCCACTGGCCGGACCGGATTACCCCGATATCGCGACCAAGCGGGGATGCTGTTATCATAAACCCGTTGATGAGCATCGCTTCCTGCCCATCGGGAGTGGTGACTACGACATCCCGGAGACCCACCGGTTGCCCGGCCAAGTCAAAGGTACAGGTCATTTTGGTGGAACCGACAACGGTAACTCCGGTCGCCGTGATATTCGGTTTTCCGCTTCTCATCAGGGTGACAGCAGGTGTGCCGTAGAACCCGGTCCCGGCAAGGTTCACGATGCTGAGGGTCGTTGTATTCTGACCGGTTGATGGTGTAATCCCGTTTAGAACCGGGGCTGGTCTGACATACGTGAACTGGTCTGCGGGAACTATCACACTGGTGCCTCCCGACGTCTTGACCCTTACATCAACCGTTCCTGCTGAACCAGCGGGTGAATTGAGAACAATCTGCGTGTAAGTCACCGATGTAAAACCGGTGACAACCGTACCCCCGAAATAGACGTCCGTTACACCGATAAACCCGGTACCGGTAATCGTGACCGCTTCTCCGCCAGATATTGAGCCTGTTGCGGGAGATAGACCGGTTATGACGGGGACGGGTGCGATATACCATGTGTACTTGTCCGCATCTACGACAGCGCTGGTTCCTACGGGTGTTGTAACGGTGATATCGCGGGTTCCTGCTGAATGGGAAGGCGCTATGGCAATAATCTCAGTGTCTGATTTGACAGTGAAACTCAATGCCGCTGAATTTGTGAACATGACAACCGTTGCATCAGTGAATCCGGTACCGGTGATCGTGACCGGATTTCCCCCTGTCGTAGGTCCGCTCCCTGGTGAGATGCTGGCAATGGAAGGGGGGATACGGTACGTGAACCGGTCTTCCGGTACGACAGCGCTTGTTGCTATGGGAGTGGTAACAGTAATATCCTGTATACCCGCAGCATGGGGCGGGGAGGTGGCGGTGATACTGGTATCTGAATGAACAAGAAAACCCGTTGCTGCCTGAGTTCCGAACCGGACTGCGGTTGCCCCGGTGAAGCCGGTCCCGGTGATCTGAACTGCAGTCCCGCCAAGCGTTGAACCCTGCGCCGGTGAGATACTGGTAATGGACGGAGGGGCTGTATACGTGAACCTGTCTGCCGGTACAACAGGGCTGGTGCCTTTCTGGGGGGTGGTGACGGTGATATCCTGTATACCCGCAGCATGGGGCGGGGAGGTGGCGGTGATACTGGTATCTGAATGAACAACAAAATCCGTTGCTGCCTGAGTTCCGAACCGGACTGCGGTTGCCCCGGTGAAGCCGCTCCCGGCGATCTGGACCGCAGTCCCGCCAAGCGTTGTGCCCTGCGCCGGTGAGATACTGGTAATGGACGGGGGGGCTATATACGTGAACTGGTCTGCCGGGGCGGGTGCATTTCTACCTCCAACCGCAGATACGATAATATCCACGGTACCTTCCGGATGGGGGGGTGATTTGAGAACGATTTCCGTTGTAGTCCACCATTCAACGCTGGAAACACTTACCCGGTACGTTGCAGTACCAAAATCAACGTAATTCAATCCGGCAAATCCGGTACCGGTGATTGTAATGGTGTCATCTCCCAGCGTGGTACCTTGCGCCGGTGAAACACTGCTGATAACCGGGAAAGCTGCTGAACCTGTTCCAACCAGTGTGAGCAGGAGGACCACAGCGACACAAGTTATATCTGAGATACGCGAATGAATCATGTTACCAGACCCTTCTCAATAGTTCATATCATATTGCTTGGAGGATTTTCCTTCACAAGATATGGGAAGGTATGGTTTGTTGTACGTTAAAATATTGTGGAACATACGGGATATGGGAAAGATCAGAGGGTTTTTCGCCAGAGAATGGCAAATCTGGTTCCAGGCCCGTAATTACGCGGTTTTAACATCTGTAGTCCGGAATACCATGTTCAAGCTCTCATTCATCAGTGCCTTATTGAACCCGCATTCTTTTCCCCGCCAGTTCTCCGGCAGACGATTCCTTAACCCAATAGTCAACAAAAACCTCCTCTGGAGAAATTATCGGGACGTGAAGACGCTCGTAGGGACTTCGCACCCGCCACTGACGCATCCCCGCCTTTCTTTGAGGATTGATGATCGTAAACAACTACGTCCAATCAAAAGCGCCCTGTCGACCGATGGGGGATAGCTTGGCGCAGGAGGGGGGCATTACTACCAAAGATTTCTCCAGAGGATATTTATCTAGAGATCCACATCCAGCCCGAGGACCTCCCGCCTTCCAGAGAAGACATCCCGGGCGATCCGAAAAAGCCCCCGCGAAGCACACCACTCATCATAGACCGTAACATCGCAGCCAAGGAGCGCCCGCACTTCCGGTGCTATTACAGGCGCAAGGCTCCCGGCTAACGCCACGTTTGCCCGTATGTTGAGCAGCCGGAGCGCAGCACATTCCATGGCTGCAAACATCGCCACAGCCCGCATTCGTTCTCCCTCTGGCAGCGAAAAGTTTACACCGGCATGCTGGAACGCCTCGTTTGCTGTCAGCCTGCCATTATCAATGCCCCGGATTGCGTCCACATCAAGCGCTCCATGCAGGGTCCCGGGGGCAAAGATACAGGCATCGAAGGCACCAACCAGTTTTCCTCCGGAAACGAGGAGCGAGACGGTGTTTGAGCTGACATCTGAAACAATTACGTCATTTCCCAGCGAAGCACAGACTTCATACGCGATCCCGATCTTCTCGGGACTTGTCTGGTGGGAGTAAGCCTTGAAACGGGGATCGGTTGGCGAACCGCGGTGCAGGCCGGGAATGACGACAGAAGGGATCCCGCTCGCCGCCACTTCATCATACACCCGGGTTCCGCCACCTATGTGCTTGCCAGCCCCATCCCGACTCACGATCCCCCGGTTCCGGACTTTTTGGATATCGGTGATGGCAGTGATATCATCGCCCATGGAGTACGTGAGAGCAATCCCTTCAATATCCCCGAGAGGGCAGAAGCAGGCAAGATCGGCAATCCGGAACTCCTTCGCTGCCTCCCGTGAGATCCTGAACTCGCCACTCTCCCCGGCAAACCGCATCGCGGTCGTACCGTGGTCGATCCCGATGAACATACCATTAATCCTATACGATTGAAGACATATTAGGTAGTAATGTTTGATGTGGTGACAGGCGGAGCCGGGTTCATCGGTTCCCATCTTGTAGACACCCTGGTTGCCCAGGGTAATGAAGTGCTCGTCATTGACTCGCTCGTTGCGGGGCGCAGGGAGACAATAGAACGGCATATCAAATCCAGCAGCATCCGTTTCCTCAAAGAAGACCTGATGGGAAATGGCTGGCAGGACCATATTGCGGGGGCTGACCGGCTCTTCCATCTCGCGGCAGATCCCGATGTGCGCCAGAGTGCGGTATGCCCGGACCCGACGATGCAGAATAACGTCATAGCCACATACCGGGTTCTCGAGGCAATGCGCCTCCATAAAGTCCCAGAGATGGTCTTCACTTCTACGTCAACAGTCTACGGCGAAGCAACCATAATCCCGACTCCCGAGGATTATTCCCCTCTTGAACCCATCTCGGTCTATGGCGGAAGCAAGCTCGCATGCGAAGCGCTCATCTCTGCGTACTGCCATTCGTTTGAGATGAAATCCTGGATCTTCCGTTTTGCCAATATCATCGGGGAACGAAGCGGCCATGGCGTGATCACGGATTTCATCCGGAAACTTCGTGCGAACCCGGCAGATCTGGAGATTCTCGGGAACGGGAAACAGGCCAAGTCCTATCTCGAGGTGCACGAATGTATCGCAGCTATGCTTTTTGCCACCGGTAAAGCCCGCGGTACCGTTAATACATTCAATATCGGTTCAGAGGACTGGATTGATGTGAAGACGATTGCCGAGATTGTCACTGAGGAGATGCACCTCCCCGATACGAAGTTCAGGTTCACCGGGGGGGAACGGGGCTGGATCGGAGACGTTCCCCGCATGCAGCTCTCGATTGAACGGCTCAAATCGCTTCGCTGGAAACCACAGCTGGGATCACGGGAGAGTGTCCGGCTCGCAGTCAGGGACCTTCTTTCGGTGCCTTAAAGGGATTTATGAAGTATATCGTAGTTCTTGGCGATGGCATGGCTGACGAGCCGCTGGAAGGGCTTGGGGGAAAAACACCGCTTGAGTACGCACGGACTCCCCATATGGACCAGATGGCAAGGGATGGTGCCTGCGGGATGCTCCGGACTATACCTGATGGCTTTGAAGCCGGCAGCGACATCGCAAATATGGCAGTCCTCGGCTATGCCCCGGAGAAGTATTATACCGGACGGGGGCCTCTCGAGGCACTGAGCATGGGGGTTGATCTTGCGCCTGATGACGTGGCGTACCGGTGCAACCTCGTGACTGTCGAGGAGAATGCGATGACGGATTTCTCAGCCGGTCACATCACAAGCGCAGAAAGTGCGGAACTCTTTTCTTCGCTTCAGAAAGCTGTGCCGGAGGTTATGTTCAGAGCTGGTGTCAGCTACCGGAACCTTCTCATGATAAACGGGGGGAGCGGTGCGGTATCCACCCCGCCCCATGACATCGTTGGGCAGGAGATATCCCCCTTCCTCCCCAAGGGGGGGGATGCCAACCTGCTCCTCCGGTGCATGAAGACAAGCCGGCAGGTCTTCGATAACCATCGCGTCAACAGAGCCCGCATAGAGGCTGGCAAGCGCCCTGCAACCCAAATATGGCCCTGGAGCGGGGGGCACAAACCGGCATTCCCGCTCTTTGGGGAGAAGTACGGGAAGAGAGGCGGGGTTATCTCTGCCGTTGATCTCCTCAAGGGAATAGCCCGCTGTGCCGGCATGGAGGTTATCAGCGTTCCCGGGGCTACCGGCTATCTCGACACCGATTACGATGCCAAAGCTCGGCACGCGCTCGAAGCAATCAAACACCTTGACTTTGTGTACATCCACATTGAGGCACCGGACGAGGCTGGCCACCTGGGAAGCATCAGAGAGAAAGTGAAGGCGATTGAACGTGTGGATGGTGTTGTCGGGACCATACGCGACCAGTTCAACGGGGTTCTTGCGGTGCTGCCCGATCACCCGACCCCGATCCGGGTCAGGACCCATACCCGTGATCCGGTCCCCTTTGTGGTAGTCGGCAAAGGAACGGACAGGAGCACGGTATACTCGGAGACAGCGGGCCGGTCCGGGGGGCTCGGGACGAGAAACGCAACGGAATTTTTAGAATTCCTGTTCAACTGATAACTGTGGCATCAGTCCCCTGCATCATCATGGATCAGTGGGGGTAACTTTCATCATCTGCCAAGAAATGTATTAATAAATTTTATCGCATTAGTATAAATTTCTGTGTTTTCCCGTCTTCTGTTCAACCGGGTATCGCCCGCTCACGTTCAGATATACTGTCGTACGCGGTTGCGATAATCCAGGTATTCCTGGCCGAACGCTTTCTGCATATGTTCCTCCTCCGCAAGGACGATAGTATGGTGGATGGCAATCACGAATACTCCCAGCAGAACAACTATCGGGTTCAGCGTGTAGAGGGCAGATGCAACCATGGTTGAATACATCCCCACATACATGGGGTTCCTGCTCAACCGGAATAATCCGTCCACCTTGAGGCTGGTATCTTCTTTGGCAGTCCCGAGACGAAAGGAATCTCCCATCTTAAATCGTCCGAGATACAGAAGAGTGAACCCGGCAACCCAGAGAGGCAGCGCCATGAGCTGGAGAGCCCGGGGCACAGCGACAATGGATATACTGAAGTCCCAGCTCTGGATGACCATAGCTCCCCAGAGGACAAGGATGGAGTACTTGCTCGCGTAGAACAGCGTCCTGTTGATCGGCGCTTCCCCGTCCTGCTCGATATTTCTTTTTAAAAATAACGCCCCGCCTCCGAATAACACAATCAGGAACCCTACAGGAAGCATTGTTACAAGAGCAGCTTCAATCATGGTAGTCACCTCAGTATATATCCCGGGATTCCGCACTCAGGAGGTCTTCGCAAATCCCCGGACCAGGACCCCGATTCCCGCAAGGATCATCAGTCCCGGAATGGCATATATCCAGATTGCGGCCGGCGCCCAGACAATGCTGATCCCGGCGAGGACAAGGACAGCCCCGATGAGAAGCAGTGTCACGTTCGCGCCTCTCGCCAGCGGGTACTCTCCCTCTTGGGATTTCCTGGCAAGGGGTAATAGTTCCGAACCGAGCAGACCGAGCCCGAGCCCGACAAGGAACCCAGCGACCGCATGGTCCGCGAGCAATCCCGCACCAAGGCCGATCAGGATACCGGCAGGAACAATGAATCCGTTCTGCAGGTCCTTTTCGGGTTCCGCTAGGCCGCTCTTCAGTTCAATACTTCTGGCATCTGTCATTTCAGTACAATTTTCCGTTTTCATGGTTTACACCTCATGAACCTGATTATGAAAAAGGCTGGCTGGCATGTTATGAATTGAGCCATACATGTATGGCCATATATTATATCATGTTCCGCATACCAGATCGGCTCATGAAGAGGATGACGGTCAGACTTTCCGCCGATATCTTCGATTACTGCAAATCCTATGGCCAGGTCATCGAACGGTTCGAGGTAGTCTCGCTCTTCAACCTGGCCGGCGACCAGCACAGCGAAGTATGCAGGTTTACCATCAAGGAAGGTATCCCCGTTGATCAGATCAGCTGTAATTATGTCTCGAATCTCATCGTGCTGCAGAACAGGGGCCGTGAATATACCTGTCTTGTCAAGGGAACATTTTCCACTGATATTACCCGGTTTCTCCTCACTTATGGATCCAGGTTCGAGCCCCCGGTTGTCTTCGAGAACGACTGCCTGTCATTCAGCATGGTCGGGGACCCCGAGGACTTCAACACGTTCGTTAAGGATGCCGCGGAGAAAGGGTGGGGGCTCGAGGTCCTTTCGGTCTGCGATTACAACCCAGATGCGAGCGGGATTTTTGATCTCCTTACGCCAAAACAAAAAGAGATCCTGCTGGAATCGTACCGATGCGGGTTTTTTGAGCATCCCCGGAAGATAAACGCCGGTGAACTGGCAGCGAAGATGGGCATGCACAAGACCACGCTGCTCGAACACATCCACAAAGCGGAGAAACGGCTGATCGGTCATATTCTTGAACAGGTTGCGTGAACTTTCCGGTAAATTATTCTCCTTCTCCTGAATTCAACCGTGACTGCAGGTCATTCATACCGCAGCATCAGATTCTGGATCAGCCGGTACTAGGGAAAGAGTGCGAAAAAGCCAAAGAACATGAATAAACCGAGCAGATCCCGTCTTTCTACGCTGCTTCTCTCATCGTCTATACCTGTTGATTTTTACTGAACCGGTATCCCCCTTTGGGAACGATAATTTCAAACCTGACGCCCTTCCCTGCAATCCCGGTTTCTTTGATAGTGATGCCGGTCAGTGAGAGAACATCCCTCACAAGGAACAGGCCGAGACCGGTGTTCCTGCCAAACCCACGCTCGAAAATTCGTTCCTTTTCATCGGCTGCGATGCCAATGCCATTGTCTTCCCAGAAAACAACCAGGTCCCTGCCCGCGTGGCACGAGGATATCCGGACCTCGGTTACCCGCTGCCCGTGCCGTATTGAATTGTCAAGGAGGTTGAAAAAAACCTTCTCAAGCATCGGGTCCGCAAAAATTTCGGTACCCGCAGGAAGATCATTCTTAATGTCCACCTGTCCCGGAATAATGCCCTTCTCTGCAATATTCAGGAGTCTTGTGAGATCCTGCCAGACAGGAGCACCCTGACCGACCTTCTGATATTCCTGGGAGTCCGTAATCAGGGATTGGATAACCGTAATGGCAGATTCAATTTTTCTGAAATAATCACTTAATGCAGGATCGGTAGATTTCATTTCTGCGAGAGAGAGGTAACCGATAATACCCATGATCTGGTTACGGATATCATGCCGGGTTATGCTTGTCAGCAGGGTGAGCTGGCGGTTCGCCTGGCGCAGGGCATCCTCCACCCGTTTGCGCTCGGTTATCTCGCGGACGGACTCAATTGCACCAACGATAACTCCATTTTTATCATACAACGGGGAGGCAGTGAACCAGAGTGCAACGTTGCTATTATTATGCAAGAGGGGAACGGTGATCTCAGAGAACAGGGTTTTGCCCTCTCTTTTTATGAACGGGTACCGAACGACCGTGGCAGGATTGTCATGAAGGATAAGGTCAATGAGGATCGGCCGACGTTCATGATAAAAAGGGATCGAATATGCAAAATTACCTTTACCCAGTATTGCAGATGCATCAATGCCGGTCATTCTCTCCATTGCACGGTTCCATGCGATAATAATACCTTTTGTGTCGATAGCGAACGTAGCATCAGGAAGGAAGTTGAGGATATCTGATACCCGGCGCTCATGGTCGCGGATGCTTGCTTCCACCTGTCTCTGCTGGACAGTCTGCCGGATCTTGTGTGCCAGATCCATAAACTGTGCTCTTGGGTCGCCACCTTTCTGGAGGTAATAATCCGCACCATTGTTGATCGCTTCGATAACAACTTCTTCACGGCCACGACCGGTAAAAAGGATGAACGGAATATTGCCAAACTCCGATCGGACACTTTTGAGAAATCCTATTCCATCCATACCGGGCATCTGGAAATCGGATACAACGGCATCGTACGCTTGGTCCCGCAGCGCCTGCAGCCCGTCCTGTGCTGACAGACGGGTATCGATAGAAAATTCTCCTCCTGACTCCAGGAAAAGTTTTGTAATCTCAAGAAGCCCGGGTTCATCATCAACGTAAAGCACTGTATACAATGGAGCGCCCCGCGAGAATGTCTGACTAACAGCAAATTGTGCTGGTAACAGATATATGATACGTTCATTATTTTTGGGATCAGGTATTGGATAGCTTTTGATATGCACATCGTGTTTCTTTCGGGGTTTCCTGAATTGATTGGTAATCGAGAACACCTTGGTTGAAAAGAAAACTGATTTTGTTCATCGAAAAAAAATCAATAATCTGCTCTCATGAAATCTTCCTTTCGTTGTTAATCCTCAGATCTTGTACCCATCTGTCCTCCCAAGGGACACGGGAAGCTATGTGACAAGACGAAGTCGGATCCAGCTCATACATCGGGATCACTAGGTGCGAAATTCTTTAAAAGCGGGGGGATAATCCAAAGGGGATACCCGGGAGCACCTTAATGTTCTCAATGATCTCTCCAGAGAACAAAAAATTTACACTATCTGCACTGAGAAGTCATTCCATGAGGAGCATTTTCACCCTGATGCCAATGAAGTTATTACCGATGCGGTAAACCTGTACAGCAATGAAGAAGAACCTGCTGATGTGGGACGAATCGCTCTTCCGCGACCCGGACGTGCTTGAGATCGATTTTGTCCCCGAGCAGTTCGAGTTCCGGGACAACCAGATGCGCGAGCTCGCGTTCCAGATCCGACCCGGGCTTCGGGGGGGGAGGCCTCTCAATTCAGTCTGCAAAGGCTTGCCCGGGACGGGGAAGACCACGAGTATCAAGAAGCTCTTTTTGGAGATCGAGGAGAGCACAAAGAAACTCGTGCCGGTTTATATCAACTGCCAGATAGACAACACCAAGTTTGCCATCGCCTCACAGATCTACAAGAAACTCTCCGGCCACCTTCCCCCGTCATCCGGTACCTCCTTCAAGCAGGTCTTCGATGCGGTAGCCCGCATCCTTGTTAAGGAGGATATCGTACTTCTCGTCACGCTTGATGACGCAAACTACCTCCTGTACGAGAACGAAATCAACAAGGTCCTCTATACCCTGTTGCGATCGCATGAAGCTTATGAAGGGACCCGGATAGGTGTCATCGTCATTATAAGTGACATGGACGTGGACCTTTCCCGCGCTGTGGATGCGCGGGTGGCCTCAGTCTTCCGGCCGACCGAGATCTACTTCCCCCCCTATGGAGATGAGGAGATTCGCGAGATCATGAAAACCCGCGCGGTACAGGGGCTTTTCCCCGGGGTCCTTTCCGAGGATCTCCTCGACCTTGTTGTCCGGCAGACCACGGTGAGCGGGGACCTCCGCGTGGGGATCGACCTTTTAAAACGTGCTACACTCTCCGCGGAAAGGGCTGCAAAGCGCAGCATTGAACGGGAGGATATCTGCGGGGCCTACGAGGTCTCCAGGTACCTGCACCTGAACTACACCATAAAGACACTCAAAAACGAGGAACGCCTCATCATGCGGTCACTTGCAGAGCGCAGCACGCGAGAGCACGAGATGAACGCGGGAGATGTATATAAGGAGATAAAAGAATCGAACGCCATAGGGTACACCCGGTTTTATGAGATTGTCAAAAAGATGGATGCTATGCGCCTTATCAATCTGCAGTATCGTGAGGGAAAAGGCAGGACGAGGATCATCACACTCAGGTACGAGCCGGAAAAGGTTCTCGAGTACCTCAGGTGACCTGCCCTTCATCACCACGTCGCACATATTTCAAAATTATTATCTATTAAAAACCCCTCTTGTATGATGCAGGGGTTTTCTTTCATGTTAAGTGTAAACGAACTGGCACTCGAGATATTTGATAACCTGGCCGACCGGGCCGAGGAATTCAATTGCGCATTCCACGAACTGGACAATGGCGCCCGCATTGTAGACTGCGGTGTGAGCACGCGGGGCGGCTATGCGGCCGGTAGTGAATTTACCGCGATTTGCATGGGCGGTCTGGGCGAGGTCAACTTCCGTATGGGGCAGATCAAGGAATTTCCGATGCCGTTCATCGAAGTTCTCACTGATTTTCCGGCCATATCGTGCCTCGGCTCCCAAAAAGCGGGGTGGACTGTCAAGGTCGGTAACTACTTTGCTATGGGAAGCGGCCCTGCGCGGGCGCTCTCCCTCAAGCCCAAACACACCTTTGAGGTTATTGAATACGAGGACGACTTTGACTGTGCCGTCATCTGTCTGGAGAGCGACCATCTCCCGAACGCTGAGGTTATGAGCAAGATTGCCGAGGAATGTCATATCGATGTCGCCAATGTCTGCGCTGTTGTCGCGCCAACCTCGTCCATCGTCGGGTCAATCCAGGTTTCCGGACGATGTGTCGAAACTGCGATCTACAAGCTCAACGAGCTCGGATTTGATACCAGAAAAATTATTGCTGCGATAGGAACAGCACCAATACCACCTGTCCGCGGACCCAAACTCGCGATGGGCGTGACGAATGACGCCACCATTTACCATGGCAGGATCAATCTGACCCTCAAGGCACCCGAGATCAAGGACTATCTCGAGAAGATCCCAAGCAACAAGTCCAAGGGATACGGTAAGCCGTTCAACGAGATTTTCAAGGAAGCCGGGTATGACTTTTATAAGATCGATACCGCGCTATTCTCTCCCGCAGAGGTAATCATAAACGAGCTCACATCGGGCGACGTGTATCATGTCGGTGCTGTAAATACTGATGTTACCCTGAAGTCATTCGGGTTGCTGAAGTAGCCGGTCATTTTTTTTACTCAATACCCCCATTGGACTGTCCACACCCTATCTTAACGTACTGCACATTCACGATAATCCATTTCTTGGGCGATTGTGGGGAAGGCTGGAGGTTTATATACCTTTTATTGGGGAAAGGGTGGCCGGATCCCGGTCGTTTCAGCGGTCCGGCAGTCAGGAAGTATCAGTCAGTCCGTTTCAGGGAAAGCAGGTACGGGATAACAACAAGCACGACAACGAGTATCCCCATGAACTGCAGGAAAAAAAACATCAGCTGTTCACGGTACTGATCATAGAACCTCAGGTCAAAGGCATATGATCTGTTCCATTGGATAAGAGTCGAATTGTCAGATAACCTCGTCACATTGGCCCCGGCACTCAGACCGGCTAGGAGCGGGTTTCGTACATCGAATTCCTGAGGTATCGTTACATTCACGTGATAGGATTTATCAAAAACTCCCTGAAGGTGGTTGTCCCGGAGAGGTGCGATGTATGTTACCGTATAATTCCCCTTCGCAAAGGTAATGAACTGAGGCCGCCCCCATGCTGTGCTGTGGTTGAATGCAGCCGGGGCTCCGTTTGCAGTGAGGTTTATCCCGCCCACTGCCATTGGCACACTTTCCCCCATGTACCCGATATCAGCAAATTCATAGCGGGAAGTATCGGTGATCTGAATGGATGCCCGGTACGCTGTACCATTCGGGAATACCAGATAATCTGCTGACAGGGCACCTGCAGGAGGACCCAGAACAAGCAGGATTATAAGTGCAGCGCAGAGAGCAGCGAGGGCAGATCCGCATTGATCTCGGTAGGAGGTTCGCATTGTTTGATCACCGTATCCGGGTCCTTGAGGAGATGCCCGGTGACGACACAGACAATTCGCTCGTTGTGGTCAAGAGCACCCATCAGGGCAAGTTTACGTACGCCGGCAACTGATGCTGCTGAAGCAGGTTCAACACCGATACCTTCCTTTCGGGCAAGATCGCGCTGCATCTGAAGGATCTCATCATCAGTTACGGTCTCTGCAAGGCCGCCTGTTGCGCGGATGGCTGTCAGGGCTTTCTCCGCATTGACCGGTGCACCGATCCGTATTGCGGTTGCAATGGTCTCCGGGTTTTTCTCGGAAATTACTTCCGGAAGGTTCTCCCGGATTGCCCGCACAACCGGGCTGGATCCCTGGGCCTGGATACCGGTCATCATCGGGAGCCGGTCTATGAATCCGAGTTCCTCAAGTTCCATGAATCCCTTGTGGACCGCAGAGATGTTGCCGGCATTTCCCACCGGCAGTACGAACCGGTCCGGGACTTCCCCGAGCTGGTCAAAGGCTTCAAAGCCGATAGTCTTCTGTCCCTCGAGCCGGTAAGGGTTGATGGAATTAAGAAGATAGAGGCCGTGGGAGAGGCAGAGTTCGTGAACCATCTCGAGAGCCTGGTCAAAGTTGCCACGGATGGAGATTACCTTTGCCCCGTGCATCAGGGCCTGGGCAATCTTTCCCACAGCAACCTTTCCGGCTGGCAGCAGGACAACCGCCGGGATGCCTGCTTTTGCTGCATAAACCGCTAGGCTGGCGGATGTGTTCCCGGTGCTTGCGCAGGCCACGCTCTTCTTTTTGAGCTGGAGTGCCATCGAAACACCAACAGTCATCCCCCGGTCCTTGAACGAGCCGGAGGGATTCATACCCTCGTGCTTGGCATACAGATGGGGAAGGCCCATCTCCTTTCCGAGTCGTTCAAGGTGGTAGAGCGGGGTGCCTCCTTCTCGTAAGGTGACCGGCGGGATAGTGACAGGCAGCAGTTCCTTGTAGCGCCAGACAGAAAGCGGCCTCCTGCTCCAGGTCTGTTTTTTTACCGTGATCGTATCAAGGGGATACCTGACCGCGAGGAGATGGCCGCATTTTTTACAATTATAAATGATCTCGTCAGCGGGGAAGGTCGCTCCACAGTTGACGCATGCGAGATGATACATGAGGATGTTTTGGCCCGCTGAATACATAGAGGGTGCGGTTTCATTCCTTGCCGGAAAAAGATCCCCTCCGCAACAATCCCATCAGAAAGATCATCGCTCGCTGGTTTCATGGGCGAGAGAGTGGTAGAGGGCGTCTCTGCGATCTTTCTCTACCGGGAGATGAAGACGGGTTGTTGTGACAGCAGCAGGATCGATGTCGGTAAAGACCAGCTGTTCCGCTTCATTCGCCCGGGAAATGACCGTGCCGTTGGGATCCGCTGTCATGGAATTGCCCGGGTACGTATCGACCGGTGTTGTTCCGGTCGTATTCACACCGATGATGTACATCTGGTTTTCGGCAGCCCTTGCAGTGATGAAGAGCTCCCAGTGTCTCAGCCTTTGTGCCGGCCATGCTCCCGGGACAAAAACTACCTGGACTCCTTTTTGTGCATAGAGCCGGAAGATCTCGGGAAAACGAAGATCATAGCAGATCGCAATCCCGCACGTGAACGGCCCGAGTGGGAAGATCCCGAGATCGTTTCCTTGTGCGTAACCTGATTGTTCATTGCCGGGGCTGAACAGGTGTATCTTTGAGTACGTCGCAAGCACCCTGCCATCATCTGCGATAACGACTGCGGTATTGCGCGGCAGTGATTGACCGGTTTGACGGAAGGAGCCGAGAATACTGATCCGGTGTTTTTGTGCGAGCTTCCGAAGTCCGGTTACGATACTCCCGTCCAAGTCCTGGGTGTTCCTTGAGGACTGCGGATCCCAGCCGGTAGCGAACTGTTCGGGAAAGCAGATCAGGGCAGCACCGGAGGCAGCTGCGTGCCGTACCAGTATGCCGGCTTTTTCAAGAGTCTTTTCCGGCTCCTCCCAGATGCTGGAGATCTGGGCACTGCAAATCCTGATCAGGGACGGATTCTGCATAAACATGCTCCCTTAAACAATATGCGGGGTTCTTTGCACGCCGAATGTAATCAGGTCAACGTTTAAGCCGGCTGGTGCTGAGGAGGAAAACACCAGGAAATGGAGAGCAACAACCCGTACTTTAATGATCATGACACCAGTGAGTGTGCCAAAAAGAGGTATCCTGCTCCCTGTCAGCATCAGTATGAACAATGCGAGATCCCAATCCTGCATGATATCCACCTGCCACGGGAGGAAATGCGATCCTGATACCGGTAAGGACAACCTGGATAGCTATGGCAATGAACATCAAACCCATCAGAAGGTTAATTGCCCGGTATTCCCGCTGGCCTCTTTTCCACATGATCTATCTTGAATTTGTCATTATTTAATAGGTTATCAGGACGGAAAGAATGAACGCGGAGAAGACCACACCTACGGCAGACAATGGCAGAGCGATTGCTTCGGTCATAAGAACTATCGTTGTTGTTATCGCTCTCCGGCACGGCAATCATGGGAATGACAAAAGGCATGACCGCAATATCATTCGCATCCGCTCGTATTTTCCGTTGCTGGCAGGTTGGTCTGATGTGTTTTTGGTACAGACCATCTCCATATCGAGACCGAACAGCAGTATTCCTCTGGCAATACGGAAGGACTCAAAGCTGATCCCGAAAATCGGGAGGATCCTGGCACCAGGCACAGCAGCAAAGAGCAGGATAAAAACAACATACCAGCAGAAGTCACGGGCTATCACAAACCGAGAAGATTTGTTTTGCGCGGTTGTAAAGGAAACATTGATCAGGGTTGCATTGAAAGAATTTACGATTTCAGAATAGGAGATATCGCCAGCAGTGCGAAGCTGAGGACATCTTCTTCCATCAAGCACAGAGCAGCTGCGATTATGGTTTTTTTAAAATGAGTTCCCGAGATTATTTTTTTTTGGCATAGTCTCATTTTAACCACCAACCCATAATCGAAATCATGACGTGAAATCTGCCTGAGAGGGATCTCGAAGATTTTGATTAAAAAAAAGTATTCCAGGCTTACTCAAGACAATGATAACGCTCCAGGGGCTTCGCCCCGCCGCTATGGCGCCCTAGTTGCGATACGGTATCCCCAAATCGACGTCCAGGGATGTAGGAGGAATCACATGCGCCCCCGCCCCCTTGGGGGCGGGCTGGCGCGAGGGGGTCGATATTCGAGTAAAAAATTAGTGGCTAGATTGAGACTATACCCTTTTTTTGGGGGGGTGCCCCTTTTTTTAAGCAATGGTATCCTCCGTTGGGGCTTGAGGAGAAGTTCCCGATAACGTCAGAGTTTTTGAAAGATTTTACCAGGATGAAAAAAATCAGTATTCATACAGCACGGACTCATCAATCCGCGTGTATGTGCAAAGTTCCTCTGGTTTGAAATGAAGAGCTATCTCCCGGGCTGCACTCTCTGGTGAATCTGACGCGTGGATGACATTGCGTCCGATATCTATACCGTAATCGCCGCGAATGGTCCCGGGGGCTGCTTCCTGCGGGTTTGTCGCACCGATCACCTTACGGACAATCGACACAACATTCCGCCCCTCCCATACCATCAGAAAGACCGGGCCTCCCATAATATACTGCTTAAGGGAGGGGAAGAAGGGTTTTGAGATATGTTCCCTGTACTGGTCACTTACCCGTGATTCCGGCAATTTCTCGAAACGGGCAGCGACAATCTTTAAACCCTTTCTCTCGAACCGGGAAACGATCTCCCCCACAAGACCGCGCTGGAGACCATCAGGTTTGACCATGACAAAGGTGCGGTCCATAAGGAATTTCACTCCTTCTTGCTGGCAGCTTTTCTGCCTGCAGCGGTCCATTCAACCCTGCGGGGAACTCTGCCGAGCTTGTGGTTGTTCGCGCACTTGGTGCTGCAGAAGTAAAAGATGGTCCCGTCCTTTTTTACAAGCATCCTACCCGTACCCGGCTCAAGAAGAACACCACAGAAGGTGCAGACATGCTGTTCGACCATGACCTTCACCGCCTCGACATTTTCTTTGCTTCGCGCTCGGTTTCAAGGAGCATAATAATATCTCCTTCACGGATAGGACCTACCGTATTGCGCGTAATGATCCGGCCTTTGTTGTTGCCATCAAGGATGCGGCACTTTACCTGCATTGCCTCACCGTGCATGCCGGTTGAACCGATAACCTCAATAACTTCCGCCGGCGTTGCATCGTCTGCCATAAAACGACCCTCACGCCTTCAGCGCGGCGAGCTGCTTTGCAAGGTCGTCGATCGTTTCTTTTGCCTTGCCGGGCTTGACAATCGCTGCAGCAGCTGAGCCTACGTCGAGACCGCTGGCGGCACCGATATCGTTCTGCTTATTGATGAAGATATACGGGATCTTCTTTTCGTCGCAAAGAGGACCGAGATGCATGACGATCTCTTCGGGTTCGACATCGGCACCGATAACCACAAGAGCTGCAATCCCACGCTCAATGGCTTTTGTCGCCTCGTTGGACCCCTTCTTGATCTTTCCGGTATCTCTCGCAACCTCAAGGGCTTCAAGTGCCTTGTTCTGGAGCTCCTCTGGAGCCTCGGTTTTAACGTAACCTTTTGCCATAACTCACCTCATTCAGGAGTTCTTATGCTCCTTCATTACTCATCAGTCAGCAATGATGTAGCCATATCAATTCGACAGGAACGGAAATAAAGGTTTGTGCACGGTGTGTCTTCCCCTCGCGCGGACAGGAGACCGGCGCCAGGATTCATACAGATCCGTAAAATCCTGGAAGCCGGTAAATGACCGTGCCTCTGGACGAATAGATTTCCATGAGTTCCTCTGTCGGGACCGTCACGTTATAGCGCTCGCGCTCCGGATCCCCGATATAGAGAAGTGTTGCATTGTATTTTCTCATCAGGGGGATGGTCATCTTTGGATCCTCGTAGATTGCACGGATATCTGCAGGGCGGTCAGCGTACCAGCCGTCATCGTTTCCCCTCCACATGAACTCATGAAACGGCTGGCCGACAACTGCCGGGATACCGGTGAACGATGAGACACGCGAGTAGTACGAGTAGTCGCCCTTTTCCGCCTCCACGAGAATTTCGCTTCCGTCCAGTGACCGGAGGTACGTTATCGCACCATCATCGGCAGGGTGCTGCGTGGAAAGGTAAGCGAGCCCGTCCAGTGTACCGGCCGTCAAACTGAAGGGTGCGATCACAGCAAAGGGGAGGGCGAACAGGAGTGTGACAACGAGGACCGTCAGGGTTGCTGACGTTCTTTTGGAAACGGGAGGAAGCCGCAGCGAAGCCGTGAACCATTGTCCAGTCATGACAAATGCAGAGGTACCGAGCATCAGCCATGCCGGAAGGTAGCACTTGAAAACCGTATTCATCCTGAAGTATGTTTCCCCCATGTTGTCCTTCATGTACACGAGTTCGCACGCAATGAGGATCGCAAGCCCGAAGGCAGCGATGGTGTCGGGAAGGTCCCGGTCGGCTTTTGCCACAAAATACACGAGCGGAATGACAGCAATTGCTGCTGCTGCATAACCCGCCAGGGCAAACGGAATGCATACGAGCAGGAGCAAGGGCTTTTTCCGGATTTCCGGAACAAGGAGCGCAATGAAGATGGCAATGAAGATCCCATTCACCCAGAGAAACTCCAGCGGATCTGAAGGAGCCCGGACAAGGGCGATTGCCCCGGTATGGGTCTTCAGCTGAAGATAGAATGGCAGGTAGTAGAGGATTGAGAGCAGCGGGACAGCAGCCAGAAACGCCCATGCGGTATTGTCCGGGGAAGTCCGCGTCCTACGCAGAATGAGGATCGCAGTGACAAGCACGAGCGGGGCATAGAGAAGAACATCCCAGGTATTGAAGAGCGGCATGGACCCAAGGCATATCGTTACAAGTACTATGATCCAAATTTTTCCCGTCCGCTCCAGTGTCAACCAGCGTTTGTATGCATACAGGAGAAGAAAGAGCAGGAAAACCTGGTTGAATATCGATACAACATGCGCATGGACATCTCCCCAGACGAACGAGAAGAGCGGGAACTCATTGATGGTATTGGTGATCGTCCGCGTCCCCAGCCACGAGAGCGAGGCATCATAGGTGGGGTTTACGGCCCTTCCCGTGATGATCTGGAAGACGAGCGCCGGATTCGGGAGTATGAGCGTGACAAGGGGGAGCCAGCGGAAACGGTCAAGAAGCAGCGTGCCGATGGCATACAGGCTTACTGCTGAAAGGGCAAAAACGGTTGGCAGTGAGAGATTGAACGCGACAGTCGACGGTACTCCCGCAACAATCGCAAGGCACCCGAGCATCCAGTACCCGAGATAGTAATAGACATTCAGATAACCCCCGGAGAACCATGGGTCAAACGGCGGGACAACCGGATTCCTTATCACAGAAGCAAGGAACCCGTGATCCATGAACTTCTCGGCATAGGAAATACTCGGGTTGGCGAAGCGGACATCCAGCATGAACAAGAAAGCGATGAGGAAAAGAGCCTCCCAGTGCCATGCGGACTTTATGTCAGCGAGGGAATATTCATGCCGGTACAGGTGAAATGCGATGAAGGTAAGGAACGGCAGAAGGGAGAGGTGGACGGGAAGGTGCACAAGACCTAAGTACCATGATATGAGCGTAAAGAGGAGGACAGAAGCCGGGAATGCTGCGGGAAATGCGAAACTCCCGAACGTCTTTTTAAGCGCAGGATAGAGCGATAGCTGGAGAAGCGTGAGGATAACGAGCCAGCTGACGACACAGAAGATCTGCTGTTCAGTGCTCACGGGGCGTTTCCCCCCCCAGTTTTGAGTTCAGCGCATCCCTGATGCTGGGAATAACCCAGTCCCCAAAGTAGTAAATTGAGACAATTCCCCCAGCAAGGGTGACAAGGTTCTTGATCAGGTGGTCAATGATTGCTATCAGGGTTGCAATGGTTGGCGAAACTCCGGCGAGGAGAAAGGTTGACCAGAGGGCAAACTCGTACGTCCCGATTCCACCTGGGGTCAATGGAACAGCTTTGACAAGGTTCCCGATAACTATTGCGAGAACGAGAACCGCAAAGGGGATCTGCTGTTCAAACATGAGGGCTACTGCAAGACAGACCAGAACATCGAGGAGCCAGATGATAATGGAGGATCCGCCAAGCAGCAGGATGGATTTTACCGAAAGGGATGCCCGCCGGATCTCGTGCAGCATCGTCAGGATGATGCGGATGTACCGGTTCTGTGTCGAAAACTTCCCGATCAAAAGAAGAAATACGAAAAAAAGGATCCCGGCTGCAAGAGGCAGGACAATGATCGTGTAGAACCACGAGGGGGCATTGAGCACGAAAAGAACCGATACCGCCCCAAGGAGAGCCACGGTGAAGATATCGAATACCCGCTCAACCACGATAGAGGAAACCCCCTCAGAGTAGGTGGAACCGTATTCGTGTTTCAGGATGAAGACCCGGACAAAGTCTCCGAGGCGTGCCGGAACGATGATGTTCACGGTCTGGCTGACGAAAATGCAGGCTGTCGAGACCATGATGCCGACCCGGTATCCGATATTGCCCAGGATGATGTGATACCTCCACCCGCGAAGGAGCCATGCAACGAGGCAGATGAAAATGGCGACAGCCAGGTATCCTGGATCGATATGATGGAGGGCTTCAAGAAGATCCCCCCACACATTGAATACCATCCATGCAATGATTCCAATCGCAAAGAGCGTGGGAATAATAATTGCGCTAATCTTTCGATACATGGATCTGCCACCATAGTCGAAGGATTGCCGTGCCCATCTCAAAAACATCCTTCATTCGAACTGTCGTACCTTTTCCTGCACGCCATCGGACGGGCAGTTCCGTAACCCGGCAGCCGGCCCGCTGTGTACGAACAAGGATCTCGGTATCCCAGAACCAGTGGTTCGAGCGTATGGCCGGAATGATGGTGAGAATCCGCTCACGATCAAATGCCTTGAACCCGCACTGGTGGTCATGGATCCTGCTGCCCAGAACAAACCTTACAAGAAAATTATAACTCCTGCTCGCGATTTCCCGATCTCCCGTTCGCACGATATCACTGTCGGGCAGCAATCGTGAGCCGATGGCGACTGCCGAACCGTTGCGGACAGCTGCTATAAGGAACGAGAGATGTTTCATATCGGTTGCAAGATCGACGTCATAGTAACAGACAATCTTCCCCCGTGCTTCCCGGATTGCCCGGTTAAGTGCCCTGCCCCGCCCCTGGCGCTCATCACTGTGGAGGAGCCGGACCCGGCTGTCGAGGGTTCCGAACTGCCGGACAAATTCGGTACTCCCATCGGTACTCCCGTCCTCCGCTACAAGGATTTCAAAATCAGTGGTGATTCGGGAAAGGATCTCCAGAGATGTTTTCAGGGCAACTTCGAGAGAAGGTCGATCATTGTAGACCGGTATGACGGCGGAAACGTCAATTCCTGCCATTGATCCCCCCCCTGGCGACACAGGCTGCTACTTCGGTCCCGGCCCTGATCGATCCCTCCATACTCCGTTCGGGGTAATTCGTCTGCGAAAACATCCCCGCCATGAAAAGGCCCTGCTGCTGGTAAGCAGGGATGAGTGCTTTGTATCCCGTAGTATAGACCGGTCCTGCGTAAGGATCGACCGCAACCCTGTGCCACCGGATCTCCGATGGTGAGACAAAAAAACGGGTGCAGAAATCGTCGATAATACTCTTGTCGAGACCGGGCGGGACAGTACCTGAGAAGTAAGAGGCCAGGTACACCAGATGTTCGCCATAACGTTCGACCGGAACAAAATTCGTGTGGCTGATAACCGCCCCATAGGGTGCAGTATCCTTCATATTCAGCCAATAAGTACCCCCCGTAACCTGCCGGTCGAGAGCAAGGGTTACACATGCAGCACCCTGATAGGGAACCTGCGGCATCACGGGTCCTCCTGCCTTCTGCAGCTCCTGCGGGGGTATGGTTGATATTACCGCATCGTATGTGGTTTTGTTGACAGCCCATCTCTCCCCGCTCCGGACAAGGGTCGTGACAGGGTCCTGTCTGCTGATCACGCCCCCTTTCTTTTCAATGGATTTTTCAAGGGCGCTGATAATGTTGTGGAACCCCCCGTTGAGGTACCCCAGGTGTTCTCCGGACACGCCACGGTCGGACCGTATTGCAATCCGGCTGAAGAGCCATGCAGCAGATACCTCATTTCTCCGGTTCCCGAACTTGCTTTTCAGCAGGGGCTCGAAAAACGAGGTATAAACATTCTGACCGAGATGGTCGATGATATACTGTTCTGCCGGCACATCATCAAATGCGAATAGGTCAGCATTTTTTGCTGTCAGGGTCAGATACGCAAGTTTCGCTTTGTCCATCAGCGAGAGTTCAGGGTACCTGAGGATCTCCATGGGAGTATTCAGGGGATAGATTATGCCGCCGGAATAATAACCGGTTGTCCCGGTCCTCCACTCAAGAAGATGCATGAGGCCAAGTTCACGGAGCAGGGCAAACAGGTGAACATCCTTGGAGAAACAATGGTGGTAATACCGCTCTATCCAGTAACCGTTCACCTCATAGGACGAAAGGCAACCGCCAAGATACGGCATCTTTTCGAACAACTGAATTTCGTGCTCACCGGCGAGAGCTTGTGCTGCAACAAGCCCGGTCAACCCTCCGCCGATAACGCATATCCGCATATTCGTGATCCATAGTATTTTTCATGGCGAAATGAAAAAGGCTCCGAAAAAAAGCGGGAAAAAACCAGTACACCCCGTAAACAGGATAAGAAAGTTTTTGTACTGTCGAATTAAAGTTCATACGAGTAAAAGAAATTAAAAGGAATCAGAAGAAAATAATTTATCCGTTAGCCCATTGGATGGTGTAACCAGATGCGCGTATTTTTCATAGGTTTTGGTCAAGCGGGCGGCAAAATTGTCGATATGTTTATTGAGCAGGACAAGAAGCTTGGGACCAACAGTTTCAGGGGGATTGCTGTAAATACTGCGCGAACCGACCTGATGGGATTAAAAAATGTTGAGATGAAAGACCGGATTCTGATCGGACAGACCATGGTGAAGGGTCACGGTGTTGGCACCGACAACGTGACCGGTGCCCGCGTCACTGCTGACGAGATTGACAGTATTATCAGTGCTATTGACATGCGCGGAACCCATGATGTAGATGCCTTTGTTATCGTGGCCGGTCTCGGAGGGGGTACAGGTTCAGGAGGATCCCCGGTTCTTGCCCGTCACCTCAAGCGGATCTATCGTGAGCCGGTCTATGCCCTCGGGATAATCCCGGCACCAGAGGAGGGACGCTTGTATTCCTATAATGCAGCACGAAGCCTGACCACCCTCGTGAACGAATGTGATAATACGTTTATTTTCGACAACAGCGCCTGGAAAAATGAGGGGGAGAGCGTCAAAGGGGCATTTCAACGCCTGAATAACGAGGTTGTGCGGAGGTTCAGTGTACTTTTCCGGGCGGGGGAAGTGAGCAGGATGGGGGTTGGTGAGATGGTCGTCGACTCCAGTGAAATCATCAATACCCTCCGTGGCGGAGGCATTACCTCTGTTGGATATGCAATCAGCGAAGTGATGAGCAAGCGTACAAAGGAAAAGAGAGGACTTATCGGCGGAATAAAAAATAAATTCGGAGCAAAAAGGGAGACGAATGAGGAGGTCCTGCTTGGAGAAGACCGGTCGGCGAAGATCGTGGCCCTTGTCCGGCGGGCTATGCTCGGCAGGTTAACACTACCCTGTGATTATTCAACCGCTGAACGTGCTCTGGTCCTTGTCGCAGGTCCTCCCGATGAGATGGATCGGAAAGGCGTCGAAAAGGCAAAGAGCTGGGTCGAAGAAAATATCGCGGGTGTTGAAGTACGGGGAGGTGACTACCCCATTGGCAGCCGGTATGTGGCTGCGGTTGTCATGCTGGCAACGGTCGGGAATGCTCCGAGGATCAAGGAACTACTTGACATTGCAAAGGAGACAAAGGAAGATGTTATTAAATCAAAAGAGAAAAAAACCAGTATGTTTGAGGAGGGTATAGACCCCTTGTTTGAGTGAGGTTATTAATGAAGGGATTAACGAAGTGGATAATAATTGCGGTATTTCTGATATTTTGCAGTCAGCCAGTAGCTGCATTTGGAGTGTCATCAATAACTATTGATCCTTCCGGGTCATTGACACCGGGAACTCCGGTAATTGTCACATTCAGGGTTGACTTTACCGCATCAGGTGACGAGACATTTCCTTCAACCAACGAGCTGCAGATGTCAACGGATCTGGAAAAACCGAAATGGACATATGCCCTTGTTCTGGATGGTGTGGAAACTCCCCAACCATCAACATCAGGGCGTATACTCGCTGTGTCGGGCTGGATTCTCTCATACCCTGCCAGTGTTGAAGAGTCGCTGAAAGTAACTATGGAAGGAACTTCCCCATCAGTAGAAACCACATCCAACAAGACGATAATCCAATTGCAGGAAGTAGACAGCCATAATAATATCGTTACCAATTCGCTCGTCAAAAAAGAAGCCATAATCGTTAATGTTGCCGAAATTCAAACCAAAGTGGCCGACAAAGAGTCCGCCCTTCAAACATTCCGGTCTCATATCGATGAAAAATCGACACTTGGTATCGACACAGCTGAGGGAGAAGCCAAATATTCTGAAGCTCAACAACAAGTTGCTGCCGCAAGAAGCGCCCCTTCAACACAATACGTCCAGGCTTTCAATTATCTTGAAGCTGCACAGAGAGCAATTGACGATGGAGAGAATGCACTCGACCGGGCATGGGCAGAAAGTGAAGTAACCAATGCAGGGATTCCCATCAATAATGTAGATAATATAATTCAATGGTTCAAAGCCAACGCTAGCACCCGGGATGATGCACAGCTGCCGGCAATTGTTGCAAAACGGGAAGTTGCCGTGAGTTATATCTCGAATGCCAATGACCAGATCAGCAGTGGTAATTATGCACAGGCACGAGCAAAAGCGCAGGAAGCGTTCAACAAAGGAAATGAATCCTATACGGATGCCCTCAAGCGACAGTATGATATTGAACGTGGCGGATGGTTTTCATGGCTGAAATTACCGACGGTCAAGCTTCCTGGTGGCATCTTCCTCATCGTCGGCATCATCGTGGTCGTTCTTGCTGTTGTCGGTTATATGATCTACCGCAAACGCTCGCATTGGGATGAGCTCGGATAGATCCTTTTTCCACCTTTTCTCCCAATAATTGTATTCTTTTACAACGGGTACAAGTCAAGTCACCGATGCCATGAGCGACTTCCTCAGGATTGAAAGTAACAAAACTGATGCTTCTCAACCGCACCCGGTCCTTTTTTCATGAAGGATACCTATACACATACTATGCGGGTCACATTCCTGGGCACCAACGGATGGTTCGATACCCCTACCGGCAATACAGTTTCTGTACTTGTCCAGACACGTGAATACGACCTTATATTTGATGCCGGCAACGGGATTGCCAAGGCTGACCGGTATATCTCACAGGAGAAGCCGGTCTGTCTCTTCATCAGCCACTTCCATATAGACCACATCGCCGGACTCCACACCCTCGTCAAGTTCCGGTTGAAACGGGGGTTGAGGATCTATTGCATGCCGGGCGGCTCCGCTCTCCTCCATATCTTTGTGGGAGAACCTTTTACGGTACCCCTGGAAAAGCTTCCCTACCCAGCCCTTGCGATCGATCTGAGGGAAGGGGTTCACACGATTCCCTTCACGGTTGAATGCCGCCCGCTCATGCATCCCGTTCCCTGCTATGGTTATCGTGTTGAGATCGACGGCAAAATCATCGCGTTCTGCACGGACACCGGCGTCTGCGACAATGCCGTCCATCTTTCCAGGAATGCGGATCTACTCATCACCGAGTGCGGTTTAAAGCCGGGAGATTCAAGCCCAGAATGGCCACATCTCAACCCGCAGGATGCAATCACGATTGCGCAGAAAGCCGGAGCGAAACGCCTCGCCCTTTTACACTTCGGAGCGGAGGTTTACAAAACCCTTGAAGAACGTAAAGCCCTGAAAGACCAGTTTAAACATCTCAGCCCCTGGCTTATCGTAACAAACGATGACCAAACCGTGGACCTATAAACAACGTTGTTCTGCATAAAAACATTCAGAGAGATCAAACACTC
>ERZ795054.1133-NODE-1133-length-26564-cov-4.785695_pt1 | contig 26564 bp, 20 predicted proteins | sample MGYA00375138_ERZ795054 | MGnify/ENA primary metagenome ERZ795054 (study PRJEB30183, sample SAMN05720215) | anaerobic digester metagenome | isolation source: active sludge of municipal wastewater-treating anaerobic digesters | place: USA | collected 2014-12-23 ... | reverse complement strand
AGCTTTGTCCGTGGAGGAGTATCTTCAGGAACTGCAGATGGAGGTCGTCGTCCGCTCGGTGGGGGAGGAAACGGCGGCGCGGGACGCCCAGTTGACACAGAAGACCAATCAGTTCAACCTGACGACGCGCCGGTACACGGAATCGGATATTCGGTCTTTTTTTGAGTCCCGGGACACGTTCAGCCTCTTCTGTCTGCATCTGCGGGACCGGTTCGGGGATTCCGGGATCGTCGGCGTTGCCATTCTGCGCAAGGAGGGCGACGACGCGGCCACGATGGACACGTTTTTGCTGAGCTGCCGCGTTTTGGGCCGAGGGGTCGAGGGCGCCTTCCTTTTGATTTGCGCAAAATCCTGTGTGCGTCGGGGTTGCCGCCGAATGTATGGGTTGTACGTTCCCTCCGCCAAGAACAGCCAAGTGAAGGATTTTTATATCCAAAAGGGTTTCCGGAACGAAGGAACGGGGGAAGACGGGGCACAGCGATATCTTGCCGATGCGGCGGAGTTGTCTCGCCGGGCCGTTCCCCGATATTTTAGGTCGGTGACTCTGGACGGGGAAGAGGTGAAATAATGGAAGAAAAACTGAGAAAAGTGATGGCCGCGGCGCTGGAGGTGCCGGAGGCCCGCATCGGCCCGGAGGCCACGACGGAAACCATCGAAACGTGGGATTCCGTTCAGCATCTCAAGCTTGTTTTCTCGCTGGAGGACGCGTTCCGGGTGAAATTCACGGGGACGGAAATCATCGAACTTACCGGGTACGGGGCGATCCGGGAACATCTTTTGAAAAAAGGGGCGAAATAGACGATGAGGGGAGCGGAAAATGGCCGTTGAGGTCCTCAGCAGAAAAAATTTTATTGCGGCGCTTCGCCGGGCGGGTATCCGGGAAGGCGACGTCGTCCATGTCCAGTCCGATTTGCGGACCCCCGGGCCGGTGGAGGCTTCTCCGGCGGCGAATCCTCGGGAGGCCATCCTGGAATTTTATTTGGCGGGGTTTCGGGAGGCGCTTGGCCCGAGCGGCACGCTCACCGTACTGACGTCGTTTGAGGATTACGGCCGCTTTGGAACGCCTTTCGTCAGGGAAGAGTCGCCGTCCCGGGCCGGCGCCTTCAGCGAATACATGCGCACCCAGCCGGGAGCGGTCCGGTCCGTTCATCCGATCGTGTCGTTGACGGGGCTCGGAGAGCGCGCCGAGGAGTTGTGCGGCGGGAATCATTACGATGGCTGCGGATACGATTCTCCTTGGGGGCGGCTGCACCGGCTCAATGCCAAGTTCGTCTCTCTCGGTATCGGGATGCGGATCGCCTTCTCGTTCCAGCACTACATCGAGAAACAGTTCGGCATCCCCTATCAATACACGAAACTTTATCGCACGCCGGTGTATTCGAACGGTCGGGAAGTGCCCGGGCCGTTCACCATGTCCGTGCGCTATTTGGATTTCGGCATCGCCTATGATTTCAGCCGGTTTGAAAAACGGCTCTTGGAAAAAGGGGCGGCCGTGGAGGTCGCGCTGGGCCGCGCCATGTTGCAACTGACGACCGCTCAACCGGCGCTGGACGTGGGGATGGCCTGCCTGAACGAGGACCGGTATTTCTTCCTCAAGACCCCTCCGACGTTCCGGGACGGGGAGTTTCCGTTGGACGGTTTTACCGGACCGGAAAAATATATGTATGACCGGGGAAAAAACGACGCGCCGCGCGCGGAGGAAAAGCCACATGGTTGATTTAAAAAAACTGGACCGGCTGCTTCAACTCAACATCGGAATTTCCCAGGCGGCCAACCGCGAGATGATGGATATTTTCAACAACGTGACCCCCATCCGGGTCCGACGCTATCCCGCGGGTAGGGAATACAACGGCTGGGTGGTGCCGCACGACTGGGTGGTGAAAAAGGCCCATATCAGGAAGAAAGGGAAGATTCTCTTTGACGGCACGGTCCATCCCATGGCGGTGGCGGGATATTCGTCGTCGTTCCACGGGACGGTGTCCAAAAAGGAATTGGACAAACATCTATTCACAAAGAAAGAGTTCCCGGCCGCCTATCCGTTTCATTCCATCTACAACTACCGCCCCTGGGGGAAACATTGGGGGTTCTGCGTCCCCTACAACGTCTGCAAAAAATGGCCGGCCGGCGACTACGAGATCGACTTGGAGACGGAATTCAAAGAGGGAGAGATGCTGGCGGGCGAATGCCGACACCCCGGGGAGCTGAAGGACACCGTCGTTTTCAATGCGCATACCTGTCATCCGTGCCAGGCCAACGACGACATGGCGGGGGCCCTGGTCGTCCTGGAACTGTTCAAATGGCTGGCCACGCAGAAAACGCGCTACAGCTATCTCGGCGTCCTGGCTCCGGAACACGTCGGCACGGTTTTTTATCTTTCGGATTTTTCGGACAAGGAAGTGGCGGAGTTGAAGCTCGGATGTTTCGTGGAAATGCCCGGCACAAAAACACCACTGGTGCTTCAAAAAAGTTTCGAGGGAAACACCATCATGGACCGCGTGGCGAAATACGTTTTGGGACAGGAGCAGCCGAGGCTCCGGGTGGGAGAGTTCCGGACGGTGGTGGGGAACGATGAGACCGTATGGGAGGCGCCCGGCATCGAGGTCCCCATGGTTTCCATCTCGCGTTGGCCGTACAGGCAGTACCATACCAGCGACGACAACGTGAAGATCATGGATCCGGAAAGACTGGAACAATTTCTGGAATGCCTGAAAAGAATCGTAAGGGTGTTCGAGGACGACCGGACGATAGAAAGACGGTTCCGCGGGCTGGTCTCTTTGGCGAACCCCAAATACAACCTCTACATCGAGCGGCCCGACCCCGTGGTGGACAAGGGGCTTTCCCCGATGGACCTGCGGTTCGGCCGGATGCAGGATCCGCTGCCGCGTTATTTTGACGGGAAGCACACGGTTTTTGAGATTTCCGAAAAATTCGATGTGCCCTTTGAGAAACTTTCGGCCTATCTTCGGGAATTCGAGCGGAAAGGGTTGATCAAACTCCAACCGCCGCCGTCGCTGGACCACTATAAACCGGCCGGAGCTTGAAGCGGTTGCTCGTCCGGCGGGAGAGCCGATGATAAAGTTATTTTTCTTGGATCATCCGGAACAGGTTTCTTGGGTGATCGAAAATAAAGAGGCGGTCGTTTCCCCCGGAACGCTGGTCTTGGCCATGAGTTCCAGGGTGGGCGAACGCTTGAGACAGGCGGGGGTTCCCTACCGCATTCCGGAAGAATTCATCGCGCCCGCCGAACTTACCCGACGAGGCATGGAGAATTTCAAGTGGCTGGAAAGGTTCTGCCATTACAGCGATCGATGGCTGGCCGCCCACCTGGAGCGGATCCGTCTCCACGCCCTCACGCCCACCGCCTGGAATTATTCCGCATTAAAGAACATCTTTGATCCCTTTTTTTTGAGGACGCTCGAGGTCAAGGCGATTTTGGAGTCGCAAAGACCGGAGGAGGTCGTCTATTTCGAGGTCCCGGCGGTGGCGGCCCTGGACGATTATGTGGACAATCGGGAGTCACTCTCCGCGGCCGTTCTCCCCCGGGTGGCCGACCGTCTGAAGATCGCCAAGCTGTCGCCGCTCCCGGCCGTCGAATCGGCGCCGTCGGGAGAGGGCCGGCGCGTCGATTTGAGAGGGTACGCGCGGCGTTTTTTCTGGGCGCGTTGGGCGCGGACGCTGCAGAAATATTATGGGGCGGCGGGGTTCCTCCCGGCGGCGCTGTCCGGGTTCCGGAAGAAAGACTGCGTCCTGGCCCTGAACGTGGATTACGATCTGTTCCCCCTATTTCGCGAAGCCAGCGCCCGCCGAACGTTCCGCGTCTTGTTCTGGGAGCCGGGCAGCGAACACGCTCCCCGGTTCCTGTGCCCTCCCGCTGTTTTTCCGGCTTTTCGGGGGAAACGTCCCGATCGGCGGTTCATGGAGGAGACAAGTGTTGATTGGAAACGCTTGACCGACGATAAGGAGTATCGTTCGTTTTTCGTCATAGACGGCGTAGACATTTTTCCGGCAGTTGAAAAGCAACTGAGGCATTTTTATGAAGATATCTTAAGGAGGTCGGTGTGGAGTTTTTTCGAAGCGGAACGCGTGTTGGACAAGTTCCGGCCGCGTGCCGTCGTTACGGAATGTCTCTCCCGTCCCCAGGACGCCGCCGTTTTTGAGGCCGCCCGTCGACGGCAGATCCCGCGGGTGATCTACTCGCACGGCCCGTACGGGATGCCGTCCACTCCGGTGACGGATTATTTGGACTATAAAAGGACCGACTATTTTTTGGCGTGGGGGGAGGGGGGACGAAAGGATGTGGAACGGTACCCGGCGCCGAACCCCCGCGTGGAAGTGGTGGGATCGGGGGCGCTGGACGCTTTGAAGGAGCGGCCGCGGCTCGACGCGCGGGGCCGGGCGGCGTTGTGCCGCTCGCTGGGGCTGGAGCCGGGCCGCCGGACGGTGATCCATGTGCTCGGGCCCATAAGCGAGAACGGATATCGCGTCGGCGTTGATTTCAACGACAGGGATTATTTCACTTTCGACGTCGAGAAGAAGATCGTAAAGGCGTTTCAGAAATTTCCGGAGGCTCAGTTTTTGTTGAAACTTTTTCCGTTCCAAGGCATGACGGATCCCATCGTTGATTTCGCCCGGCACGAAGGGTTCCGGAATCTGCGCTTCGTGAAGTGGACCCCCTTCGTCAAGCTGCTCGACCTGGCCGACCTTGTGGTGGTGGAGGTTTACTCCACCCCGTTGATGGAGGCCTTGGCGGCGGGAAAGCCGATTGTGATGTTCACGGGACAGGAATCCCCCCTTGAATCCTTGGGGGATGTGTCCGAGGCGGTGCATTTTGCGGGGAACACGGACCAGCTGGAGAGGCTCCTCCGCTCCTTTTTGCGAGGGGACCCCGCGGCGTTCCCGCGGAAGAACGGCGAGGCTTTTTTGCGGAAATACGGAACGCATCTCAACGACGGCCGCAGCGCGCAGCGGGCGCTGGAGGCGTTGAAAACGATCGCTTTGGGGCAGGAGGGCTAGTCCGCATGTCGTTGGCCGTCAACATCATTACTTATATGTCCACCGGGGTCGTCGTTCGGGCCATTACGTTGGTCACGAACCTCGTTTTCCGGCGCATCCTGGGGCCCGAGATGGCCGGGATCTGGAATCTGGTATACATCGTCACCGGGTATCTCTCGACGGTCAGCATCGGCGTCCAGACGGGGTCGGAGAGGGACATCCCCTATTGGCGAGGTAAAAAGAACGCCGAGATGGAACGCCGCCTCGTCCATCAAATGTTCACCGTGAGTTTTCTTGAGGCGGCGATGGTGGGGAGCGTTTTCCTTATCTATTTATTTTTCTTCGGCGGAAAATATCGGCACGACCTCTACATCGGTTTCCTTTCCGCCGCGGGTTACGTGGTTCTGTGGCGCATGATGGGATGTTTCGTGGTGGGTTTCCGCTCCATTCAAAATTTCACGTTTTTGGGGAAGAGCGAGGTGGTTTTCGCCGTCCTGGACCTGGGGCTGATCGTCGGCTTGACCTCCTTCTATGGACTGTATGGACAGTATCTGGCGCACGCCCTCGGGTTCCTGTTGAAACTTTCATTTTGGTACTTGTGGACGCATAAAAGGAAAATGTTCGACATCGGTTGGCACCTGGTGTTGGCCGATATCAAGCCGGTCGCGGCCGTCGGGTTTCCCTGGCTCCTCAGCAGTTTCGTATGGCAGTTCATGATGTCCGTGGACAGCCTTTTGGTGGCCAAGATGGCGGGGGTCACCGCGCTGGGCTACTACTCGCTGGGCGTGTCCATCGTGCGGATGTTGACGGAAATCCCCAACACGGTCAGCACGGTGATCTTCCCGCGTCTGCTGGAAAAATTCGGCGAACGAGAGGACATCCGGCCCATCAAAGAGGACGTGGTCCGGTACCTGAAGAACCTTGCGTTCGTCGTGATCCCGCTCCTTTTCCCGCTCGCCTATTTCTTTTTCCCCTGGGTCGTCCGGCAGTTCCTCCCCAAGTTCCTCCCGTCCATCCCGGCGGCCAAGGTTTTGCTGCTGGCCGCCCTCTTCATGCCGATGATCCACATGCCGGGCCAGATACTGATCCTGCAGAAAAGGATATGGCTTTATGTCGGGCTGCAGTTGGGCGCCGGGATAGCGACGGCTGTCCTGGTGCTGCTGGGGGTCCGGGGGGGCATCGTGATGGTGGCGGCCATGGCGGTGTTGTCTCAGTTCCTTTTCTTTTCCGCCCTGTTCATGGTTTCTTTCGCGCGCGCCGACCTCCCCAAAAACGTTTTTTCGAATTACGCGGGACTGTTGCTCCCCGGCCTCTACTGCGGACTGTGGGTGTTCGGGGTGGATCAGCTTCTGCTCCGGTGGGGGGCCTTCGGGACCTGGTTTTCGGATTTGCTCTCGTGCGGCGGCGGGGTCCTGTTGTCCTATACAGGCATGTCGGTTCTGTTTTTGAAGGCGGAACGGGAACTGGGGATATGGCGGCATGTCGTGGACTTCGGCCAGAAGTTGAAAACGTTGTGAACCGGGGAGAAGAGCGATGAGGAAAAAGATCGCCTACTTCGTGGACACCAACGCCCTGGGAGGAGGCGAAAAATACGTCGTCGACCTGATGGCCGCCATGGGGAAACGCGGGCACGAGGTGCTTTTCCTCTGTCAGCAAAAGGAGGAACTGGCGGCATACGTCGGGCGGATGTGCCCCGGCGTGCGGATCGTCGCGGCGCGCTTTCCGAGCGTGTCTCGGAGCGCCGCCATCCAGGCGGGCTTGGCCATCAACCGCCGGTCGAATAAGATTTTCGAGTGGCTGAAGATCCCCGGGCTGGCCGTTTATTATTTGAACGTCCTGTATGGTTTTATCGTCCTGTGGCGGCTGTTGCGTCGGCACCGGCCCGAGGTGCTGCACGTCAGCAACGGCGGTTACCCCGCCGCCGAAAGCCACCGGGCCGCGGTGTTGGCCGCGCGATGGGTGGGGATACCAAAACGCGTGATGACGGTGCACAACATGGCATCGGGCTACCCGCCCGTGGCTTGTATCGAGAAACGATTGGATCGGTGGGTGGAGGGATCGCTGCACGCCATCATTTCCGTGTCCCAACGGGCGAAAGAGGCGTTGGCGGTCCAGCGAGGTTTTGATACCGGCCACGTTTCCGTCATTTATAACGGCATTGTCCCCCATCGCGTCTCGGAGGCGGAAGGACTCCGGCGCGAATTGGGAATTCCTCCCGGAGTGAAAGTCGTCGGAAACATCGGCGGCCTTCAGCCGCGGAAAGGGCATGAGGCCCTGCTGGAAGCTTTCAAAAAAGTGCACGCGGAATTTCCCCGGACCGTCCTGGTCATCATCGGTGAAGGCCCCTGCCGTTCGGCGTTGGAGGCGCAGGTCCGGGCGGCGGGACTGGAAACGGTCGTCCTGTTGCCTGGGTTCCGGCCCGACGCCGGTCGTTACGCGGACATGATGGATGTTTTTGTTTTTCCCTCGCTGGCCTATGAAAGTTTCCCTTACGTCGTTTTGGAGGCCATGTCGGCCGGCCGGCCGATCGTGGCGACCGACGTGGGTGGCACGGCGGAACAGATTGTCGACGGTCAGTGCGGCCGGCTGGTCCCGGCGGGGGATGTTTCTGAAATGAGCCGGGCGATCGGGCGGGTGTTGTCGGATGAAAACACGGCCGCTTCCTGGGGCGTGGCGGCGAAGAAAAGGGTCGAGGAGCTGTTCACGCTGGAGGGCATGATCGAAAAGACGGAGAAATTGTATTTATGAATCGTCGGCCGGTATTTCGGGAGCTTGAAGAGGGAACGGCGAGATGAACCGATATCGCGGGAAAGAACTTTTTCCTTATTTGCGGCATGTGGCCGGACGGGGGACGTTCGTGGCGGCTTTCCGGGCGGGCTGGGAGGCGGTTGCCCGTCGCCGGGGGTCGCCCTGCGCGCCCCCATGGATGGCGTTCCCGCCAAAGGAGGCGGACGTTACTGTTTCGGCTTCGGGCGTTCAAGCGGCGATTTGGGGGCCGTTGTGGCCGATCCATGCCGGTGTGCCGCTGCCGGAACCGCTTTCTGTCCCGTTGGCGACGAAGAATCACGACCTCGGGGACCGGGACCTCTGGCGGACGGAATTCGAAGACATAGAAGACACCTTCTCCCTCCATCGGTTCGGTTGGGTCCCCGTGTGCCTCGGGCGGCATGGAACGATCCCGTTGGGGATGGTCCTGTGGCAGCGGGTCGTTCAATGGATACGGGAAGTAACGCCGTCGCAGTTCCCGTCGGCGTGGGAGACCTATTCCGCCTGCGAGCGCATCGTCCATTGGAGCCAGCTCTACGCGTGGCTTCGTCGCGCGGCGGGGCGGGGGCTGCCCGAAGAGGAGGCGTTCGTTGAAAGTCTGCTGCTCCACGGTGAATATGTCCTATCCCATCTGGAATTTTACGGAGAGGACGATTCGTCGAAAACGAACAACCATCTGATCAACAACGGCCGGGCGCTTTATGTGCTGGGCGCGTTCTTGAACGTTCCGCGGTATCTCGACACCGGCCGCCGGCTGTTGGCCGACGGCATGCGGCGGTCTTTCACCCAGGCCGGTTTCTTGCGTGAAGGGTCCTCCCATTACCACATCTTGCTGGTGTCGAGATATCTGGATGTCTTGGAGGTCGCGAGGAACATCCGGGACGAGGCGTTCGTCGAGGAACTGGGCCCGTTTTTGGATAGAAGCATGGCCGCGGCGCGTTTCTTCCTTCCCGAGAAGGAGGGGGTCTTCCCGCTCATCGGGGACGTGTCTCCGGATTTCGATCCGGAATGGACCCTCCGTGCCGTGGAAGATGCGGCGCGCCGGTTGTTGGGGGCGGGCGGGGGGCTTTATGGGAACGTTGCTTCTGAAGGGAAGGGGGTCACGGACCGCCTCCGGGACGGATGGTGTCGATACGACGATCCGAATTACCGCGTCTACTGGCATGTTCAGCCGGGCGGCGCCATCCCCCCGTATTCCCACGCGCATCACGACACGGGTTCTTTTGAATTGTCCGTGGAACGACATCCCCTCCTGGTGGACACGGGGCGTGTCAGTTATGTGGCCGACGCCGCCGGATTGTATGGTCGGAGCGCCGCCGCCCACAACGGGGTCCTCGTGGACGGGCGTGAACCGTTCGTGTCGCATTGGCTCAACGGCGGACGGTTCCTGATGAGCGACTACGGTCGGACCGAAGTGCGGACGTGGTGGGAGAACGCCTCGTCCCGCCCCGCGTTCGTCGTCGAACATCAGGGGTTTTCCCGGCTCAGGGGGATTGGAAAGTATCGTCGGCGATTCTTGTTGGATAAGGATGAAATCGTCCTGGAGGACAGATACGAGGGCCGCGGGCGGCATGTTTTGGAGACGTTCTTCCATGCCGCGCCTTCGGTTGGCGTCGCGGTCGAAGGGAACGCGCTGTCGTTCCGGGAGAAGGGGACGCGGCGGAATCTGGAATTGGCCCTCGACGCCGGAAACCTTGCCGGACTGAGCCTGATGCGGGGAGAGTGGGAAGGCGGCCGGCCGATGGGCTGGTTTTCTCCGCGTTACGGACGCAATGTCCCCACCACGACGGTGCGATTTCGGCACAAAGCGGTGTTCCCATTTACAAATCGATTCGTTCTCCGGCTGGGGTGAACCATGTGCGGCATCGCGGGCATCTTTCATAAGGAAGGGGATGGGGCGGACCGGAATGCGGTCCGTGCCATGTGCCGGGCACTGACCCATCGGGGTCCGGACGACGAGGGATTTTTCGACAGCCCCGGACTCTCCCTGGGGATGCGCCGGCTCAGCATCATCGATCTCAAGGGCGGCCGCCAGCCGTTGTTCAACGAGGACGGTTCGCTGGTTTTGGTTTTCAACGGGGAGGTCTACAACTACATCGAATTGCGGCGGGAACTTCTCTCCCGCGGACACACGTTCGCCACCCAGAGCGATGGAGAGGTCATCCTTCATCTTTTTGAAGAGAAGGGGCTGGACGCTTTGCAGGAACTGAACGGGATGTACGCCTTCTGTCTTTGGGACGTTCGTAAAAAAGAGGGATATCTCGTCCGGGACAGATTGGGGATCAAGCCGCTCTATTACCACGTGACGCCGGAGAGCCGCCGGCTCTGCTTCGCCTCCGAAATCAAGGCGCTCCTCCACGCCCCCGTGGAAAAAGAAGTGGACATGGAGGAGCTCTTCCGGTATTTGGCGTACATGTACATCCCCGGTTGCGGGACGCCGTTCAAGAACGTCCGCAAGCTTCAGGCGGGGAGTTTCCTTCGGTTCGGCGCCGAGGGGATCGGCGCGCCCCGGCGATACTGGACGATGCCGGCCGGGGACCCGGTGGAAGACGAAGGGCGGCTGAAGGAGGAGTTTTTCTCCCTTTTGGAGAGCTCCATCGAGTTGCAATCGCGGAGCGATGTGCCCGTCGGCGTTTTTTTGAGCGGCGGCTTGGACTCGTCCCTGATCACCGCCTACTTTTCGAAGAAGACGAAGTCCCGGGTCCTTTCCTTCAATGTCAAATACGAAGGGGCTCCGTTCGATGAGAGCCGCTACGCGGAACTCGTGGCGGAAAAATTTGGATGCGAACACAAGTCGGTGAACGTGACCCCGGACGACATGCTGAAGGAACTGCCGCGGCTGGTCTGGCATATGGACGAGCCCCACGCCGACCATGCCATGGTGGCGGCCTACAAGGTCTCCGAGCTGGCCGCCAAAGACGTGAAGGTGGTACTCAACGGCACGGGCGGCGACGAACTTCTCGGGGGATATCCCCGCTATCGGCCCAATGCCTGGCCGCTGGCCGCCTGGCACAAGTCGCCGGAATTCCTGAGGACGCTGGCCGTCGGGATGGCGGAAAGGATTCCGTTCGGCGGCGACTTCGTTAAAAAAGCGCGGTTCAACGGCACGCCGGACGATACGTACGTCTGGAGACTCCGGCAGTTCAAGCCGTATCACCTGGAACGGTTCTGCGCAGACCGGCCCGTTGCCTACACGCGCGATGCGCGGGTGAGGGAATGGCTCGACCGCGCCCCGACCGGCGATCTGAACCGCTACCTGTATCTCGATGCCAATTTCTATATGGTGGACGACCTCCTCCTGCTTTTGGACAAGATGACCATGGCCGCTTCCATCGAGGGGCGGGTTCCCTTGCTGGACCACCGTTTGGTGGAATGGGCGTTCAAAATGAGCGGCCGGTGGAAAGTGCGCGGCGGTGAAACGAAACTGGCCGCCAAGCGGTGGTTGCGGGGCATCCTCCCGGAGGAGATCCTGTGGCGGCCCAAACTGGGGTTCGGCGCGCCGATGCGCGAGTGGATGAAGGACAAACTGTTTCCCAAGGCCGCCGGGTTGGTGGCCGCCCGGCCGCCCGCGCGGGAAAACCTCTTTTGGGGCCTACGGGGGGAGGCTTTGCGCGAAAGGATGCGGCGACTCAACTTCCAACAGAACTATGCGCTTCTGGCGCTGGAGGTCTGGTTCCGGCTTTACATCGACGGCGAATCCATCGCCGAAGTGACGGAACGGATCCGAAAATCATGAAGACCGTGTTGATGCTCGTCTATTTTTTCCCGCCTTCCTCGGGCGCCGCCGCCCAGCGGTCCCGCAAGCTGGCCAAATACCTGCCGAAACACGGCTGGCAGCCGCTCGTGGTGACGGCCGGGGACGATCCGTTCGTCCCTCGCGACAACACGTTGATGGAGGACGTCGCGTCGACGGAAATTCATCGAACCCTGCCCAGCATTTTGCCCGGCATGCTTTTGGGCCGTCGGGCCCTGCGGCTCCTGCTGGATCGTTTTTTTGTTCCGGATATCCAAGTCGGCTGGATCCCCCGAGCGCATTCCTGCGTAAAAAAGCTGCTCGCGGGCCGGAAGATAGACCTCGTCTATACCTCCTGCGCGCCGTTCAGCGCCAATCTGGAAGGGGAGCGGATCGGAAAAAGATACGGCGTGCCGTGGGTGACGGATTTTCGGGATCCTTGGGTGGCGGGAACCACGTTCCGTCCGCCCACGCCCGCGCATCGCTGGATCCATGCGGCGCTCGAGGACCGCGCTTTTTCCCGCTGCGATTGGTTCGTCGCCAACACGCCCGGTTTTCTCGACGAGGAACGGGAGCGGCATCCGGTGTTGCGCCAGAAGAGCTGCTGCATCAGCAACGGCTACGACCCGGAGGATTTTCCGTCCGTCCGCCCCGCCGGCGGCAAAGAAACGTGGGAAATGGTTTTTACCGGGTCCTGGCACCGGCGGTATTATCCGGACACGCTTTTCCGGATCGTGAGGTTTTTTCTGGAGAGGAACCGGACCGCGAAGATAAAGATCCATTATTCCGGTCCGCACTTCAAACAGTTTTTCGTTCCGGCCGAACGGAACGGTCTGGCGCCGTTGTTGGAGGACCACGGACATTTGTCCTATAAGAGGACGATCGCGCTTTTGCAGTCCGGGGACCTCCTGTTGACCACATTGCCGGACGACGCGCGCGCCCGGACGTGGGTCCCCGCCAAACTTTACGAATATCTGGCCACGGGCCGCGCGGTTTTCGGCGTCTGTCCCGACGGCGACGCGGCCCGGTTGGTGGAGTTGGCCGGGTCTTTCGTGCGGCCGAACGCGCTCGACGCCGAAACGCGGGGCGGCGACATCCTGCAGGGGTTGTGGGACGATTGGAAGGCGGGAAAACGGCGCGAGACGGCGCGCGCCGTCTTGGAAAAATATCAATACCCTGTCCTGGCCGAACGTCTCGCCGGCGTGTTTGACCGGTTGACGGAGAAAATGGGATGAGCCGGAAAAAAGTTCTCCACCTGACGGTCGGGTTGGGGCTGGGGGGGGCCGAGAAATTGATGGCCGAGATGGCGGCGCGACTTGATCCGTCCCGTTACGAAACGCAGGTTTTGGCCCTGAAAGGGGAGGGCCCCCTGGGGGATTCATTGCGCGCCCGCGGGGTCAAGGTGTCCGCTCTCGGCGGCCGGGGCCCGTGGGACGTGCGGGTGCTGCCGCGGGCCGCCCGATTCCTTCGCGAGGTCCGTTGCGACATCGTTCATTCCCATCTCTTGTGGGCGAACCTGCTGGCCTGTCTTCTGAAAGGGCGCAGCAAAGTCGTCTGGCACGAACACGACATGGACGATTGGATGGGACGGCCGCAGAAAACGGCGGAACGCCTCCTCATCGGCCGGGCGGACACGGTCATCGCCATTTCTCGGGCGGTGGCGGACTGCGTCGCGCGAAGAGAGCCGTTCGTGCGGGACAGGATACGGATATTGCATAACGCCATCCCGCTGAAGGAGAAGCCGACATCGCCGCAGGGGAAACGAAGTTTCCGCGCGGCCCTCGGATTCTTCGGGGAGGAAAAAGTCGTGGGCTACGTGGGCCGGCTCGACGAACCCAAAAAGGGGCTGAAAGTGCTCTTGCACGCCGCGGCCGAGATCGCCGCCGAGGACCCGTCGGTGCGATTTGTCGTCGTGGGGGACGGGAACGCGCGGGCGGCGTTGGAGGCGGAGGCCGACCGCCTGGGGCTGTCGAACAGCGTCCGTTTTTGGAAGGCGCGGGAAAACGTGGAGGAAGTCTACGGCGCCCTGGATGTTTTCGTCCTCCCCTCCCTTTGGGAGGGCTTCGGCATCTCCTTGCTGGAGGCTATGGATGAAGGATTGCCCGTGGCGGGGTCCCGCGTGGGGGGAATCCCGGAAGTGGTGGTGGGCGGCGAAACGGGGCTCCTGTCGCCGCCGGGCGACGTGGAGGCGTTGGCGGTGAACCTGAGGAAGCTTTTGGCCGATCCGGCTTTGCGCCGGCGATTGGGCTCTGCCGGCCGCGCACGGGTACAGGCCCAGTTCGGTATTTCGAAAATGGTCGAGGAGTTGGAAAAAATTTACGACGAAACGGAGAAAACCCAATGAACGAAACGGCCCTGAAAAAATGGAGCCGGTTTCACGCGCCCATGGGCTGTTCGGTCGGTGGCGTGGACGGCCGGGTGGAGGCATTGCTGCGCGGCCGGGTGTTGAACATCGGCGCCAAGGCCTGGGGCCGGCCGGAATGGATTCCTCTGGACCTGGTGTCGAACGACCCCCGCACCGCCCTTCTGGCCGACGCGGCGGATTTGCCGGTGAGGAGCGGTGTTTTGGACGGGGCGGTGCTGCGTTTCGTTTTGGAACATGTGCCGTCCGCTGAGCGGGTGGTGGCTGAGACGCACCGGGCTCTGCGGCCGGGCGGGTTACTCTTCGTCACGGTGCCGTTCGTGGAGCCGTACCACGCGGACCCGCAGGACTTTCGGCGGTTTACGCCGGAGGGGCTGAAGAAATTGTTGGAGAATTTCGAGATGTTGGAATGCGGAACCTACTACGGACCCGCCTCGGCGTTGGTGGAGTTCCTGCGGGAGTTCACCGCGTCATTTTTCGACTCGGTTTTTCTGAAAAAAGGGGTTCGTTTTCTCGCGGGCTGGACGTTTTTCCCGTTGAAATATCTCGACGTTTTCTTGGGACGCAAGAAATTTTCGTGGATGTGCGCCTACAGCCTCTATGCCGTGGCCCAAAAACGTTGAGCGGGCACCGGCGGCGGGTCCTCGACAGAGGGGAACAATAACAGTATCCTTTAGACCGGATAAGGCATGAAAATCCTACTCATCAATCCCATCACGCGGCTCAACAATTACGTCTCCAATCTTCCGCTGGGCATCGCCTATGTGGCGGCCTCCCTGCGGCAGGAGGGGCACGATGTCCGTATCTTCGACCTGGACGCGCACAAATACGGCAAGGAGGACGTGCGCAAGACGCTGGAGAAGTGCGACTACGACGTTTTGGGGATGACCGGCATCATCACTTCCTTTCAGCAGCAGCGGTGGATCATCGACGAGGCCAAACGGGTCAACCCGGCCACCCCGGTGATCCTCGGCGGTGTCGGGGTCTCCTCCATCCCTGAATTGTTTTTCCAGCAGACCAAAGTCGACGTGGTGGTTTGCGGCGAGGGAGACATTGCCATCCGCGAGGTTTTGGCCCGGTTGAGCGACAAAAAAGGCCTGGCCGATGTGCCGGGCATCCATTATCGCCAGGGCGGCGGCGTGGTGAAAAATCCGCCCCGGTCCGTGGTGCGCGATCCGGACACCCTCCCGTTCCCCGCCTGGGACCTCCTGCCGATTGAAAAATATCTGTGTCGGCCCAGCCCCGCCTGGCACAAAAAGAACATGACGTTTCTCACCGCCCGCGGGTGCCCGTACCAGTGCACCTTCTGCCAGCCGACCGGCGGGCATCTCTACCGGTACCGCAGCATCGACAACGTCATCGCAGAGATGAAGAAGGCCATGGGACTCTATCACTACGGGCACGCGCTCCTTTCCGACGAGTGCTGGCCCATCCGGCGCGACCGGTGTTTCGAGTTCTGCGAGAAGGTGAAGCCGCTGAACATCGAATGGAGCTGCACCGGCCGGGCGAACCTCATGGACGAACCGCTGGTCGAGGCCATGGCCGATTCCGGCTGCGTGATGGTGGGAATGGGGTACGAGTCGGCCAGCCACATCATCCTCAAGAACATCAAAAAATCGCAGACGGCCGAACACGAACGCAAGGCCATTCGGCTTCTGCAGAAATACGGCATCGTGCCGTCCACCAGCTACATCGCCGGACTGCCGGGGGAAACCCCGGCCACTCTCCGGGAAACGGTGGATTTCATCGAGGATCTGGACGTCCCCATCTTCGATTTCTTCTTCGCCACGCCGTACCCCGGCACCGCCCTGTACGACTACGCCGTGACCCGCGGAAAAATCACCGACCCGCTGCCGTTGGTGGAATCCTACGAGGAGATGGCTTCGAACCTGCTGGTGAACGTGACCGACATGAGCGACGAGGAGCTGATCCGCATCAAACGGGAAGCCGAGGTGGAGTTACGCGAAGTCTATCGTCGGCGGCATCCGCTCTATTTCCATTTGGAACGGCTCAAGGGATTTTATGAGCGGTTGCTCGCCCGCTGGCGCAGCGGGTCCCTGCCGAAGGTCTTTCTGCACCGGCTGGGACGCTTTTTGAGGAAATGGGGGATTGCGGATTCGGACCGGCTTCTGCGGAGCGGCGAATACAGCTGGCTTTCGGACAAGAGAGTATGAACCAACCAAAGGAAGAACCGAAGGAAGGCGCGTCGGCCGCCGGGTCGGCCGTTTTTATAAAGGAAGCGGCGGCGTGGGACCGGTTCGTCTCCGGTTCCGAGAAACCGCACATCATGCAGTCCTGGGCCTGGGCGGAACTGAAAGCGAAGAGCGGATGGCGTCCACACCGCCTCCTGATCGAGCGACGGGGGGGCGCGCGGGTGGGCGTTTCCGTTTTGGAGCGGGATTTCCCCAAGATCGGCCGACGGTTTTTTTACGCGCCCCGCGGACCGGTGGTGGCCACCGGCTGGCGACCGGAAGATTTGGAGCAATTGTTCCTCGAACTGGCAGGGCTGGCCAAAAACCGCCGCGCGGTGTTCCTGAAGATGGACCCGGACGTTTCTTTGGAACAGGACTGGATATCGTCGGACCTGCGCGGCGCCGGGTTTGTCCCGGCCACCGGCGGGGGCGGGTTCGCCGGCGTGCAGCCGAGGTGCGTGTTCCGTCTGAAGATCGGCGCGTCGGAAGAGGAGCTCCTGAAAAACATGGACCAGAAGACGCGCTACAACATCCGGCTCGCCGGGAAGAAAGGAGTGACCGTGCGGCCGGTGAGCGACCGGGCCGAAATCGAGACCTTCCACCGGATACTCATCGAGACCGGGCAACGGGACGGTTTCATGGTGAGGCCTTTGAGATATTTCAACGATATACAGGATTTGATGGGTCCGCGCGGGCAGGCCCAATATTTTCTGGCCGAACTCGGCGGCAAGGCTTTGGCCGGCGCCCTGGCGCTTCGGTTCGGTCCCGTGTGCTGGTACGCCTACGGGGCCTCGTCGAACGAGGGGCGGCAGCACATGCCCAACCACCTCATGCAATGGACCATGATCCGTTGGGCGAAAAGCCAGGGCTGCGGGCTTTACGATTTCCGCGCCGTGCCGGACGACCCCAATCCCCAAAACCCCCTCTATGGGCTTTACCGGTTCAAGAAGGGGTTCGGCGGCGACCTGGTCCGTTTTGTGGGCGAGTTCGACAAGGTGTATTCGCCGTGGTGGTATCGGATGTGGGCATACGGCTGGCCGGTGTATAAAAGTGTGAGAAAATTTATGCGCGGCCCGGCGCGGAAGGCGGGGAGAAACGAATGAAACCTTTACGCTGGGTGGAAGTGGATCTGAACGCGGTGGGGCACAACGTGAAATCCGTGCGCCGACGCATCGGAAAGAAAACGGGGTTTACCGCCGTCGTGAAGACGGACGCCTACGGACACGGCGCGGTTCCGGTGGCGCGCGCGGCGTTGCGTTGCGGTGCGGACGGGCTGGCGGTCACGTATCTGGAAGAGGCGCTTCCTCTGCGACGGGCGGGAATAAAGGCGCCGGTGCTGGTGATGGGGCCGGTCTCTCCGGCCGCGGCCCCGTTGGTCCGGCGCTGGAACCTGTCCGTCATGGTGGACAACGAACCGCTGTTGAAGGCGCTCAAACGGGCGGGGACCGCTTCCCATCCCATCGGGGTGCAGGTGAAGGTCAATCTGGGTTTGTGGCGATGGGGGATTCCACTGCCGAGATTGGGATTTTTTTGCAGGGAAGTAGACGCCGCCCCCTCCCTGCGTCTGGAAGGGATTTTTGCCCATCCCGGTTATATGATCGGAAAAAACAAATCGCGCATCGAGGACCAACTGCGGAACTTCGTCGCGGCGGCGGACGCCTGCAAAAACGAATTGAGACGGTCTCGCCCGGAACTCCACGCCGCCGACAGCGCCGTTCTGCTCGATTTCCCGGAATTCCAGCTGGACCGCGTGCGCGTGGGGAACTTGATCTACGGCATCAATCCCACCGACAAGCCGTTGGAGCTGAGAAACCCCTGGCGGGCCCTGTCGCGCCTCGTCCGTCTGGAACGGCTTGCCGTGGGGGACATGGTGGGCTATGGGGGGGAATTCGTCGCGCCTCAGGCCATGACCATCGCCACCGTCCCGGTCGGCTACGGACATGGGTTGACCCTGGAACCCGCCAGCCGCTGGATCCAACTGAAAAGCGGACAGAACTACTGGGGAAAGATCCGCGGCATCGTCTGTCCGTTCGTCGGTCGCGTGGGGATGAGCCACTGTCTCGTGGACGTGAGTTCCGTGCCCGCGCCGAAGATCGGCGACGTCATCCAGCTGCCTCTGCGGCGAACCGCCTCGCTCGGTTGGCCGAAAATCTATTCGTCTCAATAACACCGCCCGGTCCGATACACGCTTCCCGCCGCGTATTCTCCCGTGATTCCGCCACTCAACATCTTCTCGCCCCGCGCCCTGTTCCGCAAGGGCCGCATCGAAAGGCCCTGAACAATGTATGTCGTGGCGCTGCGCCGGGTCCGTCGTTTTATTGCATGGGGAAGCAAAGCGGTTTTAAAAACACTGCTCGTCCTGGTTATTGCGGAAGGTGTTCTGTGGGCCACCGGACATCTGTATTTGTGGTATTACACGAAATTCGCCTGGAAGCCCGCGGATCTATCTCCCGGAATCCGCCGAATACTGTTCATCGGAGAATCCACCGTGGAGGGGCAGCGTTGCGACGAGGGGGATTTTAAGGGGCCGTTCCCGGCGCAGTTGGAGGCGATGCTGAACCGGATGTCGGGGCGGAATGAATTTTCCTGCATCAATCACGGCATTTCCGGTGTCACCAGCGCGCACATGCTCCGGTATATAGGAAAGGATCTCGTGGATTACGCCCCTGAGATCGTCGTCCTTCAGGCGGGCATGAACATGAACATGCCCAGTATTTTTAGGCTGATCCGGAGGGCGGGATGGGACATCGAGGTCGACAGCGTCGTGCTGGCGAAACTTCACCGGCTGCGCATCGTCCGTTTCGGGAAACTCTTCTATGAAATGGGGCGCGCCGGGGATTTGGACCCCATCCACTACTATGAGGACCTCGAACTGGAGAACGCCGAAAACAAGGCCAACATCCAAACGGTGATTGATAAAATAAAAAAATACGGCGCCCGCGTGGTGATATGCAATTATTTCAAGGAGGGATACGCCAACGACATCCTCAAAGGCGTGGTGCGGGAGAACGGACTGATCCTGTGCGACAACGCCGCCGTTTTTAAGGAATGGCAGCGGCGCGGCGTCGACCGGACGATCATTTCGAGCGACGGCTGGCATCCGAACGGCAACGGCTACCGCCTCATCGCCTGCAACCTGCTCAAGACGTTTCTGGAAAAAGACCTCGTCCCTTACGCCGTGGAGCCGTCAAAGGCCGAGCGGATAAAGAACCTGGAAGCCGTTTTGGAGGGGAACCTCGCCGCCGAAATTTGAAAGGGGGAGGGCGAAGGGGGCAATAAGAACAAAAGCCCGAACGGGCCCTATTCCACGATTTCGGTTTCGGCGGAAATGAGCGGCAGGAGTTTTTCGTGGTTCACGTCGCAGAAATTCTGCGGCACCTGGTTCTGCCGGAACGCCTCCAGCGCCACGTGCGGGCAGGAGGGCAGGGCCAGGAGCCCCGTCTCCGCGTCGATCTTCGCGAACACCACGCCGGGCGGAACCGGGAAATCCCGCGCGGGGATGTACTTCATCGATTCCAGCATGAAATCCGTCCACCACGGCACCGCCGTTCCGGCGCTGCTGATGCCTTTGCCGAGAGGGGTGAAGTCGTCGTACCCGATCCAGCATCCCGCGGCCAAGTCCGGCAGGTAGCCCACAAACCACGCGTCGCGCATCTCCTGTGTCGTCCCCGTTTTTCCGGCGGCGGGCCGTCCGAGCCGTCGGGCGTAACGGGCCGTTCCCTCCTCCACCACGGCGTGCAGCAATCGCGTGAGGAGATAGTTGGATTGAGGCGAGACCGCGACATTCCCCTGGATGACGTGCTCCTCCAGGAGTTTTCCGCCGTTGTCGAGCACTTTCTGGACGGCGAAGGGCTCCATGTGGACGCCGTTGTTGGCGAAGGTGGCGAAGGAGCCCACCAGTTCCATGGGCGTGACCACCGAACTGCCCAGGCCCAGCGAGAGGACGGCGTCGAGCGGACTCCGGATGCCGGCGTTGTGGGCGAAACGGACCACGGTGCGCGGCCCCACCCGGTCGATGAGGCGCACCGACACGAGGTTTCGGGAGAGCGCGAGGGCCTTGCGCAGGGTGACGGGGCCCAGATATTTGTCGTCCCAGTTTTTCGGCGCCCAGACGGGGTCGGGGGCGTCGGGGTCCATGTCGGGCGGGTAATAACCGGTCACCATCTCCCGAAGCACCGCGTAGTCCGTGGATTCGGCCACCAGTTTCGGCTGCCGTTCCACGTCGGTGAAGGCCAGCGGATAGTCCTCGATCACCGTGGCGGCGGTGAAGCCGGATTCCAGGGCCGCCAGCCAGACGAAAGGCTTGAAGGTGGATCCCGGCTGGCGCCTGGCCTGGGCCGCCCGGTTGAACTGCGATTTCTGGAAATCGCGTCCGCCGACCAGGGCGCGGATGCCGCCGGTGCGGGGATCGATGGCGATGAGCGCCCCTTGAACGTTGACCGGCTCGGCGTTTTCGTCCGGGACTTCCGTTTCTTCCCCGGCGGCCTCGCGCTCCTTTCGTTTTTTCCAGTCGATGTAGTAACTTTCCGGGATCTTCTTGTTCTTCACCAGATAGAGTAGGCGCTGCTCGGCATAACGGGCATCGAAGGAGGAGAGGTGGAACTCGGAGGTCTCTTCGGCGGCTTTTTGCATGCGCAGGTCGAGGGTGGTGTAGATGGAGAACCCCTGCCGGTAGAGGGAGGTGGAGCCGTATTTCGGTTCCAGTTGGAGCCGGACGTATTCCACGAAATACGGCGCCATGGCCGGGGCGAGAGGTGTTTTCAGGGTGTTGAGCGGCGCTCCACAGGCCTGCAGCTCCTCTTTTTCGCTGATGTAGCCGGCTTCCCGCATGCGGTCGAGGACGAGTTGCCGCCGTTTGATGGCTCTCGCCGGATGTTTGAAGGGGGAATAGGCGTGGGGAGCTTTCGGCAATCCGGCCAGGAGGGCGCATTCCGGCAGGGTGAGGTCGGCCACGTTTTTGCCGAAGAACACCCGCGCCGCCGCGTCCACCCCGTAAGCGCCGTGCCCGAAATAGATCTGGTTCAGATAGAGTTCGAGGATCTCGTCCTTACTGAAGTGCCGTTCCATCTCCAGGGTGAGGAGGAGTTCCTTGATCTTGCGGTTCAGGGTTCGGGCGTGGCTCAGGAAAATGTTCTTGGCCAGCTGCTGGGTGATGGTGGAGCCGCCCTGGGCGGTGCGGCCGGCGCGCAGGTTCGCCAGGAAGGCGCGCAGAATGCCTTTGATGTCCACGCCCCAGTGGTCGTAAAAATTCCGGTCTTCGATCGCCAGCACCGCGCGCTGGAAATCCAGAGGGATGTTCGGCAAGGGGACCACGGTGCGGCGTTCGACGTACAGTTCGGAGACGAGTTCGTTGCGCACGTCGTAGATGCGGGTGATGAGCGACGGGGTGTAACTCTCCAGGCTGCCGATGGGAGGCAGTTGGGCCTGATAAAAACGGAACGTCAGCGCCGCCCATGTCATCAGAAGACAATAGAACGTGAGCAGGAGGAGGGTGACGCGGACCTTGTGTGAGAGGCGGCGGAAAGTGGCCAACATTCCATCCATGCTATTTATTTCCAGCCGACGCATCAAGTCCTCATTTTACATCCGGATCAAATTGACTATAATGAATTTTATGGCATTTTTAAATTTTCGGCGAATTGCAAAAGAACGCAGCACCGCGTTGGTTATGCGATTGACTCTGTTCCTGGCGGTCTTCCTTTTTATCGCTTACGGGCGGTATTCCCATCGATTGCCGCCGCTCCTCCTTCTTGGACTTCTTGGACTCTTCCTTTTTCTGGCAGGTCTCCAATTTTTCGTTTCGGAGAGGTTTTTCCGGTCCCACTATTTCCAGGCCGCCGTTTTCCTGTCAGAAGTCACGTTGTTGTCTGTTTCCATTTATCTGACCCAGGGATTCAGCAGCGATCTGTACTTGGTGTACTTTTTAACCATCCTGATGGCCGGTTTTTCGCGTCAGGTGTGGCAGGTGATGGTGGTGGCGGTGGCTTCCAGCGCGTTTTACGGGTTCACCCTGTTTGTCGCCAATCCGGAGATGCCCCTGTGGGATCCCGGCCTTCTGCTGAGGATCCCCTTTTTGATGTTGGTGGCGGTCTTCGTCTCTTTTTATTCCATGACGGTACAGATGAAATCCGTTCAGCTTGAAAAAACGACAAAGGAGCTTACCCAGGTGAAGGAGCAGCTGACCATGGCGGAGAAACTGTCCGTCATGGGGCAGGTGATTTCGGGCGTGGCGCACGAGCTCAATAACCCGCTCACCGGGATCATGGGGTTCAGTCAGCTGTTGCTGCGAGAAGAAGCGGTGGAAAACGATTCCAAACTGCGTTGGCAGATCGAGAATATCTTTAAGGAGTCCGAACGCTGTCAGAAGATTGTCAAAAACCTTTCCACGTTCGCACGGCAGCATAAACCGGAAAAAACCCATATCGGCCTCAATGGGATCCTGGAGGATTGCCTGCGGCTGGAGGCCTACCAGCTCGTGACCCGCAATATCCAGGTGAAGAAGGACCTGTTCCCGGAACTCCCAAAGACCATGGCGGATTTTCACCAGCTGCAGCAGGTTTTTTTGAATCTCATCATCAACGCGCAACAGGCGATAGGGGAATCCCGGGGGAAGGGGACCATCACCGTCTCCAGCCATCAGGTCGGAAATATGATTCGCATCGAAGTGGAAGACGATGGGCCCGGGATCCCATCGGAAAACCTGGCGAAGATATTTGAACCATTTTTCACCACCAAAGAACCCGGCAAGGGGACGGGATTGGGGTTGTCGCTTTCCTACGGCATTGTCAAGGAGCACCATGGCAACATTTGGGCGGAGAATGTGTCGTCGGGCAGGGGGGCCCGTTTCGTTGTGGAACTTCCCATCCTGGAAGGAAGCGCACCTTCCCATTCAGGGGAGGGGCGGGTCGCCGCGGCCCCTCCGGCCGCCCCGGCCACCGGCAAAAGGATACTGGTCATAGACGACGAACAGATCATCCTGGAGCTGTTCCACCGGTTTCTCCGCCATTTGGGCCACGAAGTGGATGTGGCCCGCGATGGCGATTTGGCCATGCAGAAACTCCGGAGCAATCGGTACGATTCGGTGTTTTGCGATATCCGATTGCCTGGCCTCGACGGGATCAGGTTGTTCCGGTGGGTCCGCGAGAACCGGCCGGATTACGTGCCCACGTGGATTTTCATCACCGGCTCCGTCACGTCGGCGATGGAGGGGGCGCTCAAAGAGAGCAGTCGGCCCGTGCTGAGCAAGCCGTTCACCCTCCAGGCCATCGAGACCGCCCTGAGGGAGACCCTGAAAGTATCTTCCTAGCGTTCCTGCCCGCCCCAACGTCGTTTCTTCCGAAAACGCATTGGCCGATAGACCTTGGAAAAACGATCCGCCGGGCCTTCCGCAACGGGGTCGCCGGGCGGTTGTCCGGTTCTGGAATGACGGGTTTGGGGAGAGAATAAGATTCTTCAGGCCCTCGGAACGGGTTTCCGTGCCTTTTTTGGGGAACTTGGACAGGTCTTCCGGTGTTTTATATATTCAAGGATATTCTTGGGATGGGACCGAGGTGAGCGCGTGGCGGACGAGAAGCCCAAAAAGCCCCGGGTGGTGTGGGCGGACGATGATTTGAGCCTGCAGATCGTGATGCGGGAGGTGTTCGAACCGCATTTCGAGCTGCTTTATTATTCGCGCGGGGAGAACCTTCTGGCGGAGATCGACGGCCTTCACCCGGACATCATCATCCTGGACGTCGACATGCCGGGGGTCAACGGGTTCGACGTGTGCCGGCAGATCCGTTCCAAAAAAGGGCTCTCAGCCGTGCCCATCCTGTTCCTCACGGCCTCCCGGGCCGATCAGGACTACATCAAGAATCGCCTGGTCGGCGGCACCGCCTATCTCACCAAACCCATGATGCCGGACGACCTCCTCGCCAAGATCCGCCAATTGTTGTAAACGGCGCGGTTTTCCCCCCACAATTTTTACGGGACCCGATTGCGCGGGTCACGGGAAAAGACTATACTTTAGTCCTTATCTGATTTTACGGGCGTAATCGCCTCAGCGACAAAACCTCGAAATAAGAAATGCAGTCTCCCCCGACACATGGCATCGGAGCGCGGCCATGGAAGACGATTTTATTTCTTGAAAACTGACCGAACGACAAGGGGGCACCATTGAAAGCGACTGGCGTGAAACAACAGAAGAAAACAGAGTCTGGGGCGGCCGGCAAGGGACAGGGCATCGCATCGAAACTTTCCGTGAGGATGGGAAGGCTGGGAACGGAGACCGCGTTCGACGTTCTGGTGCGGGCGCGCAAGCTGGAGGCCGAAGGGAAAAGCATCGTCCATTTGGAGATTGGTGAACCGGATTTCGATACGCCGGAGCACATCGTCGAGGCGGCGGTGAAGGCCCTGAAGAGCGGGGCGCACCATTACGGACCCTCCGCCGGACTGCCGCAGATGCGGGAAGCCATCGCCAAATACGTGCGCGACACCCGCGGCGTTCCCGTGGACCCGGCCGAGGTCGTCGTCACGCCGGGCGCCAAACCCATCATTTTCTATACCATGCTGGCGCTGGCCGACCCGGGCGACGAGGTCATCTATCCCAATCCCGGGTTCCCCATCTACGAGTCCATGATCAATTACGTCGGCGCCAAGGCGGTCCCCGTGCCCCTGCGCGAGGACCACAACTGGTCGCTGGACGTGGAGAAACTTGCCAAATGCATCACCCGCAAGACCAAGCTGCTCATCCTGAACTCTCCCCACAACCCCACCGGCGGCATGATCCCCATGAGCGACCTCAAGAAGATCGCCGAACTCGTCCAGAAGCACGGCATCATCGTGCTTTCCGACGAAATCTACAGCCGCGTGATGTACATGGACAATTATCCGTCCTTCTATTCCATCCCGGGGATAAGGGAACAAACCATCCTGCTGGACGGGTTCTCCAAGATCTACGCCATGACGGGCTGGCGGCTGGGGTACGGCGTCATGCCGAAAGACCTGGCCGTCCAGGTCAGCAAACTCCAGACCAACAGCGCTTCCTGCACCGCCACGTTCACCCAGTTGGCCGGCATCGAGGCGTTGACCGGCAACCAGAGTCTCTCGGAGGCCATGGTGGCGGAGTTCCGCCGCCGCCGCGACCTCATCGTCAAGGGGCTCAATGAGATCCCCGGCTTCAGCTGCAAGATGCCGGACGGAGCCTTCTACGTGTTCCCGAACGTGAAGAAAATCGGCCTGCCGTCGAAAAAACTCGCCGACATGATTCTCGAAGAGGCGGGCGTCGCCTGTCTCTCGGGCACGGCGTTCGGTTCCTGGGGCGAAGGCTACATCCGCTTTTCCTACGCCAACTCCCAGGAAAAGATCCAGGAGGCGCTCCGCCGCGTCAAGAAGCTGGTGGTGGACCGCAACCTGGCCAAGGCCTAAACTACCGTACCGGATCCGGGGGCCCTCCCCCATTGTCGCTCGGCCGCTTCCAAGCGGTGCGGCCGTCGTTTTCTCCAAGGAGGACATCGTGAAGATCGCCCTGTGTCAGTTCGATCAGGTTTGGGAAGATCGCGAAGCCAACAAGGCCAAGATCAAGGCGCTCGTCGCCTCGACCCCCAAGCCTTTCGATTGGATCGTCTTTCCGGAAATGACCCTCAGCGGCTTTTCCATGTCGCTGGACAAGACCACCCTCACCAAGGACGATTCGGCTTTTTTCTCCGCGCTGGCCCGCGACCGCAACGCCTGGGTCTCTTTCGGCGGCGTGCAGAACGGGCGCAACGACCTCATCACGCTCGACCGCGCGGGCAAGCTCGTCGATACCTACTCCAAAATACACCTCTACTCCTTCGGCGAGGAGAATAAGTTCTATAAAGCCGGCACGAAGGTGAGCAAGTTCGACCTGGAAGGCCTGCGCGTGGTGCCGACCATCTGTTTCGATCTGCGGTTCCCCTACCTTTTCTGGGACGCGGCCGAACAGGCGGACGTCTTCATCAACATCGCCAGCTGGCCCGCCCGGCGCTCGGAACATTACACCACCCTGGTGCGCGCCCGCGCCATCGAGAATCAGTGCTACGCGCTGGGCGTGGACCGCACCGGCAAGGACCCTCTTCTGGAATACAGCGGCAACTCCATGCTGTTCGACCCCCTCGGCAAAGTCCTTTTGGATTGCGGCACACAAGACGGCGTTTTCGTGTCCGATATCGACGTTACCAGGGACTTGGTGACCAAAACGCGCACGCGGTTTCCGTTCTTCAGGGACAAAAAGGCGCCGGGCGCGTACGAGTGCCTCAAGAAAAACTAGCGGATTCTTGAAAAGGTCCGGGGCGCCGAGGTCCCAGTGCGACTGATCGGTTACGGAGATTCCGTCCGTCCCGGCGTTTATCGTCGCCATTCCGCATTCGAAAAAGCCGTCAACTTCACCGACGGCGAACGGCTCGTCTCTTTGGTGGCGGAAGACGTGGGCCGGGGCCCCATCAATCTGGTCTTTAAAGATTTCAACGCAACGCTCTGTCGCGGTCCGCTGAAAGTCCGAAGAACGTCTCTCTCTGTGGGC
>ERZ795054.1130-NODE-1130-length-26579-cov-5.499434_pt1 | contig 26579 bp, 16 predicted proteins | sample MGYA00375138_ERZ795054 | MGnify/ENA primary metagenome ERZ795054 (study PRJEB30183, sample SAMN05720215) | anaerobic digester metagenome | isolation source: active sludge of municipal wastewater-treating anaerobic digesters | place: USA | collected 2014-12-23 ... | reverse complement strand
TGTCGTGGATGTTGTCCGCCACCAGCGCCATCTCCTCGATCACCTTCTGCTTGTAGTAAAACTTGGGGAATGTCGCCTGAAGCTTGTTGTCCATCTTCCGGAACTCGGACGACGCCTTCAGCTTCCGGCTCTTGTTGCTCTCCTTCTGCCACCGCGCGTACACCCCGTCCACATGCTGGTCCACCCCTCGGACATCCTTCACCAGCTTGCGCAGGGCGCGCAGGTGGTTCTCCCGGCCCTCGATCTTCTTGTCCAGAATCACCCGGTCGAATCGCTCCTTGGGCGGCTCGGAGATCAGCTTCTCGGCCAGGGCAATGTGCTCCTTGCCCGCAAAACCAAAGCCGTAAATGATCCGCTTGACCTCGTTCTCCGCATCCTCGATCCGCTTCGAAATCTCCACCTCCTGCTCCCGCGTCAACAGCGGAACCTGCCCCATCTGCTTCAAATACATCCGGACCGGGTCGTCGAGGATGTCCAAACGCGCCTTCTCATCCTCTTCCTCCGGCTCCGGTTGCTTGATCCGGTCCACCTCCGCCTGGTCCACAATCTCCACATCCAGGTTCCGCAGGCGGGTGTAGACCTCGTCCAGATCATCCGCCGTCACCACCGCGTCCGGCAACGCATCGTTGATGTCGTTGTAGGTCAGGTAGCCCTGCTCCTGAGCCAGGCGGACCAGTTCCTTGATCTTCTCCGACAAGTCGAATCCGCCCGGAGGACGCGCCTCGCCCCCCGCCCCAGGGCCCGCGGGCGCAGCCACGGCAGCCGGGGTCTCGCCGGTCAGCGCCGCGATCCGGGCCGGAGCCGGAAGCACCGGCAGAGACGGCGGGAAGGCGACTTGCGCCTTCGGTTTTCGGGACTTGGCACGCGCTTTGGCCACGCGACGGTGGCTGGCAGGTTTGGAATGGCCATTGGGGGAACGGTGTGCGGCGACAGCTTTCTTGCGCTTCTCTCTCGACATAATGTTTGGATCGATCAACCCAGCCCGGGCGAAATCAAGATGGCCGAACAATATTGTGTTTGTGGCTCCCTTAGTCAAGCGGCAGATGCCAACAGATGCGCGCCCCCTGTGTCTGGAGGTTGTCAGTGCGAATCAAGCTCCCGCCGCGTGGGGACACGCGGCCTACAGAATGGGCATCATCAGCAGGCCGGGTCCCCTGACCCGGCGTCTGCACCCATGTCTGTCTTCCCGCCGCGTGGGGAAACGGGGCCTGCCATGGAGAGTCTCGATCCGGCGTAGGCCCGGCGCCCTCACCGGGCGGCATCACACCGACAACCAGCAGATGCACCGGATGCCGGCGGACGGCCGGCCGACAGTCTCGCTTTGACCTGCCAGCCGATTCGCTCGCACCCCAGGCCTCAACCCTTCAGAATGCAGAATCGCCGGAGGATCCCAGGGGGGGCCGGTTCAAAGGTCGTCCACGAACTTCTGCATCGCCTCTTCCTGCTGGGCGATGGACTCGACCAGGCGGAACTGGGTGCGGCAGCGGTCGAGGTTGTGGTCGGGGCGGTGGACTCGGAAGTAGTTGTCGCCCATCAGGTAATCGGCCAGGAAGCGGATGCCGATGGTGTAGGTGATCAGTTTGCCTGAGAACGCCAGATACCGGCGCTCGGCCGGGGTGCAGAATCCCTCGACCGCCTTCATGTACCCCTGCGCCAACGCCTGGAACATGGGCATCTGCATCTTCACCTTCGAAAGGTCCTTCTCGTCCTCGAGAGTGGGGCTGGTCGTGGTTCGCACCATGTCGCCAAAGTCATAATGCACCAGGCCCGGCATGACCGTGTCGAGGTCGACCACACACATGGCGCGCCCGGTCTCCCAGTCGAGCATCACGTTGTTGAACTTCGTGTCGTTGTGGGTGATGCGCTCCGGCACCTCGCCCGCGGCGTGGGCATTGAGCAGGGTGTCAATCCAAGGCTCCTGCTTGAGCGCAAACTCGATCTCGCGCGCCGCGCAGTGGGCCCGATTGCAGTGGTCCTCCTCGATCGCGCGCTTGAGGGTCTCAAACCGCTTGCGCGCGTTGTGAAAGTCCGGAATCGTCTCGTGAAGGCGTTCCCCCGGGAGATCGGCAACCAGGGCCTGGAACTCGCCAAATGCCCGCCCGGCCTCGCAAGCCTGGGTCGGCGTCTGCACCGATTCGAACGACTGCACGCGTTCGACGAAGACAAACGTCCGCCAGAACTCGCCGTTGCCGTCGCAATAATAGGGCTTGCCGTCGCGCGTGGGCACGATCGTCAGAGCGCGGCGCGTCATCTGACGAGCCGTCTGGCTCTGAAGCTTGCTGCGCAAGTGAGCCGTCACCCGCATCACGTTTTCCATCACCCCGACGGGATTGCGGAACACGCTCTGATTGATCCGCTGATGGATGTAACGAACCAGCACGCCGCCCTGATCGTATGTGGCCGTGTAGGTCTCGTTGATGTGCCCGATCTTGCACGCCTCGGCGTGCAGAATCTGTCCGTAGATCTGAAATTGCTGGGATATCTCCTGCAAATGCTGCTCGCGGTACAATGGCATATTCGTGGTGCGGATCTCACATCTCCACATGGGCCGGAAAACGCGAAGAAACCCACGCTGGATCGAGATCGCTCAGTCGATCTGGCGCGCACACATAACCTAATGCCGCCCGTAAGCAAGCCATTTCTTCCCGCCGCCGGTCCCCGCCCCGCCCCGCCCCGCGCCGCGGCAGTGCTGCGGCAGTGCTTGCCGACAGGCACTCCGGCTTGTATGGTCCCACCCATGCTGAGACGCTCAATGTACTGCGCCGCTGCGGCGTTCGGGCTGGCCTGGGCGTTGATGGCCGATGTGATCCAGCTCAAGGACCAGGCGGCAATCACCGGGACAATTCTGGCGGAGAAGCCCGACCAGCTTGTGGTCGACGTCGGCTACACGGTGCTGATCGTGCCGCGCGAACGCGTGGAGACAATCACCCGGACCGGCGCGGGGGATGCCCCGCGCCAGCCGGGGCGTGAATCCGCGGCCAGCCCGGAGACCGCGGAGACCGTCCCCCCCGCCACGGCTGCGGGGAACGCCGCGGTCGCGCCGGCGCCGGGATTGGGCGGCGCTGCCGGACGCGGCGGTCTGTTTGCGGCATCGAGCGGGGCGGGGCAGGACCGGTCGGTGCGGGAGTTGGTGAAGGAACTGGGCGAGGCGGTGGTGCAGGTGCGCGCGCCGAGCGGATTGGGATCGGGTTTTTTCATCAATGACGAAGGGTATCTCATCACGAATTTCCACGTGATCGAGGGTGAGACGCAGATCTCGATCGAGGTTTATCATCAGAGAAATGGCGAGCTCGAACGCAAGACTTACAAGCAGGTCAAGATCGTCGCCATGAACAAGTTTCAGGACCTGGCGTTGTTGAAGATCGAGGATGCGGGGGCGCCCAGGTTCGTGTCGGTCGTGCTCGGGAGCGCGCAGACCGTCGCGGTGGGGGAGCGTGTCTTTGCCATTGGCAGCCCGCACGGACTGGAACGGACCGTCACCGAAGGGATCTTGAGCACCAAGACCCGCCAGTTGCAGGGGGAACTCCTGCTCCAAACCAGCACCCAAATCAACCCGGGCAACAGCGGCGGTCCGCTCTTCAATCTGCGCGGCGAAGTCATCGGCGTGACCAACATGAAGATCAGCTTCGGCGAAGGGCTCGGCTTTGCCATCCCGGTCGAGCGCGTGCGCCATTTCCTCGAAAACCGCGATGCCTTCGCCTACGACAACGACAACCCCAGCAACGCCTATCGCTACCTCGAACCGCCGCGGCGGCTGCAGAAGGCGATCGGGCAGCCCGCGCTTTGACACCACCTCGGCCGCACACCCGGCTCCACAGCCCCAGACCCAGTCAGGAACACATGAAAACAACGCTTCTGAATGCCCTCTTCGCCTGCACCCTGCCGCTCGCTCTCTGCACGGCGCGGGCGGATATACCGCCCGCCGAACGCCTCCTGCCGAGCGACACCCTGGCCGTGCTCTGCGCGCCCGATTGGTCGAAAGTCACCGTGGCCCGGCAGCAGGCCCCCTTCGCGCTGCTGTGGAAGGATCCGGCGATGCGCCCCTTTTGCGACAAGTTCCTCGCAAAGCTCACCAACGATGTCGTCGCCCCGATCGAGCGCGATCTCGGCGCCAAGCTGACGGACTACGCGGACCTGCTCCAGGGCCAATTCACCCTCGCTGTCACCCGCAACGGCTGGACGGGTGCCAGCGAACCTCTGCCAGCGTTCCTGCTGGTGCTGGACGCCCGGGACAAGGCCGATCTCCTCAGAAAAAACCTCGCCGACGTCAAGCGCAAGCTGACCGACTCCGGCCGAAAGACGCGCACCGATACCATTCGCGGCGTCGAGTTCACGACCGTCATCCTGGACCGGGCGCAACTCGAAGAGGGTCTCGGCACGATCAGCGGGGCGGGCGCCGGGCCCGGGAGCGCGAACACCCCGAAAGACGGAGCGACCCCTGCTGCATCGTCGCCCTCGGGACAGGCCGGATCCACGATCGAGTTGAGCGTGGGACAGGCCGAGTCCGCGCTTCTCGTGAGCACCAGCACCAAGGTGCTCGAACAGGTCCTGGCGCGCATGGCGGGCGCAGGCGGAGGCGCACTGGCGGAAGTGCCGGCGTTCGAGGCCGACGCGCGCGGGATGTTGCGGGACGGCCTGTCGTACGGCTGGATTCACTTCGCCCCCATAGCCGAGACTCTGGCCCGCATGTTCCCCGCCGGCGAGGGAACACCCGACGGAGATCCGGCCGCGATGATGGCGTTCGGCCTGGACAAGATGCTCGGGGCGTTCGGGCTGAGCAGCCTCAGAACCCTCGCGTTCAATGCGCGCCAAAATGCCGAAGGCGAGTTCTTCGATTTCTATCTCGGCGTCCCCGAAGAGACCCGCAAAGGCCTCTTCGCAGTCCTGAACACCGCGCCCAAGGACGCTTCGCCGCCCGCCTTTGTCCCGGCTGAGGCCGTCAATTTCAGCCGGTGGCGCGCGGACGGCCAGCGCATCTGGGCGTCGGTGGAAGCCATCGCCAACGAGATTGCGCCAGGCATGCTCGGTCTCGTTGTCATGCAGGTCGAGGCGATGATCAAGGAACAGTCGCCCGCCTTTGACCTCAGAAAGAACCTGATCGCGAACCTCGGCGACGATTTCGTGTCCTATCAGAAGACGCCGCGAGGAACGACGCTCGACGACCTCATCAGCCCGCCCTCGGTGACCCTGATCTCCTCGCCCAATCCCGATCAGCTCCTCCAGGGCCTCAAGTCGGTCCTGTCCATGCTCGCGGCGCCGCTGAGCAGTGCGAGCTTCAAGGAGCGCGAGTTCCTCGGTCGCAAGATCCATTCCCTTCCAATGCCCACCCTGCCGACCGAGGAGGGGGGCGCGGCGGCCGAAGAGAGCGTGCATATGACCGCCAGCGGAGGGTACCTCGCCGTCTCGACGGACGCGGCGTTGCTCGAGGAATACCTGCGCAGCGGAGAGACCAAACCCAAACCGCTCGCCGCGGTGCCCGGCCTGAGCGAGGCGGGCGGGAAGGTGGGCGGTATGGCCACAGGCCTCTTCGGCTACCAGGACGACGTCGAGAACCTCCGGATCCTGACCGAAATCCTCCGCAACAACGGCGACCTGATATCGCAGGCCCTGGCCATGAGCCCGGTCGGGCCAAAGTCGGGCGAGCCGGACAAGGCGTTGAAGGAATGGTTCGATTTCTCGCTGCTCCCGCCTTTCGAGAAGATCGCCAAGTACTTTCACCTGACGGTCTACGCCGGGCAGATCTCGAAGGACGGGTTCACGCTCAAGACCTTCAGCCCTCGTCCGCCCAAACTGAATCCCTAGCCCGCATTTCTCACCAACTTTTGATGTCATCTGACCGGTCACCGTCACATTTCACCTGAAATGCGGGCTGGCGAGGCGCGCCTCCAGACCGATTCCAATGAAGCGATCCAAACAACCGATCGTCGGCCCATGACCATCACGCTCTACATTCCGTGCTTCATCGATCTGATTTACCCGCAGGTCGGAATCGCGATGGTGCGCATACTCGAGAAGCTCGGGCACCGCGTCGAATGCCCCGAGAGTCCCGCATGCTGCGGCCAGCCCGCGTTCAACACCGGCTACTGGGACGAAAGCCGCGCCACGGCCGTGAAGGTGCTCCAGCAACTGAAGGATGCCGAGGTCGTGGTCATCGCCAGCGGCTCGTGCGGCGCGATGATCAAGGTGTTCTACCCGGACCTGTTCGCCGGCACACCGCAGGAAGGGCTGGCCAGGCAGGTCTCGGCCAAGTGCTTCGAGTTCTCCCAGTTTCTGGTGGACAAGCTGGGCGTGACCGATCTCGGAGCCCGGTTCCCCCACAAGGTCACCTACCACGACGGCTGCCACAGCCTCCGCGAAATGCACATCCACGCCGCGCCGCGCCAACTGATGGCCCGAGTCCACGGACTCGAACTGGTCGAGATGAAACAAACCGTCTGCTGCGGCTTCGGCGGCACCTTCTCGGCCAAGTTCCCGATGATCTCGACGGCCATGGGCGAGGTGAAGTGCGAACTCGCCCTCGAGACCGGGGCCGAGTATATCGTGTCGAGCGATTCGAGCTGCCTGATGCACATCCAGGGGCTGATCGATCGCCGCCGCCAGCCGCTCAAGACCATCCACCTCGCCGAGATCCTCGCACCCGCATGAGCGCCTCCGCCTCCCAATTCAAACGGGATGCCGTCCGGCTGACAGCCGACCTGCGTCACCGGTCGCTGATCCAGACCGCCCTCGGCAATTACGAAGTCAAACGCGACGAGAAGAAGGCGCTCTTCCAGGACTATGACGGGGCGCGCCAGCTCGCCGCCGAAATCAAGTGGGAGGCCATCAACCGCCTGGACCGGCACCTCGATCAGTTCGTGCGCGGACTCGAAGCGCGGGGAACGAAGGTGCACTGGGCCACAACCGCCCGCCAGGCATGCGACATCATCGTCGGCATCGCCCGAAGCAAGAGCGCACGCTCGATCGTGAAGTCGAAGGCCATGACCGCGGAGGAAATCCACCTCAACCGCGCCCTCGAACAGGCCGGCTTCGAAGTGGTCGAGTCCGACCTGGGCGAGTTCATCGTCCAACTCCGCGACGAACCGCCCTACCACATCGTCTTCCCCGCGATGCACCTCACCCGCGGCGAAATCCAGCGCACCTTCAAGGACAAGCTCCACGACGCGCCCTCCGACAACCCGGAAGCCCTCACCCTGGTCGCCCGCCGCGTCCTCCGACAGAAGTACATCCACGCCGATATCGGCCTCACCGGCGCCAATTTCGCCGTCGCGGAGACCGGCATGATTTCGGTCACGGAAAACGAGGGGAACGCGCGCCTCACGGCCGCGCTGCCCAAAACCATGATCACGCTGCTCGGCATCGAGAAGATCGTCCCGCGGTTGGACGATCTGGCCCTCTTGCTGCCGATGCTTGCGACGGTGGGCGCCGGTCAGCTCATCAGCGGCTACAACACCCTCTACGGCGGCCCGCGCCAGCCCGGCGAGACCGACGGCCCCGAGGAGTTCCATGTGGTGTTGCTCGACAACAACCGCACCGCCCTCCTCGCCAATGCCGAGCAGAGAGACGCGCTCCACTGCATCCGCTGCGGATCCTGCCTGAACGTCTGCCCAATCTACCGCCACGTGGGCGGCCACACCTACGCCACCACGTACCCCGGCCCGATCGGCGGCGTGATCACACCCAACCTGCGCGGCCTCCAGGACTGGAAACACCTCTCCTACTCCTCCTCCCTCTGCGGAGCGTGCACCGAAGCCTGCCCGGTCAAGATCGACCTGGCCCACCACCTCCTCCAAAACCGCCGCAACGCCTCGCGCCGCAAACCGAGCTGGTGGCAGAAGATCGCCTTCAAACTCTTCGCCCCCGTCGCCAATGGCCGGATCCCGTGGATGCTCGTGACCAAGGGCGGGCGCTTCGGACAGCGGTTCCATGGCCTGATCAGGGGTACACCAATCGATCCGGCGTATTGCTGGACCCGGACGCGCGACGTGCCGCGCATCGCGAAACAGAGCTTCAAGGAATGGTGGAGAGAAACCCGGAAATGACCGCCGCCAGCCGCCCCATCACAATGCCATGAACGAACGCGAACAGATCCTCGCCCGCATCCGGGAGGCCCTGACAGTGCCCGCTCCCGTTCCGGGGTCTCAGGATGGCCGGGCCCGCCGCGACGGCCTGCCCACCAGCGCCGACCAGCGCCGTGTCCTGCCCGCCGTCGGGGATTCCTTCGACGCCCGTGCGTCCCTGTTCGCCAAAAACGCCGCCGATCTCCGCGCCCAATTCAAGCTGCTCGCGAATTCCTCCGACCTGGCAGCCGAGCTCAAGCGCCTGGCCGCAGCCGAACAGTGGGATCGCGTGGCCAGCCACCGCGGCGCATTGACCGACCCGGCCTGCGCGGCCCTTGGCCTGCCCGTGCTCCTCACGGACGAGCCTTACGACAAGACCGATCTCGAACGATGTCCCGCCGGGCTCTCCGCATGCGATGCGCTCGTGGCCCAGACCGGCAGCGTCCTGGTCACCAGCCGCGGCGCCGGCGGGCGCGCCCTGTCCGTCCTGCCGCCCCATCACGTGGTCCTTGCCCGACGCGACCAATTGGTGGCCGATTTGCCGGAGGCATTCGCGCTCCTCAGGTCGAAATACGGCGCCGATTATCCAAGCATGATCTCATTCATCACCGGCCCCAGCCGGACCGGCGACATCGAACGTATCCTCGTCCTCGGGGCCCACGGCCCCAGGCAACTGACTATCCTCTGCTATTAACACCATGATCCCCAAGTCAACCCAAACCAGGAGAGCCCTTCGCCACGGCTTTACCCTCATCGAACTGCTCGTCGTGATCGCGATCATCGCGATCCTGGCAGGCATGCTCCTGCCGGCGCTCAGCAAGGCCAAGGCCAAGGCCACGGGCATCGTCTGCATGAGCAACACCAAACAACTGGCGCTCGCGGTGCTCATGTACACCCACGACAACGCCGATTGGTTTCCACCCAACCGGGACGGCGGCACGAAGGATGTCAACGTGAGCTGGGTCGCCGGATGGCTGGATTGGAATACGGGCAACACGGACAACACCAACACCTACTTCCTCCTCAAGGCCAAGATCGGCGCCTACACAAGCGATGTCGGCATCTACCGCTGCCCGGCCGACAATTACCCGGTCAATATGGGCCGCACCAAAGCGCTCCGGGTCCGCAGCAATGCCATGAACGGGTTCATCGAGGGGGGCGCCTACAGCCTCAATACGGCCAGCGGCTCGACGTGGTACCCGAATTACTGCATGTACAACAGAGTGTCCGACGTGATCAGGCCGGCACCGGCCCAGTTGTGGATGCTCAACGACGAACACCCCGACAGCATCAACGACGGATGGGAAATCACCAACGTCACTGACCCCAACAACTGGACCGATCTGCCGGCCAGTTACCACAACAACGCCTGCGGGTTCAACTTCGCCGATGGCCATAGCGAGATCAAACGCTGGCTCGAGAAGAGCACGGAAGTGAAGATCCGCCGCACCCAGTACAACGGTTTCCCGGCCCCGAACAGCCGGGACATCAAGTGGGTCATCGAGCGCTCGACCGCGCTGAGATGACCGATCACGGGCACGACGCCGAACGCCGCCACTGGTGCTCCTCGCGGATCAAGTGCCTTGCCCGCGGGGCGGCCCGCGGGGCGGAAAGGGGTGCTCCTGTCCGGCAGGGAATGAATGCCGCGCCTCCATCAGGCATCCACGCCGATTCAACCGCGCGCCCCCTTCAGAAGCGGCTCCGGGGGAACGCGCTGCTGTATCTCGGCGCGGTGGTCGTTGCCGTCGGCCTGCTTTGGGTGCTTCCAGCAAGGGCTCCGATCGCGATCAGCTTCGACGGCATCGATTCCAGCGGCGTTCACCTGAATCCCTACGGGCGCTTTACGATCCGGAACCTGACCCAACGCGCGATTGATTGGAGCGTCGTGATCGAGGCCCCTTCGGATCCCCACCTCAAGTCCAGCCAGTTGTTCAGTTCGTTTGTCGGCGCGGGCAGGCTCCAGCCGGGCGAGACGGCGCCGTTTCGCGCCCTGGTGGCCGGGAAGCAGGGAGTGCCGTTTCGCGCGGTTGTGAGGTGTCATGAACCGACGCTCTTTACAACCCGTTTGTGGCTCGATCTCAGCGAGGTCATCCCGCTGCTCAGGAGGCTCTGGAACCCGACGGACGAGCATCTCCGCCTCATCTACAGCCCGTGGTGGTCCGCGCCCTCGTGATCGTTGGGGTCACATCTTCATATTTGACATTTTGCCAACAGTTCAGGGCATCAAGCCGGTTTGTCAGGGATTCCGCGGGGCAAAGCCCGCCAGGACGGGATTGACGCGACGTGCGCAACGTCAATTGTCAAATATGAAGATGTGACCCTTCGCCCTCACGCGCGGAACCACTTGATGGCCGCCAGATTCGCGGCCAGCCCGTACAGCACGAGCACGCCCACCGCGCCTTTCGCCGCGCCGAATCCGCCGCCGAACGTGATCATCTGATGGAGCGCATCCAGCGCCCATGCGGTCGGGAACAGATGGGCAAGCGTCTGGATCGTTTCGGGCACGACTTCGAGCGGCCACCAACACCCGCCGAGCGCGGCCATCACCAGGCTCACCAGGAGGCACAGCCCGACAATCCGCTCCTCCGCCGCAATCACCGATCCGATCAACACCCCAAGCGACGCACAGAGCCAGGAGTAGATCAGCAGCGTCAGCGCAATCCCGGGCAGTTCCGAGCCGAGATTGACCCGGAAGAGAAACTGGCCCAACACGAGGAAGACCGCGACCTGCGCCGCGCCGAGCAGAACCAACCCATACACCTTCCCCATGATCAGCGCGCTCCGACCGAGCGGTTGGACCATGAACCGGCGGATGAGACCCGACCGCCGTTCGCTCGCCAACGCGGCGCCGCCAAACACCAGGAGGTTTAACATCAGGTACATCACCAGCACCCCAGGCACGGACAAAGCAAAGCCCGCCGGGATCGGACGCCTGCCCGCGAACCGCGCCTCGAGCCGGACGGGATTCGGCCGGGCGCGAAGCGCCTCGAGGGCGGGCTCGTCGGGCAGTGCGCCCCTGTGGTTTCCGGCGTGTTCAAGCAGATGCGAGTTCAGGGCGATGAGGGCGCGCACCAACCGCACCTCGACCAACTCGGAGAGATCGGGCCCGGACCCCTTGAGCGTGAAGAACCGCACCTTCGCCTGCTCCCCCCGCCGCACCCGCTCCGTGAAGTCCGCGGGGATCCGGATCCCGCGTCGCGCCTGGTCGCGGTTCGTGGGGTCCAGCACCGCCAGTCCCTGCAATCCCAGTTCCGCCAGGAAGGCGCGGGCGAGGAAGTTCGTGTCGAGATTCTCGACGAGCACTGCCGGACGCGGGTTGGCCGGATCGCCCGGACCCCGGTTTGCGAGGCCCATGAAATAGACAAACGCCAAGGGAACCACGAACAGCCAGACCAGCGAAAACGGATTGCGCACAAAGAGGCGCAGGTCGTTGTGCCCGATGGCAAGGCTCTGCTTCATGCGCGCACTCCTGTCCGGAGCTTTCGCTCGAGCACCCACGCCGCAATGATGGCGAGCGCCACCCCGAAAACCGCCAGCTTGACCGCCGCCCATGGCCACGCCGCGTCCGCCCCGGACTGCAGCCCGCGGATGGCCTCGACGAACCAGTTGGGCGGCATCAACGGGGTCAGATGTTCGCGCATGAAAGTCGGCAGGGCATCGGCGGGAAACGCACACCCGCCAACCAGGCCAAGCGCCATCGCGACGACGTTGCCCAAGGCGTCGGCACGGCCCTCCGTCTGCGCGATGGACGCCAACAACATCATGAAGCCCACGGCGAATAGCGCGTAGCTGGCCCCCACCAGCGCCATGGCTGCCGGCGCGCGCCAATCGATGCGCAGGATCAGACCGCCGCCGCCGAGCATGATGGCCGCGCCCAGGAGCAGGATCACGACCGCCACCGCCACCTTGCCGCCGACAAACAACCGGATGCTCTGGGGCAGCGTGCAGAACCGCTCGAATGTCCGCAGCCGAATCTCCCGGTACACGTCCCGCACCGACACCTCCGCGAGAAAGAGGAGGAACATGCCCGCCAGCCCGGGCAACAGGAACGCGAACAGGTTGAATCCGGGCCCCTTCGCCGAGGTCTCCTCGTCGCGCGTTTCCTTCTCGTAGCTGACGCGGGGCGGATTCACGAAACCCCCGATGGCTTCGATCTTCTCGCCGGTCTTCACGATCTGGTCCGCCACGACCCGAAAGTCCGGTCCGCCCGGCCTGTCAAACACCCGGCTCCAGAGCGTCAGTTCATCGGCAAAGTTGCGTGACAGGGCGTTCAACCCGGTCTCGAGCGCGCCCAGCAGTTCCTCGATCACCGCCGGGTAGATGGACTGCGCCGGGTTCTTGACCAACTCGATCGTCACGGGCGCCGACGCCGTGAGATAATTGCGGGTGAACCCGGCGGGAATGATGATCACCGCGCTCAGTTCATTGCCCGTGACCTGCGCAAGCCCGTTCGTTCGATCGAGAAACACCGGCTGCAGCCGCTCGGCCGCCCGCCCCTGGTTCACGGCGCCGCGCAGGAACTGGGTCACCACCGAATCATCCTCGTCCACGATGGCGAATTTGATCTTGCCCGGGCCGCTGGACGTGCCGCCCCCGCCGCCGCCAAACACCAGGCCCAGGAGCGCTGTGATCACCAGCGGGACCGTCAGGTGAATCAGAAACGGGAGCGGATTGCGACGCGCCCGCCGCAGATCCTTGGCCAGGAGCACACCCAGCCCGGATTTCCCACCCCTTGCAGGAGTAATCTGAAATCCAGGCTTCATTCGCGAAGGTCGCGCCCGGTGAGTTGAAGAAACACGTCGTTCAGGCTGGGCCGCTTGACGGTGACGTTCTCCGCATGGACGGGAAAGGCCAGGAGGTCGCGAAGGCACTCGGCCGGGTCGCGAGTGCCGAGCGCGGCCACGATGAGCTGGCGATCGGTCTGCTGCAGCTTGCGGAAACGCTCGGGAAAGCCCGGCCACGCCTCGGCCTGCGCGCCGGCGAGATCGCCTTCGAGGACAAACAGGCGATCGCCCCCGAGCCGCTCCTGAAGCTGCCCCAGCGTGCCCTCGGCGAGCAGCCGCCCGTGGTCGATGATGCCGATCCGCGCGCACAACTGCTCCGCTTCTTCGAGGTAATGCGTCGTGTACAGAATCCCCGTTCCCTCGCCACATAACCGGCGGATGAATTCGAGAATGTTCGCCCGCGCCTGGGGATCGATGCCCACCGTCGGTTCATCCAGCAGCAGCAGCCGCGGACGGTGCATGAGCGCGACACCGAGGTTGATGCGGCGTTTCATGCCGCCCGAGTACTTCTTCACGGTGTCCCTGGCGCGATCGGCGAGCGAGAGGGCCTCGAGGAGCTCGCCCGCGCGGGCCTTTGCCGTGGCGGACTCGAGTCCGGCCATCCGACCCCAGAACTCGAGGTTCTCGCGTCCGGTCAGTTCCTCGTACAGCGCCACCTCCTGAGGCACCACGCCCATGATCCGCTGCGCGCGCCGCGGATTGTTCCAGAAGCTCGATCCGTCCACGGTCACGTCCCCTGCGTCCGGCTTGAGCAGGCCGCAGATCATCGAAAGGGTCGTGGTCTTGCCCGCCCCATTCGGGCCGAGCAGCCCGTAGATCTCGCCCGGTTCGAGCCGGAAGCTCACGTCATCCACCGCGCGCACGGTCGCGAAGGCTTTGACCAGATGGTTGACTTCGAGAAGTGGCACGACGTCGAACCTGCTCCCGCGCCCCGTGCCACTCAAGCGGAAAGCAGCAAGACAAACGCAGGCCCTCTTCCGCCATCTTCGGGCGTGATGCGGGACCTGCCATGAACGGCTGGTTGTTCGCCGCTCATTTTATATGTCGTTTTGTATTGCATTCGCGTCCCGCGGTGATCAGTCTCACCTCGACTCCACGACAACGGCTCTGCCACTCGATCGAGCGGCCTGTTATTCCGCCGCGACGGCTCGTGGACCAGGCAATCGGAAGTGCGAAGCTCGCCAGCCTCTTGTCATGAATGCAAAGTCAACCCTAACACCATGAAAACCCCAACCAATCGAATCATACCCCTCGGCCTGCTCGCCGCTGTGACGGCATGTTTTGTCGTCGGCGTGACGCAAGCCCAAATCCCCGTCCTCTCCACGAAAGACAAAGTCGCCTCCCGCGTCGGCGTCTTTCGGGGCGGCTCCATCTTCACGCCGGATGGCCTCGGCCACACCGGGCAAGCCGGGGATCGCGCGGTGGACTTCGGGATGGGCACCGGGCCGGTGTACGTTCAGGACGCCACGTTCCTGAATGCTCTTGCCCAGAATGACGAGATGTCGGTTGCGCTCTGGGTCTACAAGTACGACACCGCCGACGGCTCGGGCTTTTGGATGAACTCGCCTTCGAGCAGCGAAGGCACGCGCGGTTTTCAGGCCCACATCCCCTGGAGCAACAACAACGTCTACTTCGATACCGCCGGCTGCTGCGCCGCACCCCAGCGCATCAACGCCAACGTGGACAACTGGACCGGCTGGTCGGGCGATTGGCTGACGTGGCACTTCCTCGTCTTCGTCAAAAAAGGCGCTGACAAGCAGATCTGGATCGACGGCCAGTTGTTCCTGGACCAGGAGACCGCCAACCCGGGCATCGCGGCCGCCAAGTTGCCGACCGACTTCACCGACATGTACATCGGGTCCGACGGCACCGGCGCCGGTCTGTTCCATGCGCTGGTCGATGACTTCTCGATCTACGGCACGGCGCTGAGCGAGGCGACGATCGCCCAACTCTACAGCGGCACGCTTCCAACCGCTTTGCCGGCCAGCGATAAACTCACGGCCTACTGGGATTTCAACGACGTTCCGGGCGAGGGCATCTTCCTCTCCGTCAGCCCGGCTCCGAACGCCACGGGCGCCGCCCCCAACCTGATCCGGATCGTCCATGTCGATGGCGTGGTCCCCTGGGCGGCTGGCAATGTGACCCTCAAAGTGGACGGCGCCACAGTGACGCCCGATTTCAACAAAGACGCGATCACGGCCACACTGACCTACGTCCCCACCCCTCCGTTCACCGGGCACACCACCCACACAGTGTCACTCACCTACCCCGGTGACGCGGGAACACCGGTCACCGCGGAATGGAGTTTCCTCGTCGGCCCGTACACCAAGGACGTCGTGGCATCCCGGATCGGTACCTTCCTCGATGGCTCGACCTTCACCGCGGACGCCGGAGGCCGCACTGGCCAGCCGGGAGATCTGGGCGCCGACTTCGGCAACCTGACCGGTCCGGTCCGAGTCCACGACGCAACGTTCCTCAACGCCCTGGCCCAGAACGATGTGATGTGCTTCGCGTTCTGGCTCAAGAAGCCCGCCATCGAGGCCGGATCCGCCTTCTGGGCCAACTCGCCCTCGAGCGCCGCCGACCAGCGCGGTTTCCAGGCGCACGTCCCGTGGAGCACCAGCGAGATCTACTTCGACACGTCCGGCTGCTGCGGCGCCGCAACCGAACGCATCTACGCCAACATCAACACCTTCGCCTACTACTCGGGCGAGGTCTCATGGTGGAACGACTGGCATCACTTCGTCTTCCAGAAGAACCTCTCGACCAAGGAAATCTGGATCGACGGCCAGTACTTCCTCATTGGCGCCAACACCGATCCGCTGCCAACCGACTTCACCGAGCTGTTCATCGGCGCCAGCGCTCCGGGAGTGAACCGCATGAGCGGTGTCATCGACGACTTCGCCATCTTCGGAACCGCCTTGAGCGAAGCCACAATCGGCCAGCTCGCCGGCGGCACGGCGCCCACGGCGCTCCCCGCCGCGGACAAACTCACCGCGTACTGGTCTTTCGACGACTTCCCCGCCGCGGGGATGTTTACGTCCATCGTGCCCGCGCCCAACTCCCAGACGGCGCGTCCTGACCTCATCTATGTGCGCCACATGGACGGCACGGTCGTCTGGGACCAAAGCAAAGTGAGCCTCAAGGTGGATGACGCACCGGTGAGTTTCACGTTTGCGAAGACTGGCCGGCTCTCCGATGTCAGCTTTGTCCCCGATCCCTACTTCGAAGTCGGCTCCACTCACAAGGCCACCCTCACCTACCCGGGCGAGGGAACCGCACAGGAAACGCTCGAATGGCAGTTCACCGTCGGGACCTTCGAAGCGGTCGGCACTGACCTCTGGACCGCGCCCGGGACCGGCGACTCGACCAAGCCAGGTCTCAAGGCGCGCGTTTGGCAGATCGACCAACTGGGCACGGTGGGGCTCCTCAACTATGTCCGGCGGGCCGAGCAGGAGCTGGCCGGAATTATCGGGCCCAACGTGGCCGACATGACCACCGCGGTCGACGGCGCGTTCAACGTCGACCTCGTCAATTGGAATCAAGACCACGCGACAGCCGAAATCGGCAGTTTCCAGACGGGCAGCACCCCCAGCCGGCCCGATAAGCCGATCCCGGGCATCCCCGGCACGGGGAACACCACATACAATACCGACAATATCGCAGCCGAAGTCATCGCCTACCTCGAGTTCCCTGCCGCCGGGTTCTATCAGATGGGCGTCAACAGCGATGACGGCTTCCGCGTCAACGTGGGCGACACACCGCCGGCCAACAACCTCTCCCTCGTCGTGAGTGGCGCACCCTCGGCCGCGGGCAGTTACCATACAGCCGTGGCCCCCGCAGCCACGGCCAAGCCGTTCACCGCTCCCATCAGCGCCAAGCTGGTGTACATGGACCCGGCTGACGGATGCACCGAACCGGTGAACGCCGCCGCTCTGAGCGGGAACATCGCTCTGGTCGACCGCGGCACCTGCGAATTCACCGCCAAGATCAGGGCAGCCAAGGACGCCGGCGCCATCGCGGTGGTCGTTGTGAATAACCGCAGCGATGATCTCACGACCTGGCCCGAAGGCGTGTTCCCGATCGAAATGGGCGCAGGCGTGGCCGGATACCAGGACATTCCCGCAGTCATGATCTCGATGCCCGATGGCGACAAGATCAAGACAGGCTTGGGCAGTGAACTGATCGCCTCGCTCACACCGGACGACACGCCGGCCCTGGGCGTGGCCGACGTCGGACGAGGGTCCGCCGACACGATCTTCGCCTTCACTGTCCCCAAGGCGGGCGTGTATCCGTTCCGATGCGTCTGGTTCGAAGGCGGCGGTGGCGCCAACCTCGAGTGGTTCACCGTCACTCCCTCCGGCGAGAAGATCCTGATCAACGACACATCGAATCCGGCAGCCCTCAAGGCCTACCGGGCCCGCACCGCGTCGCCACAGCCAACAGTCACGCTCAGCGTCGCCCGCTCGGGCAACAACCTGACCATCACGTCCGACCCGCAACCGCTGCCGGCCGGATTCGAACTGCAGACCGCACCTTCGATCAACGGTCCGTGGACAACCCAGGCGGGCGCGAACACCCCGATCACCGTGCCCATCGGCACCGAACAGGCCGTGTTCCTGCGCGCCGCCAAACCTTAGCGAGTCGCGCCTCGGACCCAACGCAACACCAAGTCGTATTGGCAAACCCAGCCCTCGACCAGTCCCTCCTCCCACGCCTCGCTCCCTAGTGTGCTTGCGAGGCAAAGGGAGGAGGGACACTGAGGATCGAGCACGGAACGGGGGTGCTGTACAGAAACCGGGGGCAGACAGCCCGGAAGTCTCATGTCAGGACGGTGACACGAGTTTCCGGGCTTCTTCGATCCCACAGGGGTCCAAGTCTTCGAGTTTTCGGCTTCGCCGTGGTCACAAGTCGCTGAGACATGCGAGCTAGCGCGCATGTCTCACCACTCTTGCTCAACGCGAAGCCGGTGTCAGCGAAAGAGGCTGCCATCCGCCCCGGATTTCCGATGCATCCATTCGTTGATGAGAGATCCGGCTACGGCATCTGCGGAGTCCGCGCTTGCGTCATGTTCGCAGTCAGGCCGAGGAAGACGTCGTGCGCGTTGTACCACGAAGGCTTGAAATCGGACCAGCCTTCGTTGACACGGAAGTAGCGCTTGACCTGGATCACAGTCTCGCCACCGGGATAGGGCACGACGTACTCCTTGCGACGATACCCATACGCCACGCCATAGTGCCAGAGCCAGCCCAGGCCAATAATCCCCGGACGGCCATCCTTGATGCCGTTGGCCACACGCACGCCCGACACCTGCCAGTCGTCGCCCCACCCGTCCCACGCCCAGGAGCACGAGTAATTCACCAATCGGTTGCCCTTTCCATAGAGCAGGGAGGCCATTCCGCTCGAACTCGACACAGGGTGGAGGTAGCCGGCGAATCCCTCGATCAAGTCGCCCGGCCACGTCGCCCCGGAATCCGTGAACGGCGGGCAGATCACATCGCACAAGTCGTGAAGCTGATGATACACCTTGCGCAAAACCGCCTTCCGGTTCGCTGTGTCGATCTCCTGAGGGGCATCGCTGAGCCGTAGTGAATCGAATTCAGCCGACCCGACAATCCCCGTGTAAAACGCGCTGGGTACACCCCGGCGATCCCAGTAACCAAGCAGCATCGCCACCGCCGTGGGCCCGCACCCGACCAACTCGCACCAGTCCGAATCCTTGAGCTGATAGTAATGCATCTGGTCGCCCCACCCGCCAGCCCACCAGGTCTTCGTCCGCCAGAAAGGCTCGCCCGAGGCGAGCTCGACGGACGCCAAACCTGCGCCCCGAGCGCTCACGCGCAAAACGTAAGCCTCGAGGCCCTGCGAGGTCCGCACCGTCAAGGGAGCCGAGCCGGCCTGGCGCCCCACCGCCTCGAATCCGCTCCGCAACAGCCTCACGTCAGCCAACTCCCGCAAGCCCTCCCAGTGCACCACCACATCCTCCAACACGCGCCCTCCGAGAAACAGGTTGGTCTCGCCCACCCGTAACTCGAGAATCGGCGGCACCTTCCCCGCCTCGATGTCCCACTGCAATCCGGCATGGGCAGCCCGCCGCTCGCGCAGAAGCCTGTGCACCGGACTGGACTCGTAGTCCTCCTTGAGCTCGCCGTAACTGGCGTAACTCGATAGTTGAAGCTTCAACTCGGGCGGCAGCTCCAGGATCTCTCGTGCGGTGTCGATCTCGCCCGCAAATCGCGCCTCCATCACAGACGCGAAATCGTGCGGGATCTTGAACGGCTCCGTGCCCAGATTCGCGATCAGGCCCCCCCGAGCGTCCTCGGCCGCCCAAAACGTCGGCCCGAACCGCACAATCCGCGCGGGAGTCTTGCCGCCGCACCGCCGCAGCAACCGCTCGACGGGCGTCGGCCCTTCGGTGTTGTACTCGAGCACCGGCAGGTCGCTCCGATCCAGAGAGACAATGATGTACCCCCGATCCACAGAGGTCGGCTCGTTCGACAGTTGCCGCAGATACCCTTCTTGGGGGCGCTCGCCAGAAGTCGCGGAGACGAGTTTGAGTTCCAGGTACCCCGGCGCTCCGGAGGGGGCGCCTTCGCGGGATAACAGAATGGCAAAAGGACCAAACTCAGCGTCCGCCCATCCGTCAACATCATCGTCGTCCGCGGAATCGGCCGGACGCAAGAGACCCTCGACATGACGACGCGCCACTTCGAGAGTTGCCGCGGGAACCTCGGCCAGCGGCAACACCTGCAAGGCTTGACCCTCAACGTCAGACTCGATCCGCAGCCGGAAGTACGCCTGAGTCGACGCGCTGTGGACCGACGCCGCACCGTCGGGCAGATGATGCATGACCGCCGAATCAACCGGCGTCCAGGGACCGTTCGGCGACGGGGCGCTCTCGTAGCGCAAGACAACCGACTCGGCAAAGGCCGCGAAAGCCAGGCTCACGCAACCCACCACCCGGACACAAAACAGATTCAAGTTCATTCGAAGCCTCCTGGGGATTCAGTCAATGATTCGTATCTAATGTTTGAAATTAAATATGCTAACCAATGCGCCGTGAACGTGGCTGCGCCGAACCGGTTTGTCAAGTTGCGTCACGCATCTGGCCCGGTTGCGGCTCCTGGCGAAGCGTGTCACCGGGCAAGCGCGCATCCGAGTTGACTCAGGGAGGAGGTGAGCAACCAGAGCGACGTTCCTTAAGCGCGCACGGGAACCACCAAACGGAGTATCTCGGTCCTCGGAAAGCGGCGGTCAGCGGCCGCACCCATGCGCGGGCAGAGCACGGGAGGGGCGGCGCCTGCCTGCCGCCTGCCTGCAGGCAGGGCAGGCAGGGCAGGCAGGTCCTCGTCGCCCGCGAACACATTCCGCGCCCCCATCGGTCGGGGACGGGGACGTCCCCACTCTCCCAGGACGGTCTTCAGTGCGTTCCCATTCCCAAGCGGTGCTGAAGCACACGCACTCTTCCGCAATGCGGGACTTCGCGCTGTCGGACGCGTTCGTGCCAGGGTAGCTTCCGTGCAAGGCCGGCATCTCAGCCGGCCTGAGGTTGACGCCGATGCGCCGCTGCGGGATCGGCCCTCCGACGAGATTCGCGTTCCGTGTGGTGCCCGGCTTCCCCAACCAGGGAAAGCCTCAGAGCAAAGGCGCCGTCTCCGCCAGGCGCTGATAATCCGGGTCCTTGGGATCCCATGGCAGACTGTGAATCGGGTTGACCCCTGGCGACGGGCGCTGCGAGCGGCTGTGGTCGGCGGAATACTGCGTATTCAACTCCTTGATCCGGGGTCCGCGCCAGCGAAACGTCTCGCCGTGGCCGTCAAGAAAGGAGAAACTGCAGCCGTTGTTGTGGCGATTCGCGGGCAGGTTCCAGACCCCGCCGGGATCGCTGCCTGCGTTGCCCGGAATCGGGCGGTTGAAGCCGATGGCGCCATTGTCGATGCTGATCGCATTCTCCTCGATGAAGACGGACGTCGAGGATGAATTCCTGACCGCGCTGAATCGGTGCGCAATCAGGCCGGTGCGGTCCGCGCCCAGGTCGAGGTTGTTGCCCAGCCAGACCGAAACCGCATACGAACGGTTGTGAGGGACGCGCGCGCCGGAACCGCGGCCCACGCCCTGAATATGCGCCCGGCTCGACGGACACCGGTAGATCTCGACGGAACTGTTGTAGGGAAAAAGGACGCCGAACCGCGGATGATCGGGATAGTCGGCGGCATATTCCTGGACATTGCCTTTGATCCAGGCCTTCTCGCCGGGGCTGGCGACGCCGGTGACCGAGTTGTCCATCAATGTGTCGCCGTTGTCGGTGGCGTAGAGCTCGTAAGCGAGCTGAAGTTGTTTGACATTGTTCAAGCACGCAATGGCCTGGGCCTTCACCTTCGCCTTGGACAGCGCCGGCAAGAGCATCCCCGCCAGGATCGCAATGATCGCGATCACCACGAGCAACTCGATCAGGGTGAATCCACACTGCCGCGCGCCTTGCCTGACCCGCGCGCAATCCGCGACATCCGCTCTCTCATACGTCTTCATGTCCATTCTCGATTTCTAGAGTCCTTCATGGACGCGAACGTTCAAGCCCAAAGTCATCCCTAACCCGGAAATCTCACCGGTGGGGCCGTCGTGGCATTCCTGAGGGTCCACGGGTGAGATTTCCGGGTCATCCCGCAGGCCCGACTCGCCCCGATTCTGGACGGTTCGCGCCAATCTTGAACGATTTGTGGCCTTCTGCGCCCGATGCGCTTGACGCATGCGCGTCCGGCGCGCCAGCATCAGTGCAAATGGGGATGCCGGCCCGGCAGTCGCCGCGCCATCGTCCGAAACCACGACGAAATGAACAACAACGAACGGGACATCCTGAGATGAAACATCCGAACGAACCCAATCCCTGCCCCCTCGGCCGATTCCTGCTGCTCCTCGTGCTGGCGCTGACTCTTGGCGTCACCGCGCGCGCACAATCCTACCAGCTCACACCGCTGTGGAGCCTCGCGCCGGGTGCTGTCGCGTTCCTCGACACCACCCACTTGACGCGTGGTCTGGCCTATAACCCCACGACCGGCCACTTGCTCGTGCCGAGCCGCACCGGCTCGGCGGCGGTGCACATCCTCGATGCCAACACGGGCGCGGAACTCGGGACGCTCCCGTTTGACGATTCTGTGATCGCCGGCGGCACGTTCCCGGTCAACATGGTTGCAGCCACCGACGACGGCGCCATCTATGTGGGCAACCTCACCGTCGACACCACCGGCGCCAGCGGCCCGTTTCGCCTCTACCGCTGGGCGGACGAGACGGCGCAACCCGAGCTGGTCTACTCCGGCGATCCTTCCGAGGCCGACCAAGTGGCCAACAACCGCCGGTTCGGCGACTCGCTCGCCCTGCGCGGCACGGGCTCGAGCACCCAGATCCTGCTCGGCACGCGCGACAGGAATGTCGCCCTGCTCACCACCGAGGATGGGGTCGCGTTCACCGCACTGAAGATTGTCACCGATTGCGCGGCCGACGACACGCGCTGGGGATTGGCTTGGGGCCTTGGCGACACGTTCTGGGCCAAGCAGGCCGGCGGCAATCTCAAACAGTTCACGCTCGATCCCAATGCCGGCACCGCGGCCGTGACAACCACGATCACCGGAATCGTCGGCGCCCCGCTTGACCTCGATCCCGCCCGCGCCCTGCTCGGCATTGTCGAGGCAAGCTCGGCCGACACCGGCAACCACAAACTCCGACTTTACGACATCTCGAATCCCGCCGCCCCCCAACTCCAGGACGCCGCCAAGGACTTCCCGGGCGGGTACGCCAATGGCAACCTCACCGGCGCCGTCGCGCTCTACGCAGGGAAACTCTTCGCCCTGGAATCCAACAACGGCATGATGGCCTTCGACCTGACAGAAGTCTTCCTGCCCCCGGGCATCGCCACCCAGCCGGCCAACGCCACCGTGTGGGAGGGCGCCGAGACCTACACCTTCTCGGTCGGCGTGAGCGGCACCCAGCCCTTCACCTACCAATGGCGGCTCGACGGCGAGGATATCGAAGGGGCAACCGCCCCGACGCTGACGCTCTCGCACATCGCGGCCGCCAGCCAGGGCGCCTACAGCGTCGTTGTCAGCAATCCCAGCGGCTCGGCAACCAGCGCCGACGCGACACTCACGGTCATGCCCTCGAATGCCTCGCCACAAGTCGAGAACATCTGGAACGTCCTGCCCGGAACACGGCCCTATCTCACATCCGGATACAAAGAGTACGGGTTGGCCATCAACCCGCTCACAACCAACGTCATCGTGGTCACCCGCCTCAACCCGACCAACATGATCGCGGTGATCGACATGCAAACGGGCGAACACAAGCACTACATCGATTACTCCGGACTCACCCTCTACGGCGGAATGAACAAGGTCGACGTCGCCGATGACGGCGTGATCTACATCTGCAACGTCACCGGCAACACCGGCACAACACCCTTCACCATCTATGGCATCGGCGACGATAGCCCCTACACCCCCGACCAATGGCTCGCCTTCAGCGGCGACCCCGGCAACGGCATGACCGCGCCCACCGACGGCTGGGGCGCCAACCTCGATGTGCGCGGCGGCGGCCTCGAGACCGAAATCCTGGTCGGCGCGGGCAAATGGAGCCCCACCCCGCTCGAAGTGCGCACGGTCGCCATCCTCAAACCCGATCCCAACTACGAGTTCATCTCCACAACAATCACCGTGCCCGACGCGCCGCCCAACATCTTCCGGTTCGGCCTGGCCTGGGGCCCCGGCAACAACACCTTCTGGGTTAAAGCCGTCGGAAACCTCTATCTCATCGAGTTTGACCTCGACACCGGACTGGGCGCCATCAAGGCGACTTACCCCACCACCGGCGCCCGCAGCGTCCCTGCGTCGGTCACAGGCATTAAGTACGACGCCGCCACCGGCCTCCTGGCCGGCCTGCGCAATGGCAGCCCCCCCACCCCGGTCAGCGTCCCGGTCTACGACGTCCGCGACATGGCCGCCGGCCCGCTCTGGGTCGATAACGAGCTCTTCACCACGTACAATCCGGACATCGAGTTCCAGGGCAATGTCGACTTCGGCGCAGGTTACCTGGTGGCACTGGGCGTCAACAACGGACTCAAGGCCTTCCTCATCGATCCCACCTACGTCCCGCCTGTTGAGTCCTTCAGGATTCTCAGCGTTACCGCCGCCGCGGGCGGCATCGTCCTCGAGTGGGAATCGAACGCAGGCGTCACCTATCAGGTCCAGGCCGCCGATGCCTTGAATGGCGCATGGCAGGACCTGGGCAGCCCCATCATCGCCGCCGGCAACACAGCGTCGTTCGTCGACCAAACACCCGCCGCCGCGCAGCGCTTCTACCGCGTCCAAACCCATTAGCCCGGATGTTTCACAGAGCTTCGCGGAGTCTCACATCCGGGCTGTGGCAAAACCGCGCCGCGTCCGAGACTCGAAGGGACGATCCCGCAGCCGCGCATACGCGTCAACCTAAGGCCGGCTGAGATGCGGATCTTGCACGGAAGCTGCCTGGGCACGAACGCTTTCAACAGCGCGAAGCGTCTGGACTGCGGTGCTTCAGCACCGCTTTGCGTGGGACGTGACCGACCATCGTCCTCGGAAAGCGGCGGTCAACCGCCGCACCCCTGCCTGCGCCAACCTCCACGCCGGAGGGGCGACGTCCTCGTCGCCCGCGAGCACATTCTGCGATTTCATTGGTCGAAGACACGGACGTCCCCGCTCTCCTGCAGCATGGGGCGCGGCCGCCTATCGGCCTTCCGAGACCCGCCCTCTCAGGCCCGCCCGCAGCCACCGGCGGCTGGATCGGCACGACACCGTGTTCACAAAAAGGCAAAGCAGAATCCAGAGACTGAAGATCACCGCAACCACCTCCTCGTCATTGAATCCCATCGCGACCGGAATAACCACACCCAGCGCTGCCCAGGCCACCGCGTTCAGTCGCACCAACGACATCCCCGCCGCTTTCAAAGGCGTTGCGCTCCTCAGCGATTCGCGCAAACACAACCACCTCAACGCGGCGAAATCCGACAATGTCACCAAGGCGCCGCCAATGAACCCGACACTGAAGACGGCGCCTGCACCGTGATCCATGTGCAGATGTTCGTGAAACGCCACCACGCACAGTTGCAGAGCCCCGTTCATCCCGAGCAAGAGCCACAACGGTCGACGGAACGCCCGCTTCAGGGCCCGATGATGCGCATCCACGACGTCGCCATTCGTGACTGGCGTCACAAGCAGCGTCTCGAGTGCGCCGTTGCGCCGATCCTCGACCAGTGATCCGGTGGCGCTCACCGCAAGCTGGATCCGGGTGACCAGGTGCAGCGCATACGCGGCGCAGAATGCGCCGATGAACCCCTCCCTCCAATGCCTGGTGGTCACCGACGTCACCAGCATGATCACAAAAAAACAAAACCCGGCCCCGCGCACCAACCGAAGCCAGATCGACTCCCCAAGCCGCCTCTGAAACAACCACTCCAGAGGGGCGCGGTCGCGCGTGGCAGACAGCCTTGCCTCGGCCATCGCGCGCAAACGAGGCCGGCATGCGCGCGGAACGGACATCCCCGCCCGCCCGCCCGCCTCGCTCCGACGCCAGAGCCACGGGAGCATCCAGCCCGAGATCACAAGCAACACCGCGCCCGAGCCCGCGATCAGGACCAGCGATCCCCAATACACAAAAGCCCCGGAGTTGCCCGGCCCAACAGAACCGCCTTGCATCCGGTAATTGGCCTCAAAGGCAAAGACCATCGACGTCATGGGCGAGATCTGCGGCGGCCCGATCATCGACCCGAAACGCTGGGTCAACAGGCCTTCAAGAAACGGCTCGAGCCACGGCAACAGGGTGATCAGGATCATGCTCACGGCCGAAGCAAGGACCGCGGTCTGGGCCTGAAAGGCGATCGTCGACCAGAACATGCCGACAGCGAGCGAGAGCAGCAGCGACGCCATCAACACGAGCAGAATGCGCGTCACCTCCGCCCAGCCGACCCCTCCCATCAGCAGCGGGATAAACAGGATCGGGAACGCCCCGAGCAGCGCGTAGCCCACCTGCATCGAGTGGATCGCCGCCTTGCCCAGCACGATCTGCCAGCCCTTCAGCGGGGTGAGAAAAAGCAAACCGAGCGTGCCGCCCCTCTTCTCCAGACTGATCGCATCGGCCGTCAGGTACGTGCCCGAGAAGAGGCACAGGACGAATCCGCAAATCGCCAGGCACATGAGAACCACCTGTCCCCTCTCCCGAACCGGAACGTCCGGAAGCGCCAGCCCGAACGCCAAGGCGACCATGGCCCCGACGCCGAAGACCACCCGCACTTGCCAAGTCTGGCTGCGCCGCGAAGCCACCCGCAGTTCTCGCTGAATCACCGGTCGCATGGCCACCCGCAACTGACTGGAGCATGAGCCGAATCTGAACTCAAGCCAACTCAAGCCAACTCAAGCCAATCGACCCGCTCCTTCGGACGGTGCATCTCGAGGTTGTCGATGGAAGTCGAGTTTGCGCCGCGCGGGGGCACGCGGCTTCCAGCGGGAGTCTCCATCCGGTGTAGGCGCAGCGCCCTCACCGGGCGACAGAACACCGACAACAACCAGATGCACGGCCTACGAATGAGCTTGTCAAATGAGCTTGCTCCCGGCGCAAATCCAGGCAAAGTGTGGCCGTGCAGGGCCAAGACCGGCATACGGTCGCACCCATAGCTCAATTGGATAGAGCATCTGACTACGGATCAGAAGGTTTCAGG
>ERZ795054.1129-NODE-1129-length-26587-cov-7.365257_pt1 | contig 26587 bp, 25 predicted proteins | sample MGYA00375138_ERZ795054 | MGnify/ENA primary metagenome ERZ795054 (study PRJEB30183, sample SAMN05720215) | anaerobic digester metagenome | isolation source: active sludge of municipal wastewater-treating anaerobic digesters | place: USA | collected 2014-12-23 ... | reverse complement strand
GTTCACTCGGTTGGCGGATGGTCGGCGCTCGCTGGCGTGCTGCTGCTGAAATCGCGCTTCGGGAAATACAGGGCCGACGGGACTGTCAGCCCGATCTTCGGCCATAACATGTCCCTTGTCACCCTCGGAGGACTGGTGCTGTGGTTCGGATGGTTCGGGTTCAACCCGGGGTCGACGATGGGTGTGGGCGACGGCAGCGCGATAGCGCATATTGCTGTCACGACCAATACCGCTGCTGCGACTGCGATTGTGAGCTCCACTCTCGTATCGTGGATTTTCCAGAAAAAACCTGACCTTTCGATGATAATAAACGGCGCCCTTGCGGGACTGGTAGCCATTACGGCCGGATGCGCATTCGTTAGCGTTTCGTCCGCGGCGATCATCGGCCTTATCGCCGGCGTGCTCGTGTTCTTCGCGGTGCTCATGTTCGACAGGCTGAAAATCGACGATCCCGTGGGAGCGCTTTCGGTGCACCTGGTCAATGGCGTTTTTGGAACCCTGGCCGTGGGTCTTTTCGCACAGGACAGGATCGCGGGAACGGCGACCGGCAACGGCCTTTTCTTCGGGGGCGGATTCAAACTGCTCGGTGCGCAGGCAGCCGGCGTGCTTGCCGTCGGCGCGTTCACCTTCGTTGTGGCGTTGATTGTATGGTATCTCATCAAGGTCGCGATGGGAATGAGGGTCTCCCGCGAGGAGGAGATCAGGGGGCTCGATATCGGCGAGCATGGCATGAAGGCGTATCCCGATTTCCAGGGATTCCTTACAAAATGATGCGAGCCGCAATACCAAGATAAGGAGAAATCAACATGAAACTAATAATAGCCATAGTTCAGCCCGAAAAGTTGACCGATGTCAAGCAGGCGCTTGCCGAGGCCGAAGTAGGAAAGATGACCGTATCGAACGTGATCGGGTGCGGCTCCCAGGGCGGGTGGACCGAGACCTACCGCGGGGCCGTAACCGAGGTGAACCTGCTGGACAAGGTCCGCTTTGAAGTCGCGGTCAACGACGATTTCGTCGAAAGAACCATCAAGGCCATCATAAAAGGGGCCCGCACGGGGAATATCGGCGATGGAAAGATTTTCGTCCAGGACCTCGACCGCTGTATCCGGATCAGGACCGGTGAAGAGGGCGGCGAGGCCATCGGCTGAGCTCGTTCGATAACGGGGCCTGATCGAAAATGTAAAAAATCAGGCCCCTTGATCAATAATACAATATCAATTGGAGTTTGTTATGAAAATTAAATCCGCATTTACTCTCATCATTATAAGCATGCTGCTGACGGTAATGGTCTCATCCGGCGCATATTCCGAGGATAAGGCAGCCTCTGTCGAATCCGAAAAAGAGGAGACCGGTATCGGGCTGTCAATCGGGCTTGCATACTACAGCGCCTATCTCTGGCGCGGGACATATTTTTACGGCGGCGAGGGGGCATTCTGCCCCTCGGTCGCCTGGGACATTTTTTCAACCGGCCTCAGGCTCTCGGCTGCCGGGGAGTTCGCAGCCGATTATTTTTTCGAGGGTGACGGCAGAAAATCGGCCGGCTTCGATCTGCATTCGTTCGACGCTGGCCTTGATTATTCCCGTACTTTCGCCGATCTCGTGACTGTCGGAGCAGGTCTGTGGTACTGGTATTACTTCAATTCCGAGGATGCGCTTGGCGCTGATGCGAGCTTTCTCACCGCCAAAGTGTCTCTCGGCTTCAATGTGCTTCTTTCGCCGTTCATTTCTTTCACTTATGATTACTACGTCGACGAGGATTTTTGCGTTGATGGGGAAAACAAGAAAGACTTTTACGTGCAGGCGGGCATCGGCCATGTGTTCGAGGTGACCCCTGAAGTCGCGGTGAGCCTCGGCCTTTGCGCCGGTTATTACCATGCCGCAAGCATCGAGGCCTACGGTGTCAGCGACATCGATACCTCGGTCGGGCTTTTGTATACGAAGGGAATCGTTTCGGTTTCAGGCAGCCTGCACTACGTTGCGGTGCCCATGAAAGATTTTTACACTTATGGCTCCCCGAACGACATACACCGGTGGTATGCGACATTCGGGGCTTCAGTTTCCCTGTGAGCAGTAATATTTTAGGATGCTGCGGGCCGGGGATGATCCCCTGCCCCGCAGCGTTTCCCGCCTGGTTGTTTTTCTGCTGTCCCCGACATTCTCTTCTGATATCACGAAACGGTACTATGCTGCGAAGTAGTCCTGCCGGTCTCGGGATAAGTATTTTTCATGCTTTTAATGATTGAAACCCGGCGGATTATACTTGTAATTTTTTCTGATTGTTTTAATTCTCATATCGTATAATGCCATCTAAGATTTTTATGGAGGAAATCATGAAAAAAATATCGGTTTTCAACGTCGGTGTGCTGGGCCTGCTGATGGTTTTCCTGCTTGCGGTAGGAGCCTATTCACAGGAGAAAGAAGCGGCCGCAGAAGAGGAGCAGGAAGACAGCGGTATCGGTCTGTCGGTAGGGCTTGCATACTACAGCGCCTATCTCTGGCGCGGGACATATTTTTACGGCGGCGAGGGGGCATTCTGCCCCTCGGTCGCCTGGGACATTTTTTCAACCGGCCTCAGGCTCTCGGCTGCCGGGGAGTTCGCAGCCGATTATTTTTTCGAGGGTGACGGCAGAAAATCGGCCGGCTTCGATCTGCATTCGTTCGACGCTGGCCTTGATTATTCCCGTACTTTCGCCGATCTCGTGACTGTCGGAGCAGGTCTGTGGTACTGGTATTACTTCAATTCCGAGGATGCGCTTGGCGCTGATGCGAGCTTTCTCACCGCCAAAGTGTCTCTCGGCTTCAATGTGCTTCTTTCGCCGTTCATTTCTTTCACTTATGATTACTACGTCGACGAGGATTTTTGCGTTGATGGGGAAAACAAGAAAGACTTTTACGTGCAGGCGGGCATCGGCCATGTGTTCGAGGTGACCCCTGAAGTCGCGGTGAGCCTCGGCCTTTGCGCCGGTTATTACCATGCCGCAAGCATCGAGGCCTACGGTGTCAGCGACATCGATACCTCGGTCGGGCTTTTGTATACGAAGGGAATCGTTTCGGTTTCAGGCAGCCTGCACTACGTTGCGGTGCCCATGAAAGATTTTTACACTTATGGCTCCCCGAACGACATACACCGGTGGTATGCGACATTCGGGGCTTCAGTTTCCCTGTGAGCAGTAATATTTTAGGATGCTGCGGGCCGGGGATGATCCCCTGCCCCGCAGCGTTTCCCGCCTGGTTGTTTTTCTGCTGTCCCCGACATTCTCTTCTGATATCACGAAACGGTACTATGCTGCGAAGTAGTCCTGCCGGTCTCGGGATAAGTATTTTTCATGCTTTTAATGATTGAAACCCGGCGGATTATACTTGTAATTTTTTCTGATTGTTTTAATTCTCATATCGTATAATGCCATCTATGATTTTTATGGAGGAAATCATGAAAAAAATATCGGGTTTCAACGCCGGTGTGCTGAGCCTGCTGATGGTTTTCCTGCTTACGGTAGGAGCCTATTCACAGGAAAAAGAAGCGGCCGCAGAAGAGGAACAGGAAGACAGCGCCATCGGTCTGTCGGTAGGGCTTACCTATTACAGCGCCTATCTGTGGCGCGGAACATACATGTACGACGGGGAGGGCGCATTCTATCCTTCACTCTCCTGGGAAATATTCTCGACCGGCCTCACCCTGGGTGTCGCCGCCGAGTTCGCTGCGGATTATTTTTTCGAGGGAAAAGGGCGGGACGCCTACGGTTTCGACTACCATTCGTTCGACGCTGGCCTGGATTATGAGTACACCTTCAATGAACTGGTGACCCTCGGGCTGGGGCTCTGGTACTGGTATTATTTCAACTCGGAAAAAGCCATGGACGCGGATGCGAGCATGCTCACCGCATATGTTTCGCTTGGATTTGAATGTCTTCTGTCTCCCTTTATATCGTTCACATACGACTACTATGTCGACAAGGATTACTGCACGACCGGCGAGAACAAGAAGGATTTCTATGTACAGGCAGGTATAGGGCACGAGTTCGAGGTCACTCCCGAAGTCGCCATAAGTCTCGGGCTCGCGGCAGGCTACTTCCACTACAAGAGCGAAAGCGCGTTCGGGATCAGCGATATAGACGCATCCGCGGGTCTGTGTTTCACCAAGGGCGTTCTTTCTCTCGAGGGTACGTTCCACTATGTGGCGGTACCGATGAAGGATTTTTACGAGGGAAGCGATATTCACCGCTGGTACGCCAGTTTCGGAGCCGCAGTGTCTTTCTAGAATGATTTGACGGGCATCAACGGCCATCAGCCTCTCCCCTGTCAGCAATAGGGCCAGGATGGCTCTGTGTCGAAGCAATACATGACATTTTAAACGCTTCGACTGGCAGGGAGGGAGGGTGTCTTGACAGCATCTCTGTGCTTGACCCGGTATCGATCATCCATTCATGATCCATCGATTGAGAAAAGAGAAACCGTTCACCTTCCCGGGGGTTTTCACTTTTCATTGATAAATAATTGACATCCGTATCTTTTTGTCGTAAGGGAATCCCGGTTTTCAGGAGAGCATCATGTGTGAGTTGTGCATGAAACACGGCGCCGGAGGAAAATGGTATCTCAACGCGAGTCATTATTCCAATGAAATAGCGGAGAAATACGATCTCAGGGATTTTCTTCTCGAGCAGTACAAGAATTTCGAGCAGATGGCGGTGAGGCCTGTATGGGGCGTCAGCGGCATCGGCCTGGATTACAGACTGAGGATACCAGTTGTCGGCCGCCTGATCAAGAGCATGGCCGAACGGATGCTCCACAGCACGAAGCCGCCCTCGAATCCCTTCAGGGCTGAGGGGCATATCGGCCAGGTCGTGCCTCTCGAGGACGGAATCGCCATACTCGAAGAATGCGCTGCAGAGCCCATCATAGAAAAAAACTGCATGTGCCGCTACATGAGCAGGGGGATAAAGGAATCCTGCTGTATAAATTTCGGCGTGATGTCCGAAATCGCCGGCAGGCTCCCCAGGTTCATCCCTGAAAAGGACAAATTTTTTTTGACACGCAAGGAGGCGGTCGCTCGCTTCACCTCGCATAACAGGAGGGGATATATCGGAACCATCTGGTTTGGACCTTTCCCCTACATCAACAATCTCTGTTCGTGCGCGAACCCGGAATGCGCCGGCATAAGGCCCAGGTTCGACTTCGGCATAATGTCGATTTACAAGGCCGAGTATGTGATATGCGTCAACGACTCGGCGTGCGTCGGCTGCGGTGCGTGCGCCGCCCGATGCCCCTTCGGAGCGCTGAAGATGGCGCCCGGCAGCGGGATGGTCTCGGCCGACATCGAGGCATGCTACGGATGCGGCGTGTGCCGTCACGTGTGCCAGCGCGGGGCCCTGTATCTCGCCCCCAGGGACGAGGTTCCCGAAGTCAGGGGAAAGTACTGATGTTTTTCCGCCGAAAAACCGGGATTACGGTCGATTACGGCCTATGCGGGGACGGCAGGGGAGTCGATCCGCGCGAATGCTGCGCCTGCCTGCGGGCGTGCGGCCCTGCGGTGTTTCTGCTTCACCAGACCCTCGGCGCGGCCGAAAATGACCCGTGCGACCCCCGGAAATGGCGTGTGACGCCGCTATGGCCCTCGTTGTGTATCAGATGCATGAAATGCGTCGAGGTTTGCCCGGCCGGGGCTGTTTCCGTAAAATGAACCGATAATCCGCGCTTGTTACACTTTTGTTAAATTGTCGCCCCCGGCGGAAAAACGTCTTTTCTCTTTTCCGACATGCATTATCTTGGTTTCATGTTCTGATCGAGCGGGTATTTACGCTCAAATCGTATCATGCAGCGGGCATTTCAATGATTGAAGTCGCTTATCATTCAGGCGGTGAACAAACGGGTAACGGCCGGCAGGGCGACAATTCGCCGACCGACAGCGCCGTATTAATGAAAGTCGGGTCCATGGTCACGGGCTCGGAAGATCCGGAGAGCCTTTTCAACGGGATCATGGGCCTGCTTGCCGCCGCTCTTGACATTCAGAGGGGCTCCATCACGATTTACGATGAGGACTCGGGGGATATTTTCATCGACACCTCATACGGATACAGCGAAGAGGAGGCGGCAAAAGGTAAATACCGGCCTGGAGAAGGTATAATCGGTTCGGTCATTGAGAGTAAAAAACCCATGGTCATTCCTTCGATAGACGAGGAGCCTCTCTTCCTGAACAGGACCGGCGCCAGGAAGGCCAATTCGGGCCACAACTGCGCGTTCATATGCGTTCCGGTTGTGGTGGATGAAACAGTCATCGGGACGCTTTCCATCGATTTTATCCATGACCGGAAAACTCCTCTTGACCGCGAGCTGACGCTGCTTACCGCCGTAGCGGTGATAATCTCCGGCTCGCTCAAGGACAAAAAAGAGATGAAGCTCCGCCAGTCGGCGCTCGAAGAGGAAAACAGGATACTCAAAATGCGCCTTTCGGGCAGGACCGGCGTCGGCTCAATAATCGGCAGCTCCCACAGCATGCAGGATCTTTACGAGAAGATACTCATGGTCGCGCCGACGGCCACAACGGTGCTCATCACCGGCGAAACCGGCACAGGCAAGGAGCTGATCGCGGATGCGGTGTATGAATCCAGCGACCGCAAGGGAAAACCGTATGTCAAGGTGAACGTGGCCTCCCTTCCCCCGGGCCTAATCGAGAGCGAGCTTTTCGGCCATGAGCGCGGGGCTTTCACCGGCGCGCTGAGCCAGAAGAAGGGCCGCTTCGAACTCGCCCAGGGAGGGGCGATTTTTCTGGACGAGATCGGTGACCTCGATTTCACCCTGCAGGTGAAGCTGCTTCGTGTTTTACAGGAGCGCAGGATGGAGCGGCTTGGCGGTACTTCCTCCATCGTTCTTGATGTCCTTATCATAGCCGCAACCCACCGGGATCTTGAGGCCATGGTCGCGCGAAACGAGTTCAGGCAGGATCTCTTTTACAGGCTGAATGTTTTTCCGCTGTTTTCGCCGCCGCTTCGGGAGCGCAAGGCGGACATCCTGCTGCTCGCCGATCATTTTCTCGGCAAATACAACCGTGAAATGAACAAGGACATCCGGAGGATCAGCAGCGAGGCCATAGACATGCTGGCGAGCTATCACTGGCCCGGAAACGTGCGCGAGCTCGAAAACTGCATACAGCGGGCGGTCATCATAAGCAGGGAGGACGTCATTCGCAGCTACCATCTGCCCCCGTCCCTGCAGATGGCGTCAGGGCCTGAAAGGGACGCCGGCACGCTCGATTCGATGACCAGCCAGTTCCACCGCGAGATAATAACCGATTATCTGAAGATGACGCACGGGAACATCACCAGGGCGGCCGAGCTTCTGGGCACGACCAAGCGCATCCTGCATTACCGGATGAGCCAGCTCGGGCTCGACTATCGCCGCTTTCGCGGATAATGCGAAAGCCCGGCTTATATGATCTTGAAGTAGAGGTTGAGCCCGATCAGCACGCTGCTGTAATCCAGGGTCATTTTGCGGCCGATATAGGCGTCGTAGTCCCCGGTTTCGGCCCGGGCGTAATCGTATGCGGCGAATATCTCGAGTCCGATGGTTTTCCAGTCTATCCTGAAACCCAGCTGGCCGCGGCCCCCGAAGCCCTGCGCCTCGAAACTTTCGAATTCAAAGAAATGGTAGAACGCTCCGCCGCCCAGGAAAAACGAGTAGGTCCCGGTTTCGCCTATGGGGATATATCCGTTCAGGACGATCCCGGGCGAGTATCTCAGGAAATGGAAGGTCTGGGAGTCTGACCCGAACGACATGACCACCTTGGGGCCCCATCCGACCTCGCCGAGAAACTGTATCATGAAATAGCGGACCGGCATGACGTTGATGGTGAAGCGGGGAACCATGTTGAGATACATCTTCGCGTCTCCGAAGGTTATCGTGCTTAGATAGTCGTCTTCTACAACCTTGTTGTAGATGTGCCTGTTGATGTCTTCCATGTCGTCGCTGATAAAAACCCCGAAATTGAATCCCAGCCCGAGCGAGAAGATCTTGTGCGGTATCTTTTTGTCGGCGCCGGCCTTTTGTCCGCTGCTTTCGTATGTTTTCTCGACTTTTTCGTCCTCGAGGAAGCTGTCGATATCATCGGTTTCTTCGACCTGAGCCGCGAAAGCTGCGGCGTTGATCATGAGAGCGAGCAGCAGAGCGATCAGTCCCGATTTTATTATCATGGAGGCCTCCTTGTGTCTCATTCGCGGTCAATACAAATTAGCATCCGCTCGGCCGGCTTGTCAAATCTTTATGGTGAAATTGTCCTTTACATCGCGCCGAGTAGAAAGGACAATTGATATATTGCAGTAAATTACGCTGTCCGTCAACATGGAAATTTCATCAGGCAACATCGAGAACATCTCAAGGGCCGCGCGGGTCATCAATGGGGGGGGGATAGTGGCTTTCCCGACCGAGACCGTGTACGGACTCGGTGCGGACGCGCTCAACCCGCTGGCCGTGTCGCGTATCTTCGAGGCAAAGGGCAGGCCTTACTTCGATCCGCTGATCGTTCATATAGCAGACATTTCATGGCTTGAGAGGCTTAGTTTTGAAGTTCCGCCGCAGGCCATGGTTCTCGCGCGGCGGTTCTGGCCCGGACCGCTCACTCTTGTGCTTAAAAAGACCGGGATGGTGCCCGACATCGTGACCGCGGGCCTCGATACCGTCGGCATCCGGATGCCTTCCCATCCGGTCGCGCTCGATCTGATCAGGGAGTGCGGCACGCCCGTGGCCGCGCCGAGTGCGAACCCGTTCGGGTATATCAGCCCGACCAGCGCCCGGCACGTGCTCGCGCAGATGGGGGACCGTGTCGACATGATTCTCGACGGCGGGGAGTGCTCTGTCGGGGTCGAATCCACCATAATCAGGATCGATGGAAGCGGGGTCCCGGTCTTATTGCGGCCCGGAGGAACGGAGCCGGAACGAATAGCGGAAATCGCTGGTCCCCTTGCAACCCGGACCGGATCGGGCACCGCGCCAGAATCCCCCGGGCAGCTTCCCTATCATTATTCGCCCGTGACGCCGGTGAGGGTGGTCGATGATTTCAGCGGCCTCGACATCTCCGATAAAAGGGCGGGGTACGTCTATTTCATGCGAAAAGGAGATGACACCGGAACAGGCAGAATAGCCTTTCTTTCGAGGCAGGGGGATATGCGCGAGGCGGCGGCGAACCTGTTTTCGGTGCTTCACCGGCTCGATGCGCTGGGCCTTTCGGTGATATACGCGGAGAAGGTCCCGCTCCAGGGACTGGGCGTGGCGATAATGGACAGGCTTGCAAGGGCCTCGAAAAGGGGCCGGGAGTCGGTTGAAGGTGCCGGTCATGAAGGATGACGAAGCTTTGAAAAAACTGCGGGGACCTCTTTTTATTCTCTTTGAGGGGATTGACGGGTCAGGTAAGACGACCCAGGCCGACATGCTTGCCGGCCTGCTTGACTCGATGTCGGTGCCGGTGGCGCGGCTGGCCGAACCCACGCGCGGAGTCTGGGGCGCCGAAATCAGGAAGATGCTCTCCGGGAACGCTGCGCCTGACCCGTGGGAGCAGGTCAGGCTTTTCATCCTCGACAGGAGGGAGGATGTGGCCATGAACGTCATTCCGGCGCTCGGCAGGGGGGATGTAATCGTCATGGACAGGTATTATTATTCCAACGCGGCGTATCAGGGCGCGGGGGGGATTGACCCCGGCGAGATTATGGAAATAAACAGGAAAGAGGGTTTTCCTGAACCGGACAGGATTTATTTCATCGACATCGATCCAGTGCTTGCGATGAACAGGATCGCGAGCCGCAATAACGGGGGCACGACCGAGATTTTCGAGAAAGGAGATTTTCTCTCGGCGGTCAGGAAAAATTATCTTTCGATCCTCGGAAAGAACTCGGTGGTCATCGACGGCTCCGGCGCTCCCGAAAAAGTGTTCGCCTCGGTCGTCAGCGATATCCGAAACGCCTTCATTCAATAATTAGTTGACAAATAGCATTAATTAACTGAAAATAAAACATCCATAACAGGGGCAGGTGCAGGGAATGAAGATACATCTTATCGACAGCACGCAGAAATTATATGACGCCATCGGAAAATCGCTGAAAGAAATGGACCTGTCGGCTACCGTATCCGTGACCCATGATGAAGCCGTGGCGAGCATTCAGAAGCAGTCGCCGGGAATAGTGATCATAAACATGTCGAAAGAGCTGACTGACACCGAAGATCTCTGCAGAAAAATCCGCAAGATCAAGACCGAGGGCTATGTTTACATACTCCTGATTTCTCCCCGCGAACGCGAGAAAGAGGTCGCGTCGCTGATAAAGTCCGGGGCCAACGACTATATTTTTAAACCGCTCAGCAAGGATGACCTCTCGATGAGGGTGATGATCGCTCAGAGGACGTTGAAGCTCGAGGATTCGGCGAGCAAATCCAAGAAAAAACTGATCAGGTTCGCCAAGGAAGACCCTCATACCGGGCTATTGAACAGAAGGGCCCTCCTCGACGAGGCACTGAAGGAAATGGGCAGGGCCTCCAGGGAGAAAAAGAATTTTTCTGCGATAATGATTGGGACCACGAATTTTAAAAAAATCGTATCCACCTACGGAAACGAGACGGCAGACGAGGTGCTGCTCGAGCTGAGCAGGCGCCTGAAGGCCATATGCAGGCCCTATGACGTGGCGGGCCGCTATACTGTCACCGACTTTATGGTTTTTCTCCCGGACACGGGATCAAAGAACGCCCAGAAGGTCGCCAAGAGGATTCTCTCCGCTATGACCGAAAAACCCTTTGTGGTCAAAGGACGCAAGATGAACATCATGCTCGGGATCGGGCTCTCGGATCTGAGCTATCAGAACGTCGTCGACAACAACACCATCGACGCCCACATGCGCAATGATCTTCTTCTCGACTCCCTGGTCAAGCGGTCCGAGACCGCGATGGAAAAAGCCGGCAAAGCGGGAAGAAACAGCATCGTCATTAACGCCTGATTCCTCCTATCCTATGGCCTCGGTGCCTCTTTCTCCGGTCCGTATCCTAACGCAGTCTTTCAGGTCGAGGATGAAAATTTTCCCGTCTCCGATTTTTTCTTCACGGGCCCCCTTGATGATTGCGTCGATGGTCCTCTGTAAAAATTCGTCGTTGACGGCGATTTCCAGCTTAACCTTGTGCAGGAGGTTGCCGACTTCCTTGACGCCGCGGTAGACCTCGGTGACTCCTTTCTGCCTCCCGCACCCCAGCACTTCGCTTACCGTCATGAGATGGACTTCTTCCTTTTCCAGCTCAATCTTGACTTCATCAAGGCGGTGTGGGTTAATTATCGCAATAACATATTTCATGACATCCTCCTCAGTCTATCAATGTGTAGCCCGCTTCATGGTGCTGGCTCAGGTCGAGGCCCAGGGCCTCCTCGCGTTTGTCGACCCGCAGACCGGTAAGGAGGTCGACGAGCTTGAAAATGACATATGTTCCGATGGCCGAAATCCCGATCGCAACCAGTACCGACAGCATCTGTATGAGCAGCTGCCGCGGATTCCCGTAGATCAGGCCGTCGGTCCCGCCGATTGACGCGTCGGCGAAGATTCCGGTCCCAAGGGCGCCGACTATCCCGGCAATGCCGTGGACCCCGAAAACGTCGAGGGAGTCGTCGTATCCGAACTTTTTCTTCACATAGGTCACGAAGATGAAGCCGAACACGCTTCCCATTGCGCCGATAGCGATCGATGAAAGCGGGCTTACGAACCCCGCGGCAGGGGTGATCGCGACCAGGCCGGCGACAAGCCCTGTTATTATCCCGAGTACAGTAGGAATTTTATTCAGCTTCCAGTCAAGCACCATCCACATTATTGCCGCTGCTGCCGCAGCGGTGTTGGTGTTTATAAACGCGTACATCGCCTGGTCGTTGATTCCGAGCGCGCTGCCGCTGTTGAACCCGAACCATCCAAACCAGAGAAAACCGGCGCCGAGAACCGATATCGGAAGGTTGTGCGGGGAATGGCCTTCGTGCATCGAGCATCGCTTTCCGAGCATGAGAGCCATGACAAGGGCCGAGATTCCAGCGGTTATATGGATGACGGTGCCGCCTGCGAAGTCAAGGGCGCCCAGTCCCGCGAGCCATCCGCCCTTTGCCCAGACCCAGTGCGCCATGGGGTCATAGACGAGCGTCGACCAGAGCAGTATGAAAATCAGGAACCCGGAAAATTTTATCCGCTCGGCGAAGCTGCCGATGATGAGCGCAGGCGTGATGATCGCGAACATCATCTGGAACGACATGAAAAGCATGTGCGGGATCGTCTGCCCCGGCAGGGGCTGGGTTTCCACTCCCCTGAGCCCGGCGAAATTCAACGCCCCGATGATCCCTTTGATATCGGGCCCGAATGCGAGACTGTATCCGAAAAGGACCCACTGGATCGAAATGACCGAGAGGATCACCATCGTCTGCATCAGGATTGAAAGGACGTTTTTCTTTTTAACGAGCCCCCCGTAAAAAAACGCCAGGGTTGGCGTCATGATCATGACCAGCGCGGTCGCGATGATCATGAATGCGGTATCAGATTTGTCTATCATGTTTGCCTCCATGATGTTCAGGGAGTTGTTAGATCACGGCGGTGCGCCGGACCCGTTGCTGAACATGAAACGACATTATTCGGGAGATGCCCGTTTGTCAATGCGGGCCGGATGAAAATCCCTCCGGGCTGGCCTGATTTTACCGGGCCGTAACAATAGCATAACAGGAAGCATGCGAATTATTACGCTGATGTTAAATTTCGGCTGCGGCGACTAAAGCGCCGCTAAAGACGGCGCGGCTTCGTGCCTACTGAAAGCTGTGAAATCCCTTCAGAATGAAGACATTGGTGAAGATGAAAAGGAACATAACCCAGAAAAAAAAGAATATGTTGATCAGGCTGATCCTGTGGGAGCTCATGCTGCTCCTGCTTCTGAGGACCGACATGCCGAGTATCACGGCCCATGAGAAATAAATATGAACCTCTTTGGCGGTTCCGAGAAATATTTTTTTAAAGCTGATCAATTGCATGATTATGCCGATCGCGAGGCCCAGCGTCAGAAGGAAAAAGGATCTGATGGTGACCCAGCGGTTGAACTTTTCTATCGATTCGAGGTTCGGCAGCCTGTCTGAAATGGACATGAATCTCTTTTTTTTAAGATTGCGCTCCATAATGAGGTACAGGACCGATCCGGCGAAGCTGAAAAAGAACAGCAGCTGCCCGAGTATGCTCAGGAAAATATGAAGGGGAAGGAGCGTGCTGGTCGTTTGGGTCGTGAATCTTCGCGTTGAATCGATGAACGGCAGCGAAATCAGCAGAATGATTCCGACGAACAGGGATGCCAGCGCCATGAATGATTTCCACTGCCTGTTCCATCTGGAAAAATAGAGGTAGCCGCCGATGACAGTAAGTATGAGCGAGAGCAGATAAAAATATCCCCAGATTGAAGTTGCAAGGGTGAAGAAAGTCTGCTGCGATATCGGGTGAATTTTGACCGCCCCGAGGGCGATGATGGAAACAGCGGCGAGCATGAATCCCGCTCTGGCGAGATGGTAGTTGATATTTCGGTCGGAAATGATCGAAGCCGCGCAGAAAAATGCCGTCAGCAAATAAAGGGATATCGCGGCTGTGATGATGAAATCGGTCATGGAAACCCCGGTTTAACGGATGATTATTTTTTTCCGGTTTTCTTCTTTGCCGCGGATGTTTTGACTTTCACCGATTTTTTCCCGGACGCGGCCTTTTTGGGTCCGGCCGTTTTTTTCGCGGCTCGATCGAGAATCCAGTGCGTCACCTTGCCCAGCACATCGTCCTTGTTGGTCTCGTTCATGGTCTCATGAAACATGCCGTCGAAGAGAAATATTTTTTTGTCTCTTGAGGAAGCGCTTTCAAATATGCGCTGGCTTCCGGTGTATGAAACGATCCTGTCGCCGGTGCCGTGGAAGACGAGCAGGGGCATCGAGAGCTCCTGCGCCCTGCCGAGGCATTCATCCTTGGTCTTCATGATCTCGAAGAAAAACCTGATCGAAACGCGGTCGTGCACCATCGGGTCCTTCATGTACGCCTTAACCACGTCCTCGTCGTGCGATATGTCCCTTGCGTTGAGATTGTTTGACTGAAGCAGCGAGGGATAAATGACATTGAATACCTCGCCCATTTTTTTCTGCCATTCCGGAACGTTGACTGCCGGTACGAGCGCTGCCGATGAAAGAACCAGGGCTGAAAACTTCCCGGGGTATTCCAGCGCGTATCTCATGGCGATGAGGCCGCCGAGGCTGTGTCCCATGAGCACGATGGGAAGGCTGTCGTCCTGGAGCCTGACATGGTCGATGAATATATTGAGGTCGTTTATGTAATCGGCGAAGGAGTCTATATGGCCGCGTTTTCCGGCCGACCTGCCGTGCCCGCGGTGATCGTAGGAATATATTGATACTTTCCTGCCGTCGAGCTTTTTAATGATGTTCCCATATCTGCCTGAATGCTCACCAAGACCGTGCACGATCACAAGCTTCAGTTTCGCAGAATCGGTCTCCCATTTCTGGAAAAAGAGCTCGTTGTTCGAGCTTCCGATAAATGTCCCGGTGTTGTGCGTGTATGAAGACATGGCCCACCTCTTCTATGTTAGACTTTGCCGTTTCCCGCCCGGCAGGAACTATCGTTATTATTGCGCCTGTCCGGGTTTATGTCCATTAAAAAATTTTTTTATCCGCTGAAACGCATTTCCCGGGGTATTTCTCTCCTTGTCTGAAACGGCCTTATCGGCCTTTATCTTCACGATTCTTCCGTTGAAGTCTCCAGGAAACCGGCAGCCGCTGCGGCCAAGCACCCTGGTGCGGATTTTTTTCGCCTCGACGCTGTCCGGATAAAAATGAACAAGGGCCTGTTCATAATAGGATGCGCTCGCCGTGTCCCCGATGGCCCTGAAGCCCGAAACGATCGGCGAAACGATTTTTCCCGCCTCGGGATCGGTCTGGCTCATCGAAAGCGCCGAGAGGAGCATGTGGAGCCCTTTCCTCGCGGTTTTTTTGCGCCCGACAAGTCTGCGTCCCTCGGCGACCAGCCTGTCCCGGTCTCCGGCCCCGATCGATACCGTGAAGGGGGCCCTGAGTATCATGCTGCTCTGGCCACGCTGGTTTCTGAACGAAAATCTGATCGAATGCCCGCCGGGATACAGTTCGTCCCCGTATTTCAGGAGGAACATGTCGTCTGCGATTTTTTTGAATCCGACCGAAACGCCGTCCAGTGTGACCTTTAACGTCTCTTCCTTGATTCCGGGATATTCATTGCCGCTCATGACGCGGATCGTAATTCCTGGTTTCGTGTCGCTGATTTCGTTCGACAGCAGTCCGGCCCTTCTCATCGGGCATGAGAACATGACCTCGGCATCGGGTACGCCCCATTGAAAATACCGGGACAGCGCGGTGAAGTATGCCCCGGCCTCGCTTTCGAGGTACTGTGCGTCTGCGAGCCTTAGGGCGTGCTTTTCGTCTGAGAAAAAACCTCCCTCGCCGAGGACCCCGGGGCACAGCTGCGAGGTGCGGTTCAGTATCCTGGTCCCGGTTTCATGGAAAACCGCATGGTCCGATATCACGCTCCCCCGTTCATCCATTATTTTATGGAATTCTTCGAGGAGTATCGAGGCCAGGTCATAGCTCTCGGGCTTGACCTCCCTTGATCCCCAGATGAGCACCGAGGGATAATTGACGCCGTCGGCCCTCCTGGCCGAACCGTTGTGATGGATGCTGACGAGGACGTCGGGGCCGAATTCGTGTGCCATGGAAATCCTTTCGTCAAGAGGGACGTCTTTGTCCCGGGTGCGCGTCATGGCTACGGTCGCGCCGGTCTTTTTGAGCATGTGTTCAAGAATGACGCCGACCTTGAGGTTCGCCTCTTCCTCGGTGATCCCGTTCGGGCCCTGCCTGAAAAGGTCCGTGCCGCCGGCGCCGCCGTGTCCGGGGTCGATGAAGATTTTTTTCCCTTTCAGCCATGGATGCCTGTCGAGGCTGATCGGCCCGGCATACTCGTATCCGCCGCATCCGGAAAAAAGCGAAGCGCCCGCCGCCAGCACCGCACCGGCCAGGATTGTTCTAATCAATGGATATCGGACCATGAGCCCTCCCTTCGACGAATTGCCGGACTACTTCGTTGTCATATTGCTTGATTTCTTCCGGCGTGCCGGTGAAGATGATTTTACCCTGATGGAGCATGGCTATCCTGTCGGCGGTCCGGTAGGCCGAGTTCATGTCATGGGTGACGACGATCGAGGTGATTCCGTAGGTGTCGCGCATTTCGAGGATGAGCCTGTCGACGGCCCCGCCCGTTATGGGGTCGACGCCGGTCGTCGGCTCGTCGTAGATCATGATTTCGGGCCTTATGGCGATCGACCTGGCGAGCCCAGCGCGTTTCTGCATCCCCCCTGAAAGCTCAGACGGTTTTTTTTCCTCGATGTCTTTAAGACCGACCTGTCCCAGCATCTCGGGCACCGCGCGCGCTATTTCGTCCTCGGGTACGCCCTTTCTCCTCATGCCGAACGCCACATTGTCGTATATGTTCATCGAATCGAACAGGGCCGCCCCCTGAAAGAGTATGCCGTATTTTTTCGTGATGGATTCCCTGGCGGCTTCGTCGGCTCCGGTGAAACTGACGCCGTCGACTATTATTTCGCCGCTGTCCGGCTCGATGATTCCCACGAGGTGCTTCATGATGACCGATTTTCCGGAGCCGCTTTTTCCGATTATGCACAGGACCTCGCTCCGGTACACATCAAGGTCTATTCCCTGAAGCACTTTTTTTTCACCGAAAGATTTATTGAGGTTTCTGATTTCGATTTTTTTATCCATTGACGCCCCGGGACAAAAACGGTAATTTATTGCTTTAAAATTACCGGTGCCCATGTTATTTTAAAGATATTATTTCTGCTGTAAATCAAATTTTGGGTTTACAGGGGCGGGGGGATGATTTTACTTCAGGAGCCTTTTTTCAGCGACACCCATGACTGTCCCTACCTGGAGAGCCGGAAATGCAGGTATGAATATTTTTTCGCTCTCGATGTCACCGGGGAGGAACTGTGCCGTCTTCTTGAACAGGGATGGAGGAAGTTTGGCGCGTATTTTTTCAGGCCGAATTGTCCGGGCTGCGGCAAATGCATACCGCTCCGGGTGCTTACGCGCGAATTCAGCAAATCGAAGAGCCAGCGCAGGATCGCCCGCGGGGGAGAGGTTTTGACCTTCCAGGTGGGGCCCCTGAAGTACAGCCAGAGGGCATTCGAAATATACAGGGACCATTCCCTCAACCGGTTCGGCAAAGAGGCCGATATGCAGGAATTCATCATGAACTTCTACACACAGTCCTGCCCGACACTGCAGTCCGAATACTACCTCGGCGATAAACTCATTGCAGTGGGATTTCTCGATCGGGGCGAAAATTCGCTCAGCAGCGTGTATTTCGTATTCGACACGCAGTATGACTACCTGCGTCCGGGAACGTTCAGCGTCATATCCGAAATCGATTACGCCCGTTCCCAGGGGCTCGATTATTATTATCTGGGATACTGGATCAGGGAAAACGGGAGCATGTCGTATAAAAACGCTTTTTATCCCCATGAGAGATATGACTGGTCGTCCATGCAGTGGAGCAGGATTGAAAAGGGGGATGATAAAAAATTCTTGTAATTAATGTCTTTATCTGAAAAATGTCTATAATAGAGCATGTTCCGCTAAACGAAGCGGTAAATGCCGTGGAAATCCGATGGCAGTGATAAAGAAAGTCGAAATAAACCTTGATTATCTCACCCCGAACCGGAGCTTTATATATCCTCTTGTGTCGGACACCGGTGAACGAATTCTCGATGAGCGCGTTCTCCTTACCAGCCAGAAAATAAAGGAAATACGGGAGAAATACGGCAACATCGTCTACTACAAGGATTCGGGCAAAAACACGCTGATCCCCCCCTTTAGAATGAAAATCGCGTACAACAAGTCGCGCGAAATAATGGAAGAAGTTTCGAAGACCCAGAAGTTCAGCAAGGCTTCCTACCGGGAAACCGAGCGCGTGATCGAGGAGATCCTCGGCGATCTGAACAATTCCGAAATCGAGGCCCTGCACCTTCTCAAGGATCTCAAGTCGCATGACGAGTACCTGTACTCGCACTCGGTGAATGTCGGCGTGCTCACCGCGGTGCTTGCGAAGCTGCTCGGCAACTACAGCATGGATGAGATCAAGTTTTTCACCATCGGCGCCTTCCTGCTCGATATCGGCGAGATGAAGATCGATCCCCAGCTCCTGAACAAGGACGGGAAATTCAATATCAGCGACATGCAGAAGATGAAGCGGCACCCGCAGCTCGGCTACGAGATACTCAAGAACATACAGGGCATCAATCCCATCGTCCTGCAGACTGTCCTCTTTCATCACGAGAAATACAACAACAGGGGATATTACAACATGCCCTACGAGAACCTTCCGGTTCCGCCGAAAGTGGCAGCGATATGCGATGTGTATGACGCGCTGACGACAAAAAGGCCTTTCAGGGACGAGATCAGCCCGGCCAAGACATTGAAGATACTGTTCAACCTGGCCGGGACGCATTTCGATTACAGGCTGATGCACGGGTTCATCAACAGAATGGGACCCCTGCTGAACAACACCCAGTCTTTCTACGCACGCAATGACATTCTCGAGCTCAACACCGAGGAGCTGGCCATGGTCAAGGATTTCGGCATCGTCGATTCCCTCAGGCCCAAGGTCCTGGTTTTCTGCAAGTTCGAAAGGAGCGACAACAGGCTTTCGGTCAAGTTCTACGACCGGCCCATCGAGATAGATCTGCAGCACGACGCTTCGAGGAGCATTTCGAAGTTCATAAACAACTCAAACCAGATAAACGCCATCCGCACCAAGCTCGGCGAGCGCAACATTCCGCTGCAATAGTACGGGATTGTTCGCTCTCAGATCTTCGCCATCATTTTCGTGGGAAGTATTTTCAGCACGTACTTGACGATGTTCCACGGGAATACGGGGACGGTCGATCTCTTGACCTGCTTTTCGATCAGGTTGGCGATTGTTTCCGCGCCCTTTTCAACGGTGATGAGGAAAGGCCTGCTTTTCACGCTTTTATTCAGGTCAGTGTCGATGTAGCCCGGGAAGAGCACCGTAACCTTGATCGGCGTCTTGATGAGCTCGGTTCTGACCGTCTCGAGGAACATGCTGATGCCCGCTTTCGTCGCGCAGTATGCTCCGCTGCCCCTGAGAGACCTGAATGCCGCGATCGAGGCCGGAGCGACGATGTGCCCTCTGTTTCTGGTTTTGAAAATGCCGACTGCAGCGTCTATGGTTGCCATTCCTCCGAGAAGGTTTATCTCGACGCTCTTTTTATATTTGTGGAAATTTCCCTGTCCGACCCATCCGTCGAAAAATATCCCCGCGTTGGCGAATACTATGTCCAGGCCGCCCAGCGCCGTGTCCAGCTCTTTGACCGTCTCATAGACTTTGTCGTAATCTGAAATGTCGAGCTTTCTCGTTTCCACCGCGACCGACGGGTACCGGTCTTTAATCGATTTCTTCAATCCCTCGAGCTCATCGAAGAGTATATCCGTAAGCGCGAGATTGTAGCCCCTCTTCGCCATCTCCATAGCAACGGCCCGGCCTATGCCCCTGCTTGCTCCGGTTATCATGATCGATTTTGTCATATGTCGCTCCTTGCGTATGTAATTGTTCCTTTTGATAATACTGTTTTCCCCGACTCGTTGACTGCCGAAAACGGGACCTCGCCGGCCGGGCCTTCGCTGCAGACAAGGGTAAGAGTGTCGCCCGGTATGGCCGGCCGTGAGAACCTGGCTGACGCGCCGGTAAGCCTGGTGACGTCGCCGTTCAGAAACTCCCTGGTGAAGGCCGCGCAGGCCATTGAAAGCAGGCATATTCCGTGCATGATCGCGCAGGGAAGGCCGGTCAGCCGCGCCAGAAAATCGCTGGTATGGATGAAGCTCGTGTCGCCCGAGGCTCCGGCGTATTCCAGGTTCTGTCCCTTTTCTGTTTTGATCTCAAGGCGCGCGGATTCAGCGGGCTGTGTGCCGGCCGCTCCGGCGGTGTGCGCCCGTTTTCCTGATCCGGATTTCTTTCTGATCATCAGTCCCGCGGTGGCTTCCGCCGCCATGACGCCGTCGGCTTTGTATACTGCCCCGGATATCTGGAGCATCTGGCCTGCGCCCGTCTCGACGATGTCCTTTATTCCGATTTTTGCGCACAAATCCTCGCCCGCATAAATCGGCGCATGCCAGCTCACCTTTTGCTCGGCGTGGACCAGCCTGAAAAAGTTCAATCGAAGATCGGGGTGCACGAGTATCTGTTTTATGTGGTCCCAGATCAGGCATGACAGGAAAAACGGGGGCGCTATGGGCCTGTCCCCGAAATAGAGGGGATTCATGTCGCGCGTCGCCTCGGCGAAAAGCCTGATCTGCTCCGGCAAGACCGGCGCCAGCTGCCGCTTGAAAGCGAAGCCGATCATCCCCCTGTTGAGGTTCTCAGAACGTATATTTTTCAGGGTGGCGAGCAGTATAGTGCCGGTTTTTACTGTCATGGGCTTCCTATGGCTGTATGATAATGTCGTACAGAGTATGTAAACCGTCTATTTGGATTTTTTCAAGAAATATTTTATCTTTTACCAGGCATCTCAAAAAAAAAATTATCATAGGGTATGCGCTGCATGGAAAGCATGAATGATGATGAATCTCTGAATTCAGTTACAACTGCGATCGAAAACGGCGCTGTCAAAATCATTCCCTCACGCGGAAAACGGAAAAATAGGTAATGCGAGGCGATTCTTGTAAAAATAAAAAAGTTTGACCCGGGGAAGCCCCTCTATGTATTATAACAACAGGAAACCGGTCCGCGAAAAAAAGTTCTCGTGAGCGGCGATTATGATATGATTTATAATGCAGGATTAAAGCGATGCCGATCAGCACAGGGCCAGACACTATAAGCAATACCGGGCTGCAGTTCGAAACGGAAAAAAAGCTCGACGAGCCGAAGATGTTCCGCGTGCTGCTGCATAACGACCACTACACGACCATGGATTTCGTGGTTGACGTGCTCGTTTCGGTGTTTCATATGCCTGTCGCCCAGGCAACCAAGGTGATGCTCGATGTCCACAACAGGGGCGTCGGCATGTGCGGCGTGTACACATACGATATTGCGGTCACAAAAGTGAATCAGGTCCACGAGATGGCGCGGAACAGGGAGTTTCCGCTCAAGTGTTCGTATGAAGAGGCGTAGGAGGATTTGTGGAGATAAACAACGAACTGAACAGCATCCTGATGGCCGCATACAACGAGGCCAAGAAGAGGAATCACGAATACCTCACTCCGGAGCATGTTCTGTACGCTTCGCTGTATTATGATTCCGGAAAGAGCATCATCGAGGGCGCGGGCGGCGACATCGATAAGCTCAAACAGGAGATCGAGGATTATTTCAAGGCCAAGGTGCCGGTGATAACCGGGACCGAGCCCATTCAATCGATCGGATTCAAGAGCGTTATGGAGCGCGCGATATGGCATACGGCTTCGGCCCAGAAGGAGGAGCTCGACCTCGGAGACGTTTTCGTCGCCATATTCGACGAGGAGGAGTCCCACGCAGCTTACTTTCTGCACAACGAGGGGATCACTCGCTATACCCTGCTGAACTACATCTCGCACGGCGTGCCGCAGTATCCTGATTCATCGGTTTCTCCGGGTGCGGGAGACCAGGAGCAGGAAGACGAGGGAGCCCGGACTAAAAAGGACCCGGGGAAAAAGGCGATCGAGGCCTTTACCACCGAGCTTGTCGAAAAGGCGCGCAGGGGCGAGATCGATCCCCTTATCGGCAGGGAGGACATCCTCGAACGCACGGCCCAGGTCCTGTGCAGGAGGATCAAGAACAATCCCATTCACGTGGGCGATCCCGGGGTCGGCAAGACCGCCATTACCGAGGGCCTGGCCAGGCTTATCGCGGCCGACAATGTGCCTGAGCCGCTGAAGGGTGCGAAGATCTATTCCCTTGACATGGGGTCGCTTCTTGCGGGCACCAGGTTCAGGGGGGATTTCGAGGAGCGCATGAAGCGGGTTATCGCCGAGCTCCAGAAAATGGAAAACGTTATCCTGTTCATCGACGAGATCCACACCGTGGTCGGGGCCGGGGCCGTTTCGGGCGGGTCCATGGACGCCTCGAACATGCTCAAGCCGGTGCTCGCCTCGGGCAACATCAAGTGCATCGGGTCCACGACCTACGAGGAATACAAGAAATACTTCGACAAGGACCGGGCGCTCTCGAGGCGCTTCCAGAAGATCGAAATCCCCGAGCCGACCACCGACGAGGTGAACGAGATACTCAGGGGGATCAGGGACCGCTACGAGGAGTTCCACAGGGTCAAATACACCGACGAGGCCCTGAGAGCCGCGACCGAGCTTTCCGCGAAATACATCAACGACCGCCATCTTCCAGACAAGGCCATCGACGTGATCGACGAGGCCGGGGCGTTCACCCGCATGTACCGCAAGGACGATTCGATCGCCACTATCGACGTTCCCGACATAGAAAAGGTCGTGGCCCGCATTGCGAAGATTCCCGAGAAGAGCGTCTCCTCGGGCGAAATGGACCGTTTGAAGGAAATCGAGGACGGCCTCAAGCGCGAGATCTACGGCCAGGACGGCGCTATCGAGCACGTGGCGCAGGCGATCAAGCGCAGCAGGGCCGGGTTCGGCAACCCGGACAGGCCCATCGCCTCGTTCCTGTTTGTCGGCCCGACCGGGGTCGGCAAGACCGAGCTGGCCCGCCAGCTCGCCCGCATCCTGGGAGTGCAGCTCCACCGGTTCGACATGAGCGAGTACCAGGAGAAGCACACCGTGGCCAGGCTCATCGGGGCCCCTCCCGGGTACGTCGGCTACGAGGAGGGCGGGCTCCTCACCGAGGCGATCCGCAAGACCCCGTACGCGGTGCTGCTGCTCGACGAGATAGAGAAGGCGCACCAGGACATATTCAACACGCTGCTCCAGATCATGGATTACGCCACGCTCACCGACAACACGGGCAAAAAGGCGGATTTCAGGAACGTGATCATCATCATGACCTCGAACGCCGGCGCGCGCGAGATCGGCCGCCAGCAGGTCGGTTTCGGCGAGCGCGCCATGACCGAGGCCGCGGTGACCGAGGCGGTCGAGCGCATATTCTCCCCCGAGTTCCGCAACAGGCTCGACGCGGTCGTGAAATTCAACAACCTGCCGCGCGAGATCATTCTCCAGATTGTCAGGAAGGCCGTGAGGCTGTTCTCGTCCCAGCTGGCGCAGAAGAGCGTCGAGCTCGAGGTCACCGACGAATGCTATGACTGGCTGGCCGACAAGGGATTCACTCCCGAATTCGGCGCGCGCGAGATCGACCGGCTCGTTCAGGACAAGATCAAGAAGTTCTTCGTGGACGAAGTCTTGTTCGGCGAGCTGAAAAGAGGCGGCAGGGCCCGTGCCGGCATCGAAAACGGCGATGTCGTCATCCGCGTTGTCGATAAATGAACGAGGATTTCGATGTTGTCATAATCGGCGCCGGTCCCGCCGGTCTTTTCTGCACCATCAACTGCGCCGGGAACGGCGCGCGGGTGTGCATCCTCGAAAAAAACGCCCGACCGGGTAAAAAGCTCCTCATCACCGGATCGGGCCAGTGCAATATCACCCATGAAGGTCCGGTCAAGGAGTTCCTTGCCCATTACGGGGACAAGGCGAACTTCGTCAAGCCTGCGCTGTACGGTTTCACCAACGAAGACCTCACTCGTTTCTTTGCCGCGAGAAATCTTCAAATGACCGCCGATGATAACGGGAAGCTGTTTCCCGAATCCCGCCGAGCTGCTGATGTGCTGAACATGCTGCTCGAAGAATGCCGCGCAAAGGGAGTCGAGATACGAACCGATGAGCCCGTACAGGAGATCGGAAAATTTCCCGGGGGATTCCTCATCCGCACCGAAAAGAGTCAATACCGGGCGCGTTTCGCGGTTATTACGACCGGAGGCAAATCCTATCCGGGAACCGGGTCGACCGGCGACGGATACGGCCTTGCAGCCGCTCTCGGCCATTCAATCGCCGAGCCCGCGCCCGCCCTGGTCCCGCTCGCGATCGAGGATTACCGATTGTCCCGCTGCTCGGGGATTTCCCTGCCGGGGTGCGCGGTGGGACATTACCGGAACGGGAAAAGGATCGGGCTCTGGAAGGGGGACGTGCTTTTTACCCATACCGGCCTTTCCGGGCCAGCCATCCTCGACAACAGCAGGTATGTCCTGCCGGGCGACGAGCTCAAACTGGCGCTTGTCGCCTTCGAATCAGCCGGGGATTTTGACCGCGACCTCGTGGCGCGCCTGTCGGTCCACGGGAGAAAAACAGTAAAAAATGTGCTGGGCGTCTATGGCGTGCCCGACCGCCTTGCCGTTGAAGCGCTCGAAAGTACCGGCATCGCTCCCGACACGGTCTTTTCACGGCTCGACCGGGAAAGCCGAAAGATCATGGCTCGTTCGTTCACCGGGTTCCCGTTCCGGGTCAGGAGAGCGGGATCGTTCAACGAAGCCATGGCTACGAGGGGAGGGGTGGCCCTCGTGGAAATCAGCGGCAGGACAATGGAATCAAAAAAAGCGGATGGATTGTTTTTCGCCGGTGAGGTGGTCGATGTCGACGGCGACACCGGCGGATACAATCTTCAGTGGGCGATTTCATCGGGCTGCATCGCAGGCCGGTCAATCGCCCGTCTGATGGATAAAAAGAGTTCTGTCAGGGATTGAAAGTTATTTTAACAGCTTATCAGCTTCTTTTTTAACTTCCTGTTTTCCCTCTTCAACAAGACCTTTAGCTTCATCAGCGGTCTTTTCAGTAATATTCTCGATTTCAGTTGCTGTTTTTTCAGCAGCGTCTTCCGCCTTTTTACATGATACAAAGGCCAGGGTGAATCCCAGTGCGAGAATAGCGGCGAATGCGAGTGCTTTTTTCATTGTATATCACCTCGTTAAATTGATTGTTCCTGAAGTCTGCCACGAATCGGAGTATTTGTCAATAGGCAGTGAAGTGTTCGGTAAAAAAGGGTTTGTCATTCCTGGCCGGTCTTGCGTGGAGGCAGATACATCCCGTGTATGTTCGACATGGCCCTGAAGATGTTTGTCCGCGCTTTTTTGTTCATGTGCTGGAACTCGGCGATAATCCTTCTCATTTCATTTCTTTTCGTGTCGCTCCCGAACCGGCATTCCTTCATCTGCCCCTTGAACCCCCTGATTCCGGCATATCTCTTCACGTCTTCCCCGGTGATCAGTATGAGCGGGCGGATTATTTTCAACGCTCCGCCGAAGATTTCCAGCGAGGGCGGCATCGAGCTCATTGAGCCGCTGAAAACCATGTTGAGCATCAGGGTTTCGATCGCATCGTCCATGTGGTGCCCGAAAGCGAGCGCACGGCACCCCAGTTCGTCCGCCGCTTTGAAAAGCTCGTTTCTTCTTTTTTTCGAACAGATGAAACACGGCGTTTCCCGGAAATCCGCGTCGATCCCGAGCGATATGGTTCTCCAGACAAGCGGCACGCCGAGCCTGCCGCAGAATTCCTCGAGATGACCGCGGTCGCTGCGGTAGAAACCCTCGCTGATTTCGACATGGACCGCGGCAAGAAAGTAGTCGATGGGAAGCCGCTTTTTTCTCAGCGCGAGGGACTCGAGCAGAACGAGGGAGTCCGTCCCGCCTGAAAGGGCGACAGCCACCCGGTCGTCCTTCTTGATAAGCCCGTACCGGTTTATGGCCTTCCCGACCGCTTTTATCGTCTTTTCGATGTAATGATCTTCACTTTGCATGGTGCAACTTGTCCAGATATTCACGATTGGAGAGAATCATGACCGGTGCGCCGTTTTTTTCAATAAAAAAAATACACGCCAGCTGGTTCACGGCCCGTCCGTCGCCGGAAATAATTCTGGACACATGCTTTAGCGGTTCATAATATGCGGATTACGGGGCGACCCCGCGGAGAATATATGGGTTTCTGGGAAATTACAGTAATTCTGCTCATGCTTACTTTTAACGGGGTTTTCGCCGGATACGAGATGTCACTCGCTTCGCTCAGCCTGGGGAGGATAAAGGATCTCGCCGAGCAGGGAAGGCCCGGCGCACGGGCGGCCCTTGCGATGAAATCGAAAATGGAGGCGAGCCTTGCGGTCGTACAGATCGGGATCACCCTCGTGGGCGCCATAGCCGCCGCGACCGGCGGGGCCGGCGCGGAGGAGGTCATATCCCCCTGGCTGAAGGGACGCCTGCACGTTTCTTCGCAGGCGGCCGATTTTCTGGCCATCACCGCTGTTGTAATCCCCCTGTCGGCGGTAACGATAACCCTCGGCGAACTCGTTCCCAAAACAATCGCGATCAAGAACAGCGAAAGGGTGTGCCTTCTTCTCAGCCCGGTGATGAAATATTTTTCATATGTCATGTATCCCACCGTCGTGCTCTTCGAATGGCTTACGAAGCTGTTCGTTTCGGTTTTCGAGAACGGGCTGCCACGCTCGCATCTGCAGAAGGGAGACATCGGGCTCATCGAGCTGCGCGCCCAGGCCCGGGCCCGTCGCACCGAGAGGATCAT
>ERZ795054.1123-NODE-1123-length-26671-cov-5.121130_pt1 | contig 26671 bp, 27 predicted proteins | sample MGYA00375138_ERZ795054 | MGnify/ENA primary metagenome ERZ795054 (study PRJEB30183, sample SAMN05720215) | anaerobic digester metagenome | isolation source: active sludge of municipal wastewater-treating anaerobic digesters | place: USA | collected 2014-12-23 ... | reverse complement strand
TTTCCGGTGACCAGGGAAAGTTTATATAGTGAGTCCATCAATTTCGCAAGACCGTAGGCGCATTTTCTCTCCGCACCCGGACATGCGCCACCGTTTCCGCCCGGTCCAAAGTGGAATGAAACTCTAAAGCGCAGTTGTAAGAACTGTTCATCCCTTCCCAGAAGAGGGATTTTATTTCTTGACAAGGCAAGGAATATGCGAATAACAGTATGATCTCTAAACATTCCTGTAATATTACAGACAAGGTTTGGCATCATTTTATCGGCTATGCGTCACGAGAAAGGATTGCATCATGGCAACAGCAAAATTAGGCGATATGATCCGCGTCGATTACACGGGGAAATTCGATGACGGCTCCATCTTCATGACCACCCTCATGGACGAACCCATCCAATTCGTGCTGGGTGAGCGTAAGGTCATCGCCGGCTTCGAAAAAGCGATAATCGGCATGGAAGTTGGTGCATGGAAAAGCATCAAGATTCCCAAAGAGGAAGCTTACGGCCCCTACATCGAAAATTTAACCATGGAGGAAGAACGCTCCCAGATGCCCAAGGATTTCGAACCCGCTGTCGGGGAACAATTTCAGATTCGTGAAAGGGACGGCCGGATACGCCACGCAACGATTATTTCATTCACGGACACCCATATCACCTTCGATATGAATCACCCCCTGGCAGGTAAGGATTTGACCTTCGACATCAATCTGGTCGAGATTATGGATAAATAATTCATCACCCCGGCTTTTTTCTGCGTCGGGCCGGGCTCGCCATCAGGCATGGCCGGCGCATGCACAACGGGAGATGATGAAAAACTGATACCCGCAAGTGAAAGCCATGAGTCTCTTTCTTTTTTCCTTCTTCACCATCTACGGGAGCATCCATCTTTACTTCTTTCTGAAAGTCCGCCATGCCTTCACCCCGGTTTCACCCTGGCTTCTGATTCCCCTGGCGTTTTTTCTCGTCGTCATGCTTTTTTCGCCCATTTTAATTCATGTGCTTGAAGCTTACCGTCAGGACGGCGTGACGCGAATTTTTGCCCGCACCGCTTATTGCTGGATGGGGTTCCTCTTCCTTTTTTTCTGCCTGTCCCTGACCACGGATCTTTACAGCGGGATTGTCGGCCTGTTTCGGATTCTTTCCCGCGGTGCCATGATGCTGCCCATGCTCACGGGGCAAACAGCCTTTCTTTGCTGCGGTTCAATGGCCGTCCTGATCTGTTTATACGGCGTTTATGAAGCCCGGCACTTACGAATCGAGCACCTCGTCGTGCCATCCCAAAAGATTCCTACGGAAATCAAAGCTTTCCGTATCGTTCAGATATCGGATCTTCATCTCGGCATTGCCAGCAGCCCCGAACAGATCAACCGGATTGTGAACGCTGTTGAGCAGACCAGGCCCGATCTTCTGGTCTGTACGGGAGACCTCATGGACGGTCAGCCCGATTCCTTCGCCCCCCAGTTGGCTCCGCTTCGCCGGATCAACCCGCCCTACGGCAAATACGCCGTTACAGGAAATCATGAATACTACTTGGGGTTGGACAGAGCCCTTACCTGGCTGAAATGGTCCGGCTTCAAGGTACTCCGGGGGGAAACCGTCCACCTGAACCGGTTTCTCAACCTGGTCGGGGTGGACGATCATGAAGCCTTTCGTTTGCGACCGTCATCCCCAAACCCGAAATCGGAGCATGCCGTGAAGGTGTCGCCCGGCCGTTTTACTCTGTTTCTCAAACACCGGCCCCTGATCGATCCGGGTGTCATGAACACGGTAGACCTTCAACTCTCCGGCCACACTCATAAAGGGCAGATTTTCCCCTTCGGGCTCCTGACCCGACTTTTTTTCCCTTACCACAGCGGCCACTACACCCTGCCCAATGGTTTTCAACTTTATGTCAGCCGCGGCACCGGTACCTGGGGACCACCCATGCGTTTTCTGGCTCCACCGGAGATCACCGTAATCGACCTGGTCACGGCGGAAGGGAGAAAACGCGAGTGAGCATAACCCCTTATCGCGATTCAGGAAAATGCGGACACCTGAGCGGGAACAATTAACAGTCATCAGGAGGCAATCATGAAAAAGAACCTCTATCCGGGGGTGCTGTTAGGACTTGCAATCGTATATCTGATTTATACCGGCGTCCGTCCCTATGACCGGCTGACCTGGCTGATGGAGGTTCTTCCCGTCATCCTCGCGGTGCCGATCCTCACCTTGACCTACCGGAGATATAAACTGACGGATCTCACCTATTTCCTGATCTTTATCCATGCCCTGATCCTCATGACGGGCGGACAGTACACCTACGCGCGGGTTCCGCTGGGGTTCTGGCTGCAGGACTGGCTTGATCTGACCCGGAACCATTATGACCGGATCGGTCATCTCGCCCAGGGATTTGTGCCGGCCATGGTCGCCCGGGAGATTCTTATAAGGGGAAAATTCGTCAACGGCCGGAAGATGCTGGCCTTGATCGTGGTCTGTATCTGTCTGGCGATCAGTGCTTTTTATGAACTGATCGAATGGTGGTCTGCCGTCATTATGGGTCAGGGCGCGGATGCCTTTCTCGGCACACAGGGAGATCCCTGGGACACCCAGTGGGACATGTTCCTGGCCCTGGTCGGCGCGGTTACGGCGCTTATAACCCTTTCATCATTTCATGACAGACAGATTGAAAAACTGGATAAGGGAAAATGATCAAACGGCATCGATAACCTCATAGACATCAATTCGTCGTTCCACACCCTTTAAAAAGGTCAGTTCGACTTTCCGGGCGGAAACAAGATGGCGGATCTGCCGATAGGTTTCCTCACAGACCAGGATCTGGTCCCGCACCGCCAGGCTTTCCAGCCGCGCCGCAATAATGACCGGCGTACCCAGAACCGTGTATTCCTTCTTCCGGGGCGAACCGAAGAAGCCGGCCTGCACCTCTCCGGTGGCGATCCCGATGCCGACCGTGATTTTCCGGCTTTCATCTTGAAGATCATTGATGGCGGCCAGGGCCTCCCTGGCGCGGAGGGCGGACAGGACGGCCCGTTCGGCGTCATTGCCATAGGAAACAGGGGCGCCGAAAACCCCCATGACGCTGTCTCCAATGTGCTTGTCAAGCATACCGTTGCAGGAGCAGATCACATCATCCAGGGGGGCATAAAACGATTTGTTCATCATTTCGGTCAACTCTTCCGCCGGCAGGCTTTCCGTCAGGCTCGAAAATCCACGGATATCGGCAAAAAGAATCGTGGCAGTCCGTCTCCCCGGGAGCAGATTTCCCCCCGATTGCTGCATCTGGGTGTAGACCTGCTCGGAGACAAACTGTTTCAGCCGCTTTTTCAGGATGTATTCCCGGATCTTGGCCCGCAGTTCCACGTTGTCGAACGGCTTGGTCAGAAACCCGTCGATGCCGGCATTGACCGACTCGATTGCGCTATCCATGGTGGCATAGCCCGTCAGCATGATTCTTGTGATCTCCGGGTTGATTCGCCCGATTTCAATGAGGGTTTCCAGGCCGTCTATCCCGGGCATTTTGAAATCGGAGACGACGGCCTCAATATCCCGTGTCCCATCGCGCACGACATGCAATGCCTGATCGCCGTTTTCGGCCGTCAACACCTGCCAATCTTCTTTCTCCAAGGCTCTTTTGAGTGAACGGCGCACTCCCTCTTCATCGTCAACCACCAAAATGATCATTTTTCCCTCCCCATCCGGGGCAGACGGATCGTAAAGGTCGATCCCCCGCCGACATGACTTTCCACGGTAATATCACCGCCGTGACGTCTGATCAGTTCGTAAGACAGGTACAACCCCAGACCCGTCCCCTCCCCCACAGCCTTGGTGGTAAAGAACGGTTTAAAGATGTCTTTCAGCACACTCTGCGATATGCCCCGCCCCGTGTCGCTGCAGGCAATATTCAATTCTTGCCTTCCCTCATCATAGCCCGTGGCCAGGATGATCTGCCCCCCGCTTTCCGGCAGGGATTGAAAGGCATTCTTGATAATATTGACCATCACCTGCCCCAGAGACGAAAAATTACCCTCCACCTCTGCCGGAGAAGCGGCGTAGCGTTTTTCGATCACAACCGGGAGAAACTTGCATGCATTATGAAGGACCCGCAGGGCGTCATCGATGACCTCATGGATGTTTACGGGCTCCCGATAGCTGTCCGTCTGGCGGGACAGACCCAAAAGACTCCGGACGATGTCCCCCGCCCGCTTTAATTCTTTGAGCGAAAATTTCAGGTCCTCAATCAGATCATCCCGTTTCGCTTTGATCCCGAAGGACGTTTCCACGGTTTCGACGGCGCTTTGAATCAGGCTGCAGGCACTGGCCAGGGGATTGTTCAGTTCGTGCGCCGTCCCCGCCACCAGTTGACCGATGGCGGCCAAACTTTCCGAACGAATCAGTTGTGCCTCGGTCCGCTCCTTGTCCTCGAGAACCGCCTGCAAAACGGCTGTCCGTTCCGTGACGCGGTTTTCCAGGTCCCGGTTCAGATTTTCGAGCCGCTCAAAAAACAGGGCGTTTTCGAAAGCCGTGACAGCCTGGTTGGCCATGGTCATGAGAATCTCCAGATCTTCATGCACCAGGAGTTCCCCGGACTGCTTCTCCCCCAGCAGGATGACGCCCAGAAGGCGGTCTTTCGCGATCAGGGGCACCGCCGCCACACAACCCAGGACATGCATCAGGGCCAGCGCCGCCGTTTTATCCTGCCCCTCCGGTAGTGTGCGCTCAAGAAACGACCGGCTCACGGCGGCGGGAATGCCTTCCAGACAACGGCTCAGACTATCCATGGTGCCCGGATTCACATCAGCAAGACATGACGACGACGCTTCTCCGGGCCTGAAGAAACGTGTTTCGCCTTCAGGATCCAGTTTTATGATCAGGTGAATCGAGCGCAGCCGGATATGATACTGAATGGAATCCAGGAGCAGATCCCGAATATCATCGGTTTTGCGCATCCGGTTGATCCGACCGCTGATTTCCTTCAGGATTTCCCGGTAATCGTACCGGCCCATAAAGAAAACGCGGTCCAGCCATGCCTTGATCCATGTTTTTAGAGGATCAAAAAGCATCACTATCGTTATGGCCAGCACCATGGCCAGCAGGGAATTGCGATAACCCGATGTCATGAGGAAATAACTCATGAAATAAATCAGAAACAGGTAGATAACCGTCAGGACTCCCGCCAGGATAAAGTAAGTTGTGCCACGGCGAATCAGGGCCCCCATGTCAAGGAGATCGTATTTCAAAACACCGAAAGCCAAAATGACGGCCGGAATGAAATTGAAATTGCCCAAGGGATAGACAGGGAACCCCATCACGGGAAAAACGTTGAAGCTGAGCAGGAGTGTTCCGAGCCCCAGACCGCCGGTGACATATTTGATCCTGTTTTTCTGCTGGCTGTCAGCGGCCCGTTTTCTTCCCCGCACCAGAATAAACAGACAGTACAGCACCGAAGCCACCGCCATAACCGCAAAAAGCATAAAGAGGGGGCCGCCGCGGGCGATCCGGCCGAATGCATATTCGTAGAACCCGCTAAAGAAAAGATTGGAAGGCAGGAAACAGAGGAATATTGAGGTGATGCCGTACGAAATCCATTCCAGAGCCCGGCGGTTGCGAATGCCCAGAAATGCATGAGTAAACTGGATATAAAGCGGCAAGGTGAAGATAAACGGGACATAGATCAGCCGGTAGATGAGCAGGGCCGTTTGGGAAGAGTCGATCAGGAAAACCAGGACGAAATTCCCGTTCAGCAGGGCACCAAGGAAACAGACACCGGCAAAGTAAAAATTGGTCGGATTCTTCCGCCCCCTGACAAGAGAAATCAGGGCCAGGCTTGCCAGAATTAAAAATCCCAGCAAGGAAGAGACAAGGAAAAAGGATTTTACCCCCGACAGAAACATCTCACAATCCCCCGCTTTGTGACCGTTTCCGAAATGCCTTACTGCGGCATACTATTACTCAGGTACTTTATATTACGACACTAAAAAACAAAGACCGCCGCGGCCAATACCGTCGTATACACATTCTGTTTCACGATACTGGACTGCGTGATATTGCGCGTACCGACGATCTTGCCGCTGATCTTGAAGATCTCCTTCTTTTCATCCCAGCTTTCATCGATATTGAAATCAATGCCGAGAGTGGACGCCAGCATGGCCGCCGCGAGATCCTCCGCGTAGTCCCCGGCCTGGCGCTCCGTCTGTCCGTAGGAATGGTGTTCACTGATATAGCCGTAGGTCTTCTTGTCCGCCGGAATGGCACAACCGACCGAAGCGGCCAGAAGCCGGCGGGGTTCGTTGCTGCAGCAGCGGCTCATGACGCAATAAACAATTGAGCCGGGCTTGATTTCCTTGAGGCCGGCCGTTTTTGAAACAACCTTACAACCGGGAGGCATAATGCTGGATACCTGCACCAGGTTGAACTTTTCAATCCCGGCATCACGCAGGGCCAGTTCGAATGAATGCAGTTCTTCCTTGTGGTTTCCAACACCTTTGGTGAAAAATATCTGCTTGGGCACGTAAACATTACCCATTCTATCCATTTCCTTGATTGCCGGTTCCCCGCAACCCTTTTCCGTCTTGGCCAGTTTTTTCATTGCATGCATATCCCATCGCTAAGTTATTTATGTCACGGAGAAACAAGGCTTAAGCCTTCGAAACTTCAACCATAATCCTGAGAAAATGATAACGCTGCTTAGCATAACCGAAAACGGATGTCTATATTTTTTCTGGTCCTTTTGCTCCCGGAAATGAGAAATGCAAATTTTCTTTTTTATCGTGGATTTCCTCGTTTTCATAGTATCTTAAACTGAATCGTCCATCCGTATAATCCAGATAAGATCGGTAATTCAGCCAATCGCCCAGGGTTACGAGCACTTTTTGATCCCCTGACACGGAGAACTCCCAGAGCATGGGTTGATGACTGTGTCCCAGGATGACCCCATCATAACCTTTCGCGCAGATATCGAGGGCAAACCGGCACATTTTATCGTTGAGACGCTTTCCTGTTTGCGCCCACATGGCTTTACTCGTGTCGGAGCTGATCAAGGCAATCCACCAGAGCAACCGTGAGGGCAGGATCTTTTGCAGGGCATAGATAAAGCGGCTCCGGAGAAATTTACGCAGGAGCAGATAGCGGCGGTTGGATTGATCCACCAGGTCGCCATGGGCAACATAAAAACGTCGTCCGTCCAGATCAATCGATGCGTCATCCCGATACACGGCAAACCCCAAACGATCGGCAAAATAATCCTCAAGGAAAAAATCATGATTCCCTTCAAAGAGGTGAATCTGGACACCCAAATCCTTTATTTGCTTAAGACATTGAATGATACGGCCAAAGCCGGGGTAATAGCGGTCACCTTTACAGAACCAGAAATCAAAAAAATCTCCCATCAGATAAAGGGCATCAACCGGTCGCTGACCGGCTGCGGCTGCTGACGATATTTTGGTCTTTTCTTGATCCCGCTCATGAATCTCCTTTAAGAGATCCTGGCATAGCTTCAACAAAAAACGGTAGTTTTCGGCCGTGTCCTGACGGAGATGCGTGTCGGAAAGAAAAATCGCCCTCATTTTCGGAAATGATCTCCTTCCCCATCCATCAACATGCAAAACTTAACCATGCCGGTTCCCTGCCCGTGATAAAAAAGGGACAGCGACCTGTCCCTTTCCCAAGCTTGCCCAGATACAAAAAAGATACGTTCGACGTTATTACGCTTCGCCTTCCAAATCCTTGAGCCGGACCGCCTTGATAAAATGCTTCTCGAAGCTCGGTTCATTCAGGTAACCGACCTGAACTTCACGGTTCCCATCAGGCGACGCATGAACGAATTTATTGTTGCCGATATAGATACCGACAACGCCTGCGGCACGATGATCATGAAAGAAAACCAGGTCCCCTTCCTGCAAATCCGTCCTGTCGACACGTTTTCCCAAACGTGACTGTTCCAGGGCCGTTCTGGGGAGTGCCACATCGAAGATTTCATAAATTTTCTGAACGAAGCCCGATGAATCCAAACCCCGGATGGTATCTCCGCCGCTCCGGTAAGGAGCCCCGATAAAACCCAAAGCGACCTTGACCAGCAGTTGTCGTTCTTTAAAGCTCCGCCATTTACCGAGAAACACACCACTTTTCCTCTGCTCTCGGCTGATCTCCTCCCATTCCTGGTCCGATATGGGCGACAGATCTTCTTCCAGACTTCTGACATCCGGCGATGCCGGATTCGTCAAGGCATCGGGTCGTGGCAGCTCCGATTCAGGATCTTTCATTTCCGCCCGGGCAATAACCAGCTCGCAGCCGGCTTTCAGCGTCGATCCTTTAAGATGGTTCATCGCCTTCAGGTCGGCGATGGAAACGCCCTTGCGTTTTGCAATACTCGACAGGGTGTCGCCCTTTTTGACTTTATAGTAGGAGACGTTGGTCTTCTTTTTCCCGGATGAAGAAGCGATAACTTTACGGTTTTTATGGATTTTTTCTTTGGAACCGGGGATGACAAGGTCCTGTTTCAGATGCAGGGCACTGCTCTGCAGACGATTGGCCTTCTTTAAGGATTCAACGGATACACCGTATTTCTTCGCTATCTTGACTAACGTATCGCCTTTTTTTACCCGATACTTCTGGGCGCAAAAAGCTTGCGACTGGATGCAAATAACCAGGAACAGGACCAGCAGCCCCATCCACATGAAAGTCCGCCGATGCTTCATGAAGTCCCTCCTTTTGGATATTCGGAAGTTCTGCCATTCTGTCATGGGGTACACATCAGATGTGTTACGGGATGACAACTTAAAAAAACCGCTCCTTGTTTATAAAAAAAACCGGGGCCTGTCAAAACTTTTTTCGCAGAAAAACGCGCTTGAGTTGTCCGTCTTTTTTTGGTAGCGTGCGCCAAGTTGTGGGTTGATCCACAACAAAATCACGCGAATATTAAAAGAAAGCCGTTTGTTATTTATGTCCAGCCATTCTGAAAACGACGCAACAGACGCTGTGATCCGCGCCCGTGAAGTGCTCCGGATTGAAGCGGAAAGTATCTCCCAGCTTATCCCCAAAATCGATCAGAACTTCACCCGAGCCGTCGACCTCATCTATCGTTCCAAAGGCCGGGTGATTGTCACCGGTATCGGCAAGTCAGGCCTTATCGGTAAGAAAATCGTGGCCACCATGACCAGCACAGGCACGCCCGCCATTTTCCTGCATCCGGTCGAGGGGCTGCACGGAGATCTCGGTATCGTGACGAAAGAAGATGTCATGATCGCCATTTCCAACAGCGGAGAAACCAGCGAGCTCAACCTGATCATCGAAAGCATCCGGCGCATCGGTGTACCGCTGATCGCCTTTACAGGACGCGCCGACTCAACCCTTGGGCGTTCCAGCGATGTCGTCATTGACGTGGGCGTCGAACGAGAGGCTTGCCCCTTCAACCTTGCGCCGACCTCCAGTTCCACCGCTTCGCTGGCCATGGGGGATGCCCTGGCGATTGCCCTGATTGACAAACGTAATTTCAACGAAAAGGACTTCTTCCGGTTCCACCCCGGCGGAAACCTGGGCGCCCGACTGCGGGCAAGAGTCCGCGACGTCATGATCCGGGGGGATGAAATCCCCTGTGTTTTAACGGGCACGCCCGTACTCCAAGCTGTTGAGGTCATGGATAACAAGAACAAGGGCTTTGTCCTGATCGCGGACCCGGAAAACCGTCTGCAGGGCATTCTGACGGACGGCGATGTCCGGCGTCTTGTCCGTCATGGCCGGGAATTCGCCAACGAAAGCGTCGACCATTACATGAGCCCGAATCCTAAAACCGTGGCGGAAGACATCTCGGTGGCGGAAACCATCGAATTCATGCAGCGGCTTGAAATCACCGCTCTGGTTGTCATCGATACGCAACGTACGATCCTCGGTTATGTCCACCTTCATGATATTTTGGGACGGGGCGGAACATTGAAAATTTCCATTTCTTGAAAGCATGTCGGTTATGAATGACGAAAAAATCAATCAATTGATCCAGGCGGTCCAGGACGCCCTGTCGGAGGAAATGCGGGGTAAATATTCCGATCAGGTCATCCGTTGCTGGCTGGAACCAACTCGGATGGGCAAGATCGACCAACCGGACGGCTTCGCCTGTGTCACACGGGACTGCGGCGACCAGATGGAATTTTCCCTTATGGTGAAGGATGGTCGGATCACGGATGTGCGTTTTCAGACCGATGGCTGCATCAATGCCATCGCCGCGGGAAACTCCGGCGCCGAACTGGCCATGGGGAAAACCGTGAGCGAAGCCATGGTCATTACCGGACAGGACATCTTGAACGTATTGGGAGGCTTGCCTGAAGAAAGCCTGCACTGCGCCGAGCACACCGTGGAAACATTAAGACAGGCACTGCAAAATTATCTGGAATACAAAGATATGCCCTGGCGTTATGACCGTTAAGGCGTCCGTGTTTATCCTCGCCGCAGCCGGGTTCTAATCTTTCAGAACCCCATTCAAGGCGTCTTCTTTCGTCGTTTCCGTCTTTTTTGTGTGTGGGGTTATGTGATTCAGTTGCTGTATTCTGCAGGCGGCTCCTTTGCCATACCGCCATTGCCGGAAGCAGGACTTATCAATTAACAGGAGACTGAATAAACTTGGGTCGGACAGCGATTGTTGACATTGACAATACCCTCTGGGAATTCAGCGATGCGTTTCATCGAGCATTGCAGAAATTCAATCCCAATTTCCCACCCCCGGTGTTGTGGACACGCTATCAAATCTGGGAGGGTTATTGTTCGGAAGAAGATTTTATCACCGCCATCAATTCAATCCACCATCAACAGGATAACGACGATTACCGACCCTACCCGGAAGCCCCAAAATTCCTGTCTTCCCTTCATGACAGCGGTTTTCGCGTCATCCTGGCCAGCCACCGCGTGCCGACAACCAGACAACCGACCGAGCGATGGCTTGCACGACACAGGCTTCCCTACGATGAGCTTCATCTCTCCCGGGACAAGACTGTGCTCTTTCCCAAAGCCGATGTCGTCGTAGACGATGCGCCGCCGATTCTTGAAAAGGCGGTTCAATGCGGCCTACTGGGTGCAGGCTTACGTTTTCCCTGGAATGCGGCTTACGCAGGCAACGGCTTCCGTCTTTTCCCGAACTTGAACAACGTGCTGGACTACATTCTAAAATCCGTCTAATCAGCAAGGCATTTCAAGGAGGATTCGCAACATGCAGGAAATGGCTTTTCAGGATTACTACGAAGACGCGCACAGCATCTGCTTCGGCTGTGGCCGTCTGAACGCAATGGGGTTACAGATTAAGAGTTACTGGGACGGGGAGGAAACCGTTTGCCGTTTTACGCCCCTGCCCCAGCATACGGCGATGGCCGGTTATGTTTATGGCGGTATTCTCGCTTCGGTGATTGACTGCCATGGCACGGGAACGGCGGCGGCCGCCGCCTATCGCGCGGCGGGCCGAGATATGGGCACTGCACCCCATTTGCGTTTTGTGACCGCGTCCCTCCATGTGGAGTACCTGCACCCGACGCCGATTGATACCACTCTGGAACTCCGCGGCAAGGTTAAAGAGATGCGGGGCCGCCGGGTGGTGGTCGACATCACTCTAAGTGCGAAAGGTCAAACCTGCGTCACCGGTCAGGTGGTTGCCGTCCGGATTCCGGAACACCTGCGGTAAGTGTCGGCGACTTCTCCGGCGCTGTTGCCAAGTCGGGGTGCATCCAACTCGGACAGCCGGAAGGTTCAATCAAAACCCATCCACTTGATCCGGTCCGAGCGGCGGGGGGGCGTTCTCGGCGCCTCGTCCGGGATACCGATGGGGACGGCGCAAACTAATTTCTTCCCTTCAAGGCCGACATATTCGTTGATTTCATGTTCCTTGAAAAGAATACCGTCCGTCCAGACCGCCCCCAGACCGGCTTCATAAGCAGACATCAGCAGGATCTGTACCGCCGCTGCGGTACTCATGGGATCGCTCTCGCCCGTGGGACGCGTTCCCGCATAGGCCAGAACAATGACCGGCGCTCCACCGTAGGTGGAAAAGAATTTTCGGACCCCTTCGATAAAATCGGTTTTACCCGCAAACGACTGCTCCAGCATGGGTTTCATCCCTTCAAACGCCTCGGCAAAAATTCTGAGAAGCCCTTCTTTCTGCTGGCCCTGGAGAACGACAAAATACCAGTCCTGACGGTTCATGGCGGAAACAGCCCACTGGGCACTTTCCAGGAGCTTCTCCAGTTTTTCCTTGGGAATCGGGTCCGGCTTAAAGCGACGGATGCTTCTTCTGCCTCTGACGACTTCACTGAATTCCATATGCTGCTCCTTTCCTTATTCTTTGATGAGTCTTTCAACCGCCCTCCGAAAAAGGATTCTGGTCATCCGGCGACGATGTTCAGGAGAACCGGCCTGATTGCGGACCGGATGCGTCCCCCGGGTCAGACCGATCATCAACTCTTTCATGACTTGTTCTCGGTACGGTTTTCCCTCCAGCAGGGTCATAGTCTCCCCGGCCAGCACCGGTGAAGAGGCCAGTGCGTTCAGCACAATGCGGATATTCTTAAATCTCCCCTCTTCCAGGACAAAAGCCACGGCAACCCCGGTCAGGGGAAAGTCGATTGAGGCCCGGCGACGGTATTTCACATAGGTAGAACACAATCCTTCCCGCAGGGGCAGATGGATCGCCGTTACCAGTTCTTCCGGCGCCAGAGTCAACGGTCTTACACCGTCTTCCCGGTAGAGATCGGCCAGTAATATCCGGCGTTCCGTGATGGATTCCTTCTCCCAGCGGGCGACCGCAACGGTCGCGCCCAGAGCGATCAACGCAGGGGGACAGTCGGCGGAAAAGCAGGCGTAGCAACGTTTGCTTCCCGGAACGGCAGAGCATACGTCGCCGCCTGTTTTCAGGCAGCGGCCAAGAGAGGCACGCCAGAATTGGGATTGATTGTAGTATAAACACCGGGGCGCCAGGCAGAGATTTCCGCCGATCGTGGCCATGTTTCGAAGATTAGGACTCGCTACAGACCGGGCGGCTTCCGCCAGGGCGGGGAAGTCGCGGTTGATTCTGCTGTTTTCCGCAATGTCAACCAGGCGAACCGCGGCTCCGATGCACAGGTCACCGCCTTGTACATTGATGCCCTCCAATTCAGACAAATTACTGATATCAATCAGATATTTTACATCTACCGTTCGCTGTTTGAGCCGGACCAGAAGATCGGTCCCCCCTGCCACCGGTTTTGCGTCGGAGTTTTCTTTCAATAATCGCAGGGCTTCGGCAAGTTTTTCGGTCTTCAGCACGCCAAGTTCCGGGAGGATCATGGATTTTCCTCCTTTTGAGCAAGCGCCGCCAGCACCTGCTCCGGCGTCAGCGGCAGGTCGTGAAGCCAGCAGCCGATGGCGTCATGGATTGCATTCACAATGGCCGGCAGGCTGGGATGGAGACTCCCCTCGCCGATTTCCTTGGCTCCGTAAGGACCCGCGGGATCGATGCTTTCCACAAGCGTGACCTCTATTTCCGGAACATCGAGGCAAGTAGGAAGCTTGTAATCCAGAAAATTCGGCCCGTTGTGGCGACCTCCCGGCAGAAAACCATGGTGTTCCAGCACGGTTTCTCCGAAACCCATCGCGACGGCCCCTTCCGCCTGACCGGACGCGGTCAAGGGATTGAGAGCAAAACCCAGATCATGGGCACAATGGATCTTCAAAACCTTGATTTCACCGGTTTCCGTGTCCACTTCCACTTCCGCTGCCTGGGCGCCAAAGGAATAGGCCGGCGACGGACCGACCCCGCCCATTTTATAGGAACCGGCCAACTCCGGCGGACGATAACTGCCCAGGGCGCACAGGGCAACCCCGGAAGCCTCCGCCAGAACGGACGACTCGGCAAACGTCATCAGGGGCTCCGACTTTCCGTTTTCAAACAGGAAACCGCCTCGGAGCATCAGATCTTCATGATTTCGTTCCAGTTTCTTCGCGCAGGCGCCGAGCAGGCGATCCCGAATCTCCCGGGCAGCTTGGCAGCAGGCGTTGCCGGCCATGAAGGTCACCCGGCTGGAATAGGAACCAAGGTCAACCGGTGTGGTTTCTGTATCGGCGGATACAACGCGAACCGACTGCTCGGGAATGCCGAGGGTTTCTGCGGTGATCATCATCAGCAGCGTATCCGAACCCTGACCGATATCGGAGGCGCCGGAATAAACGGTCACCCCACCGTCACGATCCACGCGGATCTGCACCTGGGAATGGGGCATGGGGTTGGCGTAGATGGGATAGGCCGCACCCGACACATAGAATCCGCCGGCCAGTCCGACGCCTTTCCCGTAGGGCAGTTTACCGCGTCTGTTTTTCCAATCCACCGTTTCCGCAACCCGGTCCAGACATGCTTTGAAAGCGCACGACGTAATGCGCAGTTCATTCACCGTGATCGTACCCGGGTCAATGGCGTTGCAGCGACGGATTTCCAGGGAGTCAATGCCGAGATCGGCTGCGATGCGGTCCAGATGGACTTCAAAGGCGAAACGGGGCTGCACGCCTCCGTGGCCGCGCTGAGCGCCGCAGGGTGGTTTGTTGGTAAAAACCCGGGCACTGTCAAAGGCGTAAGCCGGAACCCGATAGGGCGCCGTCAGCAACTGACCCGAATAGATCATTGTCACCACACCATACGACCCGTAGGCGCCTCCGTCCAGCAAGCTGCTAAATTGGACGGCTGTAATGGTCCCGTCTTTTTTAACGCCTGTTTTCAGCGTCATTTCCATGGGATGACGGCCCCGGTGAGTGAGAAAAACCTCCTCCCGGCTGTGGGTGATCCGAACGGGCTGCCCCGTTTTGACGGCCAAAAGCGACGCGGCGAATTCAAGCGGCAGGGGTTCGCCCTTCCCGCCAAAGCCGCCGCCCAGCGCGGGTTTGATCACCCGGACTTTTTCCATCGGAATACCGAGGACTTTGGACAGGGAGCGATGGACATAATGGGGTACCTGGGTTGAACTCCAGAGGGTAAGCTTGCCGTCGTGATACTGCGCCAGTGCGCTATGGGGCTCAAGGAAAGCGTGGCTGGAGGCGTCCTTGAAAAAGCGGTCCTCCCGGATATAATCCGCGGCGGCGAATCCCTGGTCCAGATCGCCGAAAACCAGGTGAACCCGCCGTTCAATATTGGCCTCAGCGGCTCGCTCATGAATTTTCACATCTTCCCGGACGAGGGCCTCATGGGGGTCGAGTATAGCCGGCAGGACTTCATAACGGACATCAATGAGTTCAAGAGCCCGCAGGGCCGTCACCTCATCGACGGCAGCCACGGCGGCCACTTCATCACCGATAAAGCGGACCTTTTCCACCGCCAGGGGGTATTCGTCCTGGGAAACAGGCAAAATGCCGTATTTAACCGGAGCGTCCGCGCCGGTCACCACGGCCTTTACACCCGGCAGGGTTACAGCCTTCCGTGTATCGATGGAAAGAATCCGGGCATGGGCGTGGGGCGAACGGAGAATCTTTCCCACAAGGCACCGGTGCGCCGGAATATCCGCCGTGAACTGCGCCGTTCCGGTCACCTTGGCCAAACTGTCGGTCCGGGGCATGCCCCGCCCGATACAATGGTAAGTATTATCCCTGGGCATCGGTTTCCTCCATCCCTTTTGCCGCCGCCCGTTCCACCGCTTCCACAATTTTTTTGTACCCGGTGCAGCGGCAGAGATTTCCCGCCAAGGCCTCTTTGATGTCCTCGCGGCAGGGATGCGGATTCCGATCCAGCAGCGCTTTGGCCGTCAAAACCATACCCGGTGTGCAGAAGCCACACTGGACGGCGCCGGCTTCCTGAAAAGCCGTCTGGATGGGATGCAGTTTACCTCCCTCGGCAAGGCCTTCAATTGTGGTCACCTGCCGGTTTTCCACACGCAACGCAAGCGTCAGGCAGGATAAGACGGGCTGGCCATCGAGAAGGACGGTACAACTGCCACATTCGCCCTGGTCACAGCCCTGTTTGGTTCCCGTCATGCCCAGGCGATGCCGCAGCACCTCGAGAAGGGTTTCCCTGTCGTGGACCCCGATCTCAATTTCATCACCATTTAAGATAAACTTCAGGGTTCTCATCTATTCTCACCCGAAGAGATTTTAGGCGGACGTTGCCCGAAAATCGCCCGTCCGATCCGGACGATCGTCGCACCTTCCTCGACGGCCACGGTAAAATCGTCGGACATGCCCATGGACAATTCCGTCATGTCGACACCGGGAATAGCCCGGTCCAGGATCCGATTCCGGAGTTCCCGCAATGTGCGGAAAAAGGGGCGCGCCTCCTCAGGATCGGGGAACCAGGGAGGCATCGTCATCAGGCCCCGTATTCTTAGATTGCCGCAGGCGGCGACCGCCTCGACCAGATCAAGGGTTCCCTCAGGCGCAACGCCGCTTTTGCTCGCCTCATCCCCCGTATTGACCTCGATCAAAACCGGCATGACCAAACCGGCGGCGGCGCAGCGCTTGTCCAGTTCACGTGCCAGTTCGATCCGGTCGACGGACTGGATCATGTGAAAAAGATGAACGGCATATTTGGATTTGTTCGTCTGGAGATGACCGATCATATGCCATTCCAGCCCCTCGCCCAGAAGGGGAATCTTCCGCTGGGCCTCCTGAACATAATTTTCACCGATCAGACGGATTCCGGCGGCCAGGGCCTCCCGGATACGGTCGTCGTCGATGGTCTTCGTGACGGCCATGAGGCGTATTGTATCCGGATTGCGCCCTCTGCGCAAGGCGGCTTCGGCAATCTCCTGGCGAATCCGGATGATGTTTTGTTCAACCGGGTCGGTCATAAATGAATCCATTAAACCGGATTGCTCCGATTTTCTTCAGTATTTCAAACACTTCACTTACAGGAAGGCCGATCACATTCGAGTAGGAGCCGCGAATCCGTTTCGCGAACAACCCGCCCTTTTCCTGCACGGCATAGCCGCCGGCCTTGTCGTAGGGTTCGCCCGTATTGATGTACCACTGCAGTTCATCTTCCTCGATCGGTCGGAAAACGACGGTTGACCGGACTGTTTTTCGGCACAGCACGGACACCGATTTCCTGACAATCGTAAATCCGGTAAAGACGTGGTGTTCCCGGCCACTCAGACGACGGAGCATCCGGCGGGCATCCTCCCGGTCTTTCGGTTTTCCCAGGACCTCCCCGTCAATCACGACGATCGTGTCGGCGCCCAGCACCCATGCTTCGGGATAATCGACGGCGACAACCATCGCCTTGGCCTGGGAGATCCGCCCGACATGCGCCGACGGCGTCTCGCCTGAGCGGTATGTTTCATCGGCGCCGCTCGGCATTACGGTAAAGGACAAGCCCAGATCTTGCAACAGCTCAACACGCCGGGGGGAGGCCGAAGCGAGAATGAATGGTGCGGACGTAATCAACGCCATGTAGATTTTTTCTCCCTTCTTCCGGCACAGCTAAAATAAAACGGCGAGTGTATTCTGTCTGAGGGCCCTATTTGCTGAACAAATTTCATTGTTTCGGACTTTTCATATGCTGACGGCTTCTTTTATAGAAGAATGATCGCCCCGTGTCAAGGCGGGAAAGCCGCTGTGGCATAATTCACGTTCCGGTCATCGGTTTCGGGGCAAATTTCTCTGGATTTTTACATCAAAGACCGCTAAATTACGGCGCATCTTAAACCAAGAGAAGGAATTTTCTTATTTATGAATACCCGACGTTTTTTCTGCTGTTTGCTTTCATTGTTTTTTTTGGCGACTATCCTGTGTTCGCCCCTGTGGGCACAAGAGCGGACCGTGCAGATGACCATACCCGGTTGTGATTCCTGAGGCGGCAAGGCCAGGACACGGGCTGTCCTGAACAATATCAAGGGGATCAACCATTTCGAATATGGCGTGAACGGTCTCATCACCATCACCTACGATAATGAACAGACCTCGCTAAAACGGATCATCGCGACTCTCCGGAAAAATGATATGATGCCGGAAGGGGACCCGGTTTATATTAAATAGCCGAGATTCATCGGGATGCAGAGCCGTGGCCGGTCATGCCGAATCATTTTTGCTCAAAGCAGCATTCATCAGTTCTCTCTCATCATTTTCAGATGCAACACAGGTCACAAGCGGCAAGAGTCGTCGGAAGACGGTTGCTTTGTCACACTAACAATTTTCCTGTACAAGTTAAGGAGGAAGGTATGAATCTGGTCGAACGAGTCAAGAACATCCTTTTATCACCGGTTTCGGAATGGGATGTGATCAAGGGAGAAACTTACACCGCAGCCGAACTGTTCACGCAATACGCCATAATCCTGGCGGCCATCCCGGCCCTGGCCGGCTTCATTGGGTTCAGCCTGATCGGTTATTCCTTTGGTGTCGGTACGTTCCGTCTTCCCATCGGTTACGGTCTCGCCTACTGCGTTACCAGCTATATCATGAGTCTTGCCGGGGTATACATCCTGGCGATCGTTATTGACCGCCTGTCACCGAACTTTGGCGCGTCCCAGGATATGGCTGCGGCTCTCAAAATAGCCGTTTTCTCAATGACCCCCTACTGGATCGGCGGCATTTTCCTGCTTATACCATCTCTCTCGATCATCACCATGATCGCCGGAATTTATGGGCTTTATCTTTTATTCCTGGGCATCAAGCAATTGAAAGATGTCCCCTCCGACAAACAGGTAACCTTTTTTATCATCATTGTCTTAGTTACCGTCATCATCCAGGTCATTATCAGTGCGGTCGTCCACTCGGTCTCTTTTCCACGGCCGGTTTTGTAACCGGTGACGGTCATTTGTTATCAAAAGGGGGCGTCTTTGCGCCCCCTTTTTCGTTTGCTGCATCATTTCCCGAAAACACAGCTTTAATATTTTGCCTTTTCCAGCAGATTGATCTGCCCGCTCCGCTTTTTAATCTCATTTTCAAAGGAAACCATTACGCTTAATCTGTCCGACCCCCTTTTTAGAGGCTTATCCATCATTTCCTTCGCACTCACGATCCGATTTTACCAAGGTTCCCCATTTGTTCCAGCCGGTCCATGCGATAATACTGAATGAAATTGATAAACGCCCGGGTTTTCAAGGGATGGTTCTCCATACCGAAGAGATGGCTCGAACACCGGCAATCCGACGAGCCGAATCCTGGAATCTGCCAAGAAGTGATTTTCCCCAATTCACCAGCCAGGTCATGTTCCAGATTCAGACTCGAGCGAATCGCCACGGCAAGACATGTATCGGCAACCTCCCTCAGGTAATCAATGTGCCAGAAAAGCTGCTTTCGCTTGCGCAGGTGACGGTTAATCCGCTGGGCCAGGTTCTTCCTGGCCGACCCGACGTATATATAGAAACCTTTCCGGAAAAAAACAGAGCCCAGTGCGCCCGCCTCCACCGCATGATCCCGGGAAAGATGCAGAATCAGCAGATAGTTTCCCCGGTTATGGTCTTCTTTTTCCAAAACCGGCCAGGGGATCGCCACCTCCCGCACCTGATCGAGCAGGCGAAGCGACGCAGACCAGCCCACGGCCAGGGGACAGAAACGGACCTTGTTCCGCACCTCCCGGAAAACCCGTGAGAAATCAGGGTCCGTGTGAAAATCGGGAAGAAAACAGCGGGCGCCGGACCAGTGGATGAGGTAGATGACGACACAATGGAAGCCCTGGTCTGCCAGTTCCGCCAGTTCCAGCAGGTGACGTCTGCCCCGTTGTGTCACGGCATCCGGAAACATGGCGAAGGAGTTGCCGAAGAGGGTGCAGGATTTGACTTCGCACAGAATGTCCCGATTACCCTGCCGCAGGTGGAAGTCGAACCGGCTATGTCCGACCGTTGCCTCCGCCTTGACGATTTCCACCCCTTCCAGGCCGGGAACCCGATGCGATTCAAGGAGATTTTGCACCACGCGGTTGGCCATCTGGGTGTGGAGGAGTATCGGTACACCGTCCCGCTCCACTGCTACCGCGCTGTACGCCAGTCCGCCCGGTGAAACGATTCCTCGCCTAACGAGGATGACTGTGGTCCCCGGCAGAAGCAGCTCCCACAGACGACCCGGATTGGGCAGATGCGCCAAGACCGATTGACCGTCCAACGCACATTCGACAACGAAGCGATTGGGCCGGTGCAGAAACGTCGCTTTAATCAGGTCCGTTTCCCAGGGGGAAAAGCCATTCAAGATCGGCGAGTTTACGGCTTTCATATCGCTTGTGCCGTCCGTACGCGTTTAATTGTTCCTTGCAATCGCCCCGAAAAACCGTTACCATCGCCCCGCAAAATGCAAATCATGTTCACGTATTCCCTTGTTTTCTATGAAGATTCGCGAGAGCCCGTCTCTCGATGGAACCGGCTGTCCCATAATCGCGTCAGGATGGAATATAACGCATGAATGTTAAATATCCCAACCTTTATCTTAAGTCCGGCCGGGAGTATTCCCTTGCCAAGGGCCATCCCTGGGTCTTCTCCGGCGCCGTCGGCAAGGCGGAGGGAAAACCGGAAGCCGGTGATCTTGTCAAAGCCGTTGCTGCGGATGGAAACCCGCTTGGCCTGGGATTTTATAATCCCCGTACGGACATCGCTTTTCGTCTGCTGACACCGGACACGACCCAGGTCATCGACCGCAGTTTTTGGGAAAAAAGGCTGACCGACGCAGTGGAACTGCGAAACCGGATCGTTCCGCCGGAGACAAACGCCTATCGCCTGATCAACGCCGAAGGCGACGGGCTGCCGGGACTGATTGTGGACCGTTACGGCGACGGCCTGGTCCTGACCATCGGGACGGCGGGTATCGAAAAGGTCAGGGCCGTCATCCTCGATATCCTGACCCGGCACCTTAATCCGGCCTGGATTTACGAGCGGAGTGAAGGCAAATCACGCCGCATCGAGGGTCTCGAAGACCGGATCGGCGTCGTTTATGGCGCAGAGTTGGCGGGCGAGGTGGCGGTGCGGGAAAACGGGATGACTTTCCTGGTTGATCCCGTCCAAGGACAAAAAACGGGGTTTTTCCTGGACCAACGGGTGAACCGGGAACGGATCAGAGTTCTCAGCAGCGGCTTAACGGTTCTGAACTGCTTTGCTTATACCGGCGCCTTTTCCGTTTACGCCATCTCGGGTGAAGCCAAACGAGTGGTTTCAGTCGATCTTTCGGAAGGCGCTAATGATATCGCCCGACGGAATCTGGGTCTGAATGGTTTTTCATACGAGGAACATCCGGTGGTCAAAGCCGATGTTTTTACCTATCTCCGTGATACGGTTGAGCTTTTCGATCTTATCATCCTCGACCCCCCGGCCTTCGCGAAATCGAAAAAGGATGTTCAACGCGCCAGTCGGGGCTACAAGGATATCAACCTGCAAGCCATCCGTCACTTGAGTGACGGCGGTTTGCTGGCGACCTTTTCCTGTTCGAATCATATCGACACCGACCTCTTCCAGAAAATCGTTCAGGGTGCCGTCGCCGATGCCGGGAAAACTGCCCAGTTGCTCCAGATGCTGGGGCCGGGACCGGATCATCCCGTCAACCTGGCCCACCCCGAAGGACATTACCTGAAAGGGTTTCTGCTCCGTATCACGACCTGACGCCCAAGTCTCACACCCGGGTCAACTGACGGTACTTGATCCGGTGGGGACGTTCACTTTCTGCACCCAAGCGCCTTTTGCGGTCCGCCTCATAGTCGGAATAGCCGCCTTCAAACCACACCACACTGCTGTCACCCTCGAAGGCCAGGATATGGGTGGCCACTCGGTCCAGGAACCACCGGTCATGGCTGATCACGACGGCGCAGCCGGCGAAGTTTTCCAAAGCCTCCTCCAGAGCACGCATGGTGTTGACGTCCAGGTCGTTCGTCGGCTCATCCAAGAGCAGGACATTCCCCCCTTCCTTCAGCATGCAGGCCAGATGAACCCGGTTCCGTTCCCCGCCCGAGAGGTTGGCCACCTGTTTCTGCTGGTCCGTGCCGGAGAAGTTAAAGCGGGCCACGTAAGCCCTCGACTTAACCGATACATTCCCCAGTTGCAGCACATCCTGACCGCCGGAAATGACTTCCCAGATCGACTTTTCCGGATCGAGACTCGCCCGGCTCTGGTCGACGTAGGCCAGTTTTACCGTCTCGCCGACGCGGATCTGACCGGAGTCCGCTGTTTCCTGCCCGGTGATCATCTTGAATAAGGTTGTCTTTCCGGCGCCGTTCGGTCCGATGATCCCGACGATCCCGCCGGGGGGAAGCAGAAAATTCATCTGCTCGAAAAGAAGGCGATCTCCGTAACCCTTGGACACCTTTTCCGCCTCCACCACCACTTTGCCCAGACGGGGTCCGGGGGGAATATAGATTTCCAGTTCCTCGGACCGGGCCTCGCCCTGCTGGGAAAGGAGGTCCTCATAGGCGCTGATCCGGGCCTTGGATTTCGTCTGTCTCGCCTTGGGGGACATGTTGATCCACTCGAGTTCGCGCAGCAGGGTTTTCTGGCGCTGGGTCTCGGCTTTCTCCTCCTGCCGCAGACGTTCCTGTTTCTGCTGCAGCCATGAGGAATAATTCCCCTTCCAGGGAATGCCGCGGCCACGGTCCAGCTCCAGAATCCAGCCGGCGACGTTGTCCAGGAAATAGCGGTCATGGGTTACGGCAATGACCGTCCCCTCGTATCGCTGCAGATGATGTTCCAGCCAGGCCACGGTTTCCGCGTCCAGGTGGTTTGTCGGTTCGTCCAGAAGAAGGATGTCCGGTTTCTGCAGAAGGAGCCGGCACAGGGCGACACGGCGCCGTTCGCCGCCGGAGAGGACCTTCACCGGCGTGTCCCCTTCCGGACAGCGCAGCGCATCCATGGCCATCTCCAGTCGGGCGTCCAGATCCCAGGCGTCCATGGCGTCAAGTTTTTCCTGGACCTCCCCCTGGCGGGTGATCAGACGATCCATTTCATCGTCCGACATGGGCTCGGCGAACTGCTCGTTGATCCGGTTATATTCATTTACCAGATCGACCGTTTCCTGGACGGCTTCCTCGATAATGCCCCGCACCGTCTTGGCGTCGTCCAGGTGGGGTTCCTGTTCAAGAAAACCGATGGAGTAGCCCGGGCTGAAGATAAGCTGGCCGTTGAATTCCTTGTCCACGCCGGCCATAATCTGCAGGAGCGAGCTTTTGCCCGAACCGTTCAATCCCAGAACGCCGATTTTTGCACCGTAGAAATACGAAAGGGAAATATCCTGGATCACTGGTTTCTTGTCGTAAAATTTGCTCACCTGCATCATGGAAAAAATGATCTTGTTACCTGGCTCGCCCATTCGTTACTTCCTTTCTTATGATCAGTTTGAATTATTCGTCATAGCCGTCATTTTTCCGGTTTCTCACCACCGCTGCCTTCGATCAGCGCCAGGGCTTTTCGCGCCGCCTGTTGTTCCGCTTCTTTTTTGGTCCGGCCGGTCCCCTCCGTGACGATGCTTCCGGTGGTAAGCCGCACTGCAAAAAGCTTGTGATGGTCAGGACCGGATTCGCCGGTGAGGGTGTAAGCCGGAATATCCCGGAATTTCTTCTGTGCGACCTGCTGGAGCGCCGTCTTGTAATCCGCATAGCGAAACTGTTCCGGATTGCGCTCCAGGAGAGGAACAAAAAACGTCTGAAACCACTCGGTCAATCTCTGGAAGCCGCCGTCCAGATAAATGGCAGCCACCACGGCCTCCAGTGTATCCGAAAGAATGGACACCTTGGTTTTTCCCCCTGAAGATTCTTCTCCTTTACCCAGGCGGACATAGTCGCCCAAGCCGATCATCCCGGCGACAACACTCAGGGAACGCTCGTTTACGAGTGACGCCCGGAGCTTGGAAAGCTGGCCTTCCGTAAAATGCTCATGGGATTTAACCAGCATGTCGCTGATGCAGAAACCCAGAACGGCATCGCCTAAAAACTCCATCCGCTCATTATTTTCCCAATCCAGATTCAGGTTCTCATGGGCGAAGGAACGATGCGTCAGGGCCTGGTCAAGAAGCGTTCTATCCCGGAATTTATACCGGAGTTTTTCCTCCAGTTCCCGCAAAAGACGATCCCGTTTTTCAGGCATGGGTGATCCTCCCCCAGAGTTGTCCGTCTTTCTCGTCCATGACCCGAACCGAAACAACGTGATTGACCCAATCCGGCGCCTCCTGTTCAAGAATCATGTTCAGGTAATTGTCCGTCCATCCCTGCACGCTTTTTTTATCTCTACCTTCGTAACCTTCGATGAGAACGGGCAGTTCGGCGCCGACAAACGAGCGGGCAAATTCTCTCTTCTTTTTAGCTCCCAGGCATCTCAACGTTTCCGCTCGCTCCTTTTTGGTCTTCTCCGCCACCTGTCCTTGCATGGCAGCTGCGGCTGTTCCGGGCCTTCGGGAATAGGGAAATACGTGGAGGTAAGTCAGAGGCAGGGATGCGATCAGATCAAAGGTGTTTTGAAAGGCGGCCTCATCCTCACCGGGGAAACCCGTCATAACGTCGACGCCGATTCCCGCCCGGGGCACTTTAAACCGTATCTTTTCGATCAAATCGCGGAAGAAAGACCGGTCATAGATTCGCCGCATGGCTTTCAACACGTCATCGTCCCCGCTTTGCAGAGGAACATGAAAGTGCGGACAGACCATGTCCGATCCGCTTATCCAATCAATCAGTTCGTCGGTCAGCTCGGTGGGTTCCAGGGAACTCAAGCGGATCCGCGGGACAGGACGCTCCCGCTCCACTGCTATCAGCATGTCCAAAAGACAGATTGATCCCGGCAAATCCCTGCCGTAAGCGCCCAGATGAATTCCCGTCAGCACAATTTCCTGATATCCGGCCTCTCCCAGACGCCGGAGTTCCATCAGCACGGTTTCCAACGGAAGGCTGCGGCTCCTGCCACGGGCCGCAGGCACGATACAGTAGCTGCAGCAGGCGTTACAGCCATCCTGAATCTTCAGAAACGCCCGCGTGTGACCCGGGAAAAACGATGCCGCCTGGAAATGGATATCCTTCACCCGGCTGATGTCGCCGACCTGAACTTTCCCACCGGCAACAGCCAGAGCTTCGATGCGCTCCGGCAGGGTCATCTTCTCATCACTCCCCACAATGAGGGAAACTTCCGGCATGGCCGCAATCTCTTCCGGGGCTACCTGAGCATAACAACCCGTCGCGACAATGATTGCCCCCGGGTTGGCGCGGAAAGCCCGGCGGATCAACTGGCGGGCCTGGTAATCGCTGCGGCCTGTTACGGTGCAGGTGTTGATGACATAGATATCGGCCCAAGTATTGAATGGCACGACCGAGTAACCCCGTTTTACAAATTCACCCACCAGGGCTGATGATTCATACTGGTTTACCTTGCAGCCCAGAGTCGTAATCGCCACTTTCTTTGCGCAATCCTGCTGTCCGGCGTCAGGCCTCATGGCTCATCTCCCTGACCGCACGTAATACGCCTGCGATGCGCATACATGCAGAGCCGATTTTCCGGTTTTGCTTCATACCCCAAATCCAAATCCGGCATTCATTCACCTAATATCCCGGAATAATTAATTATATTTCCAACATGCCTTTTTCGTAACTATTTCATAGACCCCTGCTTTGTCAAGGTGAAAGGAAGGCTGGATTTCCATGCTGTTTTTCTGTAAATTGGCCCTGTGTTGTATTGTTTGCGTTGCATGGCTCGTCGATAACCATCACTTTTCAGGAGGTTTTAACGACATGGACGAATTCATCAAGTACATAACCAGTCACCAATTCACGGTAATCGTGGCCGTTTTCTGCGCCTTTTTCATTACCTGGTTTGTCTTCAAAAAGCTTTTCAAACTGGCCCTGATCGTTTTCCTCATTTTTCTCGGCATCTGCGGATACTTCTACTGGAAGAACCCGGACACGGCCAAACAGAACATCAAATCAACCCTGGAAAAGGCGGAACAGAAAACCATTGAATCCGTAGAAAAGGGCATAACAACTTACAAAAAAGGAAAGGAATATATCGAGAAGGGCAAGCAGACAATCGAGCAGGCCGATAAGATGCTGAACCCGAATGTGGAAAAGGACGCCAAACCTTAGCGGGAAGGCTTTAGACGGCTAAAAGAGATTAATCTCCATGGCGTGGGCGGAACAGGCGGTTACGCACAGTTCGCAGCCGTTGCACCGTTCGGGATCGAATTTGACCTGCCAGGTTTCCCGGTCGAAATACAGGGCGCCGGTCGGGCAGAAAGCCGTGCAGGCACCGCAGTGGACACAGCGGTCCAGGTTCTGGCTGACGCTCTTGGACAGAGATTCAACCTTGAGTCCCTTTTCCTTGAGAAAACGGATTCCGGCATCGAAGTTCTCCTTCGTTCCCGTCAGTTCGAGAACGATGACGCCTTCACGACGGGGGAAAATGCGCGCCTTCAGAATGTTGAAGATGAGATCATGCTTCTTGACCAGTTCGTAGATAATCGGTTCTTCGACAATATCGGCGCTATAGCGGATAACAATCTTTCTTGAATACATGCCCTGTCCTGTTTTACCCGGTTTCTCAGGGGGGTTACGTTACGGAAAGCCTCCCTTCTTGTCAAGATATTTGTAAGCTTTATCGGTGTGTCTTTCTGTTTAAATCGGGTTCAGTTCATGATTGAAAAATCTTGGCTGAATGAAGAGAAGGTGAAGGAGAAAAATGATGAAGCAACGCACAAAGTTTGGCTGGTATGTTTTCATGGGGTTCATGCTGATCACGGCTTTGGCCGTCGGAGCATGTGAAAAGAGAGAAAGCGGGACGGCACCCGAACAAAGCAGCGCCTCAAAAATCGAC
>ERZ795054.1121-NODE-1121-length-26701-cov-5.179239_pt1 | contig 26701 bp, 18 predicted proteins | sample MGYA00375138_ERZ795054 | MGnify/ENA primary metagenome ERZ795054 (study PRJEB30183, sample SAMN05720215) | anaerobic digester metagenome | isolation source: active sludge of municipal wastewater-treating anaerobic digesters | place: USA | collected 2014-12-23 ... | reverse complement strand
ATTACTATTGATGGCAACGCTTATGTTAAAGTGAATAATGCTTTTACAGTAGAGGTAAGTGGTCCTACAATAGTAAATATCATGAATGATGCTACTCTAAATGTCTCTGGATCATTAAATTTATCAGTAGTAGATTCATTAAACATTCAAGCATCGGCTATAAATATGGAATCTTATTTTGGTGATATTTCTATTAAATCTGCTGGTGATATATATAATAAATCAGGTAAAAATATTCATGTTACAACGGCTAATCATATGAATATTGATACCGGAAATCTATTAAATCTTAATTGTGGATTAGCAATGGAACCAAAAATGAATGCATTACAAGTTCCTCCATCCAGAAGATACCCAAATTCCCCTGAAGTTGGTGCTAGTGGAATTGTTTAATAAAGGAAAATTATAATATGCTAATACCCAGAAGAATAGTTGCTAAATTATGTCCAGAAGAATTAGAATTTTTTGAGGGTGATGTTGGTTCTACTCAAAAAATATGTGCTTGTGCTTCTGAATTAGATTATGTAGCAGAAATTACCGATATTAGATTTATTGCGAATGACGATGGTCCTGTTCCTGATTATATTAAAGATAATATTACTGTAGAATATCTGGGTAGAATCGCATTAATCACCAGTAATGTGGCTAATACCGTAGAAAACCCTATCTATAATTATGAAGTGGAAATATTTTATGAAACTCCCCTGATACAAACTCAAGAAGCCGTTAATAAAGTAATGGCCGAACATCAAGAAAAACTTAAAAATGATGAGGGAATTAAAAAGATTGAGGAAGTATTAGCAAAATTAGAGAAACAATTTCCAAGTGCTGCTAATAGACCTACTCCTGCCCCTACTGTAATAAAAAATATTAATAATCCATTAGTAGTAGGAGAAGAAATTTCTAGTATAAGAATACAAAAAATTAAACTTGATTTTACTAAGGCTCTTTCTATTATTAAAGATACAGTGCATAATTACTTTAGACCAGATTTTACTAATGCTAATAATAGTCAAGTAAAGGTATATGTTAATAGAGAATTTAATAAAATTAAGACGTTATATAATAATGATATTAAAGTAGAATTAGTAGATAGTGTTTTAGTAGATACCACAAGAATAATTGATGTAATTGATACTAATATAAATAATAGTATAAAAGATACTTCTAGTAATAATTTTAGCGAAGGAGAAAAATATATCATTAAAACTAATTTAATTGAATTAAATAATGTATTAACTAATGTTTACAGTGCCTATATTAAAGAATATGATAATGGTATATTAGAGAAAACTATGAATGATATTGATGCAATTAACAATAGTATAGTAGATAGGTGTAATTAATATGGAAATGTTACCGTTACCATGTAGTATTAGTGATATTCTAGGTGGATTATTAGGTGATATTCAGGGTATTATTGATGGTGTATTGGGGACTATTAATAATATGATTAACACTGTTTCTAATTTCATTGGTAATATTGGTAATATGATTAATAACATTTTATCAATGCCCTCAAGATTATTAGCAGGTATTCAGGCAGGATTAGATAATTTATTTAAGAAAGCCAAGGATATTATTATTCAGCAAATTAATTGTGTTAGTAATTTAGTATCCAGTTTTATTGGTGCTCCTGCTGCATTGGCTCAGGGTATTGAAATGAATGTAGACAGTTTATGGAGTTCTGTTACGGGTATTGGTGATAAAGTAGCAGATTTGGCCTATGGTGCTAATGCTATTGGTAAAACATTATTAGAACAAGCAGATAATATGCAAGTAGCCTTAAATAAAGTATTTGAGGGAACTATTGTTTCAGTAGCCTCAGCATTTGATAGTACAATTGGCGCTAATGTTAAATCTATCACTGGAATAGTTAATTCTGGTATTGGAACTATTGCTAAGATAGGAATTGCTAAAGCAGTAATAGGTGCTATTGTATAAAATGGATAAACCTCACGCATTAGTTCAGAAAATTATTTACGAAGAAGATAAAGTTTATACTATCATGGTAAAAATAGAATTAAAAAAGATGGTAGTTACTTATGATACCGGTATTACCTTTACTACCGAAGATACTGTAGAAGTTCCATTACGAATAAAAATTAAAAAGAATGATACTACAATGGATGCTTTAATAGAAGAATCAATTGCTTTTAATGAGGATAGAACATGGCAGCACGAATCTTAAATGATACACCACATACAAAAACAAACAATCGTTCCTCTGCTAAATTATTTGATTATGTTACATGTGGTGGTGTAATTATAGAAGGATCTGAGAATGTTATTATAGAAACTTTACCTGCTGCTCGTTTTGGTCATAGAGTATCTTGTAAAAGCAGAATTATAGAGGGGTCTAATAATACCTTTATAAATAATAAAGCAGCAGCAAGATATGGAGATAAAGTAGGATAGCATATGTCATTAATTACCGGTACTACCAGAACATTTTCTGATTTAGATTTAAGTTTTACTCCTAATCCAGTAACCGGTGATATATTCAAAAAATATAATGAAAATGCGATTAAGTCATCTATTAAAAATTTAGTAATGATTAATCACTATGAAAAACATTTTCATCCAGAAATAGGTTCAGAAGCAAGAAGTTTACTATTTGAACTTCCTGATCCTCAAGTAGATATTATGCTAAGTAGAACAATTAGTATGGTCATTACTACTCATGAACCCAGAGTAGATTTAGTGAAAGTAATTGTTAAAAACATTCCTAATGATAATGCTATGGGTGTGGTAATCATATTCAAAGTAAAAAACACTTCTATTCCGATTGTATTGGATTTCATTTTAGCAAGAGAACGATAAGTCTATGAATAATAAAAACATAATTACTTCAGAACTTGATTTTGATTTAATTAAAGAAAATCTTAAAACTTATCTAAAAGGTCAGAGTGAATTTTCTGATTACAATTTTGAGGGATCAGGATTATCTATTTTATTAGATATTTTATCCTATAACACTCATTATAATGCTCTCTATACCAATTTAGCCATTAATGAATCGTTTTTAGATTCTGCCTCGAAAAGAACCAGTGTAGTATCATTAGCAAAATTATTAGGCTATACACCTAATTCTGCTACTTGCGCTACTGCTAAAATTGCTTTATCAGTTAATGCCAATAATGTTGTTAATCCTCCTAGTATTTTAGCATTACCAAAATATTCTACTTTTACTACTAGCATTGATAATACCACGTATACATTTTATACCACTGAAGAACATAATAGTTACTTATCTAATACTAATCTCTATACATTTACTGATGTAACTCTTAAAGAAGGTGTATTATTACCTTATCGTTATGTTTATCAAGAAGGTGTTAAATACATTATTCCTAATCCTAATGTAGATTTATCAACATTATCGGTAAGAGTAAGAGAAAGTGAGGAAACAGAAGTTTATACTGAATATAGTTTAGTAGATAATATCATATACCTTAATAGTAATAGTAAAGTTTATTTTATTAAAGAAATTGATAATAATCTTTATGAAATTCAATTTGGTAATGGTGTAATAGGTTCTGAATTATCTACTGGTAACATTATTGAATTAGAATATATTGCTACTCATAAAACAGTTCCTAACGGTGCCAAAAGTTTTAGTTATAATGGTTCTAGTTTATTAGGTGTTACCCCGATAATTTACACCCAAGTTACTGCCTCTGGTGGTAATGAACCCGAAGATATTGATAAAATTCGTTTTAATGCTCCTAGACTTTATAGTGCTCAAAATAGATGTGTTACTAAACATGATTATGAATCTGTCATTTTAACACATTTTCCTCAGGCAAAATCTATTAATGTTTGGGGAGGAGAAGAACATTTTCCCCCGTCCTATGGTGATGTTTTTATTAGCATTTTACCTACTACAGGAAGTTATTTATCAGAGGAACAAAAAGATTATTTATTAGGTGAGATATTAGCACCCAGAAAATCATTAACGGTTCATAATAAATTAGTAGAGCCTAATTTCATAGATGTAAAAATTAATACTTCTTATTATTATGATTCAGAATTAACTAATCTTACACAAAAAGATATTACAGGATTAGTAAGAGATAGTATTAGAAATTATTCTTATAATGAATTAGAATACTTTGGTAGAAGATTAAAATATTCTAAATTATCTAATACTATTGATAATACTGATGCATCCATTACTAATAATATTACCACATTACAATTATACATTTATTTAACACCGATTTATAATGTTGAATATGATTATATTGTTGATATTGGTAATCCTGTTTATAAAAATTTAGTAGATGCAGAATCGGTATTAAGTTCTGGATTTTATATTCCTAATTTATCTAATGTAGTATATATTGATGACGTTCCTAATGCTACTGGTATTGGAACATTAAGATTATTCTATTATAAAGAAACAACCAAAGTAATTATCAAAAATATTGGTACTATTGATTATAATAATGGAGTTATATATTTAACCAATTTAGTCATTAGTAAATTATATTGTGATAATCTAAAATTTAGAATTATTCCCAGTTCAAATGATGTAGTTTCATTAAGAAATCAAATAATTAGAATTCCTGATAGTTTAATATCTATTGAGGCGATTAAATTATCTAATTTCAACAAATATAAATTCACTAATAGTAGAATCTAATGAATTTATCTCCTATAGTAAGTAAACATATTCCAGAATTTGTAAATGATGATTATCCATTATTTGTTCAATTCCTAAAAACTTATTATAAATGGTTAGATAATACTCAAATAACATCTATTGAATCAGTAGTAGATATTGATAATACTCTTGATTCTTTTATTAAATATTTTAGAAATGAATTAGATGTTTATGGAATTAAATATCAACATATCGATGAAAGAATTTATCTTAAACATGTAAAGCAATTCTTTTTAGCCAAGGGTTCTGAAGCGGCTTATTGGTTTTTATTTAGAATACTATTTAACACTGAATCAGCAATTTTAAGACCCTGGGATTATGTATTCATTCCCTCTGCTGGTAAATGGCATCAAGATATTACCGTATTAGTTAATATCACTAAAGGAAACGGTAACAATTTTGTTCAGGATAAAGTAATTGTTATCGGCAATGATGGTAAAGAATATACCGGTATTGTAAAAAATGTTATTCAAATAAGACCTACTATTTTTGAATTATATTTAGATCGTAAACTTACTGGTGATATTAGTCCCTATAATTTAGTAAAATCTCCTGATAATAGTATTAGAGGTAGATTAGAACCAGTTATTAGTAAATTGGTCATAGAATCCCCTGGTAAGGATTTTAATATTGGTGAAGTGTATAACATTGATACTTATAATGGTTTTGGAACTAAAATCATTATTCAGGAAGTATTTGAGGATGGTGGAATAAAAAAAGCCGATCTAATTAGTTTTGGGTTGGGTTATGATACTATATTTAATTATACATTATTTCCATTAATTAATGATGAAAGAATTTTACCAGAATATAATTTACAAATTACTAATACTTCTGGTGGTATACCTTCTTATCTTAATTATAAAACAGATGATAATATTAATGAATTAAATGAAAGTGGAGCAATAGCAAAGCATAATTATGGTATTACTCCTACAGAATATTTTGTTGATTTAACATATGTAGGTAAAAAACTAGGTGACTTAACTAATAGTACTAAATCTACAGATGATATATCTACTGCGGCATTAATTAAATTTTATATAGATTATAGTTGTAAATACCCAGGATATTATTTAGATAAATATAATGTATTAGGGCAACATGTATATATACAAGATTCTTATTATTATCAAATTTATTCATATGTTACTGCACTAGATAAGCCATTAAAATCTTATCGAACATTAGTAGAAAATGCGATTCACCCTATTGGCAATAAATTATTTGGTTCATATAATCCTACCAATAAATCTAATTTATCATTGTCAGTAGTTGATAATATAGAAATTATTAAACCTGATGATTTAATTATAGATTATGCTTTAATTACTGATAGTATTGCCCTTAATAGATTATATAATCTTAATAATGAATTAACAAATATATCAGATTATTATTTAACAATATTTAAGAGTGGAGCATCGGCACCTCTTGCAACATTACCAATTAATATTGTTAACATTAGTGATACTGTTAATAAGATTGATATAAACAAAGTATTTAATGATAGCATTACCATTAGTGAAAATTTCTATTATGATAGATTATATAGCGATAATGCAACTATTACCGATAGTATTGTGTTTAATCGTTCTTATAAATTAAACGATGATAGTTTCACTGCTGTAGATAATGGATTTAGTAAAACACTTACACTAATTATTACTGATACTAATGTCGTTAATGTTTCTGATTATATACCTGAACCGTTTAGAGGTATATTAAGATACGAAAGTGATCAGGTAATATGCAGTGAATCTATTGAATTTACTATTAATAATGAGATTGCTAATAATATCATTATTAATACTTCGGGCGCTATTTATTATGGCGAATTATATGTGGATCAAACCCAACAATATTGGGATGCTTTGTATACAGAAAACGAATTAATTTTTTAACAAATTAGGAGAAAATGATGATTGATATTTCAAATTTGAAAATTACTGGAAAAGTAAATATTAAATTATATGATGAATTTAATAACGTAAAGGATGAGAGATACGTAGATAATACGATTGTAACAACTGGTTTATTATATATTGCAGAAAGAATTGGTGGAAAAGATAATACTGGCGCCGCAATGGAAGCCGTTATGTCCCACATGGGGCTAGGAACCGGTTCCGCAGCGGTACTTCCCGCTCAAACGGCGCTTATTACTTCGTTGGGTAATGCAGTAGCCCTATCTAGCACAACTGTTGCTGCTGCTCCTGCTTCTGCAATTACATATGTCGCCACTTTTGGGCCTGGTGTTTTTACGAATTCTGCTATTGTTGAAGCCGGAATTTTTAATGCCGCTACTTCCGGTGTTATGCTATGTAGAACAGTATTTTCAGCAATTAATAAACAAGCAGCAGATACCTTATCAATCTCCTGGACTGTTTCAGTTGCTTAATTATAATTATGCCTTCTATATTTAAGAACACATTAAAAACGTCTTTATTAACAAGTCTTTATAATGAAATAAAATATAATAATAACAATTACTATTATTATATCGCCAAACCTGATACTTGGGATGATGAAGAAGTAATACCAACACCGAGTAATACAATTTCTAATGAAGTTGCTACTCGAAATAATATTGTGTTTCTTAAAAAAATTACTATTAATGATTTAGCGTTTATCATTAATCGTTATGATTGGGAATATGGAACTTTTTTTGATAGGTATGATGATAAAGATAATACGATAGAAACTAAACATTTTTATTGTTTAACTTCAATGAATAATGTTTATAAATGTATAGATAACAATAACAATGGCCCTTCTACTGTTCAACCCTATGCAACTTCACAGAATATAATAAGTACCAGTGATGGGTATAAATGGAAATTTATGTATAATATTCCTATTGCTATGCGAGATAAGTTTCTGACAAGTGATTTTATGCCAGTTACTAATGCCGTTAGTAATGAACATTACACCAGAGGTTCTATTTACTCTGCTACCGTTGCTAATTATGGATATGGTTATGGTTATAATACTACTTTAACAGTATCAGGCAATGGTTATCAAAAAAATAATAAATTATTAATTACTGGGAATATATTAAACAATAAAGGTTCTGGGTATCTTTATACACCAGATATTATTGTTAACAATCCTTATGATGCTGTTCCATTTACATTAAATACTGAATATTTATTAGGACAATATGTAGAATATAATGGTAGAATTTATGATGTCGTAAAGGCGGGTATTTCTTCTGCTAATATTTATCCAACTCATACTTGTTTATGTGATGATCCTGTTTCCAATGGAACTCTTTCATTATCTTTTGTAGGGAAACCTCTTAACGGTTCTGTTATATTAAGTAATGATTACACTATTAATAGTATTAGTTTTGAATTATTTGTGGGTGAAATAATCATGTCTAATTCTGGATATGGTTATACTGATGCTACCGTTGTCATTAGTGATCCTCCTGCTGGTACCGGTCATGTTGCTGCTACAGGTATATGTAATGTTATTAATGGTAGAGTATCTTCTATCTCTATTACTAATACCGGAATAGGTTATAATAATTCTGAGTATTATGTTGTAACTATTTCAGAACCATTCTCTGGTTATATTGATTTTTCTGGTAATTCATCTATATCTGTTGATGATATTATTAAACATGGTTATAATTATTATAAAGCATTGGCTGATGGGACTTTATCAAGTGTTGGTCCTACTCATGATATCGGAATAGTATTAAATGGAGACGTTAATTTAGAATATGTTGGTCAACAGGCTACTGCTAATATTAAATTATTTTATGGATATGGATATTCAGTAGATCCTATTATTACTATAGAACCACCTCAATTATATAGTATTTCTAATAATAATTATTACACATTTGTTGAACGAAATACTGCTTTTGATCCAATTGCCGTAGATAAACATTCATTAATAAGATATAGTGATAATTATTATATTGTCGATGATGATAATGTAACATTAAGTAATACAGAAGAACCCCTACATACCACTGGGTCAATAAATAATTTAGCATTTATTGCTACTATAAAAGAATTTAATGAAGCAGGAGTTGATTTAGTAATAGGAGAATTTTTATTAGTTAAGCCAGAAGGTGAAACAAATAGAATGTATGAGGTAATGGCTAATATTACTAATCTAACATCTATTCCTACTCATATTGATGGTACTACAAATAACCTTAAATATATTCCGCTAATATTGCCTAGTATAACTATTAATACTGAAAAAAGTGCTGCTAGATTCACTCCTATCATTGAAAACACTCAAATTACTGGGGTTGTATGTAATGATCCTGGTGTTGGTTATACTTATGCTACAATTACTGCCAATGAATCTTATTATGGTGTCGGTGCTAATGTAGATATTAGACCAGATATTATTTATGGTAATTCTAGCACTAAACAAGATTATATAGAATTAAGTGCTATTCCTGGAACTATTGAATGTATGAGAGTAGAAGTACCCGGAGTTTATTGGACACCCCCTACTTTAACAGTGATGGGTGATGGATTTGAATGCACTGCTACTCCAATATTAACAGGTAGAGCTATTACCGGTGTTACTATTACTAATCCAGGACACGATTATTCTTATGCTAATATTATTATCACCAGAGATTTAGGAGATGATAATACCGAGGATGCTATAATTACTCCATTAATATCTCCTCAATCTGGGCACTGTAAAAACGCTATTACTGAATTATACACTACTGCCTTAGGAATAGGAACTACTTTATCAGATGAAAGAATAAATGGATTTACTCTTAATAATGAATATAGACAATTTGGTATTATTAAAAATCCATTACAATATTCTTCTAATTTACGCTTTAATAAATCAATAGGTTCCGGTTGTTTTACTATTTTATGTCAATTAAATAGCGGTACTCTTGATCTTTCTTTGCCTATAACTGATATAAATAATAATGAATATAGTATTTTAGGTTCTACGATTACTACTATGCCAACCACTCATATTAATTTATTATTACATCCTAAAGCAAATAGTAAATTAGTACTTGGACAAACATTATATCAAGGACCAAAACAATTAATTATCATTTCTATTGATTATCCAGACATCAACAAACAAACTGGAGAATTATTATTAATTGACAATAGAGAAGCATTTCTTCCCAATAATGAACAAACTGTAGTATTAAAAACCGTCATCAACTTTTAAGAGATTTTTATAAATGGCAATCAATTTCAATTCCTATCCTTATTTTGATGATTATGATCCAGAAAAGAATTTCTATAAAATTTTATTCAAACCTGGATATGCGGTTCAAAGTAGAGAACTTAATCAATTACAATCTATTTCCCAGCATCAAATTTCTACATTTGCTAATCATATATTTAAGAAAAACTCCATGGTTATTCCTGGTGGTGTTGTATTAAATACTAAAGCAGATATTTTATTTGTTACTAATATTAATGTTACTAATTTAATTGGTAAAACCATTACTAATGCTCCATTAATAGATGGATTTTATCCTAATACTGCGGGATATTTTGACAATTATATTACTGCGGTAGTATTAGGTAGTTCCCCCGCTACCGATGATTATCCTACTTGTTTATACATAAAATACTTTAATTCATATAATGTTACTGGTGAAGAAAATAGAATGCATTTTCTTAATACAGATACAGTATATACTATTGAAGATAATCCTACTCAAATAGTGATTGATATTAAAGGTGCTAATGTTGGTAAAGTTGTATCTATTGATAAAGGGGTGTTTTATACTAAAGAATTATTTGTAGATGTTTATACACAAAATCTCATTGTTGAACCAGAAAACAATACCATCACTAATTGCATTATTGGGTTAAATATTATTGAATCAATTGTAGATTCCTATCAAGATGAATCATTATTAGATAATGCTCAGGGACATCCTAATCAATATGCTCCTGGTGCTGATCGTTATAAAATAGAACTAATTCTTACCAGAACAGATAAAAACACTATAATTGATGAAGAAAAATTCATTCAATTAATGACTATTGAAAACGATGTCATTACTTATTTGAATAATAATACTCAATATGCCGAATTATTAAAAACATTAGCCAAAAGAACTTATGATGCTAATGGTAATTTTATTGTTAATGGGCTAAAAACTTCAGTAAATAAGTCTTATACTGATGATTATATTTGGGTTGGTGTGGGTAGAGGTGATTGTTATTTGGGTGGCTATGAATATAATCAATTACATGATGTAAACATTCCTATTGCAAAACCTAGAGATATATACCATACCGAAGAAAAGCCCTTAGTATCTACTTTCCTAGACAACATGCCATTTTTTTATGTGGCAGGTGGTAATAATTTTAATGATTTAGGGGTTGAACAACCGTTTTTAACACATTTACCAGAAAAAAACGAATTAGTTCAATTTATTAATAATAGACCAGGGCCAGGTATTACCAGTAATGTTGTTGGTTACGGTGTGTATAAAGAATTACAATATTATGCAGGAGATATTGCAGATAATATAGGTGAAAAAAGTACAGCAATTTATAAAATGTATTTCGACAATATTACCATAGAATCTGGTTATTCAATAAATGATATAGGTGGTTATAAGAAAATTGGTGCCGAAGATATTGGTGCTCCTATTCTGTGTGAGTTAAATATTAGTGGTGCAGTAACAACCTTCGAATATTTTGATAACAGTGGTGATGGGGATATGTTTAGCAATACAAATATGAACATATTTGCTGCTGATGATATAAATAATCCTCCTCTTAGTTGGGTACCTTACTATGTAACTTATAATAAAATATATGTTATAAAAACACTTAAAACTAATAAAATTCTATCTAGTGAAGTAATTAGAAATATTAATTATTCTGCCACGTTAGTATCTGCCTTTATTACTAATTATTCTAATGAATATTATCCATTAATAAAATTAGATAATTCTACTATTAAAACAACAAAAAGATTGGATAATAATGAAGTCATTAACGATTTATCTTATTCAGTAATAAAAGCCTATGATGCAACTATAACTACTAATGGTGTAGATACTGGTATAAATGGGTTTAGGGTTGATAGTGAACCAAGTTCTTATTTTGAAGATTATTCTATAAATGATTATAGCGCATTTAAGAAAACTGTTGCTGGTTATATTAATATTCCACTTGGTACAGGTATAATAAAATTTAATAGCACCTTTACTACGTTATCTTTTCATGCACCTAATGATATTGCGATTAATACTGATATTGTTCTTTATACAACATTAATTAAAAATGAAGTTGCTCACTCTAATAATTCACCAGAAACCGCTACAGTAGTAATTCCTACTCCGTCTAAATCATGGATTGCATTAGGGCATCAAAACATTCAAGAAATACTTTCAATCAAAGATTCTGGTGATATTAATGTTGCTCCTAATATTAACAATAGTATAGATATTACTAATAGATACATTTTTGAATCAGGGGCTAACGCTACCAGTATCAATACCGGATTTATTAAATTAAAAAGAAATAATGCTCCACCTATCGGCCAAATATCAGTAAACTATACTTACTACAAACAAACTGATGGATCATATTCATGTGTTGATAGTTATGGTGATTTTCGAAGTGATGATTTATCTTATATTGGAAGAATAAGAGATGTAAAAGGCAATAATAAAGAAACTGTTAATATTAGAAATTGTATTGATTTTAGAACTACTTATTCTAATTATTTCTTTAAGAATTATGGTAGAATAATTGCTGCTAACAACCTTGTATACTTAAAAGATATCAATTTATCCTTATTTGCTGCTAGGTTTAGTGATATTAATAATAGATTACGTATAATTGGTCCGGGTATTCCTAACGGTGCTGATATATCTTCTATATCTATTAATTCTATTACTGGTGATAGTGTTATAAATTTAACTATTGATGCGATACCAGCCTCAGGAACATATTATATTGGATTAACATCAAATAATAGTTTGGTAGATACTACTGCTGTTACTTATGGTCTAGGTAAAGAATATACTTATCCAAAAGATTTAGCCAGAATTACCTATTCTTATACTAAATTCCTGCCTAAACATATCCATCTTTATGTCAATCGTGAAAAAGATTCTCTAAAAATAGATCATAAAGAAGTTTCTGGGTATCAGGAAATATTACAATTCAGAAGAAATGAATATAAATTACCATTAGCCTATATCTATATGTATCCCTATACTATTGATATTAATGAAGTATCTATAGAGAAATTTGCCAATCCAGTATATAAAATGTTAGATATTCATGATATTAAAGAACGGGTAGATCGTAATGAATATTATACCTCATTAGCATTAAATAGAGATATGCATCAAGAAATTGTAGATGCTACTGTTGAAGGTGCTACTGAAGCCGCCCGTGGTATGTGGAACGAAGATTTTGAGGATGCTTTTAGTCAAGATTATAATTCTGATGATTATAAATGCACCATCTATGATAAATCTTATTTAAGTCCAGGAGTTATTACCAGAACTATTAATTTATCCCCAAAAAGTACTGAAGTGTCTGGCAATTATAAACAAACTGGTTCTACAGTCACATTACCCTACACTGAAGTAAAAGCCTTTGGTAATACTCCTGCTTCTACTTTTAATAATTTGAACCCTTATAATACAATGAATTGGGAAGGTAAATTATCATTAAATCCAATGGTAGATAATTGGGTTGATACCGTTACATTACCTGTAGTAATTAAACCAATAACTATTAAACCAGATGAATTACCTACTCCACCTATAGATTTACCTGAAATAATTCCAATGCCCCCAGTATATGTATTACCTCCAGTAATATTACCCCCTCCTCCTGAACCTATTGAGGAGATAGTTATTGAAATTTCTAATCTTAGGAAACAATGGGGTAAAGACTCAAAGAATGGATATCACGCCATCACTTTTGATTGGAAAACTAATTTAGGCAGAACGGGTAGAGTAAATACTGACTCACATCTAAGTTTAGAAATAAGACGCAATGGTTGGGATGGTGTTTATGCTAAATCATTAAAAAATAAAAAATATAAAGATATAGAGGTCAAGTCTTATTTACATGCAGGAAGACACTTTGACCAAAAAGACCCCTCAAAATGGCGTGTTTAACAAATACCGGTATAGGAATTAATAAAATATGGCTACAATAACTACAGGAACTAATATCGGTAGTATTAATCTATCTACAGTTACTAATACCGCAGAAATCGGTGAAACTTGGACGATCAATGAATCCGCTATTATGTATATGCGGCCAAAATGCGTAACTTTTACAGCACAAGGTCTAAAACCCAATACAAAATATTACCCCTTTTTTAATGGAGTAGATGTTTCTAAATTATGTTCTACACAAGATGGAGCATTTGTTTCTGATATTGTTACTGATAATATTGGATCAGTTATTGGTAATTTCTATTTACCTGCTGCTACATTTATTTGTGGTTCCCATACTTTTTCTTTAGTAGATTCAGTTAAGACAATCGTTAATGATAATAATGTCAGTATTTATTTACCCGATCCTCAATATGGCTCAACTTCTGCTGTTTATGAAGCCTCTGGTATATTAAAACAACAACAAAAACAAATAACTACATTAACTATTTTAGATACTCCTCCTGCTACTGGTAGTAGTGGTGGCGGTGGTGGCGGAACTTTACCAATTACTCCCCCTGTAATGCCTCCTCCAGTTGTTACACCGCCTATTATTATATATCCTCCAGTGCAAATACCGGAACCTATTTTACCGCCATTTAGACCTAATCCATTAATTCATACGCCCCCTAGTCCTTCTGGTTTAGGTTGTGCTGAATGGTATTATGATTATACCATAACTTCTAATTCAGTAAAACCCAATTATACGGTTCCTTCTGCTAGTGCTACTCCTCCTGATATTAGCACTATTAGTACTGCGGGTAGTGGTATTATAGAAAAAAATGCTAAGGCTACAATAACCTATGTAAAAACTGATAAAATATCTGATAATAAATGGAACCATGTTTATTCACTAAATGTTCCTGTTACTAATAAATTTAGAAGAACCTTTTATTGGGCTCATACTACAATTCCTCCTACTATAGCAGAAATAGATATTAACAAAAAACCCTCTGGTATATTATCAACTGATACATATAAACCATTAATTCCAAAGGGTTCTTCCACTCCATGGATATTTAATAAATTGTTGGCTGGTTGTACAGTGGGAGCGGGTGGAGAAGCAAAACGTGTTGATCCATTGGCACAATCATTTTTTATTGATCCCTCTGTTTATCCAATGGGTGTGTTTATCACCAGTGTAGTGGTTTATTTCAAACATGTTGATCAATCAGTGCCAGTAATTTTAGAATTAAGAGATATGAATAATGGATTACCTGGTTCTAATGTATTACCTGGCGGAAAAGTAGTATTACCTGGAAACAGTGTTTCTCAAAGTGATAATGCTTCTATTGGAACTGTATTCGGATTAGATCAGCCGGTCTATTTATCGCCCGCTACTGATTTTTGTTTTGTATTAAAATCTACTTCATTAAGTTATGATGTTTGGTGTTCAAGATTTGGTGATATTGATATTGTTAGTGGTAAAGTAATTGATGAACAACCATTTAATGGAGTATTATTCAAATCTTCTAATGATTCTACTTGGACTCCTAATCAATATGAAGATATAAAATTTGATATTAATATTGCAGAATTTAATACTGATGATCCCTCTATAGTATCATTAGTTCCCCAATATTTTATGCTAGGAGATAGAAAACTATACTATAATACTAAACAAGTATTACCATTATCATTTATTCATACTACTGTTGGTTCATCATTAGTAAAAATATATTTACCAATGCATGGTCTTATTAATTCTGATAAAGTATTTATTGGTGATTTCCCTGGTGTTAGTACTCCTTCTGTAACTGCTTATAATGGTATTCCTTATAGTAATTTCAAAAATGGGGAATTTACTGCTACTATTATAGATGAAGATTATATTACTATTGATGTAGGAGCAAATGCAACATTAACCGGTAATATCTTTATTGGTGATACTAATCAATTAATTGACGCTACTCCTATTGATAATAATTTTACCAGAAGTTATGAAGAGGCTATTCCATTTAATAATGAAGATAATAAATCATTAAATATTGCTCCTGTTGGCGCTGTTTTATCAATACCAACATCTCCAATATCAATTACTGCTGCTTCTTTTGAAATTTATACTAATATTATTGTTAATGAATTAATGATTGATTATCTTGGAACTGAATTACCTTCAACTAATATTACCGAAAGTATTACTTTAACACAAGCAAGTGCAAATGGTGGTAATCAATATGAATCACAAACAACTGCTGAAATAGATAATAATAATAAATTTTATGTATTTGAATCTTCACAATTAATTGTATCCGGTGATAATGAGCAATTTATGGATACAGCAGATAAACCTAACAATTCATTAGTTACTCTTGAATTAAAATCTAATGATAAAACTATATCACCTACTATTGAATTGAATGGTATGTCATTAATAGTAAAAACTAATAAAATTGATAATCAAAATGGTGAAATAGATGATATATTTACTACATATCCTAATGAGTTAGCGACTTACTTAAATGATTCTGATCTTAATACAGAAATTAATTCTGGAACAGGAATTGCTAATGCTAAGTATAAAAGTAAGGTAGTTCAAATAAAATCAGAGTCAGAGGCAAAAAGATTAAGTATTTTTATTACTGGTAATTGTCCTAGTCCTGCTGCTATTGATGTCTATGTCAGATTATCTACCGATGAAAGTACCCATAGAGATAATGAATGGCGCTGGGTTCCATTAGCCAACCCTAAATTAGACACAATGGATTATACTAAAAGATTCATAAATAGTATAAATAATAGTGTGATAAACGAATGGTATTATGAATATATTTCTACTACAGTATTTTCAGTATTCGATATAAAATTAGTAATGAGAACAACTAACAATAGTATTATTCCTAAAATATATGGAATTCGTACTATCAATAATAAAGTATAGGATAATATATGTCATTAACATTACGCAGAACTAAATTATCACCTCTTACTAATGATGAATTAGATGATAATTTTAATGCTTTATCCGCTGATATTGACACTTTGTCTAGCAATATTGCAGTACTTTTATCCGGTATTACTTCTGATATCATTGATTTGAGTGCTAATCTTGCTACTAAACAAAACGCACATAATAAATTAACTACTTTATCTAATGCTACTACTAATGGATTATTAATTAATTCCAATAATACATTAGTAATAAAATCATTAATTAATACCGATGGTAATATTACAATCACTAATCCTACTGGTACTGAAACTGGTAATATTAGTATTGATTTTAGTAAAGAGATTGTTGATTTATCTTCTTCTCAAATTATTACTGGTAAAATTATATCAGGATTAACTAACACCCTTAGTAATATTCCTGCAACATCAATAACAGGAATTTTACCCGTTGCTAATGGTGGTACAGGTGCTAATACTGCTAGTAATGCCAGAACTAATTTAGGGTTGGCTATCGGAGTTAATGTTCAGGGTTATAATGCTAATACCGTAATATCATCTAATACTAATCTGTTTAATAATGTTCAAACTTTTCATGATAATTGTTTTATTCTACAAAATAGTAGTGATAGCGCAAAAAAGGCGGTTTTTAATTTAGCCAGTGTTTCACAATTAAGAACATTAACTATTCCAGATAAAAATGGTATTATTGCTACTCTGGGGGATTTAGATGCTGTTGGTGGTTTAGTAGATGCTGATATTGGAGTAAAGGTATTAGCGTATAGTACTAATGTAGTTTATAAAAATGTTAGTAATACTTTCATGGATGATGGTGGCAATAATATTATCCAAACATTTAGAAGCAATAACTTCAGATTAGCAGATAGTACTAATACCAATTCATTTACTAAATTTGATTTAAGTCAAATTCCAGTAAATAGTCAAATAACATTAACAATACCACAAACTTCTGGAGTAATTGCTTCTGAGGCATTTACTCGTCAATATGTATATGATATATTTAGGAATAATTCTGTTTATTCAGAAAATGGATATCAAAAATTACCTGGCGGATTAATTATGCAATGGGGTACTACCTTTTATACTCCTACAATACAACCAGAAAGTTCAGACCCTACTAATCCATTAAACGATAGTCATTATCATGCTAAAACAGTAGGTTCTGCTACATTTCCTATACCTTTCCCTAATGGTTGTTCTTTTGTAGTAGCAGGTGGTAAAGATAACCTTAATTCGGATGGAAGTGATATGCTTGTAGGTGTTCATGGTAAAGATACAAATGGATTTGTTTTTTATGTTCATAGAGTAGGTGGTTCAACTACTATGGATGAAACGAATCCTAATTTTGAAATTACTTATTTTGCCATAGGACATTAATATGGCATTGAACATTATATACAGAAGTTCTAAAGGAAGTTCATTAACACCACTAGAATTAGATAATAATTTTAGAGAATTAGATACTAAAAAAGTAGGCTTATCTCCTACATCAACTTATGCAATATTGCCCAGTGGTAATGATACAAAACCAACATTATCACCGGGTTTATTACGATTAAATACAGTAGTTAATAATTTAGAGGGCTATACTGGACAAACTACTACTCCTGAATGGAGAACATTTGGTCAAGTAGGTTATACAGGTTCTCGGGCATATACATACGGTGGTTCGGTCGGTTCTACTGGAATACAGGGTAGTGCTGGTCCTACCGGATTACTTGGGGCAGTTGGATATACTGGTTCGGTAGGGCCAACAGGTTATACAGGTTCAAGAGGTTACACGGGCTCAGAGGGGTACATTGGTTCACGGGGATATAGAGGATCTTTAGGTTTAACGGGCAATGTTGGTGTCACTGGTCCTGTTGGTCCAGATGGCGGAATACCTACTAATAGTTCACAATATTCACAACTTACTCTAAATAGAACATTATCAACTGCAACCTATTATACAATACCTGTTGGAAATACTGTTACAGGAGGTAGTCCAGGATTAACTTCTACAAATACCGGACTAGATATCAATAGTTTAGGAATAGTAACAAGTAGTACAAGTGCTACTAATTTAACAGTTCATAGAAGAAGAAATACCTCTGGCGTATCTTATAAATTCATGCAATTTAAGTACAATAATACCACATTATCTAATGTATCTTATAGTACTACAGGTGGTGGATTTTATGTAGTAAGTGGTTATTTAGATTTTGCTAATACTTCTGATTATCGTATAAAAACTAATATAAGACCTATTAAGAATGTTCTCAATACATTAGATAAAATAGATATATACGACTTTAATTATATTGGTAGGGAAAATAAACAAATTGGTTATATTGCCCATGAATTACAGGAGTATTTTCCATCGTGTGTAAGTGGAAAAAAAGATGAAGTTGATAACGATAATAAACCAATTTATCAAGCGATTGATTATATTCCGATGGTTCCTATTTTAATTGCGGCGATTAATGAATTATCTGAAAAAATAAGAGCAATAAAATTATGCCTGCAATAACATATAGAACGGCTAAAATATTAACTAATACTGATTTAGATACTAATTTTAGTAATTTAGATAATTTTAAGTTATCTAAAGATAGTGATATTGGTGCTGCATCCATTCCAGTAGGTAGTACGGCAGAAAGAAATACTACTACTGTAGGAGCAATACGATATAATAATGAAACTAAAAGTTTTGAGGGTGTATATAATACTAATATATGGAAATCAGTAGGGGAAAAAGGATACGTAGGAGATCCCGGAGCAAACGGTGTAGGAGCAACTGGTTATTCAGGAAGTAAAGGAGTAATTGGGTATGGTGGTTCAAGAGGTGAAAGAGGAATAACCGGTAGAGACCCATTAGGGAAAACTGGATATACTGGTTCGGTTGGTGATGCTGGATATAGTGGCTCTAGGGGAACCGTTGGCACAACCGGACTAAAAGGCGCAACCGGTCCTACTGGTCCTGCTGGTCCTGCTGGTAGTTCCCCTACTAATGCTATTAGATATACAGTAAACGCTCTTACCAAAACTGCTGCGTTACCGTTAACATTTAACACCACTAATACTGCACCAGGCGCCGTAAATAATCCAGAAGCAGGAGTTGCATTTAATACTGGTGGTTCTATTTATGTTAGTAAAATTGATGATGGTGATGGCGGTATTTATTTGAATAGAAACGACCAAGGAACTTTATTAGACATAAGGTATCTTGCGGCTAGTGCTTGTAAAATTAATGTGGGATTTAATACACAAAATTATACTCAATGGGTACCACAAGCCCCATTTACTCTAAGTTTATATAATAATATTTCTGATTATCGGCTGAAAGAAAATGTTATAATTACTAATGATAATTTACCAACCCTTAAACAATTAAAATTATATGATTTCACCATTAAAGAGTCTAAGGCTAAATCGTTTAGTTTTATGGCACACGAATTACAAGAAATAATGCCTCATCTTGTTACTAATAAAAAAGATGAAGTTGATAACGATAATAATCCTATGTATCAATCAATTAATTATATTGGATTAGTTCCATTCTTATTTGCTTGTGTTAAAGAATTAAACAAAAAATTAGATAAATTAACTATAAAATTACAAGAAAAAAATGCCAATAAAATATAGAACGTCTCAAAGTGGTCCATTATCTCATGATGATATGGATGCTAATTTTAGATATATAAATTCTACTAAAGCAGAAACCACCGGAAATAGTGGTGCGGTATTAATACCCAATGATTATTCAACAACTGCTGGCGTGGTGGGTGCTATTAGATTTAACCCGCAATTAAATTTATACCAACATTATAATCAAAATGTTTGGAATAATATTGTAGAACGTGGATACAAAGGTTCTATCGGCGTTGGTGCCACAAGTATTGGGGCAACTGGTTATCATGGTTCTATCGGATTAACGGGTTATAATGGAAGTGCTGGCCCAACTGGATATGAAGGTTCTGCTGGTTATAGAGGTTCTGGGGGGGATGTGGGCCGTAATGGTTTAGATAATCTTGTGGTTGGTCCTACTGGTCCCGCTGGTCTTGCTGGCATCACTGGTCCTACTGGTCCCGCTGGTTCTGCTGGCCCTGCTGGAGATGATTACTTGGTATTACCTACTACTTATCTTGAGGCTAATTCTAATAATAATGCTAATTTATATTATTGTGATTCTAATGCTTCTTTTCCAGCCCTTAGTACAACTAACTATGGAGTATCAGTAAGTACTGCCAATAGTTTATATATTAGTTATAGTTCCGCATCATATTTTCGTAAAAATGAATGCCCCCTATTATTAAATAGTAATGCCGGTAGTCGTGCTATTTCTTTTACTGGAACTGTTCTAGGCGGGTCTACTCCAACAGAATTAGCCTATGTATATTCTTCTTCTAATAATGTTAGTATACAATCCGGTTCTGGAACTAATGATCTTACTTATAGTTCTCTGGAAGATAGTAATACTCATTTTATATCATCTGATTATAGATTAAAAGAAAATATTACAGAATCTACCTCTGGAATATTAGAAAAAATTAATAAAGTTAAAATCTATAATTATAATAAAATATGGGATGATGATGATAAAATATGTTTCGGCGCTATCGCTCATGAATTTCAGGAAATATTCCCAGAATTTGTTATTGGTAATAAAGATGATATGAATGAAAAAGGCGAACCATTGTATCAATCAATAGGTTATACTAGATGTGTTCCCTATATTGCTGCTGCATTAAAAGAATTAACGACGGAAGTAGAGGCATTAGAATCTTTAATAAATAGTTAAATATACTTATCATGAGGTGAATCATATGAAACTATTAATTATTGATACCGGTCCCCTAACTTATAATGGATTTACGTTATTTTCAAGAGGATTAGGTGGTTCTGAAGCGGCTATTATATTATTAGCCAGTGAATTAGCAAAAATTGATTTTGATGTTACTGTGCTTAATTCTTGCAAAACAGATAGTATTTCTCCTGGTAAGTATCATGATGTTACTTATATCGATCATTCTGATATAAATTTATTAACAAATTATGATATTGTTATTTCCTCAAGGTCAGTATTACCGTTTCTTCCTGATAAAAATAATCCATATAATTCTATCATCAAAAATTCCTATAAAGTTGTTTGGCTTCATGATACCTTCTGTACCGGTGATGAATTCCTAGAAGAACTTCTTAATAAAAATTATATTGATGAAATATTCACACTCTCAGATTTTCATACTAATTATGTTCTAAATGCCGATCATGGTAATAGAAGAATGTATGAAATTCTTAAAAATAAAACATTCCAGACTAGAAATGGTGCAGTAAAATATAAATCAGCAGATATTTCAAAAAAAGATAAAAACGCTTTTGTCTATAATTCCGCAGTTAGTAAAGGTCTAGTGCCATTATTAGATGATATCTGGCCAATTATTAAACAAAAAATACCTAATGCCTATCTTCATGTTATCGGCGGCTATTATGCATTGAGTTCCGGTGAATTAGATGATCAGGGTATTCTAATGCAAAAATTAATGAATGATGATAAGTATAAAAAATTAAATGTTATTTTTACTGGTATCGTTACTCAGAAAATAGTGGCTAATATACTATCTAATGCTAGTTATATGATTTATCCAGCACAATTTCCAGAAACATTCGGTATTTCTGTATTAGAATCAATGCTCTATAATACTCCAGTCATTACCTGTAGATTTGGAGCATTAGAAAGTACGGCAATAGAAAAATCGTGTTATTTATTAGATTATCCTATTGAGCCTAATGGTTTATTTACTAATGTTAATAAACAAGATCAAGTTAATAGATTTGTTCAATTAGTAATGCGTGCCTATGATGATGAATATCTTTATCAGCAAAAACAACAACATTGTTCTATTATAGAAACTGATGAAATTTATTCCTGGGAAAGTATTGCTCTACAATGGAAACAACATCTTTATTATAAATTAGGACATTATTTACCACTAGAAGAATATAGAAAAGTTATTAAAATTAATGATAGTGTTAATAGAATATTTGGTATTAAATTTAATAATACTGAACAACTAGAAACTTATCGTAATTATTGTTATAAAGAAAAACCAATTAAAATTATTACTCCTGTTTATAATGCGGAGAAGTATATTAAACGATGTATTGATTCAGTAATAACACAAAATTATAATAATTATGTTATGTATATTATTGATGATAATTCCTCTGATGGTACTAATGATATTATTAGTTCTTATGAAGATGATAGAATAGTTTTAATTACTAATAAAGAAAATAAAGGCGCTCTCTATAATCAATATCACGCTATTAATGAATTTTGTTTTAATAACGATATTATTATGTTATTAGATGGAGATGATTGTCTAGTTAATAATAATACTATCTTTACTTATTATAATAATATTCATGAGGATTATGATTTTACTTATGGCTCTTGTTTTAGTGAGATAGATGAGATTCCATTAATAGCACAAGAATACCCAGAGGAAGTTGAAAATTATAGAGATCATCAATTTACTTGGGGAATTCCTTATACTCATCTTAGAACTTTCAAGAAACAATTAATTAACAATATTGATATTGATAATCTAATGAATGATAATGGATGGATAAAAGCCGGTGGTGATAATCCATTCTTTTATGAATTAATCAGTAAAGCAGATAAAAATAGAATAAAAGCGGTAAAAGAAATAATGGTTTTATATAATGATAAAAATCCTATTAATGATTATAAGGTGAATTCTACTGAACAAACAATTAATGCAACTAAAAGCATAGGAAAAGAAATAGATATTAAATCAGAAAAATTCTCAATAATTATTCCTACTATGTGGAAGTATGAACCATTCTGTAGATTTTTAGAACAATTAGTAACAGTTGATCTTATTGATGAAATTATTATAATTAATAATGACAGCAAAAATACACCCATTAATGATGTGTTAAATAATGAGAAAATAAAATTGTGTAATTTTTCTAAAAATATATTTGTAAATCCTGCTTGGAATTATGGAGTATCTATATCCAATAATAATAAACTTGGAATTATTAATGATGATATAGAATATAATACTAATATATTTGAAAAGGTTTATGAATATGTAACACCAGATAATGGAGCAATTGGTATTATATTTGATGATTATACCAACAATAATATTACAATTGAACCCTATATTTCTGGTAATTTATATGGATTTGGTTCGTTATTCTTTCTACATAAGGATAATTGGGTTGATATTCCTAATGAATTAAAAGTGGAATATGGCGATACTATGATATTGGATAGAGATATTAAAAACAATAAACAATTATATTTAATTAAAGATATACATTTTTTTACTCCATGTGCTACAACAAGAGCATTTATAGATAGTGGAGAAATATATTATCCAGAATTAAAATCAGAAAAAATTATATATGACAATTTAATGAATGGTAATAAAAATGAACCAAAACCAAACAATAATAAATTAGAAATATTTTTTCATGTTTATGTTCCAGATCATGTTAATATAAATTCTTTATGGTGGATAGATGAAGAATTATTAGCAATAGAAAATTCAAACCTTAAAGAAAATGCAAATATTAATCTTTGTATTACTATTAATAAAACTTTCACAATACCAGTTCCTAAAAAAATAGTATTAAAAAGTATTATAGATCATATTAGTAGCAAATACAATTATGTCACTGTTCTTGATATTAGAGATACTTCAGAGGAAAATATCTATGAACAACAAACATTAAATTATGTCTATGAATTTTCTATCAATAATCCAAATAAAAAAGTATTATATATTCATACTAAAGGAATATCAGTATTTTCAGAATCACAGAAGGAATGGTTATCAATATTAAACAAATCACTTATTCATGATTGGAAAAATTGTATAAAACAACTTGAAACTAATGATGTAGTCGGATTAAATGATCTTTCACTGGCAAACAAACCTATAATTGTTAGTGGCAATTTTTTCTGGGCTAATACTAATTATATTGCTACACTTCCTAATCCTAAAGATACACATGAATATAGTAAAAACAATAATAGATATGATTATGAATTATGGATAACTTCTAAAAAACCAAAAATATCTTTTGTGTATAATACCGAAACAAATCATTATTTAGAAATATTTCAAGATAAAAAAATTCTAATTGCTATTCCTACTGATAAATATATTTCGCCTGAAACTTTTAAGTCTATTTACGATCTTAATATTCCTCATGGCTACAAAACACATTTTCAATATTTTTATGGATACAGAATAGATCAAGTTAGAAATTTAATAGCAAATTGGGCTAAAGACTATGATTATCTTTTTTCAGTAGATAGTGATATAGTATTGCCTAATGATACTCTTGAAAAGTTATTAAGAGCAGATAAAGATATTGTTTCTGGATTATATGTTCAGAGAAATGATGATAATGTATTAGAAATATTTACTAATACTAAAGACCGTAGAATTAAATATGAGGAGATTAAAGATAAAGAATTATATGAAGTAGAGGGAGTAGGATTTGGTTGTGTATTAATAAAATCAGATGTTATTAGAAATATTTCTTATCCTCATTTTCTATATAAACATGCATTAGATCATAATAATACGTATTCAGAGGATGTTTATTTCTGTGATAAAGCCAGAGAATTAAATTATAAAATATTCGTAGATACTACTATTCTATGTGATCATATTGGCACTAAAGAATATAAAGTAAGATGATTACTCCTTATTTAACCATATCTAATTTTATATTAGCAATATTTCTGGTAATATTCTTTTTAACATTAAGATCATTATATAAACGTGATAAGGATAAAAATGATATATGGGAATGGAAACAATTAGTATCAGAATTAGATGGTAAAGCAAGTCAAACTAAAGTAATGCAGTTAATAGGATCAATTACTGGTACCTTTATAGTAATTTATCAAACAGTAAAAGATTCTTTAATATCAGAAGTGTTTATTGCTTATTTAGCAGCATTAGGATTATCTGCTGGATTTTCAAGATGGTTAAATCATAATGATAGGAATAATTGTAATGATGACTATTCAGATAGATATCATGATAATCATAATAGTAGTAGAAATGATTTTAGACCAGATAAAGAAGAAGATATTATTGTTACTGATGATGAAATAACAGAATTTAAGAATAAAAATAAATCTATTACTGATTAGTAGTTATTCTTTATTAGTAATTCCTAGTATTAATTAGTAGTTATTCCTTATAATTACTTCTTAATATCTTCTAAGATATCTTTAACTAATGTAGATAGAATGTATTTAGAACTGTTATAGAATGAATTTATATTGAATAATATTAAATATTTATTAATATAGTACCTCTTGAACCGGACAACAGATAAATAATACTCCTTTTTAGAAGCCTTGTCAAGCATTATTTTCATATTTAGTTGATCCAGATCAATGTTTTTGAATGATAATAATCAATATTATTATTCCAATAAATAGTAGATAAAATCTATTGTTTTTTCGGAATAATAATATGGTAGAAGCAGAGGCAGTTACACACGCAGCAATATTTTTATCTAATGGTAGTATTAGTGCCGTTATAGCGATGCTGTTATTAGTAATATTAGCCTTATTATGGGAACGCATGAGAATTCTTAAAAAAATAGATATTTTAACTGATAAATTCCTTCAGGCTAAAAAGGATGAAATGACATCTATTAAAGATTTAATTACTTTATATTATAATGGTAATATAAGTTTAGTTCAAACATTAACTGAAATTAAATCCGTATTATCTAATATACAACCTTATCGACGTTAATATTATGAAAAAAACTTTAGAAAAATTGTTATCCCCAGATGTGTTGCCCATAGATTCGTTATTTGATGTTAATGATGAAATAAAAAAATTATCACATTCATTTCAATTATTACACGAAACCAGTAATCAAGTATCAGAAGAAGCCAATAATAC
>ERZ795054.1120-NODE-1120-length-26705-cov-7.658949_pt1 | contig 26705 bp, 27 predicted proteins | sample MGYA00375138_ERZ795054 | MGnify/ENA primary metagenome ERZ795054 (study PRJEB30183, sample SAMN05720215) | anaerobic digester metagenome | isolation source: active sludge of municipal wastewater-treating anaerobic digesters | place: USA | collected 2014-12-23 ... | reverse complement strand
CCGCCCTCAAGGTGGTCAACAAGCAGCGCGCCGACCTCGGCGCCTACCAGAACCGCTTCGAGATGGCGGCGAAGGGCGTGTCCGTGGCGGCGGAGAACCTCCAGGCCGCCGAGAGCCGGATCCGCGACACCGATATGGCCAGCGAGATGGTGAACTACGTGAAGAACCAGATCCTGGACAGGGCTGGCGGGGCTATGCTCGCGCAGGCCAACACCCGCGCTCAGAACGTAATGCAGCTTTTAGGCTGACGGAAATCCGTTCATAAGGGGTAAGGAGAGACTTCTGGACGTCTTCTTTCCAATTCCCCGTGTCACCTCGGCGGGGGGGGATCGCGCCCCTCCCCCGCTTTTCTTGAAAACCTAGTCGGAGGCTCATCATGGCTCTCGACGTTTCATCCATATCCTCGCTGGCCACCGCGGAAGGCGCTCGCCAGGCGGCGGCGGCACTGACGGCCGCCGGGCCGAAGGCCCGCCCGGCCGGCCGCGAGGCGGCCGACCTCGGCTCCGTCATGGCCGACCTCCAGCGCGTGAGCGCCACCTTCAACCGCCGCCTCTCCTTCAGCATGAACGAGAAGCTCGGCCAGGTGGTGGTCAAGGTCATCGATGCCGACACCGATAAGGTAGTCAAGGAGATCCCGCCCGAGGAGCTCCAGCACGTCTACGAGCGCATCCGCGAGGTGATCGGCCTCCTCCTCGACGAGCAGGCCTAGCCGACCTCCCGCGCGCGGCGGCTCGCGCGCGGCGCCTCGTACGCGGCTGCTCGCGGGCGGCCTCCCAAGCAGGGGCGCGAATGTCCGATCTCTCCATTCCCGGCGTCGGCAACAGCAGGTACGGCACCGACAAGATGATCGAGGGCCTCATGAAGCTCGAGCGCGCCCCGCGCGACAAGGCGGCGGAGCGCGTCAAGGCCCTCGACGAGCAGAAAGCCTCCTGGCTCGGCGTCAACCAGCGCGCCGCGAGCCTCCGGGAAAGCGCCAGGGCCCTCTTCTCCTTCCGGAATCCCTTCAACGAGCGCATCGCCAAGTCCGCCGACGAGGACGTCCTCAGCGCCACGGCCACCCGCGAAGCCCTCGAGCAGACCCGGATGGTCTCCGTGGAGCGGGCCGCCGCGGCCGACCGCTTCCTCTCGAATGAGCTGCCCAAGGATTACAAGGTTCCCGCCGGAACCTACTCCCTATCCGTCGGCGAGAAGAACCTCGAGCTCCGCTACGGAGGCGGCAGCCTCCAGGACTTCGCGGAGGCCCTCAGCCGCAAGGGGGCGAACCTCCTCCGCGCCCAGGTCGTGACGGTCAAGCCGGACACCAAGTCCTTAGTGATCGAGTCCCTGAAGACCGGGGCGGCCAATAGGCTCTCCTTCGCCGGAGACGCGGAGAAGCTCGCCTTGGAGACGGGGCTGGTCGAGCGGGCCGTCTCCTCCCGCAGGGATTTCGACCTCGGGAAGCCCCTCCCCTGGGAGCGCCCCCTGGACCGGAGCCTCGTGAGCTCGGCCGCGGGAGTGCTCTCGATGGCGGCCGGAGGGGCGATGGGCACGGTCGCTGAGGCCAAGCTGGTCCTCCCCTCCCCCCTGAAATCGGCCGGGATGGTCCTCGAGCTCAGCTACCGCCTCGTCCCGCTCGCCCAGGCGGCCGAGGCGAGCCCTCCTCCCGGGCCGAGCATCGGCCCCTCGGGCCAGGCGAGCTACGAAGGCATCACGATCCAGGGGGCCCCCTCGGCGACGGGCCTGCCCGAGTGGTCCCCCCCCCCGAGGCCGCCCCGGATCGAGGACCGCTCGATGGCCAGCCTCATCGGCCCCGACGGAGGGGCGATCGCCCTGCCTGAGCTCCAGGACGGGGAAGGCGAGCAGCTCCTCAGGATCGAGCTCGCCGGCTACCTGCCCGAGCTCGCCGGGCTGGGATTCCGGGTCCGCGACACCACGAGGCGGCTCGAGCTCCTCGGGGCCCGGGTCTTCGACCCGGCCGAAGCCGGGGGCTTCCGGCCCCTGCGGCCGGTCTCGACGGCCCAGGACGCGGCCTTTTCCGTGGACGGCATCAAGGCGACGAGGCCTTCCAACGAGGTCTCGGATATGGTCCCCGGGGTGACCCTTAACCTCAAAGGTCCCTCGGAGAAGCCCGTGAAGCTGACGATCGAGCCCGATCGCGAGGCGGCCCAGGAAGCGATCATCAAGCTCGTCGGGGGCTACAACCGGCTCATGGCGGACATAAATATCCTGACCAGGGCCGACGAGTCCCTCATCGGCGAGCTCGACTACCTCTCGGACGAGGAGCGAAAGACCGCCAAGCAGCGGCTCGGCATCCTGCAAGGCGACTCGACCCTGAACCTCCTCCGCTCCGCCCTCCAGCGGACGATGGCGGAGCCCTACGAGACGAAGGACGGGAGCGCGATGGCCCTGGCCGCCCAGCTCGGCATCGCCACCAACGCCCGCGCCCCCGGGGCCGCCGGGGGCTACGACAAGGCCAAGATGCGCGGCTACCTCGAGATCGATGAGGACAGCCTCAAGAAGGCCCTGGTCGACCACTTCGAGGCGGCCAAGCAGCTCTTCGGCAACGACACCGACGGCGACCTGATCGTGAACTCGGGCCTCGCCTACGCCCTCGACGCGGCGCTCCGGCCCTACGTCGAGACGGGGGGCATACTCTCCCTGAAGACCGGCACCATCGACGCGCAGCGGGCGCGGGAGAAGACCTCGATCGAGACCATGGACCGGCAGCTCGCCGCCAAGGAGGCCGAGCTCAGGCGCAAGTACGGCGCGATGGAAGGGGCCCTCCAGCGCATGGAGGGCACGGCCGGCTCGATCGACAACTTCAACAAGCAGAACCTCGGCGACTAGGCCGAAGAGAGGAAGGACCCATGGACATCTTGGTGAACGGCGAGGCCCTGGCCTTCGAGGAGAAGCCCGGCTCGAGCCTCGGCGAGGTCCTCGCCGCCGTCGACGACCTGGTCGAGGGCTCGGGCTCGATCATCGTGGGGATCAAGGTCGACGGGGCCGAGCTCGAGGCCGCCGGCTACGCCGAGGCCGCGGCCCGCCCCGCCGCGGAGGTCGCCTCCGTGGAGCTGGCCGTGGAAGCCGCCCGCGAGGTGCGGCTCCGCACGATCGGCACCCTCCTCGAGCTCCTCGGCCTCGTCGCCCGCGCCGCCGCCGAGCCCGCGGCCTCGGCCGAGGACTGGCGCTCGCTCCGCGAGGGGGCCGCGGACCTCCGGGACGCCTTCGGCGGCCTGTTCTCGGCGGACGAGCTCGCCTTCGTGCAGCGCCTCGCCTCGGCCCTCGAGGCCGCGGGCGACTCGCCGGGGGCCTCGGCCAGGGCGGCGGTCGCCGCCGAGGCCGCCCGCGCGTCCTCGGTCTTCGGCGAGCGGAACGCCGAGCTGGTCGACCCGGTCGCGGAGATGCGGGCGGCGGCCCTCCTCTTCGAGTCCCGCGCCCAGGAGCTGGCCGACCTGCCCGTCCTCCTCCAGACCGGCAAGGAGGAGCTCGCCATGAAGTCGGTCCTCTATTTCGTCGAGGTCTTCAACAAGGTGATCCGCGTCATTCCCGAGCTGCGGCAGGCCGGGATCGACTCCGCCGCCATCCGCGTCGGAGACCAGGCCCTGCCCGAATTCTACGGCGCCTTCAACGGCGTGCTCAAGGAGCTGACGGGCGCCTTCGAGAACAAGGACGCCGTCCTCATAGGCGATCTCGCCGAGTACGAGATCCTGCCCCGGATGCGGAGCTTCTTCTCCGCCATGGAGGAGGCCCTGCCAAAATGAGCCCTACCCTCGTGCTGGCCCAGATGTACTGGAAGCAGTCCAATCCCGCGGAAGACGCGATCCTGTACATCGTGCTCGGCTGCATCGCCGCGGCCTTTATCCTCGTCGGCATCATCCGCAACGGGATATCGGGCTCCCTCGGCGGCTCGGGCCGCCGCTTCTCCCGCTCGGCCTTCCGCAAGGCGGCGAGGTCGGCCGGCCTCGCCGAGGAGGACCTGCGCTTCCTCGAGGCCTACGGCCGGGCCCTCGAGGTCTACAATCCCGACTTCGTCTTCGCCAATCCCGGCCGCCTCGACTCCTTCTTCAAGAGCGTCTACCGGCGGATCGAGGCGGAGACCGAATCCGAGGCCGACGCCGAGGAGAAGCGCGCCAAGCTCTTCAAGGCCCGCGAGAACCTCACCAAGAGCCGGGCCGCGGGCGCGAAGGTCTCGAGCACGCGGCAGCTCGGCCGCGGCACGCCCATCACCTTCATCGCCCCCGGCGAGGAGTCCTACCCCACCATCACCGTGGCCGTCGAGGCGGGGGGCGTGGCGGTGGAGCCCGTCAAGGACGCCTACGGCGAGGCCATCCGCTTCCGGAGGGGGACGAAGCTGACCTGTTACTTCTATTCCCAGGCCCACCAGGGCTTCCAGTTCAGCACCCGGGTGGCCAGCTGGGTGCAGCTCGGGAGCAAGGAGGCCATGGTCCTCGCGCACAGCGACGCCGTCACCGCCCTGCCCGCCCGGTCCCACGCCCGCCGCGAGACCAAGGCGCCCTGCACCTTCTATCGGGTGGCGGTGACCGAACGGACGGTCAGGGGCAAGAAGCAGCGCGACGCGAAGGTCCAGGGCATACCCTTCCCGGGCACCATCATCGACATCTCGGCGGGGGGCTTGGGCATCCAGAGCGCCAACGCCTTGGCGGCCGGGGAGTTCATCAAGGTCGAGTTCAATCCCGGCGAGCGGACCCAGACCGCCTTCGCGAAGGTGGTGCGCATGAACCGGCTCAAGAACATAGGCGGCGTCATGCACGTCCAGTTCGTCCGGATCTCGCAGCGGAGCCTCAACGCCATCCTCTCCTTCGTCTACGGGTACGGCGATTGAGGCGGGCTTCTCCTTGACTCCCCCGAGCCGGCCTCCGTACAATTGAGCCAGATGAGGGTCCTCGAGCTGCGAGAGCTTCGGCGGCGTGAAGCTCCTATACACTACATCCGCGAATACGGAGCCGTCGCCGTGCTCGAGTCCTTCGAGGGAAGGGCCGAGGCGGCCATATCATTCACCCTCGAGCAAAAGCCCCTCGGGCCCCCGGACATAAGCCTGCGCGTGCTCGATCCCGTGGACTGGCCCCTCCTCCCCGTCGTGCGGGTCCTGCGCGAGTACGTCGCCGCGCTCGACCGCGAGGGCAAGCTCCCGTGAAGGAAGTCTTCCTCGCCGACGCAACCGGCACGGAGGAGCTGGGGGAGCGCCTGGGCCGCTCCCTGGGCGGAGGCACGGTCATAGCCTTCCGCGGCCCCCTGGGCGCCGGCAAGACCACCATGACCAAGGGACTCGCGCGGGGTCTCGGGATCGAGGAGACCGTCACGAGCCCGACCTTCACCATCGTCTCCGAGTACGAGGGCAGGCTCCGCCTCCACCACGTCGACGCCTACCGCCTCTCGGGGCCCGAGGACTTCTACTCCATCGGCGGCGAGGAGCTCCTCGCCGATCCGGGCGGGGTCTGCCTCGTCGAATGGAGCGAGCGCATCGAGCCGGCCCTCCCGCCGGGGGCCGCCATCATCGAGCTCATCGTGCCCCCCGGGGGCGGCCGCCTGGCGCGGGTCTCGGGCGCGGCCCTGGAGAGCCTGCTCGCATGAACGTCCTCGCTATAGACAGCTCCACCGACATCCTCTCGGTGGCCCTGGCCTCGGATCGGGGCCGCGCCGAGGCCTCGGTCGACGCGGGCCTCCGGCACGCCGAGGCCCTGCAGGGCCTCGTGGACTTCTGCATGGCCCGCGTCGGCCTCGAGCCGCGGGAGCTCGGCCTCCTCGCCTGCGCCCGGGGCCCCGGCTCCTTCACGGGGCTGCGCATCGGCATGGCCACGGTCAAGGGCATGGCCCTCGGGCTGGGCCTGCCCTGGGTATCCGTGCCCACCCTCGACTGCCTCGCCTGGGGCTACGAGGCCTTCCCCGGGGCGGTCGCGCCCATCGTGGACGGCAAGAAGGGCCGGGTCTACGCGGCCATCTACCAGGCAGGCCTCCGGATCGGCCCCTGGCGCGATATCCCGCTTGCGGAGCTGGCCGCGTTGCTCGATACTTATCCCGAGGCCCTCGCGACGGGCCCCGACGCCGAGCTCTTCGCGCCCTTCGCCGAGGAGCGGCCGGGCTTCCGCGTCGACCGCCGCGCGAGGACGCCGGCCGCCCGCGCCCTCGCCGCCCTCGCGGAAGAGGCCTTTCTCCGGGAAGGCCCCTCCCCCGACGACGAGGGCCCCCTATACCTGCGGCCGAGCGAGGCCGAGGAGGGCGCGGCCCTCCGAGACGCCTGAGCCGGGAAGAGCGAGACGATGGCCGTACCCGAGATGCGCGACGATATCGATGACATAGCCGACGTCGAGGAGCTCGAGCCCCTCGAGGAGCTCTCCGATCTCGAGGCTGGCGTCAACGAGCTGCCCGCCGAGTCCCCCCTCCTCTCCGAGAGCGGCCCCCGCTGCGTCGCCCGCAGCTACGAAGCCATCCCCGAGCCACTCGCCCTCCTCGACGACTCCCTCGCCTTCATCTACCGCAACCGGCCCTTCAGGGACCTGCTCAAGGCCTTCAGCTACCCGGACAGCTCCTCCTTCCTCGGCACCCTCGCGCGCGCGATAGACCCCGAGACCGCCCGCTCCATCTACGAGGGGATCGGCAAGACGGAGCGCGGCCACGCGTGGAAGGGGACCATCGCCCACCGCTCCAAGGACTCCGCCGCGGTGATCACGAAGGTCCATATCTTCCCCCTCTGGCCCGACGAGCCCGCCGGGGACAAGCCCCCCGCCTACTCGGTCTACCTGGACGACGTGACCGAGGAGAACCGCAAGTTCCTTCGGGACATGTTCTCCTCCCTCCTCGAGGCCTCGAAGCTCAAGGACAACGACACGGGCAAGCACATCGAGCGGGTCAACCTCTACTCCGCCCTCCTGGCCAAGGAGCTCTTCGCCGACTCGCGTTGGCCCGAGGTGGACACGGACTTCGTCGACAACATCGGCTTCCTCGCCGCGATGCACGACGTCGGCAAGATCGGGACCCCCGACGACATCCTCAACAAGGAAGGGCCCTTGAACGAGTTCGAGTGGGGCATCATGAAGGAGCACACGAAGAACGGAGCCTTCATCCTGTCGAGCTACCCGAACCCCATGGCCAAGGAGATCGCCCTGTCCCACCACGAATGGTGGAACGGCTCGGGCTATCCCTACAACCTCGAGGGGGCCATGATCCCCCTGGCCGCCCGCATCGTGACCCTGGCCGACGTCTACGACGCCCTCCGCATGAAGCGGAGCTACAAGCCGGCCTACGCCCACGAGGTGGCCCTCCAGAAGATGCGCCAGGAGCGGGGCGTCCACTTCGACCCCGAGCTCGTGGACCTCGTCCTCAGGATCGAGTCGCAGATGGAGCGGGTCTACGCCGAGAACGCCGACTAGAAGCGGCGTCTCTCGGCCGCCGAGAACGCCGACTAGAGCTTCTTCACGAAGGCGCGGCGGCGCTTGTGCTGCCGCTTCTCGTAGTCCTTCCACATGCCCTGGACCTCGACGTTGGTCTCGAGCTCGGGATTGGTCTCCGCGAACCTGACTCCCGCCTCGATGACCGACTCGTTGAGGGCCCCCATCACGAGGGCTATCACGCCCCGGGCCCGGTAGTCGGGCTTCACGGCCACGAGGTACATGTCGATGGTCTCCGGATGCCGGAGGGCCCTGAGGTAGTGGTACCAGCCGAGGGGGAGGAGCCGCCCCCCCGCCTTCTGGGCCGCCCGGGAAAGGCTGGGCATCGTGATCCCGAAGCCGATGAGCTTGCCCGCGGCGTCGACGAGGATCTTGGTGAAGCGGGGATCGACGAAGCCGAGGTAGGTCTTGATGTAGAAGCGAACCTGGGCCTCGCTGAGGGGCACGGTGCCGTAGAGGCCGCTGTAGGCCTCGTCGATGAGCTCGAAGACCTCGTCGCCGTACCTCGCGGCGAGCTCCTTCTTGCCCTTCCACGCGGCGATGCCGGCCCCCGTGCGCTTGGCTATGAGCTCGCGGACCCGCTTGACCTTCTCGGGCGTGCCCGAGGGGATCGTGATCCGGTACTCGACCCAGTCCGCGTCCTTGACGTAGCCGAGCTCCGCGAGGAGCTCGGGATAGTAGGGCTTGTTGTAGTAGGTGGCGTAGGTGCCGAGCTCCCCGAAGCCCTCGACGAGCATGCCTTCCTTGTCGAGGTCGGTGAAGCCCATGGGCCCGTTGAGCTCCTCGAGGCCCTTCCCCCGGGCCCAGGCCTCGACCGTCCCCATGAGGGCCGCCAGGACCTCCCGGTCCTCGATGAAGTCGAGCCAGCCGAAGCGGGCCCGCCTTTTACCCCACTTCTCGATGTAGCGGCGGTTGACGATGCCGGCGACCCGGCCGACGGCCTTCCCGTCGCGATACGCCATCCAGAGCTCCGCCTCGCAGTACTCGAAGGCGGGATTCTTGGCGGGATCGAGGGTAGCCAGGTCGTCGAGATCGAGGGGGGGGACCCAGAAGGGGTCGCCTTTATACAGGGAATGCGGGAAGCGCACGAAGGCCTTCAGGGCGCGGCGGCCCTCGACGCGGCGAATCTCGAGCGACATCGGCTACTCCTTCCACTCGGCTATGAAATGCTCGTGGGCGGCTATGGTCGCCGCGACGATGATGTCCTGCAATGGTCCGCGGCCGACCCAATCGTTGCCGTCCTGGATATAGAGATGGCGGAGGGTGCCCTCGGCGTCGGCCCGGCTGAAGCCGGGATCGACGGAACGACGGCGCTCGAGCCCGGTGAGGGTAAGCTCGTAGACTTCCCGGTATTTCTCGTCACGCCAATCGACGCTTTCCACGGGGATCTCGCTTTCTGGCCGGAAGTGGGGCTGGGCCGGGCCCGCGGCATGCCCCTGAGCCCGACGAGGGCCCCGCGGCAGGAGGAGGCTCTCGCTGGATCGGCGCCGCTATAGACCGCGGAATCTGGCCAGGGTTGCGGCTCGACGGCGCCGAAAAAGAAAAAGTCCAGTAATTGCTTACTGGACTTCCGTTTAGCGGGAGGGGGGATTGAACCCTCGACCCAGCGGATATGAGCCGCTTGCTCTGCCATCTGAGCTATCCCGCCATGCCATACGGCGAGAGGCTTTATACCGGCTTTCGCACCCCTTCGTCAAGGGCTAGGGCCGCTTGCCGAAGATCCGGTCGATGGTCTCCTCGATATTCGGGGCCGATCCCGAACCCTCGCCGCCGCCCCCGCCGCCCCCGGGACGGCCCTTGCCGGCGCCGCCGAAGAGTCCGCCGAGGGTCTCCATGACCTTCCCCGCCGCCTGGGAGAGGGGGTCCTCGGAGGAGGAGAATTCCGAGGAGTAGGCCTTTCCCGCCTCCTGGAAGTCCCGAGCCGCGTCCCGCTCCCCCTCCTGGCCCCGGCGGGGATAGTCCCCGGCGAGGATGGAGGCGTAGGCCGGGCTCTTCTCCCATTCCTGGAGGGCGGTCATGCGGGCGACGGGGTAGGGATGGCTCTCGCCGAGGACGTCGACGAGCTTGTACAGGGAGTCCAGGCCCTCGCGCGAGGACTCGTAGTCGTGGGCCTGGCGGAAGAACTCGTTGAGGTCCATCTGGCCGATGCGGGCGCCGCCGGCGCTCTTCATGAGGCTGCGGAGGACCAGGGGGGCGTCCTGGACGGCGAGGAGGGAGGCGCGGTCGGCGGAGAGCTCGCTCTTGCGGTCCCACTCCTTGAGGGCCGCGATGGCCGCGGAGAGGGCGGCGCCGGCCAGGGGCAGGTTCCCGACGAGGAGGGAGGAGGCCTTGATGAGGAGGACGAGGAGGGTCTTGAAGACGACGTGGCCGGAGAGGACGTGGCCCAGCTCGTGGGCGAGGACGGAGCCGAGCTCCTCCTCGCCCCATAGGTCGAGGGCCCCGCTCGTGAGGACGATGAAGGGCCGGTCGACGCCGAGGGCGAAGGCGTTGGGGGAGGGATCGAGGCGGATGTAGAGCTCGGGCCGGGGAGCGCAGTCGAGCCGCTCGCAGAGGAGCCCGAGGCTCGCGTAGAGGGAGGCGAACTGGCTGTCCGATGCCCGGGCCGAATTGGCGAGGGTGGAGAGGCGGAGGGAGCGCTCCGTCGTCGAGCCGACGATGCGGCGCACGAGCTCGCCGGCCAGGGGCAGGGAGGAGAAGGCCGCGAGGGCCGCCTTGTCGGCGGGGTGCTCCCAGGCGCTCGGGCTGATGCCGGGGAAGCTTCGGTTTCGTTCCATGGGGGAGAGTATAGCCGCCCGGCCGCGGCCCTTCCAGCCTCGGGGGCTTCGAGGCTATCCTGTCCCATGCGCTGCAGGCTCTGCTCCTCGGACTCGACCCTGCCCCGCCTCGCCGGGGGCCTCGAGTACCGGGACTGCCCGGACTGCGGCTACATCGGCCTCGCCCCCCGCCACTGGCCGAGCCGGGCGGAGGAGGAGGCCCGCTATCGCCTTCACCGCAACGATCCCGCCGAGCCGGGCTACCGGGCCTACCTCGGCGCCTTCGCCGAGCTCGCCCTCGAGCCCTTCCTCGGGCCGGGGGCGCGGATCCTCGATTTCGGCTCGGGGCCCGTCCCGGCCCTCTCCCTCCTCCTGGCCGAGCGGGGCTTCGCGGCCCGGCCCTACGATCCCTTCTTCGCTCCCGGCTCCTCCTGGAGGAGGCGGAGCTGGGAGGCCATCGTCCTCCACGAGGTCGCCGAGCACCTCCGCAGCCCCGGCCGGACCCTGGCGGCCCTCGCGCGCCGCCTCGCGCCCGGCGGGATCCTCGCCGTAAGGACCCGCTTCCCGCCCGAGGACCCGGCGGGCTTCGAGTCCTGGTGGTATCGGCGGGACTCGACCCACCTCGGCTTCTGGCGCCCGGAGAGCTTCTCCCGCCTCGCCCGCGATACCGGCCTCGAGCTGGCCCTCGTCCGCGAGCCCGACCTGGCCGTCCTCAGGGCCGCAACCGGATCGGCCGGCCGCGGCTCTATCTCGTCGTGACGGAGGGGAATGACCGATGCTGCGCAGGACCATAGCCTTCGAGATACTCAAGCTCTATTCGACCCTCTGGATGCGGGCCAAGGCCAAGGTGGAGATCCGCGGCCTGGAGCTCCTACCGCCCCGCCGCCCCGGCGAGCGCCGCGTCTACCTCCTTTTGAACCACTCCACGACCTACGACATCGTCGCCCTCATGCACGTCTCAAAGGAGCCCTTCGTCATCATGATGGACCGGGGCGCCTTCACCTTCCCCGTGATCGGGCGGATCCTCGCCTGGGCGGGCTTCGTCCCCCTGGACAAGGGGGATTCGGGAGCGGCGATCGAGGCCTGCCAGGCCGCCGTCGCCGAGGGCCGGCCCCTCCTCATCTCCCTCCACGACGGGGACTCGACCATAGGCGACTGGGGCAGGCCGCGCACGGGAGGCATCCGCATCGCGCACCGCGCGGGGGCGACGCTCTACCCGGTCTTCCTCAAGGTCGAGGAGGAGCGGATCAGGCGCCTGAGCTTCAAGGGCGTCGACGGCCGCGAGTACCCCTACACGACCTTCCGCGACACCTACTACTTCATCGAGCTGCTGCCGCCCCGCGATCTCTCCTCCCTCGGCCCCGAGGCGGGCTACGAGGAGTACCGGGCCGAGGCCGAGGCCCTGAACGAGCTCTCCGCCTCCCTCGAGGCCCGCTACGAGGCCTTCCTCGCCGAGCGCGGGGGGGAGGGCTCCCCGGTCCGCAAGCGCGGCGGGACGCGGCTGCGCGTCGCCTGGTGAGGCCGAGGGGCCGAGGCTAGCCCCGATCGGCGGGGTCCCAGGGGGCGGCGCCGGGCACGAGAGAGCGGCTGAAGCGGCGGCAGGCCTCGATGGCGGGCCCGAGCTCGGGGGCAGGCTCGTAGCCGAGCTCGGAGCGGGCCTTGGCCGAGCTGCAGAGGTTCCGCGCCGAGCCCGCCGCGGCCAAGCCGCGGGAGAGGCCCGAGCCCGGGGCGAGGCGCTCCGCGAGGGCCCCCGCGACCTCGGCCGCCGCTCGGGGCAGGACCAGGGGACGCCCGATGCCCCTGCCCCCCCGGGCCCGGGCCGTGCGCGAGACGAGGTCCATGAAGCCGGCGTAGCCCAGGTTGTGCTCGTCCCTGCCGGAGATCACGTAGGCCTCGCCCGGCCTGCCCCGCTCGAGGGCGAGGGCGGCGCCGCGGGCGAAGTCGCGCGAGTCCACGAAGGAGCTGGCGCCCCCGAGGGCGAGGCCGAGGCGGCCCTCCCAGACCGAGTCGACCAGGGCGGAGATCGAGCGGCCCAGGTCCCCGGGGCCGACCGCGGTGCCGGGGAAGAGGGTGACGAGGGGCAAGCCCCGCTCGGCCGCGTAGCGCTTGGCCAGCTCCCAGGAGGCGAGCTTGGCGTCGAGGTAGGGCGAGCGCGAGCGGGCCAGGAAGGAGCGGTCCCCGGCGAGGGAGGCGTCGACGGCGGCCAGGGCCTCGGCGGGGCTCGCGAAGGAGATCGGGTAGGCCGGGCTGCCGTAGGGCGAGCCCGACTCGTCGGCGAGGCGGCCCGGCTCCGGCTCGCCTAGGACGCTGATCGAGGAGGCGTAGAGCAGGCGCCCGAGCCCCGCCTCGCAGGCGGCCTCGAGGACCGAGGCGGTCCCGAGGACCGAGGCCTCCCAGACTGGAGCGCGCTCCGCGGCGCGATAGCCGATCTTGCCGGCGAAGTGGGCCACCGCGTCCAGGCCGCGGAAGGCCCGCGCGGCCGCGGCCCGGTCCCGGACGTCGAGGGCCCGGACCTCGACCCGTCCGGGATCGAAGAGGGGGTTCGAGGTCCTGCGCGAGGCGAAGGCCACTATCTCCCAGCCGCCGCGCTCGAGGAGCTCCGCGACGAAGCTCGCCCCCAGGAAGCCGAAGGCGCCGGTGACGCCGATGCGCATGATCCCCCCTTTCCGAGGCGCGCGCCGGTTGAAGGCCGGCCCCGCGCCCGGGTAGGATACCCGTCTCGGAGGCCCTCTGTGAACACGCTCGTGACCGGCTCGACCGGCTTCGTCGGCAGGCGCCTCGTCGCCCGCCTCCTCGAGGCGAGGCCAGGCGACAGCCTCGCCGCCCTCCTCCTCCCCGGGGAGCCCGTCCCGGAGGGCTTCGGCGGCCGGGTCGAGATCCTCCGCGGCGACCTCCGCGACCCCGCCTCGGTGCGGGCCGCCGTGGCCGGGAGGGAGCTGGTCTATAACGTCGCCGGCTATATCTCCTACTGGCGCCTGGACCGCAAGGCGATGGAGGCGGTCAACGTCGGGGGCGTCCGCGCCGTGGTCGACGCCTGCCTCGCCTCGGGCGTCCGCCGCCTCGTCCACGTCTCCTCGGTGGGGGCCGTCGGCTTCCGCCGCGACGGGGGACTGGCCTCCGAGGAGGAGCCCTTCAACTGGCCCGAGAGCATCGGCTACATGGCGACCAAGCGCGCGGGCCAGAGCATCGTGGAGGCAGCGGTCCGCGAGCGGGGCCTCGACGCCGTGATCGTGAACCCGGCCTCGGTCATGGGCCCCGGCGACCCCGGCCCGGGGACGGCCCACAACCGCCTCTACGCGGATATGTACCGCAGGCCCGCCTTCTTCGGCACCTTCGCGGGGGGGCTCGCGATCGTCGACGTCCGCGACCTCGTCGAGCTGATCCTCGCGGCTGCCGAGCGCGGGAGGAAAGGGGAATCCTACCTGGCGGTGGGGGCCAACGTCCCCTACTCCCGGGTCCTCGAGATCATGGCCCGGAAGGCGGGCCGCCGCTTCGTACCCTTCGTCGCCCCGCCGGCCCTCCTCAGGGCCGCGGGGGCCCTCGCTGAGCTGGCCTCGCTGGCGACGCGGCGCCGGCCCCTCATCACCGAGGCCTACGGCCGGCTCTCGGGCTGGACGGCCTACTATTCCTCGGAGAAGAGCCGGCGCGAGCTCGGCTCCTCCTACCGGAGCCTGGAGGAGACGATAGGCGACGGCTGCGCCTACTACGAGGAGCGCTTCCTCGGCCGCGGCGCCCCGCCCGGGCGGGGCTAGGCGGGGGCCGGGACAGGGCGCCGCCCCGCCCCGAGCCGCCCTAGAGCCAGCCCGCCTCCCGGTACCAGGCCGCGGTTTCGGCTATCGCGTCCTCGGTGGAGAGGGACGGCTCGAAGCCCAGGAGGCGCTTCGCCTTGGCCGTGGAGACCACCCAGCGGCTCTGGCGCATCTCGAGCAGCTTGTCCTCGGTGAGGAGGGGGGGCCGGCGCAGGAAGGGGCCCGCCGCCGCGGAGGCGAGGGCGGCGGCCCGGACCGCCCACTCGGGCACACGGACGCGCCTCGTCCTCCTGCCGAGGGCGAGCTCGATCAGGGCCGAGAACTGGTCCCAGTCGTACTCGCCCTCGTCCGCGACGAAGAAGGCCTGCCCGTAGGCCGCGGGATTGAGCAGGCAGGCCGAGATGGCGCGGGCGAGGGTCTTCACGTAGAGGAAGGAGAGCTGGCTGCGCTTCCCCACGATGAGCCTGAGCCCCCGCTTCACGAGCTTGAAGTACTGGAGGAAGTCGGGGTCACGGGGGCCGTAGACGCCGGGCGCGCGGATGAAGGTGCAGGCGATGGGGCCGGCTTCCCGGGCGACGAGCTCCTCGAGGGCGGCCTTGCTGCGGCCGTAGGCGGTGAGGGGCCGCAGCGGCGCGTCCTCGTCGAGGCAGGTTCCCTCGCCGCCGCAGGGCCCCGAGGCGGCGAGGGAGCTCATGGCGATTACCTGGCGCGGAGGCCGCCCGAGCTTCCGGGCCGCCTCGACCAGGTTGACCGCCCCGTCGGCGTTGACCGCCATGAACTCGGCCTCCGACCTCGCCCTGGTCAGGCCGGCGAGGTGGACGATCGCGTCGGCTCCCTCGAGGAAGGGCCCGAGGGACCTGGAATCGAGGAGGCTGCCCTCCAAGAAGCGGATCGGCAGCCCCTCGAGCCAGCGGCGCCCCTCCCCCGGCAGGACGAGGCAGGAGAGCTCGTGGCCCTCGGCCAGGAGGAGCTCGGCCAGGTGGCTCCCGATGAAGCCCGTCCCCCCCGTGATAGCTACGCGCATGATCCCTCCCGTTCCGCGAATCGCCGCGGCGTGATAGTATCAGCCGGGCCGCCCGAGGGACAATACGCGGGGCCGGCCCCGGAACGGAGGATTCCCGCCTTGACGCGCGCCGAAGCGCGGGCTTGGATCAAGCCCGCAGCCTACCTCTCCCTAGCCTCGATCTCCTGCTTCCTCTTCACCGCCCTCACCCCGCCCCTCCTCGACCCGGAGCTCGCGGCCGCCCTCCCCTTCCTCGGCGGGCTCCCCTTCGAGGACGCGGCCTACTGGCTCCGCTTCGCCCTCTCCTTCCTCCTCCTCGGCCTGGCCCCCCTCGGCCTGGCCGCCCTCCTCGGCGACCGTCCCGCCGAGCTCGGCCTCCGCTTCGACGCCCCCATCCTCCGCAGCCCCCTGTACTGGCTCTCCCTCCCGGCCGCCGCGGCCCTCGGCGCGATAGGCGCCCTCTCCCCCGACCTCGCCTCCTACTATCCCTACGCGCGCGGCCTGGCGGGCCGCGTCGCGGCCGAAGGGGCCCTCCCCTTCCTCGCCCACGCCGCCGCCTACCTCCTCCTGTACTACCTTCCCTGGGAGCTCTTCTTCCGCGGCTTCCTCCTCCTGGGCCTGGCGAAGGGAAGCCCGACCGGGGCCGCCGGCCGCGCCCGATGGGCGGGCACGGCCACGGGGGTGAGCGCGGGCCCCGAGGGCCAGGCCCTCGCCGCCGCCCTCGTCCTCTTCCAGACCATGCCCTCGACCATGCTCCACGTGGGCCACCCCCTGTCGGAGCTCTTCGCCGCGGTGCTCGCGGGCCTCGGCTTCGGCGTCCTCGCCTGGAGGACCCGGTCCATCCTGCCGGGCCTCCTCCTCCACGCCGCCATCGGCCTCGGGACCGACGGCCTCATCGTGCTCAAGGGCGCGGGCCTCCTCTGATGGGCCGCTCCCCCTCGGTCCTCGTCACCGGGGCCTCGGGCTTCATCGGCCAGCGGCTCTGCCAGGCCCTCGCCCGCCGCGGCGACCGCGTCCGGGCCCTGTACCGCCGGCGGACGCCGCCGCCCGCCCTCGCGGCCCTCGCCGCCCCCGGGGGAGCCGAGGCGCCCTTCCGCCCCGTCGAGCTCCTCCGCGCCGACCTGGCCCAGCCGGGCCGGGCGGCCCAGGCGGCCGAGGGCATGGACGCGGTCATCCACGTCGCCGCCCTCGCCTCGGACTGGGGGCCCTACGAGCTGTTCAAGCGCGAGAACTACGACGCCGCCGCCTCCCTCCTCGCGGCGGCCGAGGCCGCGGGCGCCAAGGCCTTCGTCTACATCGGCTCGGCGGTCGTCAGCGGCTTCGGGCCCCACGTCGACTCGACCGAGGAAGGGCCCTACTACCCCCTCAAGTATCCCTACCAGGTCACCAAGCGCCTCGCGGAGCGCCTCGTCCTGGGGAGGAACCGGCCCGGCTTCAAGACCGTCGCGATCCGGCCCTGCAACGTCTACGGGCCCGGGGACCGCACCACCACCTACAAGATGTTCGAGGCCATCTTGGGCGGCGTCTTCGGCTACCTCGGCTCGGGCGAGGCCTACACCTGCCCCGTCTACGTCGACGACCTCTGCGAGGGGATCGTCGCGGCCCTCGACCGGGACCAGGCCGCGGGCGAGGCCATCATCCTGACGGACGGGCAGAAGGTTCGCTGGAAGGATTACGCCGAGGAGCTCTACTCCGCCATCGGCTCGAGGAAGCGTCCGCTGAGCCTGCCCGTCCCCCTCGCGGCGGCGGCGGCCCGGGCCATGGGAGCGGCGGCACTCGCCCTCCGCTGCGAGGGCGCCCCGCCGCTCACGATGTACCGGGTCGAGCAGGCCTCGCAGGACTACCACTTCTCGAACGAGAAGGCCAGGCGCCTCCTCGGCTTCGAGCCCCGGGTCTTCTACAAGGAAGGCCTCGGGCTCGCGGCCCGGGCCTTCCTCGCGGAAAGGGCCGCGGCTCGCCGGCCCTAGCCGGGGCTCACTTGAGGGAGAAGGCGCCGCCCTCCTCGAAGGCGAGGGGCAGGGCGTCGGGCCTGATCTCGGCGGGGACCTTAAGCGCGGCGCTGCCCTTGACCGAGAAGCTCCCGCCCTTGTCGGAGAAGACCTTGCGGACCTCCTCCGAGAGGCTCTTCGAGCTGAAGCGGTTCGTGACCTCGAGGAAGGTCTTGCCGCCCTCGCGGCGGATCCTCGAGCTGTCGCCCGCGACGAGGCGCTGTCCGTTGATCGCGAGCTCGTAGCCGAGCTTCTCGAAGTCGAGCCGGCCCTTGGCCTCGTTGGCTATCTCGATGGTGAAGCTCACCTCGAGGGGCAGGTCGATCTCGGTGGGATCGACGGGCGACTCCTTGGGCTTGCGGCCGGCGAGGATATCCTTGAAGGCCGCCGCGGCCTTGTCGGGATCGGCCTTCCTGCCGGCCTTCGCGAGGGCCTTGCCGACCTCGGCGGCCGAGGGGGCCTCCACCCGGAAGCCGGCGAGGGAGACGCGGGGCTTGAGGGCTGGTATCTTCTTCTCGAGCTTATAGTCGAAGCTGACGCTCGGGGGCAGGCCGCTCATGCCCGGCACCTTGGGGATGGGTATGACGAGGGTGCCGTCGATGCGGGTCTGGAGCCACTCCTTGGAGGCGTAGTCCCCGATCGCCTTGGCCACCGCCAGGTACTCGAGGGCGGCGGTGAAGCTCTGGGTCTTCGAGTCCCGGGCCTTGACCTTGAAGCCGCCCTTGGTGGCGAGCTTCACCACCTTGTGCCCCTCCACGGAGAAGTCCAGGGTCATGCCGTCGAAGCTGAGGGGCACGGGATAGGGGTTCTTCACCGAGACCTCGAAGCGGAAGACCGCCTCGCGCAGGGAGATGGACTCGAGCGTGAAGCTCTTGAGCTCGGCGCTGGGCTTGGGCAGGCCGGCGGCCTGGGCGGCGAGGCCGAGGGAGGCGGCGATCAGGGCAGCCAGGATTCCGCGTTTCACGGCTTTTCCTTTCGGGGAGGGCTCTCCCCGGCGAGGAGTCTATCGCGCCCGGGCCCCGGGGACCAAGGCCCCCGGGGCCGCCGATCGCGCCCGAGAGGTTGAAAGCCGCGCCCTGGCGCCGTTATTATTGGGACGAGGGCCCGCGCGGCCACGAGCAGGTACAGGGAGAGGATGGACATGAAAGCGTTCCCCATTAGCGACCGGATCTACGCGCTCCACGCCGACGTCAAGACCGAGGACCTCTTCGAGGGCATCTGGCCCATCCCCGACGGGGTTTCGCTCAACTCCTACCTCGTGAAGGGCGACAAGATCGCCCTCATCGACCTCGTGCGGGATTGGGGCGGGGCGACGGCCGCCCTCGAGTCGGAGCTCTCGCAGGCCGGGGTCAAGCTGGCCGACGTCGACTACCTCGTCCTGAACCACCTCGAGCCCGACCATACCGGCTGGCTCGCCGAGTACCGGCGCCTCAACCCCAAGGTCCAGATCATCTCCACCGCCAAGGGCGTCGAGCTCGTGAAGAGCTTCTACAAGGTGACCGAGGGCCTCCGGGCCGTGAAGACCGGCGACGAGCTCGACCTGGGCTCGGGCCTCGTCCTTAAGTTCTTCGAGACCCCCAACGTGCACTGGCCCGAGACCATGATGAGCTACGAGCCCTCGACGGGCACCCTCTTCTCCTGCGACGGCTTCGGCAGCTTCGGCATGCTCGGCGACCGGATCTTCGACGACCAGTTCAGCGCCGAGGAGCACCGCCGCCTCGAGGCCGAGAGCCTGCGCTACTACGCGAACATCGTCGCGAGCTTCGGCCTCTTCGTGCGCAAGGCCGTCGAGAAGCTGGCCGGGCTCGAGCTCAAGGTCGTGGCCCCGAGCCACGGCATCGTCTGGCGCAGGGACCCCATGGCCATCGTCGGGCGGTACCTGAAGTACGCGGGCTGGCTCGAGGGGGGCCGCGACAAGGAGGTCTGCGTCGTCTGGGGCTCGATGTACGGGAACACCGAGCGGGGGCTCAAGGCCGTCCTCGCGGGGCTCGAGGACGAGGGCATGCCCTACGTCATGCATCGCGTCCCCAACCAGGACGTCTCCTACATCCTCGCCGACGCATACCGCTGCGAGGGCATCCTCGTCGCGATGCCGACCTACGAGTACAAGATGTTCCCCCCCATGGCCTACGCCCTCGACATCTTCGAGCGCAAGCACGTCTGGGGGCGCAGCGCCCTGCGCATCGGCTCCTGGGGCTGGATCGGCGGGGCCAAGAAGGAGTACGAGGAGGCCATAGCCCCCCTCAAGTGGAACTGCCTCGAGTCGGTGGAGTGGGCGGGAGGGGCGGGGCCCGAGACCCTCGAGCTCCTCCGCGAGCGGGGCCGCGAGCTGGCGCGCAGGGTGCGCGAGGCGAAGTAGCCCGCCCGCCCGGGGCGCCGCCGCCCCGGGCGGCGCTCCGATTCCGGAACTCGTTTCCGCCTCGGCTTGAGGCTCCGCTCCTTTCCGTCTATGATCACCCCGCCGGCCCCCCTGCAGCGGGGCGGACGGTCGGGGCCTCGGCCCCGGGGGGCCGTCGGCCCCGGGATCGACGATCCATCATCTCTTTCACAGCATCCTCGCCCCGAGTCCGGGGGCCTACAGCGGCGACGCCGCCAGGGCCCGTGGACCCCTCGAGCCCGCGACGCGCGGGCACGAACGGGCCGACGCCGAAAGGCGCCGACCTCCCGCGTTTGGAAAGGAGCGAAACCATGAACGACGCCATCCTCAGGGCGCCGCCGGCCGAGAACGAGCCGGCCCTCGCCTACGCGCCCGGAAGCCCCGAGCGCGCCTCCCTCGAGTCCGAGCTGGGACGCATGGCCGCGGGGGGCTTCGAGGTCCCCCTCGTCATCGGGGGCCGCGAGCTCCGCACGGGCCAGACCGGCGCCATCCTGCGCCCGGACCGGCTCTCCGCGCCCCTGGGCCTCTACTACAAGGCCGGCCCCGCCGAGGCCCAGGCCGCCGTCGAGGCGGCCCTCGCCGCCAAGCGGGAGTGGGCAGCCATTCCCTGGGAGGAGCGGGCCGCGGTCTTCCGCCGCGCCGCCTCGCTGATCGCCGGCAAGTACCGCGCGAAGCTCGTGGCGGCGACCATGCTCGGCCAGTCCAAGACCGCCCGCGAGGCCGAGATCGACGCGATATGCGAAGTCGTCGACTTCCTCCGCCTGAATCCCCGCTTCATGGAGCGCATCTACGCCGAGCAGCCGGAGAGCTTGACGGGCGAGTGGAACCGCATCGCCTACCGCCCCCTGGAGGGCTTCGTCTACGCGGTCACGCCCTTCAACTTCACCGCCATCGCCGCCAACCTGCCCACGGCCCCCGCGATGATGGGCAACGTCGTCGTGTGGAAGCCAGCCTCCACCTCGATCCTCTCGAACTACCTCCTGATGAAGGTCTACGAGGAGGCGGGGCTCCCGCCCGGGGTCATCAACTTCGTGCCCGGCGGCGGGAGCGCCATCTCCGGCGTCGCCCTGTCCCGCCCCGAGCTCGCGGGCCTGCACTTCACCGGCTCGACCTCGGTCTTCAACTCCCTGTGGAAGGAGATAGCGGCCAAGCTCTCCATCTACCGCTCCTACCCCCGCCTCGTCGGCGAGACGGGCGGCAAGGACTTCATCTTCCTGGATCCCTCGGCCGATCCCGAGGTAGCCCTCGTCGCGGCCCTCCGCGGCGCCTACGAGTACCAGGGCCAGAAGTGCTCGGCCGCCTCGCGGCTCTACGTCCCGAAGGGCCTCGCCCCGAGCTTCCTCGAGGCCCTCGCCGCCGCGGCGAGGCAGCTGCCGATGGGCGAGGTGACGGACTTCCGGAACTTCATGGGGGCCGTCATCGACGAGGCCTCCTTCGACAGCATCATGCCCTACCTCGAGCGGGCCCGCGGCTCGAAGTCGGCGCGGATCCTAGCCGGGGGCGCGGGCGACAAGGGCCAGGGCTACTTCCTCGAGCCGAGCCTCATCGAGGCCCTCGACCCGCGCTTCGAGACCATGGAGACGGAGCTCTTCGGCCCCGTGCTCACGGCCTACGCCTACGACGAGTCCGACATGGCCGCCGCCTACCGCCTCGTGGACGCCACCTCCCCCTACGCCCTCACCGGCTCGGTCATCGCGCGGGACCGGCGGGCGATCCTGCGCGGGGTCGAGGCCCTGCGCGAGGCGGCGGGCAACCTCTACGTCAACGACAAGCCCACGGGCGCCGTCGTCGGCCGCCAGCCCTTCGGCGGCATGCGGGCCTCGGGCACGAACGACAAGGCCGGGAGCCTGGTCAACCTCATGCGCTGGACGAGCCCCGGGGCCATCAAGGAGAACTTCGACCCGCCGACCGAGTGGCGCTATCCCTACATGGGAGGAGACTGACGCTGCCTGCGCGGGTCATGGCCGCCCGGATTGATAAGCCGGGCGGCCCTTCCCCGGCCGGCGCGGCGCCCCGGCCTAGGTGGGAATGCCGAGCTCGTTTGCGTACCGCAGCACCGAGCGGTAGTCCTCGGGCTCGTCGGCGTCCATGACCAGGCCGGGGTCGTCGAGCTCCAGCGCGATGACGGAATCGCCTAACGCGGAAGGCCCGCGGCGTCGAAGACCGGCACGTCGACGGGCGTGAGGAAGGCCCGGCCGCACCTGTCCCCGATGTAGCCCAGGCCGATGCGGACGGAGCTGAACATGTCGCTGGCCGCGTAGTCCTCGTTGCGGAGGCAGGCCGTTCCCAGGCCGCTCAGGTGCTCCCGGAGGGCCTCCGCGTTGTGCCCCGTGACGACGGCGATGTCCGAGACGCCAGCCGCCCTGAAGCTCGAGGCGATCCGCCGGATGAGGCTCGAATCCCCGACGGGCGGCAGGGGCTTGAACTCGCGCATGCGGGAGGAGAGCCCGGCCGCGACGATCACCGCTCCCGCAGTCGCCCTTCCCGCGCGATCAGTCCCCGCGCTCTATCAGGATGCGCCGGGGACGTCGGCGAGCGAGTCCTTCTCGGGGTCGCATATGAGCAAGCGGTTCGCGCCGTTGATAGTGAGCCACAGCTTCCTGGGCATCATTCCCTCTCCTCCGCTCGTTTATCGGGCCGATCGTCCGAAAGGCCCGCCTTATCCGCTATCGATCGAGCTCGTGCCCGAGCTGCGCCGACGCGGCCGCGCAGCAGCGCCCCTCGCGCAGCAGGCGCGACAGGCGTTCGAGGTCATCGCGCACGCAGGCAAGCCCGGCCTTCGGCGCCGAGCCCGGGGAGGGCGAGCTTGTTTTCGGGGACGATGTACCTAGGCCGGCCGGCGCTGGCCGGCCAGGGATGCGGCATCATGGATCCTCCTTTTCAAACACGGAAGGCGGGGCCGTTTCCAGCCGCACCCATCGACCTCTAGCCATGGCGCGAGCGCGCGTTAGCCACGCGGCAACTCCTCGCTGTAGGCATAGAGATTCGAAGGACCGAGGCACATCCTACAGGCATAACAGGCGCCGTCATGTTGCATAGCTACGGAGAATTGCGGAATGGGATGCCGCGGCGCGGTTTCGCGTCGATCGGCATCGGCGCGCGTCGATTGACGCCGCCGCGCATCGATTCGCGGCCGCGCGGGCTGCTTGACGAGGCGCCGCGCCCGGGCATGGAATCGCGGGCATGGCATCCATCAGGCGGCAGCTCCCCGGCGCGGGGCCCGAGCGCCTCGCGCTCGGCTTCCTCGAGGGCGAGGCCCGCGGCTAGCCCGTGGGGCCTCGGCCTAGGAGTACCAGCAGATATAGGCGGTTTCCGCGGCCGCCTTCACGAGGAACTTCTTGCCGGGAGCGACGCTGAAGCTCTGGCCCTCCGCGAACTCCTGCCAGGCCGGGCTCTCCGGCAGCTTGACCGAGAGGCGGCCGGAGATCACCTTCATCAATTCCTTCGACGAGGTGCCGAACTCGTAGTCCCCGGCGGCCATGACGCCGACCGTGGCGGGGCCCTGCGCCGTCTGCAGCCCCAGCGATTTCACGTTTCCCGAAAAGTACTCGTTGACCTTGATCATGCGAGCTCCTTCCCCGCCTGTATACCAGCGCGCCGCGGCGGCGTCAAGGAAAGGGCCGCCGCCGCGCCTTGCCGAGCCCTCAGGTTTCGACTCATACTTCGATCTCGACGGCCAAGAGGAGGTCAGCATGGACAAGCGGATCATCGCCGGCGCGGCCAACGAAGCGGGCCGCGTCGCCCTCGTGACGATACTCGAGGTGCGGGGCTCGGCCCCCCGCCACCCGGGCAGCAAGATGCTGGTCCGGCCCTCGGGCGAGATCGAGGGCAGCATAGGAGGCGGCCTCGGGGAGTCCCGGGCCATCGAAGCCTCCCTCGCGGCCATCTCCGGGCGGCGCTCGTCCCTCCTCGAGGTCGAGATGCTCGGCGCCGAGGCCGAGGGCCCGGACTCGATCTGCGGCGGGGTCAACCGCATGCTCGTCGAGTTCGTCGCCGACCCCGCCCCCTACGCCGCCGCCCTGGCCGCCCTCGAGTCCGGCGAGAGGGCCGTCTTCGAGAAGCGCATAACGCGCGGCGAGGGCGGCCGGCTGGAAGCGCGCGTCTCCCTGCTGCCGGAGGGCGAGGGCCTGCCGGAGGAGGCGGCCAGGGCCCTGGCCGGCCGCAAGCTCCGCCTCGCCGAGGGCGAGGGCCTCGCCTACGACCCGATCTTCCCCGAGGAGAAGCTCCTCGTCGTCGGCGCCGGCCACGTCGGGCGGGCCTTGGCCCTGGCCGCCCAGCCCCTGGGCTTCCAGGTCAGCGTGATCGACGACCGGGCGGAGCTGCTCGGCGAGGATCGGCTGGGCAAAGGCGTGCGGCGCATCTGCGGCGGCTACGAGGAGGCGATCGCCGCCTTCCCCTTCGACAAGGCCACCTACGCGGCCGTGCTCACCCGGGGGCATCTGTACGACCTCGAGTCGATCCGCGCCGTCCTCAAGAGGAAGTACCGCTACGCGGGCCTCATCGGAAGCCGCAGGAAGGTCGCCCTCCTCCTCGAGCAGCTCAGGAAGGACGGCTATCCGGAGGCGGCGATCGCGAATCTCCACACGCCGATCGGCCTCGATATCGGCTCGGAGACCCCCGAGGAGATCGCCATCTCCATACTCGCCGAGATGATCGCCCTGCGGCACGATAGGCAGGTCCCTCGACGCTAATCCGCCCAGGCTGCGCCGGGTAGATGTATCTATATGCATCACAAGGAGGATGGCGGTACTTCTTAGGGGAAGGTTTATCCTAAATCAATATAGACTTAAATAGCAAGGCCCTACAGGGATTAGTTGCTATTGGTATTTTTATGCATTTTACTCCAATATTTATTCAAACATCCCTTGCACAGGCTCTAGGCGCCGGGCTAGCCTTGCCCAGCGCCCGAGGGGCGCCTGCCTCCGAGACCTGACTTCGCGGGAAGCCCCTCCGGCGGGGAGGTTGTTTTCATGCGAAACGAGGAGAGCAGGGTCCGGAGGGCACTCCTGCGGCTCGAGGACGGCTCCTGCTACGAGGGCCGCTCCTTCGGCGCGGGCGGCTCGATCGCCGGGGAGGTCGTCTTCACGACCGGCATGACCGGCTACCCCCAGGCCCTCACGGATCCTTCCTTCCACGGCCAGATCCTTGTCTGCTCCTACCCCCTCGTGGGCAACTACGGGGTGCCCGGGCCGGGCCGCGACCGCTGGGGCATCCCCCTCCACTTCGAGTCCGAGCGGATATGGGCCGCGGGCCTCGTCGTCTCCGAGGCCTGCCGGAGCCCGAGCCACTTCGCGTCCGAGCGGGGCCTCCCGGACTGGCTCGCCGAGGAGGGGGTGCCGGGCATCGAGGGCATCGACACGCGCGCGCTGACGATGCGGCTCCGCGTGCGGGGCGTGATGCGGGGCTCCATCGAGGTCGAGGGCGCCGAGCCCGGGGCGGCGGGCGAGGGCCCCGCCCACCCGGTCGCGCGGGTCTCGCCCGCCTCGCCGCGGCTCTACAACGAGGGCGGCCGGCCGAGGGTGGCCCTGATCGACTGCGGCGCGAAGAACAACATCCTGCGCTGCCTCCTCGGGCGAGGCGCCGAGGTCCGGGTCCTGCCCTGGGACGCGAGCCTCGAGGGACTCGAGTACGACGGCCTGTTCCTGTCGAACGGCCCCGGCGATCCCAAGGCCTGCACGAAGACCATAGCGACCCTGCGCCGCGCCCTCGCCGAGGAGCGGCCCGTCTTCGGCGTCTGCCTGGGCGCCCAGCTCCTGGGCCTGGCGGCCGGGGCCGATACCTACAAGCTCCGCTACGGCCACCGCGGGCAGAACCAGCCCTGCGTGGAGCGCGGGAGCGGCCGCTGCTACATCACGAGCCAGAACCATGGCTACGCCCTGCGGGAGGAGAGCCTGCCCGCGGGTTGGGAGGCCTGGTTCGAAAACGGCAACGACGGCACGGTCGAGGGCATCCGCTCGACCGAAGGGCCCTTCTCAGCGGTCCAGTTCCATCCCGAGGGCTGCCCCGGCCCCCGGGATACCGAGTTCCTCTTCGACGCCTTCCTCGAGGAGGCGGAGGCCCGGGCCCCGCGGGCGGGGAAGGCCCGGGACGCCCGGCCGGCGGCGGCCCTCGCCGGGGGCGCGCGATGAGCGGGATCAAGAAGGTCCTGGTCCTCGGCTCGGGGGGCTTGAAGATCGGCCAGGCAGGGGAGTTCGACTACTCGGGCTCCCAGGCCCTCAAGGCCCTCCGCGAGGAGGGCGTCGCCGCCGTCCTCATCAATCCCAACATCGCGACGATCCAGACGAGCGAGGGCATGGCCGACGCGACCTACTTCCTCCCGGTCACGCCCGAGTACGTCGAGAAGGTGATCGAGAAGGAGCGTCCCGACGGCATCCTCCTCTCCTTCGGCGGGCAGACCGCCCTCAACTGCGGCGTGGAGCTCGAGCGCGCGGGGATCCTCGCCAAGCGCGGGGTGCGGGTCCTCGGCAGCCCCGTGCGCTCGATCGAGCTGACCGAGGACCGGGAGCTCTTCGCCGCCGAGCTGGCGAGGATCGGCGTGGACACGCCCCGCAGCGAGGCGGCGACGAGCCTCGAGGCCGCCCTCGCTGCGGCCGGCCGCATCGGCTATCCGGTCATGCTGCGGGCGGCCTACGCCTTGGGCGGCTCGGGCTCGGGCCTCTGCGAGGACGAGGCCGCCCTCCGCGCCCGCTGCGAGAAGGCCCTCGCCGTTTCGCCCCAGGTCCTGGTCGAGGAGTGGCTCGGCGGCTGGAAGGAGATCGAGTACGAGGTCCTGCGCGACTCGGGCGGCGACTCGATCGCGGTCTGCAACATGGAGAACCTCGATCCCCTGGGCATCCACACCGGCGAGTCCATCGTCGTCGCGCCCTCGCAGACCTTGAGCGACGCCGAGTACCACAAGCTCAGGCGGATCGCCCTGGAGCTGATCGGGCAGCTGGGCATCGTCGGCGAGTGCAACGTCCAGTACGCCCTCGACCCCCGCTCGGAGGAGTATCGAGTCATCGAGGTCAACGCCCGCCTGTCCCGCAGCTCGGCCCTGGCCTCCAAGGCCACGGGCTACCCCCTGGCCTTCGTCGCGGCCAAGCTCGCCCTGGGGCTGCGCCTGAAGGACATCGAGAATCGCCTGACGCGCGCGACGCGCTCCTGCTTCGAGCCGGCCCTGGACTACTGCGTGGTCAAGGTGCCGCGCTGGGACCTCGGGAAGTTCAAGGACGTCGACGTCGAGCTGGGCAGCGAGATGAAGTCGGTCGGCGAGGTCATGTCCGTCGGCCGCTCCTTCGAGGAGGCCCTGCAGAAGGCCCTGCGCATGACGGGCATAGGCTCCCCGGGACTGTCGGCCGACGACGGCCTCGCGCGGGTCGGCGCGGGGGGCGCGAAGGCCCTGCGCGCGGCCCTGTCGCGGCCCACGGACCGGCGCATCTACGCGGTCTGCCGGGCCTTCGCCGAGGGCTGG
>ERZ795054.1118-NODE-1118-length-26722-cov-7.276897_pt1 | contig 26722 bp, 24 predicted proteins | sample MGYA00375138_ERZ795054 | MGnify/ENA primary metagenome ERZ795054 (study PRJEB30183, sample SAMN05720215) | anaerobic digester metagenome | isolation source: active sludge of municipal wastewater-treating anaerobic digesters | place: USA | collected 2014-12-23 ... | reverse complement strand
TCGAGAAAATACGACCCGGAAAAATGCATAGTCCGCACCACGTCGGGCTCTTCCGGAAAGATGCTCAGGGTGATATGGGACGATTTCAATTTTCTGTCGAGGCTTCTCCTGTATTACCGGGCGTTCGCCATGATCGGGTACACGCCGTTCAAAAAGCTCGTGTATTTTCTTCCGGTCGTCGAAGATGCGGGATTCACGTTCGGCCTGTTCAGGCAGAAGGGGTTGACGCTTGACCGTCCCTTCGAAGAGGTGAGGGAGTTTCTGCTGAAATATCGCCCGCATATCCTTTCGATATATCCGTCATACGCGGCCGACCTCGCCGCTTTCCTGAGCGACGACGACGTGAAAAAGATCGGCCTGCAGGCAATTTCGCTCAACTCCGAGATGATCCTGTCAAACGACCGTTCGCTCATCGAAGAGAAATACCGGTGCCCGGCGTACGAGGAATACTCGTGCGTGGAGGCCGGCGTGATCGCCGGCATGTGCCGCTGCAAGGGGATGCACGTGTTCAGCGACAATGTCGTGGTTGAAATCCTTGATTCAGCCGGGAACCCGGCTGGGCCCGACGAGCGCGGCGAGGTCGTGCTCACGGCGTTGAACAGTTTCGCGATGCCGCTCATACGATACAGGATCGGCGACATATCGTCGCTGTCGGGCGAAACCTGCCCGTGCGGAAGCGGCATGCCTCTTCTGGGCAGGATTGAGGGAAGGAAGGACGATTTCTTCCTCCTCGAAGGGGACAGGCGCGTGCCGGCATGGATGATCTACGAGGCTATCGAACGGCCCCTCCACGGATATGGAGACGAGAGCCTCGTCCTGTCGGATTTTTACCTGGTGCAGCGCGGGCGTGACCGCGCGGATTTTTACTTCGTGAAAGGCCCCAATTTCAGCCGGGATTACGTGAATGACATGATGGTCCGCAGCAGGGACCTGTTCGGCCCGGGCTTCACCCTGAAGGTGACCGAGCTCGACGATATAGATAGGGTCAAGGCCGTGAAGCGCAAATACATCCACAGCGAGATCAACTGAGAGGAAGGCGCGGTGAGTACGGACAACAGAGCAATTATCGCGGTCAAGAGGATTGCCCCCTGGGTCGCGGCTGCGGCAATCCTGTGGTTTCTCTTCTCGCGCATCGATCGCGGCCTTTTCATCGATTCCCTTGCGCGCGCCGAGCTTTCGATCTATATTCCGCTTGCGGTCGTTTTCGTGCTGGTGTGGTTTTTCATCGAAACGTACAATCTGCACAGCCTGTACCGGTTTTTCGGGCATCCCGTGAATTTTTCAACGATGCTCAAGGTGCGGGGCGCGACTTTTTTACTGATGATCGTGAACTACGGTCTGGGCGCGGGCGGCATCGCCGTGTACATGAAAAAATTCAGGGGCGTGCCGTTCCTGCGTTCGAGCGGCATGCTGTTCTTCTACATGGTAGTCGAGAGCGCGGGCATTGCGCTGCTTGCCGTGGCCGGCTACGTCCTCGCCGGGGGATCGGGGATTCAGGACTGGATACTGTACCTCAGCATGGGCCTTTTTCTTTTTTATAATTCCGAGCTCGTTTTTTTGAGATACATGCCTCCTGTCGGATTCCTGAAAAAATTTCTCAGGAGCAGCTTCGTCGCTCCGGTAAGGGAAAGCACCGCCCGGATATATTCGGGGATATTTTTCCAGAGGATCGGGTATTTTCTGACCTTCGTGGTGTTCTTTTATTTCGGCGTGCAGGCCTTTCACATGCAGATTCCTTTTCTGACGCTGACGGCCCTGGTCCCGATAATATTTTTTGTGGGCAATCTTCCCATCACGCCGTTCGGACTGGGGACGATACAGGCTGCGATGCTGTTTTTTTTCAGGACATACAGCAGCGAGGAGAACATTCTGGCCCTGAGCATTCTCTATACTGCCTCGCTGCTTTTTCTGCGCGCCCTTATCGGGCTGTACTACCTGAAAAAAATCACGGATGAAGTCCCTGACCTGGCCGGCGAGATCGCCCGAGAGAAGGAGCTTCTGTCCAGGGAAAGCGCGGGAGCCTGACCGGGGAATGGGCCGCATGAAAATTAACTTGATACATATGTTATGTGCAACAGGCGGTTTCGCGGGAAAAGCCCGGCTTGCGGCGTTCGCCGGCATGATGATGGCAGCGTTCCCGCCTTTTGAATCCGCCAACGCGGCCCAGCCTTACGAGACGATATCGCGCGAGCCGATGAAATATTTCGTGAAGCAGGGCCCGGCCCAGTGCGGCCCGGCGTCTTTTTACATCATATTCAAATACTACGGAGACAATCTCAGGCGCTATCCCTTTTTTTATGACCGCGAGGGATCGCCCGTCGACCTGGGCGCTGGAACCGGCAAGGCCGCTGACGGGATCGATACCGTTAGCGGGGACGACCCGGTCGCGGTCTGGATCAAGGGAAGCGACTCCTCAACCGGATGGAAAAAACTCGTTGCAGCGGTGCAGGGATTATGCCATAAAAACGATCGGGGGATGAGGACCAGGTATTACGAGGTCGTAGACTCATACGACGAGGTGACCGGGACGGATTCAAGAGGCCGGGACGTGAGAAAGATCAATTTTCTCGAGCGCGTCGTCCCGGAGTTCCTGGAAAAAAACAGGCCGGTCATAATCCATCTCAGGCGAAGATGGCCCTTTCCCGGGCATTACGTGGTCGTCATCGGCTTCGACGCCGCATCGGGAAAGGTTTATTACATGGACCCGAACGGCGCTGGTCCCGTCGATTCAGTTTCGTTCAACGATTTTGTCGATGAATTCTGGTACAGAGGCAACGCTCCTCCCCTGTGGGGAAAGGCCCGTTGGAGCGGGAAATGGCTGGGATTCTACCGGATCGGGGACGGCAGTATCCCCGGCGCGCCCGAAAAATGAAAGCCGCGAATATCGGCTAACGGAGGTTTGTCATGCTCCCTGCGATCAAAAGAACCGTGTTATCAGTATTTTTTATTATAGCCGCAATCATCTCCGGGTGTGACGGAAATATCGATGCGCCGGACGATAATCCCGCGGAGCCCGGCTTCTGGTCGCTGGGAGGCGATGTTGAGGCCGGCAGCGCCGGCATTTCGGGAGTAAAGATGAGCATCTCCCGGGGCGGAACTGATGTTGCGATCGTCCTGACCGGGGCGCAGGGACAGTACCGGGCCGAGAATCTCGCTCCTGACACATATACGGTCAGGCCTTCGAAGCAAGGCTTCACCTTCAGTCCCGAATCAATCGAAGTAATCGTTTCCAGCGCCGATAGAAACAATATCGATTTCGCCGCGACCGCCGATCCGGAGCCGTTGTGGGCGCTGGGCGGCTCCGTAACATGCGGCGGCGACGGACTTATGGGCGTAAGCGTGAGCATTTCGCTTGACGATTCGGTTGTCGCGGTCGCGCAGACTGGAGCGGACGGGCGGTATCAGGCGAACAATCTTGCAGAAGGAACATATACGGTCGTTCCTCTGAAAGAAGGATATACCTTTAAACCTGAATCGATCGAAGTTGCGATTTCGGGAGCCGACAGCGATGATAACGGTTTCATCGCGACCGCTGATCCCGGAACCGTGGACCCGCCGGTTGATCCTGACCTCAGGGCCCTGGGCGGTGCGGTCACTTTCGGGGGCATCGGGCTCCCCGGAGTGAGCCTGATGATTACGCTGAACGATTCGGTCGCCGCGGTCGTATTGACCGACGAAGATGGAGTATATCGGGCGGACAATCTCGAAGAGGGAGCGTATATCGTCACGCCATCGAAGGAAGGTTACACGTTTGATCCCGGATTCTGGAACGTGAACCTGTTAGGGGCCGACAATATGGCCATGGATTTCACGGCGGCCGCCGATCCCGAACCGGTATGGTCCCTGGGCGGGACGATAACCTGCGGCGGAGAAGCGCTTTCGGGAGTGAGCGTGAGTATATCGCTTGACGGTTCGGTGGCTTCGATCGCCCTGACCGGCGCTGACGGGCGGTATGAGGCGGATAATCTCTATAATGGAACCTATACGGTCGCTCCCTCCGGAGAAGGATACACGTTTAACCCTGCATCCAGGTCAGTTCATATCTCAGGCTCCGACAGAGATGACATCGATTTTACGGCGGCCGCGGATCCCGAGCCGGTATGGTCCCTGGGAGGGACGATCACCAGCGGCGGCGCGGCGTTATCGGGCGTGAGCGTGAGCGTTTCGCTCGGCGGCGACCTTGTCGCGAGCGTCCAGACCGATTCGCAGGGAGAATACCGTGCCGAGAACCTGGCTGCGGGGACCTACACGGTCACGCCGTCGAGGAGCGGGTATGAATTTACTCCTTCTTCACTGACGGTGACAATTTCCGGTTCAGACAGCGAGGATAACGGTTTTACCGCTGCGGCCGTTTCAGGCGGCGGCGCCGTGAAACTGATATTCGTGGGCGACATCAACTACGCTCATTTCGTCGAGGAAGTGATTCAGGACCCGGCAATAGGCAACGGGGATTACAGGTATCCTTTACTTCAGGTAGCCGATTACCTGAAGAGCGCTGACATCACCTTCGGCAACCTGGAGAGCATGATATCGGACCAGGGTGAAGACACCAAGGACTGGCTGACTGAGTTGGGATACGGTTTATCGCTCAGGGCCGCTCCGGGGTCAATAGACGGCTTGCAGTATGCGGGTTTCGACATCCTGAATCTTGCGAACAACCACACCGGCGATTTCGATTTCGAGGCAATGGAAGACTGCGTGAGCAGGCTCGATGCGGCCGGGATCGACCATGTCGGTGTTGGTGAAAACTACGCGGCAGCCCATGCGCCGGTGATCAGGGAAGTTAATGGAACGAGGATCGCTTTTCTCGGATATTCAAATGTGCCCATGTACGCCGACGTTACCGGCACCACCAAATCGTGCAAATGGATCGCCCGGGGTGAAGAGACTGGAGAAGACGACCGCTGGGGCCTTGCCTGGGCGAGCGATTACAGGTTTGCAAAATACGGGGATTTCAGCGACATGCAAAACGACATCAGAAACGCCAGGGCCCAGGCCGATATTGTGATCGTTTCCGCCCATTTCGGCTGGGAATATGCTCAAAAACCGGATACCAATGAAGATGGCAAAACACCGTTGACCGAACAGAAAGAAAAAGCCCAGCAGGAGATGGCCCATCTGGCGATTGACGCGGGCGCGTCACTCGTTGTCGGGCACCACCCACACGTGGTGCAATGGCTCGATGACGCGAAAACGACGGCGATTGAGAGCTATAACGGCGGATACATAGCCTATTCTCTGGGAAACTTCCTGTTCGATATTAGCTCCGAGAGGGACGAAACCGCTCCGCACGGCCTTTTAATGAACGTTACCGTGAAAAACGGCGCGATTGATTCAATCGAGCAGGTAAAGACACATTACCACGACGATTACTGGCAGGCCCATTTCGACGAATAGCGCTGCGGATTATTGGTTGTCTTTCCACACGCGAAGCGAGTGGCGGTAGTACTCGATCGGCGGCGCTGACGGCTCGAGGCTCTTGGCCATGATCTTGCGGGCCCAGCGCCGCTCCGCGAATTCGCACAGGTCCTTGATCGTCCTTCCCGACATCCCGTCGCTACGCTCGCCGAGCAGCGCGCATTCCTCGGGGCCCAGGTGCATCGCGTAGTTCGAAAATATGGACGCGCGCTCCGCGCTGTTGGGCAGCGGGAAAAGAATGGTCTGGTCGAAGCGGCTGATCAGGGCGCTGTCGAGGTCCTCCTTGCGGTTGGTCGCGCCGATGGTCACGGTCTTCATGGCGGCGTCGATGCCGTCGAGCCTTCGCAGAAGCACCGAAAGCACCCGGCGCGTGGCCTCGAACATGTTCTGGTTCCTCGATCCCGCCAGCGAATCGATCTCGTCGAGGAATATTATCGCCCCGCCCATGTCCTCGCACGCGTCGAATATTCCCGAAAGGTTCTGCGAAGACTGGCCGTACCATTTAGACATGATGGATTCAACCGGCACGTACACGAGCGGAATATCGACCTCGCCCGCGATCACCCGCGCGGCCGTGGTTTTGCCGACTCCCGGGCTTCCCTCGAAAAGCACGGCCCTGGGCCGGTTCGATTCGAACACCCTGCGGGTCTTGCGCGCTATCGAGTCGTACACGCCGGGGTTCTGGAGCGGCAGCACGATCGACTCCCGTATCTTGCGCTTCACCTCGTCGTAGCCGGCTATGTAGTCCCATGTCATGTCCGCGTTGGCTGAAATCAGCGATGCGCCTAACTTTCTCAGCCTGACATGCGGGCTTTCTTTCTGCGAGGAGTGGGCCTTCCTGAACATCTCGATGCAGACGTTGACCTCCTCCTGGGAGAGCTCGCCCTTTTTGGTTATTTCGGCCCTGGAAGAAGACGAGAGGCTGAAGAACTCGAACTTGATGTTGTCGAGCATGTTTTCGGTCGAGAACATGTTCTGGTTGAGCGCCTGGAACGCATAGTAACCGTCCTCGAAGGAATGAACCCTTACGTTCGCAATGTGGCTCTTGATGACGCCGAGAAACTCGATGAGGCCCCTGTCGGTGAGCGAGGGCAGGATGAAGGATATCTTGGTCGCGCCCTGCTCGTACGACACGGCCGGCATCATTCCCTGGTCCCATTGCCCCGATTTTTCCATGAAGGAGGATATCTCTTTCTCGATCTGGTCCTTCATCCTGTCGTAGGGGATGGGGGGCAGTCCCTTGTTCATCGAGCGCTCCTTGTGAAAACCGACCGGTAATCCGGCGTCTCAGTTTGTGGACGGGAGCGTGTCGCTCCCGGGAAACGGCAGCCTGTTCGACGACAGGCCTTTTTTGTCGACCGGCGAAAACTCGAGCTTGACGCATTCCCTCTTGATCTCGATTTTACGGCTGAAGTCCTTGTTCCATTCGATTTTCATGAAGACAAGGTAGATCTCGGTTTCCTTCAGGTCGACGAGGTCGGTCTTTTTCCTGTAATCAACGAGGTTCAGGCGGGATACGTTTCTCCTGCAGAGGAGGACGTCGGGTTTGACGATGATCTCGCTGAAGCGGTGGTCGCTGTCGCTGGTGTAGTTCCAGTAGTTGGGTATCGTGGCCGACAGCGCGAGCGTCTCATCCTTGTTGAACAGCTCCTCCTCGAGGCCCGGTCCGCTGAAACCGGCGATGTCCTCAAGCTTTTCGCCGTTGATCGCGGCCAGGTATGAATCCGCTTTGAGCGATGCACTCACGAACAGGCCGTCGCTTTCGGCGAACGAAACGATGACGGTAAAGGGTTTTTTCCTGAGCTTGACGACATTGTTTTCTGCGTCGCGGATGACTCCGTCCTGCTCGAAAGCGATCTTGAAATGCCGGAATCCGGGGTCGCCGGATTTTATTTTTCCGCCGGAACAGGCCGCGCCGGCGAGCAAGAGCATTATCGGTATTACGAGAAAATGTTTCATCAGTGGACCTTGTCGATATCCATCAAAATTTGCGAGACTGCGCTGAAAAATTGAAACGGTCTACGGACATATGCCGTCATCCGCCCATCGTCTCCGAATCCATCACGCAGGTCGAGAGAATCCCGCCCCTCACGTTGTACACGGTCTTGACGGTCAACCGCCTGGGCTTCAGGCACGACCAGAGGTCTTTGTAAATCCTGTCGGTCGCCGCCTCCTGGTAAATGCCGACGTTTCTGAACGACACCAGGTAGTATTTCAGGGACTTGAGCTCGACGAGCCTGCCGCCCGGAACATACCTGATCTCGACCCGGGCGATGTCGGGAAGCCCAGAAAACGGGCAAACCGCGCTGAATTCCCCGGTCTCATAGGTGATTTCCTGGGGATTGCCGCCGTAATCGATCGTTTCCAGGAAATCGGCCCTGACGCTTTTTTCGCTTTCGAACCCGAATGTCTTGCCTTCCGGTACCGGCATGTCCAACCTTCCTGGCTTATGTCCGGCGCGCCGTTTCCGCAGATACGGGCGCCGCGTCGATCAAATAAATATAATACCGTATTTTATAACGTCAAGAAAGAAACAGGCGGATTCCGGTCAGTCCCTGAATGTAATGCTCCTGTCTTCTTCAACGGTGAATTCCCTGTTGCACTCCGGGCAGAGAAAATCCCCGCTCTGCCTGACCCTGACCATGGCCCCGCAGCCGGCGCATTCGACGATAAACGGCGGGAACTTCCCGCCATTCCCCGCGGGGCCCGCGGTTACTTGACCGGCTTCGGGCAAGTCTCCCGGCCTCGGCCGGGGCTCGTCGCCGGGCCCGGCTCCTGCGGCGTTTCCCGCTCCCGTCTTCATGTTTATCAGCTCGATCTGTTTGTCCATGATCTGCATGGCCTCGATCCTGCTTTCGGCGATGCGGAAGATCTTGTCGAAGCCGAGAAGGGAATACAGGGAGCGGATTTCATGCGACAGATTGAATATGATCAGCGAACCGTTTTTTTCTGAAATTTTTTTCTGCACCAGGAGCACCAGCCCGATACCCTCGGAGCTGATGTACTGAAGACCCTGGGAATTGAGCAGGATGAAGCGCTTGTCTTTTTCAAGCAGGCGGTTGATGTACTGCTCGAAGTCGGGACTGGTCTTGCTGTTGAGATGGCCTTCTATCTCGACAACGACGACGCGGCCGTCGAGGACTTCGGAGTGTTTGATGAAAATCATCTGATTACCTCTTCCGCGCGATAGGGATGGCGTCCCTGATCTCCCTGCCCATGTCGAGAACCGCCTGCTCGCTGCGTACCGCCGGGCCTGACGGGGTTTTGCCCCGGATGGACAGCGGCTTTCTCGCAGTATCGATCGGCGCGGCATTCGCGGCGCGGGATGCCGGCCCTTTTATTCCGTCGTCGAGCATGATGGTGACCACTTCCTCGTCCGCCGGCCTGAAAGCCGATATCGGGACCACTTTCCTGCCCTTCTCGCGCTGGATCTGTTCGATCCGCGGGACAGGGCCCTCTCCCGGGGCCAGCAGGATCGTTTTTTTCTGGATGCTCCGGTACCTGATCAGGACCACGAGGGAAACCAGCAGGGACAGGGCGAACGCTCCGGCTACGGCGTATACGAGGGCTTTTTTCGCGGTTTCGATCTGCGACCGTATGTATTCGAACACCCTGTCGTTGTAAATAAGAAAATTAACGGTTCCGACCGGCTTCCCCTTGCTGTACACGCCGCGGCTCACGAGCCAGCCCAGGGTGTTGATGTCCTTGTACAGGTATTCCCTTATGAGCCTTTTTTCGTCGCGGTTGAAGGGGACCCTTTTGCCCATAATGTTGTACGGAGTGAACATGACCTCCGCGGTCTTTTTCTTCAGGGGCCACAGTATCATCTCGATGTTATAGGTGAATTCATCGGTGGCAATGTTGCCTTTCAGGCTTTTTTCTATGGCCTTGTCGGAGTGTACGATGAGTTTTCCGTCTTTGAGGACAAAGAATCCCTCATTGATGATGTTTTCGCCTATTTTCTCCTGGATCAGGGATTTGAGCTTCGAGTAATTTCCCGAACGGTGGCTCAGCTCCGCTACATCGGCGAACGCTTCGGCAAGCGTGATCGAGAAGTTGCGCCCGTACTGTTCGATGTCCTGAATCTTCGATTTGCTGGCGCTGTAGAAGTAAAAGGCCGTTGCGCCGGCGGCTATAACCGATTGGGTGAGAAACAGCATCAGGAAAATCCCGATCGGGAACTTCTTTTTCCTGAGTTTTTTTTCCAGAATGCTTTTTTCCATGATCGTCTTGCCGTTTTGATAGGTTGTTGAGGCAAAAATCCCTTGTCTTTTTAGACAGATTTTCCTTAACATTGTAACTATCGGTAGATTTTTTCCGTTAATTCAATAAAAAACGCTCTTGTGGTCGCACTTATGAAAACCGTCAAAGAAGAAATCCTTGAAGTCTGGGACTGGGAAACCGGCAGGCCGACCGGCAGACCGGTCGGACGCACCCTGGCCCACCGGGAAGGCGTGCCGCACGAGGGCGTCCACCTGTGGATTGTGCGCCTGGCCGGCGTCCGCGCCGAAGTTTTGTTCCAGCACCGGTCCATGGACAAGAAAATGTATCCCGACTGCCTTGATATCACGGTCGGCGGCCACGTGCCCTTCGGCCTTGAACGCGATAAAATCCAGAAAGAGGCCGAGGAGGAGGTCGGGGTCGTTCCCCGGGACGAGGACCTCGTTGATCTGGGTTATTTCAGGTACGAGGAGCGCGACGGGGAGATATTCCACCGGGAATTCCAGCGCGTGTATATCCTGGTCGACAACAGGAGCCTCGACCGCTATTCATTCAGGGACGGCGAGGTCGTCGGCATCTACGCCGTGGCCCTGGAGGACCTCGAGGAGCTCATGCGGGGCGACAGGCCGTTGACTGCCGAAGGCTATGACGGCAGGAGGGTCTTCCGGAAAAGTATGACCCGCGCCGATTTTCATCCCCTTCTTTTCTCACCCATAATGGGATCGTACATGGGCATCGTTCTTTCCGCGGTGAGGAGCCTGGCCCGCGGCGAACCGGTGACCGCCGCGATGGAGATCAGGAGCGCCTCTACGCCATGAACGAGATAAGCTTCAGGGAGTCCCTGGACCTGGCGGACCCGCTGTACGTGGACGTGAGGTCGCCGTCGGAATACGCGCACGACCATATACCGGGCGCGGTAAACATCCCCATATTTTCGGATGACGAGAGAAAAGAGGTAGGGACCCTGTACCGGCAGGCCGGCCGGGACGAGGCCGTGCTGCGCGGGACCGAATACGGCGGGCGCAAGATATCCTCCATCGTTTCGGCGATGAGCGGATACCGTGGAAAGGACATCGTCGTGTACTGCGCCAGGGGGGGGATGCGCTCGTCCTCGGTTGCGTCCCTCATATCGTCGATAGGGATCCCTGTGTACCGGCTCGACCGTGGATACAAGGGCTACAGGGCCCATGTGCTCAGCGAGCTCGCAACATGCAGGGGGGCGGGCAGGCTCGTCGTGCTCCAGGGGCTTACCGGCGTCGGCAAGACCGAGATAATCAGGCGGCTGTCGTGCGGCATCGATCTGGAGAAGATGGCGGGGCACCGCAGCTCTCTTTTCGGGGGGATAGGGCTTGTCCAGAACACGCAGAAGATGTTCGATTCGCTGCTCGCCCTGCGGCTGAGGGAGGTCGCCGGCCTGCATTACGCAGTGATAGAAGGCGAATCAAAGAAGATCGGCGGCGTGCACATGCCGGAGCCGCTGTACGCATGGATCAAGGACTCGCCGGTGATACTGGTCGAGGCCCCGATGGAGCGAAGGATCGAGGTCCTGATAACCGAATACACGGCCTCCGGCGGCGCTGACGCCGTGCCGATCGTCCAGAGCCTCAGGTCGAAGCTGGGCTCGAAAACGGTGGATGATCTGGTCGAGCTTTTCAACCGGGGGAACCTTCACGATTTCGTGGAGCTGCTGCTGGTCAGGTACTACGATCCTCTGTACCAGTACAGCCTCGACCGGCTGCATTTCATCGGCACTGTAGAGAACCTCGACCCGGACCGCGCCGCTGAAGAGGTGACCGATATGGCGGACAGTTTCCTGTTTTGAAGCAAAGATTGGCGGCTCGGACCGCCGGATATTATTCATAAAGGGGCGGAACGATGAAAAGATTTTCTGTATTCATTCTCCTCGCCGCTGTTACCGCGGCGGGATGCGCAGGGACCCAGTACAGGGATGCCGCGGAAGACAAGGGCTCCATGGAATGGGGCGCGAAAGAGATCAAGGCCACCGTGAACAAGATGGTGGACTCCCTCTACCGGCACCTGAAAGACTCGGAGGGCACGGCCTTCATCGAGGTCAAGAAAATCCGCAACAGGACCGGCGAGCACATCGACACCAAAATCATTTCTGACGAGATCGTGACGCAGCTCATCCAGAAGCGCTTCAGGTTCATCGACCGCTCGTACACCGACGAGGCCGTTAAGGAAATGGAGAAGGGGATGACCGGGCTCATCGACCCGGAAAGCGCGGTGCCCACGGGCGGGCTGGTCTCGCCGAACTATTATCTGTACGGCGAGATCCGGGAAAACATGCAGTACCCGGGGCGCACGCAGAAGCAGTACATCGTGGTGACGCTGACGCTCTCGAACCTGAAAACCGGCGTAATCGAATGGCAGGACCAGCAGAGCTTCTACAAGGTAAGCGCGACGACGCGGATTTCACACTGACGGATACCGGAACGGGGACGCATGAAAAAGCCGATATCGCTGCTGTTGTGCGCCGCAATGGCCGCTGCAAACATCTCCTGCTCGAAAAGCTACCTTGACACGATCAGGGAGCCCGAGAGCCTTTTCTACCGGGGAAAATTCCGGGAGGCCGCAAAGGCGCTTCGGCCGCTGAGCAAAAAACGGGGCAGGGACCAGCTCCTGTACATGATGGAATGCGGGTATATCCACCATGCGGCGGGAAATTACGGCGCGAGCAACGAGGTGCTGCTGCCGGCCTCCGACCTTGCCAGGATCGTTCCGGTGAGCATTGCAAAGGAAGCCGCCTCTCTCCTGACCAGCGACACGGTCACCAATTACCGCGGCGAGGACTTTGAAAAGGTCCTGTTGCGGATGTATCTCGGTATCAATTTCCTCATGCTGGGCGGCTACGACGATGCGCGCGTGGAGTTCAAGGCCGTGAACAACGAGCTTGCCAGGATAAAAAGCGAGAGCGGAGAGGCCCGCTACAGGCAGAACGTGATGGCCAAATATCTCACGGCCCTTGTTTACGAAATCACCGGGGACATGTACGGCGATCCCGAGGACCTCGAGTTCGCCTACATCGAATGCAGGCAGATACTCGATCTCAGACCCGACAGCGTGCTCGTGAAGCGGGACCTCGCGAGGCTCGCGGCGAAACTCGATTACCGGGACGATTACGAGAAGTGGGTCGCGGATTTTTCTCTTGCAGAAAATCCGTCAGACGCCGACCGGGGGGAGGCGGTTTTTCTGCTGCAGACCGGCCGCTGCGCGGTAAAGAAGTCTCGGGGCAAACTCCTCGACGACAGGACCATGAAGGGCGCGCTTGCGGTCTCGATCGCCACTGCGAATCCTGTGGCGGGAGTGACGGTCGGTGCGGTAATGGCCACGCTCGGCAGCGCCGAGAACCCGGTCCCGGTGTTCGAGCGCAGGCCCGGCAGAGTCGACCATGTCGTCATCGACGTCAGCGGAAAAAAAATCAAAGCAGAGCTTCTCGAGGACATATCGGCCACGGCGATCAGGAACATGGAGGACCGTTATCCCCTGCTGGCGCAGAAGGTGGCCGCCTCTGTCGCCGTCAAGGCCATGATGTCCGTGGCGGCGGGGATTGCGGCGAAGCAGATCACCGAAGGGGCCGGTGGAAAAAGCGCGCTGGGGGCGATACTGGGCGCCATTGCCGGAATCGGAACGGGCGCGGCCCTTTTTTCGCAGATGAGGCCCGACCTGCGATGCTGGCACACGCTTCCGGACAGGCTGCATCTCGCGAGAATCGACCTTCCTCCGGGAAAACACCAGGCCGTGCTTGAATACATGGATTCATCGGGGAAATGCATAGATAAAAAAACTCTCGAATTAAACGTGGAAAAAGGCAAAAAAGTCTTTATTAATGAGCGGTGCTTTATTTAATTGTCCATGTCCGGGGTTATGGCATGGAAATAAATGTTGGCTCCGCTGTTTCCGACAGCGCATCGTTTCAGCAGACGCAGTATGCGGTTTTCGAGTCCCTCGATCACCCGGTATGCGTCCTCGGCATCGACGGCGCTTTCCTGTACGGCAACGGCGCGTTCGGGCGTTTTTTCAACCCGGCCGGCAAGGGCATTCATCTTTCCTGGGAGCACCCTTTTTTTCCCGAGTACCGAAAGAGGATCGCCATCGCGTACCTGAGCGCGATCAAGGGCGCGCAGAAGCAGTGCTTCGCCATAATCAATTCCTCGGACGGCAAGCAGCTCCCGGTCGAGATATACCTGTATCCAATGCGGCAGAACGGCGCCGTGGTCTCCATCCTCGCCATGATGAAGATCGTGGACGAAAGGCTTCTGTCCTTCGACCGCTCCACACTCTCCCTGATATCCGACGACAATTTCCTCTACGACAGCCTGTATTTCGAATTCTCGCCCATGCCCATCATCAGGGTGGACGACAAGTATTCGATAACCCGCTTCAGCCATTCGGCTGACGGCTTTTTCGGCTATTCGTCGGACAATATGAACGAGAGGGACGCCGCGGGCCTGCAGACGCTTTTTCCGTACGATTCGGAGCGCATCAAGAAATCCGTCGCGGCGATAGTATCGGGAGAGACCGCGTTTCAGCGCGTCGGCGAGACCAAGATCCAGACTGCGGCCAAGGAGCGCAAGCTCGCCAACCTCATCCTGTACCCGATCATACAGGGCAACGAGATATCGTCGGTCGAAATCATCATCGAGGACATAACCGCGCTGCGCGACCTGAGGGACCAGATCAACACCATGAGAAGGGTCCAGCTGCTGAGCGACATCACCAAGGGCTTCCTGCACTCCCTGAACAACACGATGAACGTCATCATGAGCAAGACCCAGCTGCTGCTGCAGATCACCGAGAAGGAAAGCGTGCTCGACGGGATCCACCTGATCGACGAATCCGTATCCGACCTTGTCGACCAGACGAGGCGTGTCCAGGAGTTCATAGCGGCAAGGGGCGACGTCATCGAGGAGAGGGCCGAGCCGCTGGTGAACATCATCGAGGACGCGATCGAGTTCGCCAAGATGCAGTTCAAGGTCGAGGACAAGGAAAAGCGAAGAAGCATCAACATCGAGAGGAAGTACTTCACCAGCGTCCATATAAAGACCGACACCCGCCTCATGAGGGAGATCGTGATATCGATCGTGCTCAAGGTCGCGAATTTCCTGACCAGAAAGGGCACGCTGCAGATCGAGCTCAAGAGCAACCACGACATCTGCCTGACCGTACACACGAAAAAAGACGAGGCCGTTGACCCGCAGACCCCGAAAGGGAACTTCTCCTTTTCGGGCGTCGGTGTCCGCGATCTTGCCGAAAAGCTGAACATAAAGATCTTCGAGGAGGAGTCGGCCGATTCCTATACGATGAAGGCGATCCTGCCGCCGCGCATGGTGCAGGACAAGCAGGCGAGCGAGACCGGCCCCGTTGAATACAAGCTGCGCGACCTCGACATAATCGTGGTCGAGGACGAGATCTCGCTGCAGAAGATTCTCTACGAGCTTTTCGACCGCATGGGCAACAGGGTGTTCATCTGCGAGAACGGCCTGGACGCGCTCGAAGAGTTCAGGCGAAAGCACTATGACCTGGTCGTGACCGATTACGGCGTGGCCGGACTCACCGGGATCGAGCTCGCCGCGAAAGTCAAGGAGATCAGCGAAAACACTCCCACCGTGCTGCTCTCGGGCTGGATGCTCGAGGACATGTCGTCGTACAAAAACGTCATAGACCTTTTTCTGCCCAAGCCGTTCAAGCTGCAGGACCTGCTCAAGGGGATTTCAAAACTGATGGCGGAGCGCGGACGCCAGGATTAGATCGCCTCGCTCATCCTCTTCATCTCTTCGATCCTTCCCATGACAACGATGACGTCGTTCGCGTCGAGTTTCTCTGTCGGCTGGGGATTGAAGATCATCTCGCCGTTGTATTTCTTGATGAGCACGATGATCACGCCGAAGTTTTTTCGCAGGCTGCTCTCGATGAGGTTCTTGCCGATGAGCGGCGAGCCGGGTCTGACCACCGCCTCCTCCATGTGCAGGCCGAGGTTGCCTTCCATCACCGCTATGTCAATGAAGTCGATGACCGTCGGGCGGATGAGCACGTGCGCCATCCTCTTGCCGCCGAGAAGATACGGTGACACGACCCTGTTGGCGCCGGCGCGTATGAGCTTGGATTCACTCTTCTCCTCCGAGGACCTGGCCAGCACGAAGATGTCGGGCCTGAGCCCCCTGGCGGTCAGGGTGATGAACACGTTGTCGGCATCCGACCTTACCGCGGTCACGAGGGCCCTGGCCTTCATGATTCCCGCATTGATAAGGGCGTCGTCGCTTGTAGCGTCCATGGGAAGGTACAGGTACCCGGTGGAAGCCAGCTCGGCAAGGGGCTCCGGGCCGCTCTCGATGACCACGAATTTCTTGCCGTAGGACTGCAGCTCGGAGCAGATGAGGGTGCCGATCCTACCGAATCCGCATATGATGAAGTGATCCGAAAGTTCAGATATTTTCTTTTCCACTTTTCTTCTCCCGAAGGTTTTTTGGAGCTCGCCCTCGACGAACATTCTCAAAATATTGCCCAGGGTGTAGGCGGCGATGGTGATGCCCGTGCTGATGAGCCCTATGGTGAGCAGCCTGCCGTATGACGAAAGCGGCCTGACCTCCCCGAATCCGACCGTGCTGATGGTTATGACCGTCATGTACAGGGAGTCGAAGAGCGACATGCCCTCGATGAAGTGGTATCCCGTGACTCCGAAGGTTATGGTCGCGATGAAGAGATAGAGCGATATCCTGATTTTTCTCACGGTCGTTTCCCGGATCGCCCTGCCGCCGGTTGCCAAGCGGAGGTCGTGTACGCGAAGGCATTATGGGGAATGATTAATCTTTTTGCAATCACAATTGGCCCCGCAGGTACCCCTGAAGGGGGGCTTATGAGAAAGCGGTTGGCGCTAAATATACGCTGAAAGCCGGCTGCGACGGAGCGGTGACGGAGCGGCAGGCCGTGTGAAGGGAAGGTGAGCCGTTATCAGTGTCCGCCTGCCGGCGGACGGGATTATGAGAAGAGCATGTCAGGGAAACTTCATCATATCTTCCGGGGGTTAAAGGCTTCCCGGCATCTTCTAACTGATCCGCACTGGCTGTTACCTTCAGGTACCGTTTAAACCCCCTAACCCCCAGAGGGGGCAGCATCGGGATGTGCTCCGTGCCGGCACTGAATGGTATATCTATGCGCCACTGTTTGTCGGGGGACAGAGGAGTATTGCCATCTGTGTATGCCTTCATGTACCGCGAGATATACAGGTTGTGGCCCGTCATTCCCAGCTTTCTCGCTTTTCTGTTGTAGGTATCTTTCTCCTCATCCGGCAGTCGTCGCCACGAGGCCATGGCGTCCCTGAACCGTGAACGGTTGGCCTGCTGCGCCGGCGTGCGGGGATTGGGCGGGATGATGTATGCGCGCATGACCGTGCGTCCGAAGCGCTCGTACAAAACGATGCCGCCGATCGCGCCGCTGATCGAGTCTATTGCCGGGTTCAATATCGCTGTAGCCATAAATTGCCTCCTGGGAGCGTGGTTGAGGGATCATATAGTAGTCTGAAAAGGAGGGATTTTGGTACAAAAAAATTGGAAACTGTCAGGACAGGATTGCGGGATTTACAGATTGCCGGGATCGTGAAAGCAAAGAGGGAGAATAACGCCAAGTCGAAAAGGAACAGGGGAGAGAACATGCCAGAGCAGGATTTCGGGATTCATGAGAAAAAAGCCTTGCATTCGGGGCTTTTTGTGTAAAAAGATAATCGTTCAAGTCAGGTGAAACACTCTTTCGCGGGGCTGCAGGGGCGAAGCCGGTTCGGGCATCCTTCCCCTCATTGTGTTTCGTGCAACGGGTTTGGGCGGGGGAAATTACTTGATTTTAAAGTAACTAATAATGAAATAGCGGTACCTGTAATTATTCTTGCAATTTTTAATCATTAACAACCAGTATGAATCGAACAGGAAATAAATTACAGGAAAACCATGATAAAACTAGCGACCTTCTTTACGATAATTATATTTTCACCAATGTTTGTATACGCGAATGATTCGCCGGTCACATTCTTTAGTGGAAGCGTATCGATCCTTGAAAAAGAAGAATCCATATCAATGGAATCCGAGGAAGTGCATTTCTATCTTTATAAAGATTATTATATTGTTGATGGGCGATTCAATTTTTACAACTCCGGCAATAACAAAGAACTTATGGTTGGTTTTCCAAGGGCGTTTGCCGGTTACTATGGCGACATAGACCAGATATCAGATTTCACTTCTTACGAAGCGTGGGTAAATAATATATCATCAACTTTCGCAATAAATAATTCTTCAATATCATGCAAAACACCTGACGATAAAATAATCCGTGTTGAAAAAAATGATATTAATGTTAAAGCTGAACTTGCTGAATTAAAACCTGATCCTTCGAGCTTCATAGAAATTAAACAATGGCTGATCAGAAAAATCGTTTTCCCTTCAAAATCAAACACGGAAACCAGGATACGATACAAAGCCAAATATGAGCAAGGCCGTGTGTGCACTGATAAATATTTCGTCTACATATATGGCTCGGGTAGGCCATGGAAAGGTAATATAAAGAAAGCGAAATTCATTGTTCACCAGACCCCTGAATGCTGGATCAATTTCATGCAGATTAATGATGCCGAATTAAAAAGAGAAGATGAATACACTTTTTACTTTGAGTGGGAGAATTTTGAGCCTGGCCCTGATGAAATAATAACTCTATATGCAACAGAATATTTTTTCGATCAGCCATGGGATGACGGTTGCCATGCCAGTTTTAAATACAAGGATAAAGAAATACCTGAAAACCTGCTTAACATTCTGTCAATCAAGCAGGCGGGTTATCTTCGCAACAGCATATTCGCAGCTTATGGAAAAAGATTCAATAAACCTGAATATGTCAAATATTTCAATGAACTAAACTGGTATAATGACTTAAAAGAAAAATACGGCGATGACAAACTGACGGATACGGATAAAAGGAATGTAAGCAGATTATTAAAACTTGAAGAAGAGTTGAAGAAAAAATATCCGCATTAATCGACATATTTATTATCATACAGGGAAGCCGCCCGCCCCCATATAAATCCGACTGTGATATGTATATCTTATCAATAATTTTTAATGAAGGATAATTGAGATTGATTCCACTCGCCATCCATTCCATACTTCATAATTAATAAATCAACATCAGGTGATGACGATGAAGCATTCATGCGAGTGCAGGAAATCCCACAGGTTTAAAAAGCGAGCAGTCAAATCATCTCTGCTCCATGTGCTCTGAGCCGGGCATCAGGGTTGAGTGGAACAAGGTGCCTGATCTGAAACCCGGTGCTGGCGGAACCGAAAAAAATATTAAAAAAGCCTTGCACACCCGAGTATTTCTGGTCAATCATCAGGGTTGTCTTGACTGGTTCGGATAAAACTCATCGTGTTTCGTGCAACGGGTTTGGGCGGGGGAAATTCCTCTGTGCCGTATTCATCGTGCCCGCTAACGCTCATCACTATGGATATTATCTCCCGGGAAGTCCGCAAACCAAATAATAATTGACACTATAATGCCGAATCCGTTAAGTATGGGTTTAACTCTACCAGGATGGATAACAAGTAATGAAAATGATGAAAGCATTAATGATGATTCTTGCAGTGAGTGCAATACTTTTCCCGGGATGTGATGATTCCAGCGACCCGGTTTATCATTTACCGGTCTGTCATTTAAGGGTAATCTCGCTGGGAGGTGGGTTTTACGGATATTATATCGTTGACGGCGAAAAGGTTGAATTCTCAAGCATCGAATTGGAACCCGGCGACCTGTATTATGAATATAAACAGGAAATTGGCAAACTTCATTCTCTCCATGTTACTGCGCAAGGAATCGGAGAAGATTGTGCAACCGATGATCCCTGTACTTCCTATCTCGAGATCACCTTATATACAGACAAAACCGAGCTTGTAACTCAATCATCAGTTAAAGAGGAGGACATGGATCTCTCGGTGTATCTATCATATGAGTAATCCTATGTGTTCTAATGCCCTGATCCGGGGCTTTTTTTGTTAAAAGATAATCATTCGGGTCAGGTGAAACACTCTTTCTCGGGGCGCAGGGGCGGGGCCGGTGAAAGATTCAATCTATGGTCAGTCAAGAGTAAAGGTCTCCATAAGTATCAGGTGAACAGGTCGATTGAGGAGGATCATCCATGAAACAGCGAATAAAGGAATACTCGTTGGGCCTTGGACTCGATGATGTGGGATTCGCATCGGTCGCCGGCTATCACAGTCCGCAGGGCCCGGAAATCGAGACCTTGTTTCCCGGGGCCAGGTCCATCGTCGTGGGCTGCGTGAGGGAAATGTCCCACGTAGAAAGCCCCAACCCGCAGCTCGCCATGAACGGCAGGCTGGATGTGCAGGAATTTGCCCGCGGTATCAATTACAAGCTCTCCCGCTTCATCGAAAACGAGTGCGGCGGCAGGGCCATGAGCGTGCCCCTGTCCTATCCCCTGAACCTTGATCCCGCGCAAACAAGAACCGTCGCCGATATCTTGCTGCGGCATGCCGCCGTGGCCGCGGGGCTTGGCGCGTTCGGCCGCAACAATCTGGTGCTGCATCCCCGCCTGGGGGCGCGCGTGCTGTTTCTCGCGGTGCTCACCGATCTGGCGATCGAACCGGACGAACCGGTGAAGGAGAATCCCTGCACCGGGTGCAATATCTGCGTCGAGACCTGCCCGTCCCGGGCCCTGGATGTCGAGGGCCAGACCGATTTCATGAAATGCATCATGGCCTCTCAGCCCTACGGTCTTCCCAAAAACGTAATGTACTGGCTGCAATGGGCGGGAAGGACTCCCGATGAGCAAAAGAAAATGGTCCTGTCAAAGGACTTTTTCATGATGTACCAGGCCGGGTTCATAGGGTTCCAGTATTTCTGCTACAAGTGTTATGCCGGGTGCCCGGTGGGCAGGGAATAAGCGGCGTGCGCTGCTGAAACAGCAAGTGCAAAGGAGCGCTGCCACGGAAGAATGGAAAAACGATCTACGTGCTGTGCGCGCAAAACTGCGGTCCCGAGGTCGAGGACAACCGGACCGTGAAGGTGCGCGGCGACAGGGACAACCCCTGCAGCGGGTTTTCGGCGGAGGAATTACCTTGTATCAAAGGGCAGCCTTCCAAAACGCCGAAAGTGGCAATTTATATTTTCGTACCGATGCTGAACTCGTGGGCGATACGAATGAGATCGACCTTGCTCTCGGCGCCCAGCTTCTGATAGATGTGCTCCTGGTGCGACTGCACGGTGCGCTGTGAGATGCCAAGCTGGCGGGCGATTTCCATGCTCGTGAGGCCCTCGATGGTCAAGTCGATGATCTGCATTTCGCGGTCCGATATTTTATAGGACCTGGCGAATTTCTGCCTACCCCTGTTCTCCCGTGAAACGACAAGATAGCCCGAAAGATCGCCGAAATCATCAAAGACCTTCGAAAGATACGAATCGGTTTCGACCGGTTCATCCTTTCCTCTGTAAACAATAAGCCGGTTAATTCTGGGCAGGCCGTTTTCACCCATGTTTTGCAGCGAAGATCTCACCGCGCCGCCGTCCATGATGAGGTCGGCAAAATTCGTCCCCGCATGGGCCTGCGGGTCAAAGGATATCGCCTCGGCGCACCGGGCGTTGGCGGAAATCACATTCAGTCCCGGGTCGAGAAGAAACACCATGTCGCTGATGTGGGTTATGATCTCATCGGCAACGATCGCGGGTCTGAAATCCATCATCCTGAAACGGAACACGGCGAAGTACAGGCCCGCCACATAGGGCAGATGGTACGTGGGCCCGACGTTGGGCACGTCGGGTATGAAAAAGGGGATCACCCACATGCCCAGAACTCCGACAAGGGTGCTCAGGGCCAGATTGGCCATGAGCCATTTCGCCTGGAGCCTTTCCTTGTTGGTGCGCGCGCCAGCGGCAAACCGTATGATCGCCGCCACGGTGGCGGCGGTGTACAGCACCACCTGGCCCGAGGCCAGGTAAAACCATACGCTGTCATAGGCCGGTATGAGCTTCCACTGGTCGCCGTAGCGCACATAGTCGAGTATCAAGAGAGGTTCCGCGGCATAGATCACTATGATGAACAGCGCGGGTAAATAGGCGGCAATGAGAAGCGGCACCCGCGGCTTTTTTTTCAAAAGCAGCACGAGATAAAAATGAAGGTTCACCGCATAAAAGGCGTTCACGTTCACCGAGGCGACCTGGGTCCAGAAATACAGGGAGTCCTTTTCAGAGGCGTTGTAGGCAGGCAGTGACACCATATTCAGCACCGAAAGGGTGAAACAGATCGCGGCAAAAAGGCGATGCATGGGGCCGGGACGGTTGGTGCGCAGTACATACGATCCCAGGGCGAAACATGCCAGTGAACCGGCAAAGGCGATGTAGGTGAAAAAGCCCATGAACGGATGGTAAAAAAAACAGCATCGTTGTCAAGAAAATCATGTCTTTAGGTATTTTTACGGATGGCGGCAGAGAATCTTTTTTCTATAATATTCGGGTATTTGGGTGCGGCAGGTTTCTCATTGCCTGCCCGTATTTCTATCATTTTATGAAAAGATTTCTGGAGGAATAATAATGAATGTTCCATTGAAACTGGCAGTATTTATCAGCGGATGCGCCCTGGTCATGTTCGCGTCCTGTGACAGCAGCACTTCCGATAAAACCCCTGCCGGTACTGCGGATAGCACGCCTCCCGCCGAGGTGAGCTCTCTCCTGACAACGCCAGGAGACGAATGCGTCACGCTGACCTGGACAGACCCGGCTGACGCCGACTTCCATCATGTGGAAATTACTGTAACGCCGGGCGATTTATCATTCATGCGCGGCAAAGGCGAAAACCGCATCGTGGTGCCGGATCTGACAAACGATACGGAGTATACTTTTACTGTTATATCAGCCGATGCCGATGGCAATCTTTCGGATGGTGAAACGGTCTCGGAGACGCCCGTCGACGCGACCGGGCCCACGGGACCGATGCCCACTGTCACGACGGCGGAAATTGCGGGCAATCTTGCCTTCACCGTGTATCTTACAGGAACCAAAGCCCGGGCAGGAGGAGAGGTCACTGACGAAGGAGACTCCGCGGTGACCGAACGAGGGGTGTGCTGGAACACCACAGGCAGCCCGGACATAGATGATGATTCGAAATGGGCCAGCGGGTCAGGAACAGGCGAATTTGCCGATTGCTACCTGAGGGGTCTTAGTGTCAATACCGTGTATCATGTGCGCGCCTATGCCACAAACAGCGAGGGCACTGCTTATGGCAGCGAGATAACCTTCAATTCAGGATGGACTATGGGAAATACTCGTTACGGCGGGCTCGTGTTTTACAACGATGGTAACGGCCACGGCCTGGTGGCGTATGCGGAGAACCTGACCACTTCGATGGTCTGGACAAGCGGCGGGTCGACGCAGACCACCGAACTGGGAACGACCAGGATCGGCATAGGATCCGGCCTGGCAAACACCAATGCCATTGTGGCCCAGGCAGGGCACACGGCCAGCGCAGCACAATTCTGTCTCGATTACAGCTATAATGACGGTGAGACCACCTATGACGACTGGTTTTTACCTTCATGGGACGAACTGGGCCAGATGTATGCTATGCTGAAAGCCAGGGGTACCGGCAATTTCACCAATTATTTCTACTGGAGTTCATCGGAGTACAATGCTAACAATGCATTTATGATATACTTCGCAACCGGAGAAGCGGACTGGGACAACAAAAACCCCAGCGGCACCACACTGGTCAGGCCGGTAAGGGCCTTTTAAGCAAAAATCAAATTTTTATTATTATTCAAGGGAGTGTCTATGAAAAAGCATCTTGGTTTTTTTCTTCTATCACTTTTCTTTATAGCTCTTGCGATTTCAGCATGTGATGATGGGGGTGACAATGGCGGCGGAATAATTGCTGATACAGTAATAGATCTGGCCGCAATACCCGGTGTTACCCCGCCGGCATATGGCGAGACGCCGGTACCAACGATCAGTGAAACAGATCAATATACGGGAACCGTCAGCTGGTCTGACTCGCCCGTGACCTTTGAGGCAAGAACGGTCTATACGGCAACCATTACACTGACGGCAAAAAGCGGATACACTCTGACCGGAGTAACAGCGGATTTCTTTACCGTAGCCGAGGCAACGAGCGATACAAACAGCGCTGACTCGGGCGTGGTGACCGCAGTATTTCCAAAGACGGACTGGGCAACCTATAATCTCAGGGACACCGGCCCTGCCGGAGGACTGATCTTCTACATCAATCCTAACGCTGAGGAAGACGGCTGGAAATACCTCGAGGCTGCTCCAGTCTCAACAGAATGGACAGATAAAGTCTGGGGCGGGCGGGGAACTTTCGTGACTGCCCCTGCAGGGACTGCTACCGCAATCGGTACAGGCAGGCAAAATACGATTGATATAGTCTCCGCGTTTGGAGATACGGAGCCATACGAATCAAAAACAGACTACGCGGCAAAACTCTGCAGTGATCTTTCAAGCGGGGGCTATGATGACTGGTTCCTTCCATCAAAAGATGAACTATATGAGATGTGCTGGGTGCTTCATAGTAGAAGATGGAATAGCACTACTAGTTTGAGTGAAAATAACCCTGCGTATGGCACAACTCGAGTTGGCGGTTTCTCCAACACCGACTACTGGAGTTCGTCCGAGACTGCTCAGAACATCGCATTGACCTATTCGTTCGGCATGGGCTATGAGATAGGCAGCGCCAAGAACAACCCCATGCTGGTCCGGGCTGTCCGGTCTTTTTAGTCGACTGCTTTACGGGCTTTGAATCATGCTCGACATCAGCGCAACCGCGGGCATCAACAATTTAATTTAACCATTTAACGATTAAATGCGGGAATACGGGGCTGGCCGTTGCAACAGGTCAGCCCCGATCTCTTTCCCCTCCCCCCAAAACCTCTTTATATTTTCAATAACCGCTCTTTTACGCATGCATCATGTTTCTTGTTGCATTCCGGAGGGCCTTTCAAAAAGTATAAGGCACACCTGAAGTATTGCATGATGGTTAATTTTAAAATCACGATAACCGGGATCGCTTGGTGGTGCTAAATTTTTGGTGCGCTCAGAAATTCACGACCGGCTCAATTGCCTTATCCGGATAAATCTGGCCCTGCTTGGGAGGCATTGAGTTGTATACCCAGTTGATGTCGATGAGTCCCAGTTCAACGCCGAGATGGCGCGAGAACCCCTTGAATTCGCCCCTTACCAGCACGTCCTCCATGCTGAGGGAAAGGCAGAACACCGCGACATTCATGCCTTCTTTAAGCGAAAAGAGCTCTTCCTTGTACGCTGTCGGCGCGAAAGCCAGCCGCGTACTGTCGGCGGCCTGGCACTGTATCACCGGGATGATTACCGGGAACCCGTCATCTCCCACATAGGAAAGGAAGCTCAGGGATGACAAGCTGTTGAACAGGTTTTCGGCGAACGGTCTGAGAATGCGGGCCCTGTTCCCGGAAGATGCGGCTTTCTTCGCGATTTTCGTCAGCAGTGCTCCGCGGATGATCTGGCCCATGGGTAGGGATTCGCTGCCGTATGTTTCAACGAGGTCCATGTAATGCACGGTATGGATGCCGAAATAGGAGTTGTAGCGCCACATCGGTTTTTTATTGAACATCAGATATTCATCCCCCTCGTTGACGCATCGTTTCCACACGGCCTTGCCTCTCCACATCTTCCTGTCGAGGCTCATGATCAGGAAACCCGCATGGGGATTTTCCTTGATGAACTTTTTGCTCATGCCTTCGGAAAACTGGCCCCATATGAGCTCGTTGACGGTCCGCGCCTGGAAGGTCGTGATCAGCGTGATGTGCGGAAGCCCCTCTTCGTTTACCGTGGCGATAAGGCCGACCTTGGCGTCAGGTTCGAACTTGACGAGGTCTTCGGGATTGAAGCTTTTGTATGAATTTTTCATCGGGTACCTCTAAAACGCTGTTTTAATTTATGGATGATTCACAAATCACCGATTGTGCAATCATCAGTGCCATCAATTGCATCTCATTGTTTCACGGCCCAGGCTGGATATTTTTTCGCTCTGTTCATCATTCTCAGCTGTTTTGAGTTCCATCCTGGTCGCGCCGCTCCAGTGCACGATCAATGGGTCGACGCCGGATTTTTTCGCGACTTCGGCATAGTGTTCCATCATGTCGCGGCCGAGAAGCTGCTCGTGCGCGAATTCCCAGCCGAGATCAAGACGCCGGTATTTGTCCCTGCACAGATTGTTAAAGGAGCACAGCTCCCATCGCTGCACCGTTCCGTGTAAATTCGCCGAGATAAAGGCGCCGATGCCCGCGATGTTCTCGTCGCGCGCGGTCGCTCCCGGAATGACCGGCGTGCGGACCCAGAGGCCGATGTTCCGGTCTGCGCAGTAGCCGGCGACGTACCTGATGTTTTCAAGAATTTTGTCGTTCGCGGCGCCGGTAAAGCGTTTGTGCAGGCCCGGGTCGATTTCCTTCAAATCGTATAAAACCATGTCCGCATGGGGAAGAATCGTTTCCAGCGCGGATCGGCTGCACTGCCCGCAGGTATCAAGCGCGGTATGGATACCCCGCGCCCTGCAGTGCATTAAAAATGCCGCGGTGAAATCCGCCTGTGCCGTGGGCTCTCCCCCTGAAACGGTGACGCCCCCGGTTTCACCGAAGAATGACCGGTCTTTTTCGACTTCGTCCGCTAGCGAAAGAGCGCCCCATTCGGCGCCGAGAATCTCCATGGCGCAGGTGGGGCATTCGGATACGCATTCCCCGCATGCGTCGCACGCCGACCGGTCGATTGAAAGCCCCGGACCGGTGTCGGTGATCGCCTGTTTCGGGCATGCGGCGATGCACGTTTTGCAGTTTATGCATCTGGTTTCAATCCACTGCACCTCTTTGCGGAAGGAAATGCTCTCCGGGTTATGACACCAGGAGCAGGCAAGGCTGCATCCCTTCAGAAACACCGTGGTGCGCAGTCCGGGCCCGTCGTCGGTAGACATGCGCTGGATATTGAGGACCAGTCCCGTTGTTTTTTTCGTTTCAGGCATCAGTACCTCTTATGGCTT
>ERZ795054.1117-NODE-1117-length-26752-cov-7.602465_pt1 | contig 26752 bp, 16 predicted proteins | sample MGYA00375138_ERZ795054 | MGnify/ENA primary metagenome ERZ795054 (study PRJEB30183, sample SAMN05720215) | anaerobic digester metagenome | isolation source: active sludge of municipal wastewater-treating anaerobic digesters | place: USA | collected 2014-12-23 ... | reverse complement strand
CCTCCTTCGGGAAGAAAACCTGAATTCATGGATGAGAAGACGTTCACCCTGGTCCTGGACCGGATACGGGGTTTCACCGGGCACCTTTACTTCCATGTCAAGGGAGAACCGCTCATACACCCTCTCCTCGGCCGCTTTCTCGATATCTCAGGCGAAAAGGGATTCAATGTCAACCTTGCGACAAACGGCGTGCTTATCGCTGAAGCGAAGGACATGCTCCTCGATAAGCCGGCACTCAGGCTGGTGAGCTTTTCTCTTCACAGCCTGGAAGAACGTAAACGGATGTCCGGGCGTGAAAAATATTTAGAAGACATTTTTTCGTTCGCGATGGAGGCCGCCGGTAAAAATGGGATCATCATCGAATTCAAGCTCTGGAACCTTTCAGGGGGAGGGGAAAGGGAGCTGAATGAGTTCATAATCAGCCGCATAGAAAATTATTTCGGCGTGTCCGTGGCCGAACGTGAAAAATCGGCCTCGGGCAAGGGGATAAAACTCGTTGACCGCATCTACCTGAGCCGTGCGGAGAAATTCCTCTGGCCCGACCTGAATTCTCCCTGCGGCAGCACCGCCGGTTTCTGCTACGGATTGAGGCAGCAGGCTGCGGTGCTCGTCGACGGGACCGTGGTCCCCTGCTGCCTGGACGGGCAGGGAATAATGAATCTCGGCAACATTCATGACAGGCCGTTCGCCGATATCATCGGCTCCGACAGGGCATTGACAATAATCCGGGGCTTCTCGGAGAGGTCGGCTGCCGAGGAGCTGTGCAGGAAATGCACCTACCGGAACAGGTTCGATTTTTGATTCGTTGCGACATCCGTCTTCCCGGAAAGATCTGCCACTGAATCCATTCAGTATTTTACTCATGGTAAAATTATTTAACTATAGGTTAAATAAATATTGACAATTATCCATGCGATTTCAATTTATCCCTATAGCGGCGGCAATGCAGTCATGCACAGAAAACCAGCAGTAACCGACAGGATCCGGAGGGAAAAAAACCGGAGGACCGGCGAAATTCTCCAGGCAGCGCTGAAAGTCATGCTCGAAAAGAGCTATACGGGCGCCACCATGGACGACATAGCTGCCGGGGCCGGCATCACCAAGCCGACTATTTACCAGTACTTCAGGACCAAGGACGAGCTTTTCGCGGCCCTGATCGAACCCCTGATTATTTCCCTTGCCGACAAACTCGACGCGATCCGCACGGCGGTCGAATCCGAAAAATATAAATCCGGGAAAAAAATCATACGCGACGTGTATAATGTATATTACGACACGTTTGAATCCGACCCTGATCTCTTCAGGCTGTTCGTCATATTCCAGCAGGTGGGAATGAACGCCGGAATGAGCGGGGTTGCGGTCGAGAAGATAAGGGAAATAGGCGGAAAATGCTTCATCGCCGGACAGTCGATCGTGTCGGCCGCGGTAGCCAGAGGCCTGTTCAGGAAGGTGGATGTGCCTCATACAACTGATTTCGTATGGGGCTCGTTCTGGGGTATCGTGCAGGTCGAGCAGAACAAGTGGGGCAGGGACGGGATAAGCCCGTATCTCAAGCCGGTTCTTAAATTCGGAGAAAATTTATTGATAGCGGCGCTTGTGCAGGATTAAACGAGCGCTTTGCGATGAAAATGAAGTAACCGTGTACTTTCTGGAAGGGATTCAGGACAGGAACATCGGTACAAAGGAGGATAAAAACCATGGCATATGACATGACATATTCATCGAAGAAGGATATCGCCCGGCAGTACAAGGACAAGCTTTGCACGGCTGACGAAGCGGTCAAATGCATCAAACCGGGTGATTGGGTGACCTATGGATTCTTCAATGGAAGGCCGATGGCCTGCGACAAGGCGCTGGCAAAAAGGAAAGATGAGCTCAAGGACGTGCTTGTCGGCGGTGCGGTCACGATTCCGCCCGTTCCCGAGGTGGTTACGCAGGACCCGGAGGGGAAATCGTTCACCTATGTCGACTGGCACTTTTCGCTTTTGACCAGGCTCATGAAAATGCAGTTCCCGGACAAGGTTCACTACTGTTCAATCGTTTTCGGAGAGACGGACTGGGGATGCGCGCACCATTACGGTCCGGAATATGACCCGGTTAAAACCGGTTTACGGCTTCAGGATGTCCATATCCTCAGGGCCGCTCCCATGGATGAAAACGGTTATTTCAATTTTGCGATATCCAACGCCTGCATGCTCAGCTGGTGCATGGCGAAGAAGGTTATCGTGGAGACCAATTCCAATATCCCCCGCGGACTCGGAGGAGCCCGCGAATCGATTCATATTTCCCAGGTTGACTATGTCGTGGAGGGAGCAAATGAGCCGATATTCGAACTCCCCGCGATCGAAGCGACCGATATCGAAAAGAAGATCGCCGAACACGTTTTCAAGCATATTCATGACGGATGCTGCATCCAGCTCGGTATCGGCGGCATGCCGAATGTTCTGGGCCACATGATCGCCGAGAGCGACCTGAAAAACCTCGGAGGGCATACTGAAATGCTGGTGGATGCCTATTACGAGATGTACATGTCAGGCCGCATGAACAACTCCCTGAAGAGCACGGACCGTTTCAAGACGGCCTATACCTTCGCGCTGGGGAACCGCAAGCTGTATGACTGGATACACAACAATCCCGCACTGGCATCGTACAATGTCGGTTACATCAACGACTATGAAGTAATAAAGAGCATCGACAATTTCGTTTCTATCAACCAGGCCATCGAGGTCGACCTGAACGGGCAGGTGAACGCCGAATCGAACGGGTTCGAGCAGATCTCGGGAAACGGAGGAATGCAGGATTTCGTTCTGGGCGCATACCGATCGAAAGGAGGGAAAAGCTTTATCTGCCTCCCGTCGACCTATACCCTGCGCGACGGAACGGTGGTTTCGCGCATACAGCCCTTCTTCAAGCCGGGCACGATCGTGACCATTCCGCGCCAGATGCCGCAGTTTATCGCCACGGAATACGGATGTGTCACACTCAAGCTGGATTCCCAGTGGATGAGGACCGAAAAGCTGATTGGCATCGCCCACCCTGATTTTCGTGACGAGCTCATCAAGGCGGCTGAGAAACAGAAAATATGGAGAAGATCCAATAAAATCCAGTAATGGACTTCGCGCATGAATCAATCGGCCGACCTGGATAAAGGTCGGCCTTTTTTTTGCGGGACCGTATTAATCGGCGGTCATTCGTTGTATGAAATTTTGATAGTTATTTTATCTTTACAATGAGTTCAGTGTAAGCTATAATTGTGCCTGTACGGACATGTATTGATCTATTAATAATGGCATTACCTCTATCCCGTGTATTATGGAGAAAAAAGGCAGAAAGACGATCCTCCTTGTCGAAGACGACCAGGTAACCGCAATTGCGGAATCGCGGATGCTCGAAAAAAACGGATATGCTGTAATCACTGCGTCCACCGGAGAGGAAGCGGTTGAGATCGCGCTTGGATCGGAGGAGATCGACATCATCCTCATGGATATAGACCTCGGCCCTGGCATCGACGGCACCCGGGCTGGAGAGCGGATATTACTGAAAAGAAACATTCCCATCCTTTTCCTCTCGAGTCATACCGAACCCGGAATTGTCGAAAAGACCGAAAAAATAACCTCATTCGGATACGTCGTCAAAAATTCCGGTGAAACCGTGCTCCTTGCATCAATAAAAATGGCGTTCAAGCTGCATGAAGCTTATCTGCTTGACGAGGTAAAAAGCAGTGAACTCGAATCCAAGAACATCAAGCTGAAAGCGACGAACGACGAACTCAACGCGACCAACGAGGAGCTCGAAGCGACGAACGAGGAGCTTCAGGCTACCATGGAGCAGCTCATAAGCACGAACGAGGAGCTTGAAAAGCTCCTCGTCGAGCATAAAAATGCTCTGGACCGCCTTCGCGAAAACGAATATTTCCTGAACCGATCACAAAAGATTGGGAAGGTCTGCTCCTTTATCCTTGAAATGCCCGGGACGGACATATCGACCCACTGGTGGCGCAGCTCTCCCGCCTTCGATGAAATTGCAGGTATCGACGAGACATACCCGAGGGACGCACTGAGCGTATTAAAACTAATCGTTGAACCGGAAAAAATGATGCAGTACATCAGGGAGCAGATTTTCGAAAAAAAAGCGATGTTTGACTTGGAGTATCAACTCAGGAGGCTCAGCGACGGCGAAGTACGCTGGATTCACGGGCTTGCCGAACCGATCATAAACGAGGAAGGCAGGGTCATCAGGATGATCGGCACCGGCCAGGACATCACCGAGCAGAAGCGCACGATCGAATCGCTGATGCAGAGCGAGGAGCGATACCGGACCATCTTTGAAAACACGGCAACGGCGAATATCATCATTGCAGAGGATACCACCGTCCTTCTGGCAAATACAAATTTTGCGAAAGTGATGGAGTATTCCCGGGAGGATATCGAGGGACGGATGCGCTGGACCGCATTTGTAAGCGATGAAGATATCGCGCGGATGAAAACTTATCACTATAAGAGAAGGGAAGGCGACGATACTGTGCCGCGGTACTATGAATTTACGGGGAAAACAAGGACAGGAAATAATCCTTATTTTTATATGAGCGTGTCCATGATTCCCGGAACCACCGAAAGCATCGCATCGCTCATTGACATCACTTCGCTCAAACAGGCGGAGAACGCGATCAGGCAGAGCGAAGAAAGGTTCCGGGATCTTGTCATGCTTCTTCCGGAAACGGTGTTTGAAACCGATGCGGGCGGCAGGGTGCAATTCGTGAACCAGGCCTCGTTCGAGCAATTCGGCTACAGCATGGATGACGTGGACAGAGGCCTGAATATTCTTGAAATAGTCACCCCGGAGGATCGCAAAATGGCGATCGCCAACATCGAAAAAATAAAGCGCGGAGAGATGTCGACCCTGAACGAGTATACGGCTCGGAGAAAAGACGGCAGTACGTTCCCGGTCCTTGTACGAACCGCGGCCGTGCATCATAACGGCCGGATAGCGGGGCTCAGGGGTTTCCTGATTGATATCACGGACCGCAAGGCGTCTGAAAGGGCCCTTGAAAAAATGGCTGAGGAAAGGCATTCTCTCCTGAAGGAGCTTCAGCACCGCATCAAGAACAATCTTTCGATGATCATGCATATCATCGATCTGGAGACAGGCGGCTCCAAATCATCGGAAGTCAAAGCGGTTCTTGAAGGAATTAAATGGCGGATAAATTCCCTGGCAGCACTTTACGGTCTCATGTTCAAATCGGAGATAGTGAACGAGGTCGAACTGGGGGAATACCTGAAGCAGATCGTCGGGTCGCTGGTCGACATATATCAGAAAGAAAAGGGGGCGATCAGGATCGAGGAGCAGTATTCATCGATGAATGTGAACACGAGGGACGCCACGGCGTGGGGGCTCATCGTCAACGAACTCCTTACCAATGCGCTGAAATACGCGTTTCCCGGGAATCAGGCCGGTATGATCAAGATATCTTTACAAACGAACGATGGCGAAACGGTTTTTTCCGTTTCCGACAATGGCCCCGGGCCATCCCCCGATTTTGATCTAAAAAGATCAGCCGGTTTCGGTCTTCTCATGATAGAAACCCTGGCGGGCCAGCTCGGAGGCGAGTTCACCTTTACGCGCGGTAGTGAGAACGTATTTTCGGTTCGAATCCCCGGCCGTTGATTTATCAGGAAATCGAAGCCAGAACCATGCCAAGGAACTTCTTGATCCTTTCATCCATGAAAACAGCGCCGATCATGTTCCAGTCGTACTCGGCGAGCTCCTTTTTGATCAGAGCGGCCATCTCCCTTTTCTGAAGCGACTTGAGATCGGTGAACGGATGAAGGAGCGTGTCGTAAAGCGCCGCCACTTTTGCCTTGGCCTTGCCGATGAGCTCCTCGGCCGCGGTCAGCTCGTCGAAAATCCCGCGTTCGACGCAGAAAGCCGGGCTGACCAGCTCGCCCTTCATGATGATGTCGCGGTAGTTCCTGTCCGTGTCGAGGCCGAAGCGCATGATGTTGCCCATGGCCGGCGAGAGGCTCAGGCCGATCTTGATCTCGGTCATGCCGACCTTGATCTTGGGATTGTCGGCCGCTATCCGGTAATCGGCTGCCATCGCGTAGATCATGCCCGCTGCCGTAGTCGTGCCGTTTATTGCGGCGATGACCGGTTTTTTGCACGTGAACAGCCTCAGGAGCGTGTCCTCCTCGAACTTGAACCACTCGGTGACATCCGGAATTTTGCTGAACGTGGTAAAGGTCTTCAGGCAGAATCCGCCCGAAAAGAACCTGCCGGTTCCGGTGAGTATCAGGCCTTTCAGCGATTCGTCCTTTTCGAGTTTATCGAGCGCCTCTGCGATTCCTCTGATGGTGTTCATGTCGATTGCGTTGACTTTGGGATTATTGAAAGTGAAAATGATTATTCCGTCTTCAACCCTTGTTTCGTATGACATATTGGCACCTCTACATGGATAATATTGTTGCAGCCGAACGGCGTTCGACTTTCAGTAGCTTGTTCATATTCTGAATTCATTGAAATAAAGTGCAAGTAAGATTCTGATTATTTCATGGCTGATCAGATTTTTTTATTGTACCGGATTTATGGCATGAGTCAACAGAGGGGCCTTATTCTATATCCTTACCCTTCTTCGAATATATCGCCTTGAAAATGATGTCCCGGTTGGGATTCGATCGTTCGGTTTTCAGCGCGTTTTTGAGCACTTTCACGATTTCAGGATCCTGGTCCCTGGCACCGGAAAGATAGCGCAGCATCACGTTCCTGACCTTATCGTTTTTTTCCCCGGGCAGGCTCTCCTTGATCAGGTCAATCGAATCCTCGTCTGCCGGAAATTTCGTCAGGCCCTCGATGATCGTTTCCTTTACCATCCCGTCCTTTTCGGATTCGAACTGGTCGCGCAGGATTTCCGGGACGTCTTCGTTCTCGAAATTCGTCATGGCCGTTACGGCAGAGGCCCTGACAAAGCCGGATTCGCTGCCTAAATACGATTTCACCGTGTCGAAGTACTCGCTGTCTCCGATCGTGCCAAGGGCGGCCACGCATGAAGCCGCGATGTTCGGGTCGCCGCTGTTCGCCTCGAGCTGGCCGATGATGTATTCGCCTATCTCTTTCTGGCCTTTCCCGCCGCCCTCCTGGCCTTTCAGCGAGGAGGCGATTCGCCCGAGTGAAAGGATCGACGAATTTGATATCATCGCGTCCATTTTGCCGTCGCGCGAGCCGTACAGCTGTTTCAGGGTCTCGAGGGTTTCAGGCGAGGGCTCCTTGAGGGAACCGATATTCACCGTGCTCATCAGGTTCACGGTTTTACCGATTTTCGTGTCGAGCGCGACCTTTCTCAGGTAGTCCTGGGCGTTGTCGTTTCCAGCCTCGGTCATTGCCTGCATGATCACCGCAAGCACGCTGTTCGTGTATCTTTTTCGCAGGGTATTGTCGTAAATTTTTTTCACCATGTCGGGATACAGCATGATGAAAAACTTGAGCTTTCTCGCGAGCCTTTGATCGTCGCCGTTGGCGCGGACGATTCCGGCAAGGACGCCTTCAATGGTGTCTCCCTTGATAAACTGTTTCATCGTCTCCCGTTCGATGAGGTATTCGTATGAATACTCCTTGTCCCTGCATCCCGCGCACTCGTCGCCCCAGCTTTCATACAGTGTCCTGAATCCGGGAAACATCCCGCCGCCCCACACGGCAAGGCTCGCGTCAGGTTTGAAATCCGCGAGGACGAGATTGACCTTCTTGACCGCGTCCATCGTCTTCTTGCCGTTCGTCAGGAACCGGATCAATTCAAACGAATCCAGCTCCTTCACCCATGAGCTCTCCTTCGCAAACTCGAACCGGGCACCTGACTTGACGACAGAAATCTCCGTGTTCCCCGGGAATTCCTCGCTGTTGTAATCGGATTCGGTGTATTTTTTTTTGGTCTTGCGGATTACGCTCCCGTCGCCGCCGGATGAATATGCGGCGGCATAGGTCCCGTACTCGTCCTTTTCGCTGTTCGACCACCTGCCGAAGAAGGATTTTTTCATGACGCACGCCAGCGAGGACACGATGCCCCTGAAATATTTGTCGTCGCCGCGCCCGATGAAGTTGAACGAGTACCCCTGCACCTCTCCGTTCTTCGCGAACTTTACCTGGAACGGGGCGCCGAGCATCTGTTCGTACGCGGGGTTCCTGACTTCGTTATGCGAGAAATAGATTTCCGAGAGCTGCATGGTGGCGTTGATTGCTTCGTTAGAGACCTGGGTGATCTTGAAATTGAGCACCGCATTGAGCCTGCTCGCGATATCGGCGGACTTTCCCTGGTAATACATGCTTACCCTGGAGTCCATCTCGAGCCGGTACATCTGGCCCGCGTTGTTCTTCCACGTGATTTCGGGAGCGCTGTATAAGGCGAAAAGAACGATACCTGCCGTCACAAGGACGGCAGGTATGGCAATCAACGCTTTTCTGAAATTGTTTCCGGCTGTCAATAAACTCACCGATACCCTCAGAATCCCCAGTATAACTCGTTCGAGTTTTCAAGCAGTTCGAAGCCTGGCCGTATGTCGGGATCGTTGTCCAGATTGATCGTGCCGTCATACTGCTCCCAGTCTGCAAAATCGCCGAACGCATAATGCATGTCCCACAGCGTGATCGCGTACGCGCAGAAGGTGATGTTGGGCCAGGGCAGCGTCTTTCTTTCGCGCTTCAGGCAGGGATAGTACCAGGTGATGCCCCACTTTTTCTTGTTGCATATCCCGGGCAGCATGAATTCCACGTAGGCGGTGACCCCGCCCTTGACCAGAGAGAGCTTGCCGGTCCATCCGACCGACCTGTTCGTCGCGAAGAGCGCGGGGTCGGTCTCCGAATTCAGCTTGAAATTGTTGGCGAGGATGACCTCGATGTCGATTCGTATGATGTCGAAATCCGCGTCGATGCCGAGGGTCAGCACAGAGCCGGCGCTCACGCCCGCGGAAAGGAACCCGTACACCGATCCGTACGTGGACGGCTTTATGTACGCCCGGTTGTAGTCGACGTCGCCGACGCCGAGCACGGTCTGGGTGCCCTTCTCGAACCCGATCGAGAAATCCCAGCCGGCCTTGAACCCGGCGTCCCACTTGAGGACAATGAACAGACCGAAGAAGGGGCCGATCCTGTGCTGCGTGGGTACGCGCAGCTTTTCGAACAGGCTGCACTGGTATTCGAAGATCTCCGGGTTCATCAGGTTGGGCTCTTTTCTCTTGTCCGGGTCCTTGTCGAGCTCCTCGGCGATGTTCTTCATGTTGTTTTTCTTTATCGCGATCGCGATCACGTCCTTGAAATCGGACAGAGAAATTTTCACGTCCGTGCCGATGTCCTGGAAGAGGACCGCGGGGTCTTCCAGGAGCATGATCTTCACCTGCAGAAGATCGTCGTATTCGGTATTGATGTAGTGATAGGCGCGTATGTCGGTGCTGAAGGGCACGAAGCGCTTGCTGAACAGGTCGACCACCAGGCCCGACTGGCAGTCGAGCTTGTATCCCGGCAGCGTGAACTTGCTGCAGAAATAGTAGTTGAGCCCTGCGCCGACGATGTCGGACTTGCCGCCGTACATGTCGTTTTCAAACTGGAAGTGTATTCTTTCAGTGGGATAGTTCGCCTTGGTCGCCGACGTCGGGGGCGCGTCGGGATCGTACTCTTCCTCGAACCCGTAGCAGGCGGCCGACAGGGGGACGTCCGCCGCGCTGGGCGCGCCGGGCTCGTCATATGCGTCGGCGCCGTCGCCGGTATCGGTGCCGCCGATGACGTAGGCGTAGTTGTTCCCGTTCGGGTCGGTATATGTTGCCATGGAGCCCCACGCGCGCGGGCCGTGTGGCAGCGCGTTCACCCTCTCGAGCGTGTCGCTGAAGGGATTGTATCTCCATACGGTCGATTGCGGCTCGCTCGCCTGCCGATTGGTCTGCGTGCAGTCAGAGAGCGCGAAATCCCCGCCCGAGGGGCAGCTCGTTTCGGTCCTGTTATACACCTTCTGGCCGCCGAAGAGGTACATGACCTGCTCGGCGCTGTCTGATGCGAGCTTGAGGCTCGCGGTCGACATCGAGGCCAGGGTCGTTTCGATGCGGGCGCTTGAAGCCTGCCAGGTGGCGGTTGCCGAAGGCCGGTATGATGATGGCTCATAATATTCGGGATATTCCTCATAATAAGGATTATCATATCGTTCAAGGTCCAGGGTTTCGATCGATCCGGTGGACGCCCCGTTCTGTATGCCGCCTGCGACGACGATGAGGGCCCGGTCATTGGCGCTGTCAGCCGCATCTGTTTGAAAGCATATCTCTGACCCGTGAAAGGACCGGCCCTGGTTCAGGGACGGAAGCTCGCCGATTTCCTCGATATCCGGGACCTCATTCATCCTTGTTCTGATATATTCGACCGACCTCTCTGCCCCGACCCCGCCGATCACATATATATAACCGTTTTCCGGCCCATCAGTTGCAACTGCCGTATGCCCGTATCTGCCGTGATTGAGAGTCATGCTTTCCACTCCACAATTCCATATAGTATAACCCTCATAAGAATATGCAGCGAAACCCTCAATGGTGTTCAGGGTATTGCCTGCCGCGTCCCTGCCGCCGATCACATATATATAACCGTTGCAATATACCGCGGCGCTGCCGAACCGCGGTATGGATAGTCTGTCTGAGCTTTCACTTTCGGCTGTGGCGTCGTGCCAGGTATCGTTGGCAATGTCATAGGCCAGGATGGAGTCCAGAACGTTGCCGCTCGAATCCATGCCGCCAAACACGAAAATGTAGTCATCGACCTGAACTGTGGCAGCGCCTGTTCTGCCCAGCATTTCCGTCGGGACCGACGCCTTGTCGAACCACTGGCCGACCGGGGTATTGGTGTCTATACTCGCTTCGGTCGTGGTCTCGCCGCCTGAGCCTGCGCCTGCGTCGTCATACACCACAGTGACGTAGCTCTTCTGCATGTTGTTCGTCTCGCCGTTCACCACGTCAGCGATCGTCGGCTCGCCGAAACGGTTGTCCGGGTCCACGACCACGGTGAGGTACAGCGCGGAGGTCCCGGCCTCCTTGAGGTAGCTCCTGGTGCCGAGCGGGAAGCTCATTGAAAAGTGCACGACCGACGGCGTTTCCGGTACCAGCTCCGCTATGTAATATTTATTCACATAGCCCTGGAGCTCGCTGTCCCACAGCTTTCCGGGGACAAGCTCCCTGCCCGACTCGGTTTCTTTCATGAGGTACACGGCGACCGGCACGTTGAGCTGCGGGTTGAGTCCCAGGGTCTTTACGGTCACGCTGCCGGTGATTACCGGGGCCTCGACCCTGTCGGTGTCGCGGATCACGAACACGTCGTTGGCCGATCTGTCGCTGGTGGATGCGCTGGTCAGGTTTATCTCGCTGATCGAAAAATCGGTTTCGTCCTTGTGCGAGGGGTCGAGATTGACCGTGTCGTAGGAATCGGGATCGGTGAGTATCTCGGTGTTTTCGAGCTTTCCCCCGTCTCCGTCAACATCGCCCGTTGGGTCTATGAGGCCCACGAGGTAGTATTCGCCTGACTGGCCGTCTTCATCGGGTATCACGGCCTGGATTGCGTAGTCGTATGTGCCTTCCTTGACGGGGCCTATGGATTCGAATTCGCCCAGGGACAGGTACCTGGGCTCCTCGGAGCCGGAATCGTAATCGCCCTTGTTTATGAGCAAAAGAGTGTACGGGACGCTTTCGGCCTCCCTGTCGGAGGAAACGGTCATCCTCACGTTCATGGGGAACCCGATATAGGCCTCGCTTATGGCCTTTATTCTTTCGAGGCGCAGGTTGTACGGTTTGCTGTCTTCCTTGTTGCTTTCGTCGCATCCCGCAATAAAAAGCAGCGCTGCCAGCAGAATGTTTATCTTTTTCATAACGGTGCTCCTTTCGCCTTACTCGGATATTTCCGCGGAGTAAAAACCGGCTGCGGCCCGGCTCCAGCCGTACGGGTTGCGCCTGAAATAGGCCCCGCCCGCTTCAGGGGTGACCTCGTCCCAGCCCGTGGCCAATGTAAAGGTCCCGGATGCGTTCTCAGTATAAATGCTGTCGATGAAGTTGTACGCCGGGGTATCGTCGGCAGCCCCGCTCAGGACAAGCAGCGCCATTACCTGAATGTTGTCCGCGATACCCTCGGCTGAGTCGATCAAGAAGGGATATGCGGCCTGCGGTATCGTTCCTGTTGCGTAATCGTAATAGGTGCTGTTTTCATAGCCGCCGGACTTCATCTTCGCAGGTATGAGCTTGACCAGCGCCGCCTGTTCGGCGGTCAGTGTCGTGAGGATGGACGAGGGCCTGGCGTCGACCAGGACCGCCGCGTCGTATGTTCCGGCCACCACCCCCAGCACGGCATCAGCGGGGCTCGCGAAATCGTAATTTGGGGCGTTGGTCATGTCAAAGCCGTACGATTTCATTATCCTGATCCCGGTGATGAACGCGCCCGAGGTCTTTTCGCTCAGGCACACGTTCTTGCCTCCCAGGTCGGCGATCTCGTCGATTTCGGCCGCGCGGTTTACCAGGACAAGCGCGTCCTCAAGGTACAGCGGCATGAGCTTTCTCATCTTTACCGACTTCATCGCCTCGTATGAATCCTCCTGGGCCGACAGGTAATCGAAAACATCGTCCTGGACGAAGGCCATGGCCGCATCACCCCACAGGATGCTGATCGCGTTCTGTCCCGAACCGGTGCTGCTTACCGCTGTCATTGCGTACCCGAAATCCGGCTCGATGAAGGGACCGATGTCGGCCGCGATCTTTTCGTCGTTCAGCCCTTCGGGCCCGGTGTACAGGTTTGCGTGCAGGTCGTCATATTCGTAACCGGATATTATTTCGGCGGCCTTGAAATCCCATATGACGGGGTTGCGCGAAAGGTAGCTTTCGGAGAAGCTCAGGCTGTATGAAGCCCAGTCGAGGTCGTAATACTCCTGGAACAGATCCTTTTTTTCGGCCAGGTAGTCGTAGAAGGACTGAAGATTCGACGTGTCGAATTCGTCTGAAACCACGACCAGGGTTTTTACCTTGAGATTCCCGTCGACCGTTTCGGTCTGGAAGGGATACGCTGAAGAAGAAAGTATGCCGGTTTCTGCATAGATGTCGGAGCTGCCGCCGTTTTTGAGACCGCACCGCACAAGCTGTATGGGGGCGTCGGTAAGGTCTTCAGAAGCGAGAGGGGCGAAGGGCACGCTGCTCAGCATGAACATGGCGTCAATGGCGCCGGCCTGCACTCCGGCGATGGCGAGTTCGGGCGTGGCTGTCGCGGTGTCCAGGGTGCAGTTGGATCCGTCGAGGCCGTAAGATTCAAGCACATATGTCGACGTTATATACGTATCCGAATCCTCGGGCCCGACCCAGACGATTCTGCCTTCAAGGTCTCCGGGAGTGATCGATCCGTCTGCGTCTGTGTCGGTTACATTGGCGGTGTTGATGAGAAAGTGGAGCTGGTCGTCGTAAGCAGCCATTATGACCCTGAGCTTCGATGCCGTTATCGAGTCTTGAGGATCCGCCTCGTTCCTTGATTTATCGAGAAGATAGCTGAAAGTGTCCTCATGCACAAGTCCCATGGCGCAGTCGTCGTCGGCTATGAGCCGGGCGTTTGCAAGGGACCCGGTGGTTTCACGGTTTTTGAGGTCCATGCCGAGGGTCGCCCCTGCGGCATCGATAAGGCCCTGCGCGTATGTATAAAACGTTCCGGTATCGGCGACAGGGGCGCAGCTGCAGAACTCGGATTGAATGCTGTCGCCGGAGGGATGTGACCGCTTTTCGTCATCGCAGCCGAAAACCATCATGAGCGAAAAAATGGCGACAGCGAAAATCCTGCGAATCCACAATGTGGCGTTATTCTCATGCTTCATCAAGAACCTCCCCGTTGATCAAAGAAAAGCCGCTTATGCGATTATAGTGAATAGCCGAATACCCGCCCCTGTCAAGCTGAAGTTGATAAGCGCGTCCTCTTTCCCGGCATGAGGTTGATGCTTCCATCTTCGCTGAACCGGATATCATGCCCGACTGGCCCAGTTTTACATGTGCAACGTTAACTGCATTGTTAAATATCGTATGCAGGATTGATTGCCGACAAACAGGGAATCTCCTCTTGAAAGCTGAAAGGCCGGATCCCGCAAAACCGTAATCAATACTTAACATAGGATATTAACACCGCTCCGTCAACGGGTCCGGAATGAACGGTGTCTCTCGGGGAATGAACGGTGCGTCATTTCACTAAAATTTTCGATGAACAGAACAGGCGAGAGGCCCGGCCATATAATGATAAATACCTGTCGAACGGTGTTTTAAGGCAATAATTATTGTATCCGAATGACGTTATGTGAGACTCTGAAATAGAGTGATATGATTGCGGTTACTGCATACGTATTTTACACTCCGCTGACTGAACTGTATACCGCACTCATCTTATCGCCATTAATCAGAATCCGCCCATACCCAATCAGATTATGATTGGTGCATTGACTAAAATTATAGAAAAATATCGTCCGGACGGTCAGTGTTTTTAAGATTATAACATTTGCAGGAGTGGATTATGAAAAGTGGGAGATTATTAGCCTCGATTCTTTTGTTCATCTCTCTTGGAATTTTTGGGTGCGACGAATCGGATTGGACGCAGGCCCCGAACGGGCCGCTGCAGCCTGGCAGCTGGATAATATACCTTACCAAAAATAAAATCAAGCGCACGGTATACGTATATGTTCCTTCAGGATACAGCGGCGCTGAAGACGTGCCTCTGCTGCTCGTGTTCCACGGCTACATGGATACCGCGCTCAATCAGATGGATACGGACGGTTTTCTCGTCCTCGCGGAACGCGAGAACTTCATCGCCGCGTATCCCGAGGGATACGGAACGGCCGGCCTGCACAGCTGGAACGCTGGCGAAGCATGCTGCGGCGCAGCCGAGAACAAGGGCCTTGATGATGTGGGCCTGGCCAGGGACATCGTGACCGAGCTTTCGGGCCGCTGCTCTATCGACGAACGCAGAGTGTACGCCCACGGGCATTCGAACGGCGCGGGTCTCGCGCACAGGTGCGGCCGCGAGGCGGCTGAAGTGTTTGCAGCAATAACGCCGAAGTCGATGCCGGTGCTCGTGCCCGACGAGATTCCCTCCTATCCGGTTCCGGTGCTCCAGTTCCATGGATCAGCGGACAGCACTATCTCTTATAAGGGCGGGACCATCGCTTTCGAGGATGAGGCCTATATTTCGGCCCCCGACAGCCTTTTGAGCTGGGCAAATGCCGACGGATGTTCGGGAACGCCCGAAACCGTATATTACGGCTCGAGCTACTGCAAAAAATACACCTCATGCGAAGACGGAAGCGTCGTCGAGCTGTGCACGCTGGACGGCGGCAACCACAACAATCTCTACGGCAGGGACGACATCGACGTGACTGAAATGTCATGGGAATTCATGTCGCAGTTCTCCCGCTGATCACCTGAGTTAAGAAAGCGAGAAAGGCCCCGCGGGTATTGCCCGCGGGGCCTTTTTGTCAATAGTTGCACATTCGGGTTAGGAGAAACTCTTCCACAAGTGGGGTGAAGGGGCGAAGCCCCTTCCGGTATCCCCTCCTCATTGTGTCCCGTGCAACGGGTTCTGGCCATGGAAGTTCCTTGTATCCAAGCTTTCCAGCCGTCCGTTGAAGCGTCTGAATCTCCTGGCCGGTTCCTCCATAAGGATTCCATTGCTTTCAGTATTAGAAGGCCCGGATCGCCCGGACGTATCCGCCTGCGCTCAGCGAATCCTTGGCTCCATCCCAACCCATATATCCATTTTCGAACTGGACATATCGCGTGCAAAAGGCATCAACCTCGGTCGAGCTCCAGTAGGCTCCTACGGTATTGAAACTGCCGACAGATTCAACGAAGTCGGGATTATATACGGTCGTTTCAGTCAAGGGGTCCCATCTTTTACCCTCGAAGACCCAGCACATCTCCTCGAGCTCGTTGAGCGATGGCAAAAACCAGTCGTCATAACCGTTGATCGAAAGGGAATTGCAGACCTGGGCGGCCGTGTTCGTAACTGCCGGCTCGGTATTCATCAAGTTCACGATCAGCGCCGTATTACCGGCGCCGGTTCCGATATCGCTTCCGGTCCCGCCCAGAAATGTTTCATGTTTTCCCCAGATAATACCTGATGATTCCGAGGAAGCAGGGGCAGCCTCGAGGTATTTCCAGGTGACAGGATTCGGATTGATATAGAATATCAGGCCGCCGGCCGGTCCCTCGTCGAGAAGCCTGTATCCGCCTGCTCCGCTATTGTTCCCGCTGTCTTCGTCACAGGCTCCGAAAGCCAGCAGCGCCGCCAGTAGCAGTAAAACATGTCTTTGAAAAATGTAATTCATGGTTCTTTCTCCGGTATTGTGCTGTTTATGACACTATGAAACATGATTCCCGGGATGAAATGCTTTTTTAAATTGCGCCTCGCCCATTCCGGGCTTCTTGTGTGGCCAGAACTATGAGTCCGGTACTTTTTTCTTCGAAGGATTTTTCAGTTGCAGAAAATTTGAAAAAAGCTTTACGCACCTGACCGTTCCTGGCTAATCATCCGGGTTGCCTGCACTTCGACGAGGCTCAGTGACCGACTGGTTCGGTTACTTCGACAGGCTCAGCACAAGTAAAATGCATTGTGTCCCGTGCAACGGGTTTGGGCAGAGGAAATTCCTATATACCAAAACCTGACCCATTTCCACCGCTTGTTTAAAAAAATGGCCGGCAACACTCCCGCGAGTTACCGTGAGCAGATGACCCTGCGCAACCTGATCCAGGAAGATGATTAATTATTTATCAACTCTTCCCGCATTGACCGCTGTTCGGCGATTATGGGCCAGAACCGGACGGCATACCACATGAATGTCGCGAAGAATCCCGGGCAAATATGCAGCACATTCCGGGCCGCACCCTTCAGCGCCCTGCGGACCACGAATTCCGGATCTGACGCGAAAAAATCCGGCATGGTCCTGGTCGGGGGATCGCCGAACCGTTGGCTCTTCATGATGGGCGTCCTGGCCCAGAAGGGATACACGATGGATGTTTTGACCCCGCTTTTTTTTATTTCACCGTGGAGCGCCATGGCAAGGGAACGCACCCCGAATTTCGACACGGTATAGGGGATGGCAAACGGCGTCGAGACAAACCCGGCCACCGATGATACGTACAGCAACTGTCCCGAACCCCGTTTGATCATCCCGGGAACGAAGAGCTTGTTGAGCCGCATAACTGCCGTCAGGTTAATGGAAAGCACCTTTTCGCACGATTCCGCGGGTATGTCCATGAAAGTTCCCACGAAAGCGATACCGGCATTATGAATGATGATGTCGATCTCCCTGCCGGTTTTCATGCAGCGATCGTAGAGTTCCCGGCAGCCGTCCCCGGTCGATAAATCGGCGGGAATTTCGGCGATGATCCTGTTCTTCCAGTCTGCGGGCAGTTTCCTTGCCAGATCCGGGCCCAGGACATCGGCGATATCCCTTACCGCGACATCGGACAGTATCAGCAAGGCCCCGGAACCCAGGAGTTGCGCGATGAACTGGCGTCCGAATCCACCGTACGCCCCGGTGACCAGTATTGTTTTCCCGTCATAATATTTCATGATGTTCTTCTCCATGATGTTATATTGAGTTACCGGTAATCAGTCTTTCATCATTTTAAATTGGTCTGCAGGAAATCGCCCATTACCCTGACCAGCTTTTCAAACGGCTCTCCGACATACGGATCGAAATGGTTCATGGGCATGCTTATATACGTTGCCTTCTTCATGCGGTCCGCCATCTTCTTCGGTCCGGTCGGCGGGAACAGGGTATCTTTTTCAGCGCCGATTACCAGCGTCGGGCAGGCGACCTCTTCGGCATAGCCGATCGGCCGGTAAAGACCCAGCGTGAAGACGATGTTCCCCGGGCAGTAATTGTCCTTTTCAAAATCCTTTTCATCGATTCCAGGCCCCAGCAGTTTCATCAGCCCCGCCATGCTATCAGGCTGACACATCATTGCGAAATTTTCGCCCGGCCTTCCGACTATGCGAACATGGTGGCGACCACTGGTAAAGAGGGAGACGAATACATCCGCCAGGCCATGGTATAAGCCCCTGAGCGAAAACGATGGATCGGTTACGAAGTAATTCCATTCTGTCGATATTCCGTCGGTGAAGGGGACCTGCGAAACGACTGCCCGCACTTCCGGATGTTTCGCAGCCTCGACAATGACGTGACCGCCGCTGAATGAGGTGCCCCACAGGGCCATCCGTTTTCCGTCAACAGAATCGAGGGTCTTCACGAATGCAATGGCCGCGTCCCAGTCCTCCAGGTGACGTGAGGGGTTGATGTAGTTGCGGGGCTCGCCTTCGCTGTCGTTGAAGCCGCGGTAATCGAAAAGAAAGACCGCCATCCCCATCCGTGCAAAATGTTCGGCGTAGGCCGGGAGACGCATCCATCGTTGACCGCCGAACCCGTGAGCCATGACCACCAAGGGCGGCTTTGAAACTCCGACCGGCAGGTAAAGCCAGGCCTTTAAAGCATCCCCCTGACTATTAAATACCTTATCGATCCTGGTGAATTGATAAGATACGGCCGCTTGCATGCCCGGCTTAGGGGATACGCTTTTAGCCGGGGAGAAAGAAAAAGAAATCAGCAGCAATAATAATGAGATGCAGCACATTTTCTTGATCATAACAATAATTCCTGTTTTAAGTTTTGTAATGAATAATAAATATGAAATTTATTTCACATTGTCAAGTTAAATATGAAATAAATTTCATTTTTTGCTTGATTTATCGATTTTTTAATCGGATAATAATCGCATGAGGAAGGTGATGTCAGTCCAGAAGAACAAGGCCAGGACTCCGGTACAGAATCGTGCCAGGGAAACAAGAAAGAAGATCATCGATGCCGCAGAGGCCTTATTCGCAGAAAAGGGGTACCACAGAACAAATGCCCTGGAAATAGCTGCCCGGGCAGGGGTAGCGACCGGAAGTTTCTACGGCTATTTCAACAACAAAAAGGAACTGCTGGTTGAAATCGTCAGGAATTTCTACGCGACCAGCACCGAAAAGGTCCTCAATTCATACAAAATACAGGTGCAGGACAACACAACCGCCAACTACCAGGAAGGGAAAAAGCTTATACATTCCATGATAAAGGCGCTCTACGATTCACATACGATCAACCCGTCGCTGCACCGGGAATTCATGGCAATGGTGCTGCTTGACAGGGAGATCGAAGATATAAACCGGGAAGAAGAACAGAAAATCATTGTCGCCATGACATCACTGTTGAATGCCTACAGGGTCCATGTACGCGCCAAGGACATCGAGGCGGCGGCTATTCTCCTTTACCGGATCAGCGAGGAAATCATTCACCGCATCAGGTTCATGGAAGAGGATTTTGAGGGTGACAGACTGCTTGCGGAATTGGAAGACATGGTGACCAGGTATCTCCTGGTTGAAGGATGACCACTCGACGTTATGCGGGATACAAATTTTAAAAAAGCTTTGCGCTCCTGACCGCTCCTGGTTAATCATCCGGGTTGCCTGCGCTTCGACAGCTGTCGGTGCACTTCGGCTTCGCTCAGTCCCCGCACCGAACCCTGGTTGCCTATATGTTTTTTACGGCACAAACTGATACGAAACCGGGGTGAAGGGGTTGAACCCGCGTCCCGACTGGTCGATATTCGCCTGCCGGCATGAAACAGGATGTTTCAAAAAGGCCGGCCTGCACACATCCCACTCTCCATTGTATCCCGTTCAACGGATTTCGGCGGCGGAAATTCTTATATGCCAAAACCGCATAATAAAGGGCTGGGCCGCCGTGTGACCATTGGTCCGCTGTATCGAAAAAAATCCGAAAGGGTCCCGCACTTCCACTTTTTGCCCTTTGGTCAAAACCCCTGGTTTTGGTGAGGGATTTTTGCTGATGCAAAATTATCGTGGATTCTCGATATAACTTGACCTGAAGACAGTATATGGTATATTAGTGTCTTATCGTAATAGAAATCACTATAAATCGCAGGGGGACGAACTATGAAGAATGTTCTGTTGACGCTGTTAATCCTTGGTGCCGCCAGTTTTTCCTATGCTAAAACATCGCCTGAGGCCTACATGAGCCAGATGCCGGCAGTTCCCTCAACCTGCTGCGGCGTTTCAGAGGAAAAAGTTTCCTCTTTCGAAAAATCGGTCAGGGACATCGAAAAAAGGCTTTCCGCCGAGATCCGTGAGAGAAAGAAGGAATCCGAAGCGTACGCAGAGGCCAACAGGGATAAGGTCGCATCAAGTATAATTGCCCCGCCAGAAGGCGCCGACACCTCGTCAGGAAAGAAAGGGAAGATGACTAAAGAAGAAAAAAAGGCCATGCGCGAGAAGCTGTTGCGCGAATACGGCCTTTCGTCGGATGATACGGGAAAAGTCAAAAACATGACCAAAGAGGAAAGGCTCGCCTGGGCCCAGTCGCAGGCCGCTGACGCGGACAAAAAACAGCAGAAAGACCAGAAATACCAGGATGCGGTGAAAAATGCCGGATCGAACTCGAACCTGATCCAGGAACAGCTTTCGCTCAACGAGAAGATAAACGCCCGTCTGAAAGGCTTCGATGAAAAATTCGAGGCGCTTGACAAAAAGGCCGATGAAGCGAGAGAAAAGGAGATTTCCCCCATCTGGAAAAGACTCTCAGCGCAGTTTGGATCTGAGGGCGGTAAACCGAAGGAGTATGAGAAGGATAGAAGAGATTATAACGCTGCGTGCAAACGTCACTGCGAAAAATTCTCGCCGCAATACCGCGACCTTCTGAATGAATACCTCTCGGCAATCAAGGCGTGCCTACCTGACTACCGGAGGCTCGAAACGGTCAGATCAAAATTGAACTTCGGCCTCGACAGGCCCATCGATGCCGATGACGGACTCATGGGACTCGAAGCCCTCGATGAGTACCTCGACCGGTTTGACAATGCCTATATCTACAACAACAAGGAGTTTAAGTAACGAGGCCCCGGTGTTTTTTCTGTAACATCAATTCGTTCGGTCAGATTCAAACCGGTCTGGCCGAACGTTATACGAGAATCATGAGGAGACAGAATGAAAAAGAACAGATTGTCGCCAGGGTCGAGACCCTCATCCAAGGCGGAGAAGAGATCAAGGGAATCTTTCAGGCCCAGAGAAGGCCGGCCCTGTGACTGCACTTGGTGATCGGCCCTTTCGCGTTTCAAATTTTAAAAAAGACTTGCACACCTGACAATTCCTGGTTAATCATCCGGGTTGCCTGCGCTTCGACAGCTGTCGGGGCACTTCGGCTTCGCTCAGTTGCCGCGCTGAACCCTGGTTGCCTAAATGTTTTTTACGACACAAACTGATATGAAGCCGGGGTGAAGGGGTGGAACCCCTTCTGATAACTAAAATCTCTTGTGTTTCGTGCAACGGGTTTCGGCGACGGAAGTTCCTAAAAATCAACATTGGACAGTATATATACTATACGTAATTGAGGAATAAAAAATGGAAAATGAACAAACATCAATTCACGATTTTGACTTAAGCTTAATTTGTGAATTACATGCAGGATTGGATCGGCAGGGGCCTGGTAGCCCTGACATGACTATTAAGGCATTAAGTTTTCTGGATAATCTTAATAAAACTTTAAGGGTTGCAGATCTGGGCTGTGGAACTGGCGGGCAAACAATGGTTCTCGCACAAAATCTCACCGGGAATATTATTGGTGTAGATTTTTTCCCTGATTTTATTGATTCTTTTAACGATAATGCCAAAAAATTAAATCTCCAGGAAAGAGTAAATGGCATTGTTGACTCAATGGACAATATTTCTTTCCAAAAAGAAGAATTTGACCTTATATGGTCTGAAGGGGCTATTGCCAATATTGGTTTCGAAAAAGGATTGAACTATTGGAAGGACTTCCTAAAAAAAAACGGCTATCTTGCCGTAACATATGAGTCATGGTTTACCGATGAACGCCCTGCTGAAATTGAAAAGTGGTGGATTGATGCTGTTCCTGAAATAAGCACAATTGGGCATAATATTCTAATAATGCAAAAATCGGGATATATTCCTGTTGCCGTATTTACATTGCCTGAAAAATGCTGGACGGAAAATTATTTTATTCCGCGAGAAGCGGCAGGAAAAGCACTTTTAGAAAAATATACTGGAAACAAAACCGTTGAGGCGTTTATCGCAAATATGAATTATGAGGCGGAACTGTATTCAAAATATAAACAGTTCTATGGATATGCTTTCTATATTGGCAAAAAAATATAAAATGCTGTCACATCTGCGCGATGACGAGCATTTCAAAGTCCTCGGTGGTCAGCTTGTCCTGTCGTGAATATGCGCCGAGCTTCGCTCCGTAGATGTCTATCGTACGGTATCCCGGGCTTTTCAGCAGGGAGTTATTAAGAAGGGATAAGATATCCGCCGTTTGAGTATGCATTGTCGCATAAAAGAGAATTTCCGGATTATTCCGGTAGCGGGCAAAAGTAATCCAACATTATTATTGACAGTATTTGGAGGGCGTGAGAGTTTCTTTGTACTATTAAACCGCCATCGGCAACGCGTGTTGTTTCCCGGTCAGGCGTTATCTCATCGAACCTGAGGCGCAATCAAATGCCACGCACATCACGGTACCTGTTTTTCATTCTCGCGATTATCATTGCCGCAGGCAACGCCGAAGTCAAAGCGGACAGTCTGTCCGAAAAAACGATCAATCTCCTGAACATCATGCATAAATTCCACTACCAGGACCTGCCCCTTGATGAGAGGGTCGCGGCGGAGATTCAGAATATTTTTATCGACAGCCTCGACCCGCTGAGGATCATTTTTACCCGGTCCGATGTTGAAGAACTGTTTTCGGTAAAAATCGATTTTTCCGGCCTGAGGAGCGGCAAAAAAATTCCTTTTTTTGCAAGGGCCATTCAATGTTTTCATGACAGGCTCGAGAATGCGGAACGGATAATTTCTGATACGATCAGGGGAGAACTGGATTATAAAATTCAGGAAACCATCGATCTGGATGACAGACCAAAATTTCCTGAGAATGAGAGTGAGTTGAAAAGAAGATGGAATAAATATGTCAAATACAAGATACTCAAATACTTTTTTCATAAAATGTACAACGATCATCAACTGAAAGACTACCGTGAGTTATTTATCTCGGAAGAACCCGCCATGCGGGCATTGGTTGAAAAGCGAGAAAAGAATATCATTGGAAACATCTTAAATCCCCCGGGGGGTTTTGAGAACCTCATGTCGGCACTCTTCCTGGATGCAATAGCAATGAGGTACGATCCCCACAGCAGGTATCTGTCGCTTAAAGATAAAATGAACTTCGAGACCGGGCTTTCGTCCAGGGGATTATCATACGGGGTTTTTTTCAGGACCAGTATGACAGGGGAGGTCAGGATTGACAGGCTTGTACCGGGCGGGCCCGCGTGGAAGTCAGGAAAGCTGAACAAGGATGATATAATCACCGAAATCAGGTTTCCGCTCGAGGGGGATAAAATACTGTACATTGAAGATCTTTCACCAGGAGGCCTGGATGGTCTGATCAATAATGCCAAAACCGATACCGTGGTCATAACTGCCGTGAAAACAAACGGAAGGGTCGTGAAAGCAACCCTGGTAAAAGAAAAAATCGAGATAGAAAAAAATGTAATAAACAGCTTCATATTGAAGGGCGAGAGAAAAATCGGATATATCTGCCTGCCGGCCTTTTACATGGAATGGGACAGGCCCGGGGCGCCCTCGAGCGCCAACGATGTGGCCATTGAAATCATGAAACTGAAAAACGAACATGTCGAAGGGGTCATCCTCGACCTGAGGGATAACAGCGGAGGATCGCTGATCGAGGCAATGCAGCTTGCGGGTATTTTTATCGATGAAGGCCCCCTGTTTATCCAGGATTCCAGGGGGGGCAGGCCGTTGATCATCAAGGACCCGAGCAGGGGAACCGTTTATGACGGACCATTCGTAGTCATGGTCAATGGCCAGAGCGCATCAGCCTCGGAGTTTTTCGCAGGGGCAATGAAGGATTACAATCGTGCGGTGATCGTGGGCAGCCCAACGTTCGGCAAGGCGAGTTCGCAGGTGCTTCTTCCCCTGGTTGCCGATATGGAAAAAATCGCGAAAGGTACGGTCGGTAAAAATCATGCCGATTACGTGTTAACAACGACAAGCCTGTATTATAACCTGTCCCTTAAAACGCACCAGCTCAACGGGGTCTCGCCCGATATCGGTTTGCCGGACATTTCGGGGGTCATGTACGATACCGAAAAAACGATGAGATATTCACTGAAACCCGGAAAAATTACAAAGGATGTCAGGTTTGAAAGAAGAGCCAAATTACCGGTTGAAGAGCTCCGCAGGTTGAGCAGGGAGCGCGTATCAAACAACAGCGGATTCAGCGGGATACTTGTTTTCAACAATGAAATGAAAAAATTTTCATCTGCCAAAAAAGATATCTCGCTCAACATCGACATTTTCATCAGGGAAATGAATTCGTTCGCTCAATCGGCGAATACGCTCGGGAAAAAAACAATCCATGCGTCGCAGGGATTCACCGTTTCGAATACCGCTTATGATTCCGACCTGTACCGGCTGGACAGGTATAAAAACGATATGAACGAACAATCGAGAAAACAGGTCAATGAAGATATCTATATTGATGAAGCGTATTCCGTAATTAAAGACCAGATAAAAAATAATTCGGCAAGGGGTAAATAATGAGATCGGTGAAATCATGCATAGGAATAGCAGCCATCATCCTGTCGTCCATACTGTTATTTCCGGATATTTTGCTTCACGCCCAGGAGAAAAGCGAGGCCGTTCTGTATATAGAGACATTCACGAAAGAATTGAACACGATTCAAATCGAGATGTGGGAATACGTGAGGGACGCGGTTCATATAAAGGACAGTTCTGCAACCGAAAGGAAAAGAAAATCGTTGATGAAACTCATAGAGAAAACGATTGCGCGCGTTGAAAAAATCGAACCCTATAACGGCGAAGCCATCTACAAGGCGGCGGTCGTCAAATATCTGAAAATACTCGAAATCATGATGAAAGAAGAGTATTCCAAGATCATCGACATGGAAGAGATAGCCGAGCAATCGTATGACAGCATGGAGGCGTATCTTCTCGCCAAGGAAAAAGCGAACCAGAAATTCCAGGAGATCATAAAGGAATTCAACTTAAAAGAAAAACAGTATGCCGTTGCCAACAATATCATCCTGATTGAAAACGAATCTGATATCACGAAAAAATTGAACAAGGCCGATGAGGTGACCGATTATTATAACACGATTTACCTGATTTTTTTCAAATCGTTCAAGCAGGAGCTGTACCTGCTTGACGCTATAGAAAAAGGCGATGTCGGTAGAATGGAACAGAACCGGCTGGTGTTGATCAAGTTCGCAAACGAGGGCATGAACAAGCTGGGTTCGATAAAGATGTATGATAAGGACGATTCCATTAAAAAAAGCTGCCTCGACATGCTGAAATTCTACAAAGTCGAGGCGACTGAAAAAATCAAGGTCATAAGCGATTATTATATCCAGAAAGACATGTTCGAGAAGATGAAAGACGCTTTCGATCTCAAAAAGGCCGAGGAACGGACCCGGGAAGATGTCGATCTGTACAATGACACGGTCAACAAAGCAAACGAGGCTTCGAAAAAGGCAAATAATACCATTGATTCGCTGAACAGTGAAAGGTCGAATCTGATCGATGAATGGAACAAAAATATATCCGTATTTTTCGATGTGCACGTACCGAAATAGCAGGGTACTGCCCCGCATTCGGGGATTCTTAATCGATGCATATGGACCATGAAAATTACTTGAATTATGTTTTACCGGAGCAGGGGCGGTGATCTGTATCGGCTTGGTGCCAGGTGATGCCGGCTGCACCACTACGCTGACCTTTAATAAGAAGGCCCCGCTGGCTATAGCCGCAGGGGCTTTTTGTTATCAGAGGCCCGTCCTTGCCTGACTTGGCCCCGTAATGATTGCGTCAATCACATCTGCGCGATGACGAGCATTTCAAAGTCCTCGGTGGTCAGCTTGTCCTGTCGTGAATATGCGCCGAGCTTCGCTCCGTAGATGTCTATCGTACGGTATCCCAGGCTTTTCAGCAGCCAGGTGATCTCGCTTGGCACATAGTATCGCTCGTTGCTCAGTATATCCATGGCCTTTCCCGAGTCGTCGGTAATCGACGTGATGTTGTGGTCCCTGAAAGTCATCAGGTCGAACGTATTGCTCCGGTACGTGGCGTTTCCGGTCCCGCCCTGCGCCGCGCAGAACTGCTCGACCGAATGGTACAGGGGAAACAATCCATTCAGCGTGGTAAAGATGAAGCGCCCCGGCCTCTTCAGGCACGCGGTTGCATTCCTGAGTATCTCGTAATTCATCTCGTCGGTCTCCATCAGGGGAAATCCGCCCTCGCACAGCATGATGGCGGCGTCGAATTCTCCTCTGAACGGAAGGTCCCTCGCATCGTGGAGCCTGAAGTCGATTGTAAGGCCCGCTTTTGCCGCTTTCTCCCGCGCCCTGCCAAGCTGGGATTCCGACAGGTCTATTCCGGTCACTGAATATCCCCGCCTGCTCAGCTCGATCGCGTGCCTGCCCGTGCCGCACCCGATGTCGATTATGCGCAATGACCGGTCATGACCGAGCTCCTGTTCGATGAAATCGCATTCGCCCGGGGTCCCTTGCACGAAGCATTCCCTGTCATAGGTATCGGCGTAGTTTTCGAACAGCGTCTCATACCACTG
>ERZ795054.1116-NODE-1116-length-26790-cov-4.699794_pt1 | contig 26790 bp, 16 predicted proteins | sample MGYA00375138_ERZ795054 | MGnify/ENA primary metagenome ERZ795054 (study PRJEB30183, sample SAMN05720215) | anaerobic digester metagenome | isolation source: active sludge of municipal wastewater-treating anaerobic digesters | place: USA | collected 2014-12-23 ... | reverse complement strand
CGGTGGCGGCTTGAGAAAAAATACGTGTGCGGACTTATGAACTAGCGTACTAAGGCCGGCTGAGATGCGGATCTTGCACGAAAACTGCCTGGGCACGAACGCTTTCGACAGCGCGAAGCGTCTGGACTGCGGTGCTTCAGCACCGCTTTGCGTGGGACGTGACCGACCATCGTCCTCGGAAAGCGGCGGTAAACCGCCGCACTCTCCCGCGGCCGCGGGACTTCGCGACCTCGGCGCCGAGCTGAGCAGAAGCGACTGCCACAACGAACACCGGCCCAAGGACTTGGACGACCTCGACATTGCTGCTCCCAGGAACCACTCAGGAGCTTTCCTTAGGTAGACGCGCATGCGCAGCCGCCGAATCGGCCCTCCGAGATTCCTCGCCGGCTGCACGATACTCGGACTGTGGCCGCGTCATTCGGTCAACTCCTTGAGAGACGTCACGCGCGGCTCCATCCGCTTCCGGATCGGAACGGCCCGCGCGACGGCGTTCTGCTCGGTCTGCCCGAAAAAGCTCTCGAGTTCGCACCGCACGGCAGCGATGGGGTCGCCGTTGCGATCGTGGAGGGGCATCGTCACGATGGCTTTCCGATCGCTTTTGCCGAACAGAATGATGTTCTGTTCGATGCATTGCTTCTCATAGGCGTTCCCGGGCTGGCCTTCCTCGCCCGCATCGCTGCTGGCCACCACATGCAGCTCGGGCCGCCGGCTCGTGGTCGACACAATCCGCAAACCCAACAGGCGCGGATACTTCTCCAGAGCGTCCCGCACGAGCGCCTTGGCCAGCGGCTCGCGCGGCGTGTACTCGATCCGCAGATCGGTGAAGTAACTCACCGAGTCCGACTTCGTCCACAAAGCGATCTTGCCGTTCGCAAACGTCGGATCCGTGATCTCCGGAATCGGTTGCTCCCCGTCAAGGCGCAGTCGAATCCGGTTGCCCTGGCACTCGACCGACAGCTCGTGCCAAACGCCGCTCGGGATGGCAATCTCAGGGCCGATCGGATTGTCTCGGACGCCCTGGTGAACCCGGTAGAAACGAAAGGTGCGCCCCAGCGTGCTGGCGCGGACAACATAGTAGTTGCGTTCGTCCTGAAGCCGAAAGGCGACCCCGGCCATCTGTTCGACAGCCCCCCCGACAGTCTTGAACCGCACCGTCAGCTTGAAATCGCCAAAAACCTCCTCGTCATAAACCAAAAGCGGAAATCGCTCGTCGGTCCGGTCCTGCGAAAGCTGGGCGATGACAGGGATCTTGCGGGTCTGGGGCGCCTCGGGCGTCATCGGCGCAAACGTGAGCGGGACGTCATCGAGGATGACCTTCCACTCGCCCGGCTGCCCCGTTCCCGAGAGGGCGCTCCGGAATCCCGGCGGCGCCTCATTCGGTCTCGCAGTCGTCAGGTCGAAGACTTTCTCCGCAGCCAACCCCATTTCGGCCTGCGCGAGCAGCCAGCACAGTCCCACCAGTGCGATCCCGTTGTTCATGCGCGCTGAAAATAGCAGACGCCCGACGCGGCTCAAGCGCACACGTTCCGCCTTTACTTCCGCCCGCCCCTCCAGTAACGGTTCGGACATGCTGAGCAACGCGCGATGCCTGTGGCTGCCTGCCCTGGTCCTGCTCCTGGTCGGCTGCGCCGGAAACCAAATCACCAACATGTCGCCCCGGATGATGCGACGGACCCCGGACGGCCTCTACACGCTGGAAGCGCGCTGGGATACCAACCAGCGCGCCGTGCGCGACGACACCATGACGCCCTTTGTCGTTGTCGACACCCAATTCCACCCCATGCAGCGCTCGACTCTCAATGACCGCTGCTGGAGGGCCACCGTGCCCGTGCCGCCGGGGCAACGCTTCCTCAACTACCGATTCAAATTCGACTATCTCAAGGCCGGGTTCGGACGCCGCCATCCGGACAGCCGGCGTTCGCGCTTCTATCAGCTCGAGATCGTCGATTGACCAGGCGCGGCCGCCCGGCCCGCACGACCCGCAGCGAATGGCCCTGACCGTTCTCGAACGGTTCGACCCGCGCCGTCACTTCCAACACCGGATACCGCACCGTGGCCAGGCCGTATGTCTTGTAGGTGCGCGCGAAGAGCTCCGTCTCGATCATCCCCGTCCAGTCCGCCAGCGTCAGAAACTTCATCGGCTCACCCGTGGCCTGATGGTGCACCCGATCCTCGATCACCAGGCCGCACAGCGTGATCTCCTCTCCGACAAACCGCCCCAGCCGCGCCACCGGACAATAGGTCTCCCATGCGACGTCGGGGTATAATTCGAGCGGATGCCCACTGGCCGGAAACCCCAGCAACCCGACCTCCCACCGCAACCGTTGCAGTCGGCTCGGCTCGGTCAGGTCTAAGGCCGATCCCCCCGCCCCCGACTCCCCGGGCCCGCCGCCTCGAGCCGCAGCGGCGGTCGTCGGCATATCCCGCGCGACGGGCGGCAGCAGCCACGGCTGCCCGGCCGTCCCTTCCCCGCCCCAGCGCTGGTGCGCGCGCTGGATCTCCCAAAACTGCTCGCAACGGCTCCGTCCGAAACCGTCAAGAGCCCCCGCCTTCGACAGCGCCTCCATCTCGTCAAGCCCGGGATGGACCCGCAAATAGAAATCGGACAGTGACGCATACGCGCCCCGGGCGCGCTCGGCGACAATGGCCTCCCGGGTCCGGGCGCTGAGCGACTCGATCGAGCCGACCGGCACACGGATGGCGCGTCCCGACCCGCTCCCGGGCATTGACGCGCGCTCGCCGGCCCCCGGCAACGGCCCGGGCCTGTCAATCACACGGAAGCCCGGCCCAGGATCGTTCACACAGGGACCGACCAACGGAATGCCGAGCCGATGACACTCGAGCACGTACACCAGCGGGCGATAGAACCCCTTCCCGTTGCTCAACACGCCCGCCATGTACTCCGCCGGAAAATAGCGCTTCAGCCATGCGCTCTGATACGCCTCGACTCCGTAGGCCGTGCTGTGCGCCCTGCAAAACGCGTACCCGTGAAAACCAATCACCAACTCCCACACACGCCTGATCTCGTCCTCCGTCCGCCCCAACCGGCGCGCCGCCGCTGCAAACTCAGGCGCCATCTCGGCAACCACCCTCGGATCGTCCTTCACCAGTCCGCGCCGCAGCACGTCCGCCCGCCCCCCGGGCAACCCGGCAAAGGCCTCGCAAATCTGCAATATGTGCTCTTCGTAAACCACCAGGCCGAACGTGCTGCGCAAACAGTCCGCAATTGCCGGATGCGGACACGCCACCGCGCTCAACCCCTGGTAGCGCCGCGTGAACTCGCGCTTCTTATCCTCGTTGGCCGCGCCCGGACGGATCACGCTCACGATTGCAATCAGCGTGTCGATGTCATGCACGTTGCACATCTGGCACAACGACGTCATGGCCGGAGACTCGATGTGATGCACACCGCGGGCATGACCTCCCGCAATCAACCCCCACACCTCGGGATCATCGAAGCCGCTCGCGCCCTCTCGATGCTCGAAAAGCAGGGGGACATCTGCACCGCAGAGGTGCTCGCGGCACGCCATCTGGCCCGTGTTGGCTTGCTCAAAGGGGCGAGCTCCGCGAGTCCTTGACCCGAGACACGTGTCGTCGCCAATCAGGGCCGCGCGCAGCCTGGCCCTCCGAGTGGGCGCTTCATGGGCGTCCAAAGCCCGCGTATTCGGACACCCCTCCCCCGACAGATGGGTGACCGTGAACCGTTCGCAATCCGCAACAACACCCCGTTCGCGCAACATCGCCTTCACATCCCGCATCACCGCCAGACCGCCCTGGGCCAGAATGTCCATCTCCACCAGGCCGATCGCCTCGACGGCATCCATGTCGTACTGCGTCGTCGGATAGCCTTTCTGGGAAACGAATGTGGCCGTGAGTTCGCTCATCGGCTGACGCGACAGCACCATGCCGCACGGATGCATCTTCGGGTGCCGCGGCACCCCATCGAGGAACTCCGCCATCGCCAGCGCGCTGGCAAAGGGCTCTTCGTCCAGGGGCAGATCGCGGCACTCCGGGCTGGCCCGCAACAACGCCTCGAGACGTCCGCCAGCCCCCGCCGGACGCCCCACGTCCGAATTCCCACTCTCAGGCCATCCCCCGCCCATGCTCCAGGGGAAATGCTGCGTGAAACGACGCACCTCGCGCTCCGCAACACCGAACACCTTCGCCACCTCCGCAAACGCGCTGCGAGCCCGAAATGTCGAAAACCCTCCCACCACCGCACAATGGTCCCGGCCGTACTTGGCAAAGAGCAAATCGACGACGTCGTCCTTGCGGTCATGGGGGAAATCGATATCGATGTCGGGAAGCTTGCGCATCGCCATGCGCTCGGCGTTCAGGAAACGTCGAAAATAAAGATCGAACCGGATCGGACAGACCCCGCTGATGCCCAGGCAGTAACAGACCAGGGAATCGGCCGCGCTGCCCCGTGTGATCCAGTCGATCCCCTGCTCCCGACACGACCCCAGCAAATCCCACACAACCAGAAAGTACTCCTCATAGCCCACCGCGCCGATCATCGCCAACTCCTGCTCGACCTGCGGCATCAACCGCCCCGCCTCCACCACCCCATACCGCGCCTCCAATCCCCGCAGCACCAATTGCCGCAGAAACTGGCGCGGGCTCGAACCGTCGGGCGGGCGAAAGTCGGGAAACTGCGGCTGGCCGAATCGAAAGGCAAAGTCGCAGCGATCGGCCAGTTTCCGCGTCGTCGCGGCTAGTTCCGGATACCGCCCGAACAGAACGGCCAGCTCCTCCGCGGTGCGAAAAGACCATTTGCTTTCGAGAACCTTCGCCGGATGCGGCTGACGCAGCAACGTCAGCGTCCGGATGCTCTGGACCACATCGAACTGCCATCGGGAGTCTGCCCTGGCATAGTGAACCGGAAAGACCGGCACAACCGGCAATCCGCCGGGCTCGAAGCTGTGTCGGCGCAGCTCCCCGCGTGTCCGAATCGCACGGTAGAAACGACCCGGAAACAACCGGGCAAGCCCGGCATCGGTCGAGACGGCCAGAAGACCGTCCCTCGGCGCCGCCGCCAGCTCGCGCACCGCGAAATCCAGTCCCGGCCCACGCGCTGCCGACTCCACCCTCCCCTTGCGCGCGGACGCCTCACTCCGCGTCTTGTCGGAAATCAACCGACACAGGTTCCCGTACCCCGTCGCGTTCTCGACGTAGAGCCACAGCGGATCCGCATCGCATCGGATTTCCACCCCGATGATCGCCTTGACCCCCGCCGCCTTCGCCGCCAGGGCGAACTCGACGGCGCCGTGCAGATTGCCCTGGTCACAAAGCGCCACTGCGGGAAATCCGCCAGCTCGCGCCAGTTCGACGATTGCCCCGGGAGATAGCGTCGAGTTCAAGAACGAGTAGTGGCTCCGCACCACCAGCGGGATCGGCGCCAGCCCGGTGTCGAGCCGCGCCAGAGCCCCCGCCGCCGCGCCGAGACGCTCGTGCGCCTGCGGCGCCGGCGAACGGCTCGGTGCCCGCGGCGGGCGGGCCTGGCCTTGCGAGTCCGGTTGAGAATCCGCCTTCACATCGAGCTGCACAGGCCGCAGCCTGGCCTTCAAACTCTGCTGCGCCCTATACCGGTCCGTCAACAGCCGATCCCAACGCTGCCAATCCTAACGCGTCCGACCACCCGCGCGCTGAGTTGAGATTCAAAGGTTCAGTGCCCACGGTCACCATGACGAGCACAGCACAGGAGGGGCGACGTCCTCGTCGCCCGGCGAACACTGTCCGCGACTGCCGCCGTCAGAGACGGCACGTCCCCGCTCCGAGTGCTTCGCATTGTCGGCAACGCGCGCGCCCTAGCCTGCATTTCTCACCGGTCTTGCTCAATGCGAAGCCGATGGCAACGAAAGCGGCTGCGCTATGTCGGAATTGCCGCACAGACCAACTTACGCATTGCGCCGACATCGCGGCATGGCTTAAGAGTTCACGGCGATGACTCAATCACAGTCTCCTCTGGTTCCTGACTCTTCGCGTCGCGCTTTTCTCCGCACCTCCGCCCTGCTCACGGGAGGCGGCCTCATCGGCCACTTGCCCCTGAGCCGCGGTGTCCATGCGGCCGGCGACACCCGCCTGCGCATTGGCCTCATCGGTTGCGGCGGACGCGGCACCGAGGCGGCGCTCAACGCGTTGAATGCCGGCCCGGATATCCACCTGGTCGCGCTGGCGGACATCTTCCAGGAACGGCTCGACAACTGCCTCACCTCCCTGCGCGCCGCCCGCCCCAACCAGGTGACCGTCGCCCCCGACCGCCGCTTTGTCGGTTTCGACGCCTACCAGAACCTCATCTCGAGCGGTGTCGATGTCGTGCTGATCACACCCGCTTCGCATTTCATCCCCCAAATGCTCAAGGCCGCCATCGACGCCGGCAAACATGTCTTCTGCGAAAAACCCCACGGCATCGATATGCCCGGATTCCACGCCGTCCGCGCCGCGTGCGAGACCGCCCGCCAGAAGGGACTCAGCGTCGTCTCCGGCCTCTGCTGGCGCTACGCCCCCGGTCTGCGCGAGACGATGAAACGCGTCCACGACGGCGCCATCGGAGACATCATCGCGATCCAGGAAAACTACCTCGGCGCGCCCTACATCGTCCGACCGCGCCGGCCCGGCCAGGCCGAACTCGAATACCAGATGTGGAATTGGTACCACTTCAACTGGCTCTCCGGCGACCAGACGGCGCAGCAGCTCATCCACAGCCTCGACAAGGCGTCGTGGGCCCTGGGCGACCAGGCGCCGCTCAAGGCCTGGGGCCTGGGCGGACGCCAGACCTGCATCGACCCGTCCTTTGGCGATCAGTTCGATCACCAGGCGGTCGTCTTCGAGTACGAGAACGGCGTCCGGGTCTTCGGATTCACCCGCGACCAGACCGACTGCTTCAACAACACCTCGGATCTCATCCTCGGCACCAAAGGCCGATGCAGCGTCATCGATTGCCGCATCGAAGGCGAAAACCCATGGCGCTACGAAGGCCCCCGCCCGAACATGTACGACGTCGAGCACCAGGAGCTGTTCGACTCGATCCGCACCGCGCGCCCGATCAACAACGGCCATTACATGACCCTCAGCAGCGCCCTGGCCATCGTCGCCCAAATGGCCTGCTACAGCGGCGAGATGATCCCCTGGGCCGACGCCCTCAAATCGCAGCGCTCCTTCTCCCTCCCGCGCTACGCCTGGGACGTCGAACCGCCGGTCAAACCAGCTCCCGACGGACAGTACCCGACCGCCATGCAGGGCAAGGCCGAGTTCGAGCGCTGGCGGATGTGAATGCGGGTCTCATCGGACGAGCCGCGGGCGCGCAGGATTCCCGATAGAATGTCAAATATGAAGATGTGACCCCAAGAGTATGCCATACGTGTGCGAGGGTCCCGCCGCTTTGGTTGCGGCTGAGCCGCGCTGCGTCCGTTGCCCTGGTCCTCCTGGCCGGGATCGGACCGATTCCGACCGGAGCGGACGAGTCCAACGGTGCGAGGGCCCAGGGCGCGGTCAGCCTGACGCTCATACCCCCGTCGCCGGTGACGGACCTCATCACCCTCGACATCCGCGGCGCCGTCCGGAACGAAGCCGACACCGCCAAGACATTCGATGTTGCCGTCTATTGGGACGCGGAAGTGCCGGATCGCTGTGTGCATCAGGCAACGCTTCAAGTGGCCCCAAAGTCAGCGGCAGGAATCCGGTTTCGGCGGCCCATGCAGGGGCTGGCCGGTCCGCACCGCCTGATCCTGACAGCGCGGGCCAAGGACATGCTGAGCGGTACGCAGCATACGCGACAAAGCCCCCTCCCCCCGGCCCTCGCCCATCCGATGGGAGAGGGTGTCCCGCTCTGCGGGACGGGTGAGGGAGACGGTGTCGCACATCCCACGGATTCCTCTGTGACGGTGCGGTGCGAACGGCCGCTCGAGGTTCTCGACTCCGACGCGCGGTCCGGACGCCGGTTGGGCGGCGCCTGGGTCGATCTTTACCACCATTGCGAGCGCGAGGGAAAACCGTTCAACGCGGAATTGGGGCGGATGACGGATGGGAACTGGCGCGAGCTGGTGCGGGCGATGCACGCCACCGACCAGCGTCTCCTGGTGATCACGATGATGTTCCAGAATTTCGTCCATCGCGCCGAGCACAGCTTCGGTCCCGACACGTATCCGGGGCGGGCCTACTACCCGTCGAAGCTCTATCCGACCCGAATGCCCATCGCGTCCAGGGACCCGCTCGAGACCATCCTCGACGAGGCGGACAGGCTGGGTCTGCACGTCATGCCCGGTGTCGGCATGTATGCATTCTTCGATTACACGCCCGACTCGCTGGCCTGGCATCGCCGGGTGGCGGACGAGTTATGGGAGCGTTACGGGCACCATCCCTCGTTCTACGGCTGGTACGTCAGCGGAGAGCAATGCGGCGGCCTCTACACGCCGGACCGCGGCGATCCTGAGGTCCAACGCCGCGAGATGATCGAGTTCTTCCGAGCCTTCACCGCGCACGTCCGGCGCCACGCCCCGGACAAGCCGGTGCTGCTGGCAACCAACCCGCACGGCTTGCGCGGCGCGGAGGCGGCCTATCGCCAACTGCTGCCCCATCTCGACATCCTGGGCCCCTTTGGATTCCACCGAATGCCCGAGGGCGACCTCACGGGTGAGCGGGCGGCGGCGTTGCTCCAGTCATTGTGCGACGAGGCCGGGTGCCATCTGTGGCTGGACCTCGAGACCTTCGTCTTCAAGAACGGTATCGAGTTGCATCCGCGTCCGATCGACGGATTGCTCAGCGACTTTGACCGCTTCCCCAACTTCGAGAAGATCCTGCATTACCAATTCCCCGGCATGATGAGCGCGCCCGAAATGACCCGCCAGCCCGGCGGCCCCGCAAGCGTGCGGCTCTACCAGGATTACCAGGCGTACCTGCGTACACATTAGCCCGCATTTCTCACCAACCTTTGATGTCATCTGACCGGTCACCGTCGCTCAGGGCGAGGGGAACCGGTGGAGCGGTCGCGTCGCGCGCGAGGCGGGGAATCCGCTCGACGGTACTCCCATGGAAAAAAAGGACGCGGACTCGATTCACAGTACGGACATCACGAAGGGTCACGCCGGTCGAACGAGGTCAAAGAACGTGGCCTGTTCCAGGGCCCTGTAACGCTCCGGGTGACAGGTCAGAATCACGATCTGGAGCCGGCTCGAGGCCTCTTCGAGCAAAACCAGCATACGCGCAAGACGCCCGGTGTCCGTGGCGTTCAACACGTCGTCCAGAACGACCAACTGGCGCTCGTCCCTGGCAAGGACGTCTCCCAGCGCGAGTCGAGTGACGAGAAAGAGCTGCTCCTCCTCGCCGCCCGAGAGGTTCTCGAGCCCAACCGCCTCGGCCAGGGATTCAGGTTGAACGCCGGCCGGGACAAACTGGCCGGTCAGACGCAGCGTGCCCAGGCGCGGCCCGGCCACACGGGCGAGCATCCGGCTGGCCGCGCGCTCGACGGGGGCCGCCACGGCGGCGACGGCAGCGGCCTTGCACGACGCCACCGTGTCGTGCAGGAGTCGCAGAGCGTCCATGCGAAGCTTCTCCCGCCGGATCCCGGCTTCGAGATCGGCCCGTTTCTCGTCGCAAGCCGCCAGTTTGGAATACGCGCCCTCGGCGGCCAGAGTCTGCAGACGCCCTTCGGCCTTGTTCTCGTCGTCTCGAGCGGCGGCCTCGGCACCCTGGTGCGTCTCAAACTGACGTTCCAGTTTCTCGAGCGATTTGCCGGGGTCGTCGCCGATCTCCGCCAGCTTCGCTTCGCACTCGCCGGCTTGCGTCCGGGCAACCTCCCAAGCCATCAGCGCCTCCTTCCGGACCTCCCGGCGGGCCGTGTCGGACAGGGCGTCCCTGGTCAGATCATCGAGCCGTCTGTTGGCGGCTTCGAGGTTGAGGCGCGCGTTGTTGAGTCCGACCTCGGTTTCGGCATGGCGTTTCTCGACCGCCTGAGCCCCGGATCGAGCGCCTTCGAAGGCGTCTTCAGCCTGCACCGCGGCGGTCTCGATCTCCTTGCTCCGCGCATCGAATGCGGACTGCAATCCGCTCAGCGCGGGCGGCTGGTTCTTCCAGACGGGAAACCGCCCCGTTCGTTCCAGGATGCGGGCATCGAGTTCGGCCAACTGACGCTGCAGATCTTCGGGGGTCTCGTCCCCGACGAGTTCCTCGATTTGACCATCGAGGGTGGCGATCTTCTGGTCGAGATCCTTGGCCTGATCTCGGAGAAGCTGGAGACGGTCGGCGTCCTGGGTGCCGTACGGTTGCGTCAGCTTCGCCACCTTGTTCTCGGCACCAGCCATTTCCTCGCGCAGGGCCTCGACGTCCATCTCGGGCCCGGACGCGACGATCCGGCCGAAGCCGTCGACCTCGAGACTGACCTCGGGCGAACCGGCAAACGTCGCGTCCTCGCCCGCGCGAACCGTCTTTGTCTCCTTGGGCGATTTCCTGGTCACGATGGCGTCGTACTGCGGGCGAATCGTCAGGCGAATGAGCGACGCCTCGATCTTGGTCTCAGCCTTTTCCCGGGCGGCAAGGTGTTTTCTGACCTCGCGGATTGTCGTGTCGTCCGGCGCCACCAACCGGGCGCGCGACTGCCTCAACGTCGCGACCGCCGATTCAAGCTGTCGCAGCTTGTCCAGCCTGGTCCCCAGGATCTGCCTGGCCTTGGTGTCGGACAAAAACTCTCGGGCGTCTTCGATCTCGGCGGTGCGCTGCTTGAGCGAGTCGCGCCCGGCGCGCGCTTCGTCGCGCCTCCAGCGGCACTCTTCGGCCCGCTCGACGGCCGTCTTCAACTCGACCGCCACATCCCTGAGCACGGCTTCGTCCCGCTCGATTTGCGCCTTGATCCGGGCGATCTCCTGCCGCGCGTTGGCGATCAACTCGATCGTCCGGCCGATGGAGTCGCACCGTTCCTTGGCCGCTTGTTCAGCCTGGCGCTTGATTTGCAGGTCGCTCTGCAGGCGCTGAAAGGACTCCGCCAGACGGCGTGTCTGGGCCAACGGTTCCTCAAGACCCTCGGCGTCCCTCCTGGCCTGGGCACGCCTCTGACGGGCGTCCTCGACCGCGCGCGCCGCTTCCTCGAAACTCCGCTTCTGCTCAAGAAGCCGCTGCCGCTCTCGATTCACTTCGGCGCACTCGAGTTCCACGGCCAGAATCGGCGCGGCGTCCTTGCCCGTGCGCAGCTTGCCGCCCTTGGTGAAAAAGGACAGGTACTCGTCTTCAAGCAGCACCTCGAGCCGCGTGCCCTTTTCACCGGTCAACTGGACACCCAGAGCCGCGCGGAGACTCTCGGAGACGCTCGACGACAGGGAGTCGAGTTTCAAGGTGCCTTGCGGAGCCCAAAGCACCTGGGCCAGGCCCCAGTGCTCCTGCTTCGACAGGCCGCGACCCGGCGCATCGGTGGCATCGAGGATCTCGCGCAACATCGAGTCCGCGTTCCGTCCGTCGGCAATCGGCACAAACCGGCCCCCCTCCAATCGGAGCAGCCGCGCCGAGGCGCCGTCCAGGAAGGTCTTTTCGATCCGGTACCGCACGCCCGTCTTCGAGAACTCGACCGTGGCCTGGGGCGCGAGGGAACGGCCCCATGGGCGGACGGCCTCGATGTCCTTGCCCGTGACGATGTGCGCGTCGAACAGGGCGCATCGCATCGCCTCAAACAGAGACGATTTGCCGGTTCCATTCGGGGCATGGATGACATTGAGACCCTCGGCGAAGGGGCCGATCTCGACCGGTTCGAGGATGCTCCGCCAATGCGCGGCACGCAGGCTGTGGAGGATCACGAGCGGCTCCTTTCGCAGAGATCGAACAGTTGCAGGAGCGCTTGCGATGCCACAGCCCGCTGGCCCGGATCGGAAGCGTTCGATGCCAGCGCGCGCAGTTTCTGCGCGGCATCCCGGAACGGCCCCGCCGGCAGCGACTCGATCCACCCCTCCCCGTCGGGCGCCGGAGTCAACCCCGTGGCATCCAGAACCCCAAAGAGAAAGCGCGATGTCAGGATCTCATCGAGCTGTTTCAACGCGTCCCGGTCCTCGGGAAAGAGCAGTCCATCCAGGCGCATCCGAACCAACGTCGATCCCGGCTCGGCGATCCCGGACAATTGCTGGACGAGGGATTCCAAGGACAATGGCTGGCTCACCGAATGCTCGGTGCTGCGCCACTCGAGGCTGCCGGTCCGGATGGGAGCAAGCGAGGGCGGCGCCCCTCGCCTGGAAATCTCGACCACGAGCGCGTTGCCGCTGTCCCGCTCGCCGAACTTCGTCGTCTCGTGGGTGCCTGAATACGCCATCCGGCACTCGCCCTGCGAATTCTCGTAGCGGGCAAATGAATGCCAGTGCCCCAGGGCGAGATAGTCCAGACCGGATCGCGCCGCCGCATCGCGGGGAATCGGGTAATCGGGCTCGCCGCTCGGAATCCCCTCGACATTCCCATGGGCAAGCCCGATGGCCGGCTTGGACGCGTCGTGCGCCTTGATCCAGGAGGTCGGGTCCTTGCTCGAGTATTTCTCGCGCAGGGGACACGGAAACAGGACGCGGTTGTCCAAGTCGATCGGTTCGCGCCTCGTGCAGACTCTGATGTTGTCCGCTTCTTTCCAAACCGGATGCTCCCACACCGAGCCGGGGCTGAGGGGATCGTGGTTCCCGGGGATGATGTAGACCGGCCCCGCGAAACAGCGCAGGATCTCGCCGACCTTGCGCACCAACACCCTGTCCACCCCGTTGTCCTCGAAGACATCGCCGGTCAGCAACAGCATCTCGGCCTTGTGGTCGCGCGCAGCTTCAACCACCCGCCGGGCCGCGGCCAACCGCGCCTCCCGCACACGGTCCGCCACCTTGCCCACCGACTCGGCACGCATGCCCATCTGCCAATCTGCGGTGTGAAGGAATCTCATGACACAAACAGGCCCGGATACCCGCCCCGCTCAGCGTTGAAGTTCGGATGTTGAACGTTGCGTGTTGAGCGTTTTCGGTTCACGAGCCCCATCCGTTCTCAAAAAAGAACATGCCTTTGCCGCCAGGCGAGCCGCGCGGTCAACGAATCGTTGGATCCCCGGTTTTCCCCTCAATCCGTGTCCATGCGTGTCCATCCGTGGCTTCTCCTGTCTTTCCGAGCCATCTGTACTGCAATCGGTGACAGTCTTGCATTTCTGGCAAGATTTCCGCACTTCTATTCTCCAGCCCGCATATTTCTTAGCGCGGCAAAGCCGCAACCAAAATGTGCAACCACGGACGGCCCAGGACCAATTCCTGATGTGGAGCGGCGACGGCCTCGTCGCCGACAGACACCGTCTTCACTCGCGTCGTCGGGGCACGAGCCGTCCCCCCTCCAGCCTTTACCGCCTTCATGAATTGGCGGTGCTCACAGCCTTTGCGGCATGACACTTCTTTCAAAAAGAAAAGAAGTTGACGGAGAGTGGTGCACCCCGTCGGTGCACAGGGCGGTCTGACTTCGCAAGAAGGCTGCTATGCGGGTTAGGAAAACAAAACCGCGCCAGGCTTGAGAGACAGAGAAACGCGGCACACTGTTGCTTTGCACGAACGCTCTTACGACCGACACAATGCTCATGGTTGCCGTTCTGGGCGCGGTTTTGCCAACGAGCCCGGTTCCGGTTCTTCGCGTTATGCCGCGCGCGGCATGACTCGCGAAGCGTGTGAAATAGCCGGGCTGGTTGCACTCGCTTCTTCAGGCCATTGCCCACTGCTCGCGCAGGAGCTTCACCATGTTGCGAATCAGCCTGATCTTCTCCTCCTGCGGAATCTCCTTCTTGGGATCCGCCGGATTCTTGGGCCACCCGCCCTCGAAGCTGACGGCGCCGCGGTAGCCAAGGAGCTTGAGCCCCTTGAACCCGTCCACGTACTGATCCGCCTCGGGGTGCACGCCGGGGATGATGCGCTCCTCAAGGCCGGCTATATGGACATGCGTCAGCAGACTGCCGCCGCAGATGAACGCTCCCATGAAACTCGTTTCCTCGAGAGCCATGTGCCAGAAGTCGCCCATCACGGTCGCGCCGGGGCCGATGTCGGCCGCGATCCGCGCGCCGTCCGCCACCTGGCGCAGAAAGGGCGTTTCGTGGCGACGGAGCGGTTCGAGGATGATCGAGGTGCCGTGCTTGGCTGCGTGTTGGGCCAACCGCTTACCGGTATTCTCGACGAAATCCTTCCGCAGTTCCTTGGCGCTCAAACGCCCCGGCTCGCTGAGCTTGTCGCGCGCGGGACAGATGATCAGGCCGACCGACTTCATCTTGCCCAGCGCCTCGATCACCGGCAGGAACTTCTGCACCTCGGCCTCCCTCTTCTCCGGCTCCGCGTAGGAGAAATCGCTCGGGCCGCACGCCGTCGACAGGAACAGCTTGCGCCCTTTGAGCGCCTCGATCATCGCGTCGCCGTTCTTGATCGGCCAATCGCCGGACGGGATCTCGATGGCGGCAAATCCGTTCGCTTCGAGGAAATCGAGCTTCTCATTCATCTCGTTCCCGGGAATGGCCCACCATTGGAGGCAGAGATTCAACTCGGCCGGCTTCTCCGGCGGGGTCAGCCTGGGCATCCAACTGTCTCGAACCGTTTGTCCCTGTGCCGCCGCGCGTTGCGCGCCGCACACCGTCGCCGCTCCGGCGAGCGCCGAAGCCGTCAGGAAATCGCGTCGTTTCATAATGCATCCTCTCGATTCAACCGCATGAACCGGACGCCCGTCCGGCCCCCGAACCGGCATGGATGCCGCATGCACCCGATGACGCGGCTCGAACAGATCAACCAGAACTCGAACAGTCTCGCTTAGGGCCTGTGCAGGAATCAATTCCCATTTTGCACGGCCGCGGTTGTGCGGTTGTCGGTGCCAGAAATCGGCCGCTGAGCGCCCTGTCCTGAGACAATCATCGTCATCAATCAGGGCCTCCCCCGCAGCCGCGGGATCGGCCGTCCGAGAGAGGCGGTTCATCGGAGCGCTGACACACGGATAAGGGGAGAACGGGCAACTGCTCGTGGTTGTTGCTCCGGCGGTCCGGGCTGAACTCGCTCTGCTCATCGGCGGTGTGATGGCTGCTTCGGGCGAACGGAAAGCTTAGGCACGCCGGGCCGCTGACGCTCGATTGAAACCAAGACGCTCTCCCGGCGTTGACTGGGGCGACTTGGGGTTAGGTCTTGAGTCGCATTGAATACGCTTCAATTCGCCGACTACGAGAAGTCGTTGTCGAAGTTGCTCCCGAATACGAGACCGCCCCCGTGTTCCATGGCAAATGACGTGCAGGCATGTGTTGTCGGGGACATGGAAAAGCACAGAGCAAAACCCATCATCAACCCAGTAATCCAACGGGTCTGCGGACTCATAATCTCGTGTTCTCTTGACATGGCACGACCAAGGTCAGCGACCGCCGCGCGAAAGCACAAGATCGAGCGCACACGGCACGACCGAAATCGCGCTCGGCATCGAGCGGAGAGGCGGGACGGCAGTTCGGCTCCAGCGTGTTCGGCTCCCTACCCTCATCCGCGGAGCCCAAGCCAGTTCATCAGGCCCTGCTCCACCCGGCTCAATTGCTCCGCGCTCAGGACGCCAAGACGGCGCAGGAAGTACTTCGGTGGAAGTGCCTGAATCCCCTGAACGAGAAAGGCGCCCTCAGACAGAAAGGGAACCGCCAGAACCACCTCAAATTGCGAACCGCGGGTGGCTGTGGTGTGCGGAATGACGCCGATCAGGGCTCGATCTGCTTCGCCATACGGGATGCCGATCACCAACGCCGGCCGCACCTTCTGTGTGATCCCGAAGTCGACCTGCCAGACTTCGCCCCGCTCAGGCACCGCGGGCCTCCTCCTCATCCAGTGCCCGGAAAGACGCCGCCGCCAACGCGGCGAAATCCTCCTCGGTCAGATCCTCCGACAGCGGGATCTGCTGCACCAAGGCCCTTCGCAGTTCCACCCGCTCACGATCCGACAACTGCTCGACCTCGCGAAGAATCTGCGCAACCGCTGTGCTCATGGCTTCACCGTACTACCTGCCCGCCCGCATGCAAGAACGCGTTGAGCCGAACGAGAAGCGCAGCCACCCCGGGCCACTGATGTTCGATTGGAACCGAGGCGCTCTCCCGGCGTGGGCTGGCGCGTCTGGTTGAGGCATAAATGCCAAAACCCGGTGCTGTTCTGTTTCTGCAGAAGTGAGTTTCAATAATCATCAACACGCCACGCGCTCTCTCTCCGGCTGTACTGGCGTGCTCGTAGAGACTCCAGCCTTCACTCTTCCGCTGTTCGAGGTTGGGGTGATGCATATCGTGTTCGTAGCCTAAACGCGGTCCAACCAGATCGCTGAGGGACGCGGGCGGCTTAGCGCGCTCATTTGGGGCACAGCTGTCGGACCTCATTTCTTCGGACTTTCGTAGTTCTTGTTCATCTCTTCCGCCACTCTGCGCAGCAATCTCTCGTCTTCCGGCGTCATCCTGTAACTCGGGTCGTATGCCCTCACGCCATCTCTCAACCCTTGCTCCCATGCTTTGGTAGCCGCGCGTCGGCCGAGGCGGCGCACCGTGGGTGGGCATCCGCGCTTTCATGTGGTACTTGGTTGACGGTCGGAAATTGGGTCGGGAGCCGAGGAGGAACAAGCATGAAAACGGGCGCAGGCCGGGAGCGTGGGCCCGAGGCGGAGAGCGTGTGGGCGCGGGAGGATCGGTTTGGGGAGCGCTATGGGGCGGTGGTGTTGTCCTCGTGAGAATGCTCCCTTTACTGCGGTCTGAACGCCCAACGCCCAATGTTCAACTCTAGCCAGAGTCCACTGGCTGTGGGAAGATGGCGGCGCCGTGCAACGAAGCCGCAACCCTCGAAGACACAACGCAATGAACCATCGATCCCAGCCTCACGTCATCGGACTCCACCTTCAACTTCTGTTCCTTCTTGCCGGTTCGAGCCTCGGCGCGGCGACGCCGGACTGGCTAATCGACCCGGCTCCGTTCAAGGCGCGGGTCACGGTCAGCGCGGACGGACGCGATGTCGCACTCGAGAACGGCCTGGTGCGGCGCATCATTCGGATCGAGCCCAATGCGGCCACCATTGCCTACGACAATCTGGTCACAGGCGAGAGCATGATCCGGTCGGTGCGCCCCGAGGCGCAGGTCGAGATCGACGGAACGGCTTACGACGTCGGCGGGCTCACCGGCCAGCCGGTGCACAACTACCTGGATGCCGCCTGGGTCGACAAACTCGAAGCGCCACCGGGCGCGTTCCGCTTCACCCGATTCACGACCGGGCAGACCAAACAACGCTTTCCATGGAAGAAACGGCTCGAATGGATGCCTCAGGATCTGCCCTGGCCTGCACCGGGCGTTTCTCTGACGCTCGAATTCGCTGCTCCGACCAACTCCGCCGTGGCGATCGATGTGCATTACGAGCTGTTCGACGGCCTCCCGCTCCTGAGCAAATGGATCGTCGTCCGGAATGCCTCGGACAAACCCGTCCGCCTGAACCGGTTCATCAGCGAAATCCTCGCGGCGGTCGAGCCCGAGTCGATTGTGGACGATTCGCCGACCTGGCAGTTGCCCCATCTGATGGTCGAAACGGACTACACGTTTGGGGGCATGTCCGGGCCGAACCACAGCGCCGGTGTGTTCTGGGTGCCGGACCCGCTTTACGGTTCGCAGGTGAATTACAATCGGCTGACGCCCTGTCTTCTCGAATGCCGTCCCCCGCTGGGGCCGGACCAGGTGATCGCGCCGGGGTCGAGCCTCGAGAGCTTCCGCGCGTTCGAGCTGGCGCAGGACACCACCGAACGCGAGCGCAAGACACTCGCGGTGCGCCGCATGTACCGCACTGTCGCGCCGTGGGTGACCGAGAACCCGGTCCTCATGCACATCCGCAGCGCGCAACCCGACGCCGTCAAGCTGGCCATCGACCAGTGCGCCGACGTCGGGTTCGAGTTGGCGGTGCTCACATTCGGAAGCGGTTTCAACTTCGAGAGCCGCGACCCGGATTACCAGGTGCGGATCAAGGAACTCGTCGATTACGGGCGGGCCAGGGGCGTTGCGCTGGGCGGCTACTCGCTGCTGGCCAGCCGGGGCGCGGGGACGGACGCCGACAACACGCAGGGCGTCCCGGCGCGATTCGGCGTGATGCCCTGCCTGGGCGCGACCTGGGGGAGCAACTACCTGGCGCAGTTGCAGCACCTCATGCGGTTCGCCGGTCTGGGTGTCCTCGAACATGACGGTTCCTATCCGGGCGACCAGTGCGCCAGCACGAATCATCCTTTCCATCGCGGGCTGGCCGATTCCCAATGGGTGCAGTGGAAAGCGATCACCGGCCTTTACCAATGGTGCCGTTCGCAGGGCGTCTACCTGAACATCCCGGATTGGTACTTCCTCAATGGCGGATCGAAGACCGGCATGGGCTACCGCGAAGTCAACTGGTCGCTGCCGCGTGCCTACCAGGAAATCATCGAGCGACAGAACATCTTCGACGGCACCTGGGACAAGACCCCGAGCATGGGCTGGATGTTCGTGCCGCTGACCGAGTATCACGGCGGTGGCGCCGCGGCCACAATCGAGCCGCTCAAGGATCACCTTGAACATTACGAGCAGCGCCTGGCCAACCTCTTCGGCGCCGGCGTCATCGCCTGCTACCGCGGGCCGCGGCTCTATGACACCGACGACACCAAGGCGGTGGTGAAACGGTGGGTCGATTTCTACAAACGGCATCGCCCGATCCTGAACTCGGATATCATCCACCTCCGCCGGGCCGATGGACGGGATCTTGATTACATCCTCCATGTCAATCCGGCTTTGAAGGAAAAGGGGCTCTTGATGGTGTACAACCCCCTGGACCGGGTCGTGGCCAAGACGCTCACCATCCCGCTTTACTACACCGGCCTCACGGACCGGGCCGCCGTGCGCGAGCAGGACAACCCTGCCCGGACGTTTGCCTTGGACCGTCCATACGCCATCGCCCTGCCGGTCCAAGTGCCGGCCCGGGGCGTCACCTGGTTCGTCATCGAAAAGACAAGCAATGGGGTCGCATCTAAATAGTTGACATTTTGATAGGGGAGTTGACTGAACAGAACTCGGGCTTGTGCCCCGACCCGTCGCGGGTCTAGAAAGGAGTGAACCGATCACCAACCACACCTGCCAGAATGGCAGACGCGAACCTATGAAGCCACGTTGCTCAGCCCGTCCGAGTCGGCCGCAGGCCCACGGCCGATACTCCCTCCCTCCATCCGCCTTCACGCTCATCGAATTGCTGGTGGTCATCGCGATCATCGCGATCCTGGCGGGCATGCTCTTGCCGGCGTTGTCCAAGGCCAAGAGCAAGGGGCAGCAGACGCTCTGTCTCGGCAACCTGAAACAACTCCAGCTCTGTTGGATGATGTACGCCAATGACCATCAGGACAATCTCGTCCCCAACGATCCAAACGTGGGCCCCGGCTCGAAGTCGTGGATTCTGGGGTACATGCAGGACAACTCGCTCGATTCGACCAATGCGACGCTCCTCAAGCAGGGCACGCTCTACCGCTACAATGATTCGGTCGGCATCTACCGCTGCCCCGCCGACCTGGGGCGCTCGACGATTGGGGGTAAGAAGTACCTGCGGGTGCGTTCCTTTGCGATGAATTGCTACATGAACGGCGAAGATGTGGGCCTCAACTACGGCGGGTACAGAGGTTACACCGTGAACCGCAAAACGGCGGACATCACCAAGCCCGGACCATCGAGCGCGTTTGTCTTTCTGGATGAGCACCAAAACAGCATTGATGACGGCCATTTCGGCTTCAACCCCGAAGGCGACAAGTGGATGAACCTCCCGGCGATGTGGCACAACAACGCCTGCAATTTCTCCTTCGCCGACGGCCACGCGGACGCCCTGAAATGGCGGGACGGACGCACGCTCCAACTCAAGGTCATCAACACCGTCTCAACGCCCAACAACCCCGACCTGCGGAAGCTCCAAGCGATCCTCGCCACGAAGTAGACGCCTGCGATTGGCCCGCCAAGGAGGTCGCACAGACCCTGCGGTTCCGGGCTCCCCGCATAGTGGTCAGTTCTTGATGTTCACGCATACTCAGGACAGCGGCGCCGTCGGGGGGGCATGGGGGCCCAGACTTCGAATCGAGTCTGCTGGCAAAGTGTATTCTCGGTAGAGATTGACCGGGGCAGCCCCTTTCCAGTGATCGAACCGTCAAATCCGGATCGCCTGCCCGCCGCCTGCCACATCAGGCCCACGGACCACAGCCCCCCCGGCCGACGCACCCTTTCGCGGCGAACGGCCCCCTTGATCCGCAACGGCCTCGCCATAGCCCCCGACACCTCGGCAAACACCCATTTGTCAACTATTCAGATGCGACCCCATTGTCTTCTCGGCTGCGCGCTCGATCCTTGGAATCCTCGGTCCCGCTTCGCGGAAAACTTGACTGCATTGCTCAGTCTTTGGGCACGTGGAGCAGGCCAGTGCGCCCAGCGATACAGGATCAGGGTAATCGCCCAGCAAGGCAGACTTCACGGTTCGAGGTGTGTCTTGACCCGCAGGAAGGTGTCGCCGCTCCCCATGAACGTTCCAATCGGGATCATTCGATCGACGCCGGGGATGCGATTGTACTCGATGAGTTCCTGCCACTGAGGGGCGGTCAAACTGCTTGCGTACTCGACGCTGTAAAAGCGCTGCAGGCCCGTGTAGCCCTCACCGCTGATCTTGCGGGAGTAGAAGCTGATCATCGGACGCCCGTCAACCATCCCCCAAACGATTCGAAAGACGCTCTCCGGGTCTTTCGGATCGGTGCCCGCGACATACTCGGCGCGGTTCGACGACCCGTCGCTGTCCGGGTCCGCGTCGCCGGCGAGGTCCACGCCGCCGAGATTTGCCGCATCCCAGGCGTCCGGTATGCCGTTCCCGCTCAGGTCGGCATTGGGGCCGGGAATGACTTCGACTTCGACGGTTGCCGTATTTCCAGCCTGGTCGGCGACACAGATGGACTGGCGGTAGTGACCGGGCACCGTCGCCATCATTCCTTCCGGGGGCCCAGCCAGAACTCCGCCCGGGTCGGCAGCCTGCCAGGTGATGTCATCGCCCCCCGTCACTTGGAGCCCGGGCTGGACAGGATTGGCGTCCAGGGAGGTCACAGTGATCACGGGCGCCGTGCGGTCTACCAGGATGGTAATCGTGTCGCGGTTCATGTGGAGCACTTCATTCGGCGCGACGGGAGGACAACCGTCCTGGGCGGTCACTGTGATTGTGTGCGGACCCTCCGGAAGGTTGGCGGCATCCGCATCGAAGAGCAAGGGCACGGCCGAAGGGGACGGGACCGGCACCGGACAGTCCGGCGCCGGCAATGGCACCTGGGCGACGGGGTTGCCGTCCACCCGGACTTCGGTGACGACCGTGTCGCCGCAGGCGCAGTGCCCATAGAACTCCTTCTTGTGCACGACACGCGCGTCGATGGTGATGGTCCCTTTGACGCTGGCTCCCGGGAGCGGCTGCGTGATGCCGACGAGCACCACGCCCGAGGGCGCGGCCAACAGCGATTGACTGAGCACCCTCTCGCCGCGCTCGCGGTAAGCAACGGGCGGACCTCCATTCCATTCGGGGACGACGAGCGCAGGATCAGCCGAGAGGAACAGACTGGTCACGCTGGAGACGTCGGTTTCCATGGCTTCAAGCTGTCGCACCAGCAGGGGGGAAAGCCCGCGCTCGGCCACCTGTCGTTGCACAGCTTGAAAAGACTCGTTGGTCAGGGGAGTCGACTGGGCCGCTTGGGTCCAGGCGCGGCCGGCTTGGTCGAGGGCATTTGAGAGGATGGCAGCGCAGCGGATGACCTCCGTACCCTGGAGCACGGCAAAACCGCGCCAGGCCGGATCGACGGGCGGGAGGGCGTCATACACACCCGCGAGTTTGTTGAGTGATGCGCCATAGGCATTCTGCGCGCGACGGGCCAAGTCAAGGGCTTCACCCAACCAGACCAGATTGCTGACGCCGGCGTCCGACACGCACGGGAGACGGACCACCAACTCGGGCGGGGCGAGTGTGACCGGAAGCTGGTATGCCGGATCGGCCACGATCGGATCATGGGCGAACGCGCATTCGGTGCCGTGCTCGATCAAGGCGGCCGCCGCAACGGCCTGCTCCGCGATGGCGCCGACGCTCAGAATGCCGGCGACAACGGCGCCCGCGCCTGTGGCTGCTGCAACGGCCGCAGCGACCCCGAGACGGAAGGCTTCCACTTGAGCGGCCAGGAACGCAAGCCAACAGCCGTAAGCCTCGTCGTAGTGGTCCCGTTTTTCGGTTCCGATGTCGATGCGCAGATCGACGACGGGGGTGATCGAGAGAATGTTCGTCAGACGGAACCCGTTGTCGTCGATCAGGCCGACGGCCTGGACGTTGAAATTCTCCCGCACATAGGGATGAAGGCTGGAAATCGGCGATCGGCAGGCGTCGGTGTCCCATTCGTAGTGCCCGCGGCGTACCAGGCCGGGGATGGTGTGGTGCCCGCCTGCGGGCAATCCGGAGCCGTACTCCGGAAGGGAATCGAGGTGGACTTGCCAGTCCTTCGCCTGGGAGAGCGGCTGTCCATTGGTCGTGGTCAGCTCCAGGCGCCCGGCATTCGTCAGGCCAATCAACTGCGTCCAGATCGTCGGCTGAACCTCCACGTGGTACTCGAAGTCGTCCACGTCCCGACCTCCCCAGGCGCCGACACCGAGGGCGAGCCTGAGGATTGGGCGGGGGCTGACGTTGAAGGAGCCGGACAGCCTGGCCCAACTTGGCATGGCAGGTTCGTTGTCGGTCACAGCGAGGCTGACGGACAACGTCGCGGGTTTGTCCACGGGAATGGCAAAGTCGGCGGTTGTCCCTTGCGGCAAGCAGTTCGTTGAGATCAGCTTGTCATTGACGGTCCATTCGTAGGTGCACTGCTCACAGTCGCCGCCGTCGCTGGCCTTGACCTTTGCCCTGAACCGGAGAACGGTCTGGTTGTCGCCGACATGGATCGCGGTGATCTTCTTGCCCTCGTCGAAGTCGGTCCGCCGCTCGACCCAAATCTCCGTAATTTGGGGCGGGGGCGGGTCTGCGACCTTGACGGTCAAAGGCACTGTGATGTTGTACCAGCGGTCACTGACGGTGAGTGTCACCTCATACGTCCCGGCCTTCTGGAACTTGTGCTCCGGTGGATGTTGTCCCGTAAAGGAGGAGCCATCTCCAAAATTCCACGTATAGGTCAAATCGTCGCCGTCGGCATCTGTAGCGGAGCCGTCGAATTGCGCGGCGGCGAGGGTCTGTACCGCTTGCGGGCCTGCGATGGGCTCCACCACCGGCGGGTGGTTCGCCGGGGTCGGATCACAGGGGCGGATGACGATGAGCGGATCGGCGTTGGCGGTGGAATACGAGGAGTCGCCGATCATGAAGGTGGCAGGGGTCCTCAGGCCGCCGCGAGGCCGATCAAGTTCGACAGCGTATTCGAAGTACCAGCACGAAGACTGCGGGACCGGCTCTTGCGTCGCGATGCAGAAGAAATAATCGCCCGTGGTCAACTCGTTCCCTTCGCCCAGGTCGATCTGCTTCCTCACCCAGACAAAATCCTCTCCTGTGGGCTGATCGTCGAAGACGAAGAACGCGCCCGGGCCGGGCAATTCCGGCATATCGAGCTGGATATAACCCGTGGTGTCGATGGGGGCTCGGCGGATCTTGGCGACGAGCGTGCCGCCGGGGTTGGCGTAGCGGACGAGCGCGGCGACCTCGAACACGCGCGTGCCGTCCGGATTGGCGGGATCCTGGTCGATATGAAAGCGAGCTCCGACCTCCTGACTCATCCATGGGTTCCCCTCATCCCAGCACGTATAGAGGCAGAGCAGCCACCATTTGTCGCCCAAGGCAGGGAGCCGCCGCGCACCGGTCATCGACACGGATTCGCCCCCCTCGATCGCTTCTCGCGTGGTGATGTCCACCGCCTGGGCTGGCGGGTGGAACAGGTTCTCCGCCGCCCACTGGTATTCCCCCCCACATGGTATATCGCCACCGGCGACTGTTGCCATCACCGACACCGTCATCAACGCCCGCATGAACGCTCTCATAGAGCCTCCTTCCGGGTCCGGCGGCCGTGACAGTTGACGGCGCTGGAGCCACAGGATGAAAGACTCTGGATCAGCAAGGAGTCTGAAAGTCAAGATGAATCGAGCACTGTAGAATCAAGGAATCAAGGCAAGGCGGGGCCTCGTCCGGCGTCCGCCGACGTTCAGCACGCAAGAGAGGCGTCGACTGCCGGTTGCCATGGCCAAAACCCGGCGCAAGCCAATGGGTGACATGCTCCATCGGTCAGGCGAAGCCTCGCCCAATCAATACTCTGCCGCCGTTGCGGCTCCGATGGCAGCCCCGCTCTGCAGCAACGACACGGCAGCAACGATTGCTTGCCGCCATGCGCGCCGACAGGCACAGTGGCACACGGGACATGAAGGGACTGAAATACAGGTCCGTTCGATACGTGATGCTGTCCGGAGTCCTGGCGTCGGTGGTCTATCTGGCGCTTGGCCGCGGCTCCCGATCCTTTGAGGCCTATTGTCCGTTTGGCGGCGTTGAGAGTCTGTGGGGGCTCTTGACGGCCGGCGAGTTCACTTGCGCCCTCGGTCCTCTGAATGTGTCCCTGATGATCGCCGTACTGGCGTTAGCCCTGCTGGCCAAGAAGGCCTTCTGTGGATGGGCCTGCCCGATCGGTTTCCTCGGTGAGCTGGCGGCGCGCCTGGGTGCCCGGGTTTGGAGGCGGCGCCCGTCCGTGCCGGCGAAGGCGGATGCGCGGCTTAAGCTGCTGCGCTACGCTGCGCTGACGGTGGCGCTGTGGTTCACGTACCGAACCAGCGAACTGGTGTTGCGCGGTTACGATCCTTTCTACTTGATCTTCTCCGGTCTGGGCCACGGCAGTGCCGGCGTGCTTTCGGCCGCGGTGCTCGGGGTGACCGCGCTCGGGGCGTTCATGGTGCCCATGCTCTTCTGCCGGTATCTCTGTCCGATGGGGGCCGTGTTCGACCCATTCAGCCGGCTGGGATTGATCCGGGTCCATCGCGACGGATCGAAATGCACCGCGTGCGGTCGCTGTGATCGGGCCTGCCTGCAGCGCATCCCCGTGCGTGAATTGAAGGTCGTGCATCACCGGGACTGCACCAATTGCCTGGAGTGTATGGATGCCTGCCCGGAAACGGACGCGCTCCAACTGCGGGCTGGACGGTAGAGGAAGCCATGCGACTACCGCGCCTCATCGTTCCCCTGCTGGTAGCCTCGGCGCTCCTGGGCGGGTACAGCCTGCGAATCGCCTTTACGCAGCCGACCCTCACGAAGGTGTTCGCCGACAAGCCCGGCGAAACCGCGACCTTTGTCGTAGACGGGATCCGGTGCTGGGGCACGGCCCAGTTCTTCACTTCGCTCTACGAGAACACGCCCGGCATCTTCTCCATCCAGGCGTATGCCAGTGAACGCACCGCCGTGTTCACGTTCGACCCGGGCGCAGTGTCCCGCGATCGGATTCGGGCGATTATGGAAGCCCCCGTCCCCTTTGACGATGGCACCACGAGCCAAGTGTTCAGATGCGTCTCGCTTGAGTGACGCCCCTGAACCGAGTCCATCCCTGTATCGATGCGACTCCAATGTCAGCGATGCGGGTCAGGGCTGACGCTCTTGAGGGCTCGCAGTCTGACCGGGCCCAGCAGTCCGGACTCGGCCAGGGGCTCGGTCTTCCTCCACAGCCGCCAGCTCGTGAAGGTGTGTCGGCCGGTCGGACTGCGCCGTCCCTCCTCGAGCCACTGTGGCCAGGCTTTGAGTGTGCCGTCCGGGTTGCGCTCGCTGTCCTCCGGGAGGAACTCGTCGCCGATCTGCCGGTTGATCCAGAGGTTCACGACCTTGACTTCGAGCACGTTGTCGCCCGGCTGGACGGTGTCGGTCGCCTCGACGGTAAAGGGCGGTTTCCACAGAATGCCGAGATCCTTTCCGTTGAGTTTGACCTCAGCAATCACCGCAACCCGGCCCAGATCGAGCCAGAGACGATGGTCCGACGCGATGAGTTCGGACGGCACGGCGAAGGTGGTCGAGTAGGTGGCAGCCCCCGAGAAATAGTTCACGCCCGGCTCGGGATGATCGCTCCATGAAACCAGCCCGTCGAACACCACCCGGTCGGGCGCGCCCCAATTCGGCGCGAACCGCACCTCCCAGGGCCCGAGAATCGCCACCGGCTCGGGCAACGAACCGACCTCGACTCGCCAGGCAGACCCGCGCGCCCGCTCGAACCTGTAGGCGCCCGGCTCGGAGATTAGCGCCGCGATGCCTCCTCCGGAGGTTCGCGCCAGCGCGACGGGCGGAACACCCGCCGGCGCCGACAGGCTCGTCCTGGTCCGGTCCGGGACGCTCGAGGCCGTGGTGAGAATCGGCGCGCCATTGCGGCTGGCCTCCGTCACTCGGTCAGGTTCGAAATCGGCCCCCGCACGGAACATCACAAACACCGATCCGTGGGGGTCGAACCGGATGGGAACGCGCGTAAGGCCGTCCGACTCGTCGTAAGCGACGGCGGCTTCGATACGCCCCGTGTCGGGCCACCAGAACTCGGGACGCCGTCCGCTGACGCGGAACGAGCAGAGGGCGTCCTCGGGATAGGGGTTCTTGTTCGCGACGAAGTAGACTTCGGTATCGCCAATGCGGCGGTGGATGAATCGCAGGCTCTGGTCGCCACGAGTTGTCAGGGCCTGGAAATCGGGGGGCACGCCCAGTCTTTCGAGCAGCCGGCGGAGGATCTCGATATCGGGGATGGGATCGACCGCGCCGGGGCCGGCCTGGACGTGTACGAAAACGAGCCGCTGCCGGCACCGGGACT
>ERZ795054.1115-NODE-1115-length-26795-cov-6.802954_pt1 | contig 26795 bp, 23 predicted proteins | sample MGYA00375138_ERZ795054 | MGnify/ENA primary metagenome ERZ795054 (study PRJEB30183, sample SAMN05720215) | anaerobic digester metagenome | isolation source: active sludge of municipal wastewater-treating anaerobic digesters | place: USA | collected 2014-12-23 ... | reverse complement strand
CTCAACCTTTTGCTTATTATTTTGCTGTTTTGGCTGGCTCTCGGAAAAAAATGGCTGACTGATTCTAATCCTAAAAAGAAAGATGACCCACAGCCAGAAGCGCCAGTTTCTATAGCGCCTTCAATCAAACGCGAGAATTGGTTCAAAAAGTTTTTTGGAGCTATCGCCGTTAGTTTCGCGGCTTTCGCCTCGGTCCAGAAAAAAGCTTGGAAAGATTATAAGGCTCAAAGCCAAGAAAGGAAATTGGCCCGTCAAAACGCAAAAAGCTTATCCGTGGCCTCTTTAATTATTCCGGAAACCAGCAGCCAAAATAACGCCAATCCCGGCGCGAATCCGGAAGCGGCGCCCAATCCTCAATTCATTGCGTTTACCGAAGATAAAAATTAAAATTATTCATCAAACAAAAACAAGAGACTAAAAATCTCTTGTTTTTGTTTTCAGCCGAGTTGAGCTTTGGCTTTTTATATTGTATAATCAGTATTAATCCAGGCTAATTTTTATTGAAATAACATTCCAAAATTTAATCTATGACGATTATTGATGATGTCAAAGATCGTTTGGATATCGTTGAAGTGCTCAGCGGCTATCTTAAATTGACCAAGGCCGGCGCCAATTATCGGGCGTTGTGTCCTTTTCATAAAGAGAAAACCCCGTCCTTTATGATTTCGCCGGAGCGCCAGATTTGGCATTGTTTTGGTTGCGGTGAAGGCGGAGATATTTTCAAATTCGTAATGAAGTATGAAAACGTAGAGTTTCCTGAGGCTTTAAGATTGTTGGCGAAGCGCGCCGGGGTGGAATTGAAGAAGGAAGATCCGCGGATTCAGAATGAAATGTTGAAACTTTACGGCATCTGCGAGAAGGCGATGGAATACTTTGAAAATAATTTAAAGGTGAAGCCGGATGTTTTTGATTATTTGAGCAAGAGGGGATTAAAAAAGGAAACGATAAATTACTGGCATTTGGGATTCGCCTTGGAAGGCGGCGGGTTGCTGCAGTATTTAATCAAGCATAATTTCAAAAGCGACGATGTCGCCAAAACCGGTTTGATTATTAAATCGCAAAGGCAAGCCAATTCTTATTTTGATCGCTTTCGCGGCCGGGTGATTTTTCCGATTTTTGACGCTCAAGACAGGGTCGTCGGTTTTACCGGAAGAATTTTTAACGAGCCAGAGCACCCCAATGAACCGAAGTATTTAAATTCTCCGGAAAGCCCCATTTTCAATAAGGGCCGGCTGCTTTACGGATTTTCCCAGAATAAAAAGATTATCCGGGAAAAAGAACGGGCGATTTTAGTTGAAGGTCAGATGGATTTTTTGATGGCCTGGCAGGATGGAATAAAAAACGTGGTGGCCACTTCCGGTACGGCCTTGACTGAAGAACAACTTAAGATATTGAAGAGGGTAACGAAAACTTTGCTAATCGGTTATGATATGGATGAAGCTGGCCGTTTGGCTACGGAACGGGCGATTGACCTGGCGAAAAGCGCTGATTTTCGGGTGCAGGTTTTGACCTTGCCCGAAGGAGTAAAGGATGCGGCTGATTTCGTTTTGGTTCAGCCCGGAAAATTAAAGAATTTATTGGCGCAGGCCGAGGACTCCGGGGATTATTATTATCGGATTGCCTTGGCCAATCTGGATAAGAACGATCTGGAGGCAAAAAAGAAAGCGGTTAATTTTCTTCTTTCCAAAATTAAGTGGCTTTCCAGCGCCGTTGAACGTTCTCACTGGATCGGGAAAATAGCCGCAGATTTGCAGATTAAGGAACCGTATTTAGAAGAAGAACTGTTGAAAATGAAAAGCGAACCTAATCGCGTTTTTTCTGAAAACTCCATTGAAGTTGAACCGTTTAAAGAAGTGAAAACCAGAAAGAGCCTGCTTAACGAGAGGATTTTGGCTTTGGCCACCAAAGACGAAGCGCTGCGTGTGCGCCTGGTGGAGGTTAAGCAGTACGTCCTGCCCGATTATTTGGCTGTTGCCGAGGTTTTGATAAACAATCAATTTAATGATATAACTGATAATGTCTTGGCGGAGAGAATCGGTTATTTTAAACTTTTGGCCGATTATGAACTGGCCGAAGAAGAGGCTTTGGCCGAGGATTTCGAAATTGCCGTCCGCGAATTAAGAAAGGAACTGTTGCGTGATAAAATATTCCAGAAAACTTTATTGATTAAGGAATCGGAAAAGGTCAACGATTTGGAAGAATTAAACAGGCATTTAAGCGAATTCGGGGAATTGCTTAAAGAATTCTCCCAATTTTAAACAAATGAAAAATAAAAAGAAGAATAAAAAAACAAAGAAAAAGGCTTTGAAGAAAAAACCGCAGACAAAATTCCGCAAGTCCAATCTGGCGTTAAAGAAAAAAGAGAAAAAGCAGCATCGTTCAAAAATTCAATCTCTTTGGGATGAAAAATTGGTCAAGCTGATTAAAAAGGGGAAGGAACGCGGTTTCATCACCGAAACGGAAATTCTAAGCGAATTCCCGGATATTGAAACCGACATTTCCTTTTTAGAGAAAATTTATGATCTGTGCGAAAAAGCCAATGTGGAAGTGATTGAAACAAAAGATTTAATAGAGCTTTCTCCGGAGGGAGAAATTACCGAGGAGGATTTGAAAAAAGCCAATCAAATCGAAGATTATGGCAGTATGTCCGATGCGGTTCAAAGCTATCTTCGGGAAATCGGAAAAATATCTCTTTTAAACGCCAGCCAAGAAAAGGAGCTGGCCAAAAGAGTGGAGGCCGGAGACGAAGAGGCGCGGCAGCAGTTAATCCGGAGCAACTTGCGTCTAGTGGTTTCCATCGCCAAGAAATACGTCAATCGCAGTCCGAATTTAACGCTCTTAGACTTGATTCAAGAAGGTAATATTGGTTTGGCGCGGGCAGTGGAAAAATTCGATTACAGCAAAGGGTTCAAATTTTCCACTTACGCTACCTGGTGGATTCGTCAAGCCATTACCCGGGCCTTGGCCGACCAGACCAGGATTATCCGGATTCCTGTTCATATGATTGAGACGCTTTCCAAATATTCCCAGGTACGCCGGAGATTGGCGCAGGACTTGGGTCGCGATCCCTTACCCGAAGAAATTGCCGTAGAGATGAACGTGGACGTAGAGAAAGTTCACCATTTGATAAAAATTGCCCAGGAAACATTATCCTTGGAAGCGCCCATCGCTGATTCCGATGACGAATCGCTTTTGGGAGAATTCATTTCGGATGAGAAAAGCGTTTCCCCTTCGCAAGCCGCTTCCCAAAGCCTGCTGCGGGATCAGCTGCGGCAGATTCTCGTTGATTTGTCCGTGCGCGAACAAAAGATCCTGGCCATGCGCTTCGGCCTGGAAGACGGCGTTCAGCATACCTTAGAGGAGGTCGGCAAGGAATTTAACGTGACGCGCGAACGAATCCGCCAGATTGAGGCTAAGGCCTTGGAAAAATTACGGGAACATCATTTGATTAAAAAAATTGAGGAAATTTAAAAAGTCGCTATTAATTTTAAATTTTATGAAAACAAAAAAAATCGTCACCGTTATAATGATTTTTGTTTTTATCATTTGTCTTTTAATCTGGACCATTCCCAGTTTGACCATGGGTCAAACCGTTTCTCCCAGTCAAACGCCAGACGAAGCCGTGGCTGAATTGATTGAAGAAGGAGTAGTTTATAATCAGGCTTTGGGCTTGGCTGAGCCTAAAATTTTGCCTGGCAGCATTCTTTACCCCATCAAGAATCTTATTTGGGCATTGCGGTATCGTTTTATTTCCGATCCCATCAGACAATTGCAGTGGGATGTGGATTCTGTTTCCGGAAAATTACTGGAATTGCAAAAACTGGCTCTTCAGCAACCGGATCAAGTCGCTGCTTTAAACAAGGCTTTAGCCAATTATGAGGCAGCGCTGATCCGGTTAAAAACGCATTTAACGGATTTGCCAGTCAGCCAGCCGAATTCTAAAAATAGCGTTCTTTTGGATAAATTAGCCGGTGCCAGCTTGGAATATGAAAAGATTTTTAATGACGTTGCTTCTCAAAATATTTCCGAAACGCTTCAGAATCGGGTCAAGGGACTAACCGGACAAGGAGTTTCGCTTTTGACCGCCGCGGTGGGAAAATTGGCTGATAAAGAAAGTGTTTTTAATGATTTTAGCGATAAGACTCAGAAAAATTACGGCGGATTATTGAATTCTTTCCGCTCCTTGGAAGCGGTTTTGACCGTTGAGAATATCCTTACCGGCTTATCCGCTAACGGGACTAAAAGCTTAAAGGAAAATCTTTATCTTCAGGCGGAAAGTGAACTGAAGAATTTTAGTCAGCTGGATAAGAATAAAATAGCCGACGTTGTTGCCTTTTTGCCCGGCAATAAATTGCTCCAAGAGAAAATTATTTACGGTCTGGAAGAGCGTTCCGGCCAAACTGAATTTTTTCAGGGCATCGAAGATAAGCTGAAGCAGTTGCCGGTTTCGAGCTCAAACTTAAAACAGTGCCAAGAGGAAATCGGCATTTTGGAGAATTCACTTCTATCTTTTAAAAGCGGAGTTGATTTAGCCAAGATTCCTCAAAGCGTCAAATCTCTTTTGGGACAATCCGAGGGGCATTTGAAAAGAGCTAAAGAAATTTCAAGCGACGAAACGCAAGCCGGGACATTTTGCGGTTTGGTCAACAGTTCCGGTGTTCTTTTGGAAAATGCCCAGCGAATCTTGGAAAAATCTCAACCTGCGGAAATTACCGGTCAAATCAAGAATGCCGAAGCAGTATTGGCCGGTTTACTTGAACGGGCCAAACAATTCAATCAAGATGATTATTTCCGAATTTTTGATTTGTTCAACAAAGCAACCGTAGAATTGGAAAACGCCAAAGCCAATTGGCAAGATAATAATGTTGACCAGGCCATCCGGAATCTTAACAGCTTTGACGTTATCAGCAAGAATGCCGAGAAGGCTTTGGATTTAGCCAATGATAAATTGACCAAAGCGGAAGCTAAAACTTTGGGATTGCAAAAAGAATTGTTCCAAAAGAAGGAATTGCAAAAATTTTATGAGTGGTGCCAGACTCAAGCCGGCACGATTATGGACGATTTAGGCATTCTTCCTTATTGTTTGGACAGTAAACAAAATAGCCTTTCCATGCTTGATTGGCTAAAGAAAGCGCCTTAGGTCTAATTAATCAATAAAAAACCTCGGATTGAGTTAACCAATCCGAGGTTTTTAACCTTTTAAAATTCTTTTGATAATTTGCAAGTCGGGCCGGGAAATCACTTTCTGGAATTTTTCCAATTTGACTTTTGGTTTTCCGCCGTTTCCGCCAGCGTGAATAAAGCGGGAATCGCCCAAATACATTATGACGTGGCCAATGCCATCGGGGAATTCCGGGGTGAAATGACCTTTGGTTCCTTTGAAAAACAGCAAATCCCCGGTTTGTAAGTCTTTTGCTTGAAATTTTTGTTGATGACGAGGGTTACCAACAACGCGACCGCAGCTGGCCTGAAGGATTGTGGAGCGGGGGATATCGATTCCAATTCTTTTGTACAAATATTGCGTAAAGCTGGAACAATCAAAAAATTTTCCAATTTCCGATTTTTTAACGCCGTATTTGTAAGGCGTACCCAATTTTTTCAGAGCAAAATGCTTGACACGTTCGCGTTGCTTTTCTATTTCATTTTCAGTCATAGTCAAATTAATTCCATTATATAAGAAATCAGATTAAAAAACAAACTCGCGTCAAACACGGCGCGAGTTTCATGGGTGGCGAAATGAGCAAGCTGACAGGGCGGTCCCCGAATTTGCGGTTGGGCCGGCGTTTGCCAAACGCCCAAGCCGCAACTTCTTAACGGTTTGAGAATCAAGCGGTGATGTTTGGTTTCAGCAACGGTTCTGGTTGCCTTGAGCAGATTAGTCCAGCGAGAAGACGGCCACTGAGAAAGTGAAATGAAAGCAATAAGGCAAAGCAGCAGGCGGCCAGCTCTTGACGGCATTTTCGCTCCTTTCTGATTTTTTAAGGACGCTAACGTCAAGTTTACTGATTTTATTTCCTTTGTCAAAGCGGCCTTGACATTATTATTTTTAGGCATATAATGGAATCATACCGTAGACAACTCCGACTATTATGGTTGGGGCTCCGACAGAAATGTTGGAGCAGGCTTCCGGATAAAAGGAATAAGTCCTGTTCAGGTGGCATAAAGCTATTTTAGTCTGCGGTCTTGTCGCAGACCTTTTTATTTATTCGGTTAAACTCACAAAAAATATGCTTACTCGAGATCAAAAAGTGCAAATAACGGAAGAATTCGCCAAAAAAGCCAAAGACAGTCAGTCCATTCTTTTGGTTGATTTTACCGGCTTGAAAATGTCGGAGATCCAGTCCTTGCGCCGGGAATTGAGGAAAAGCGGAGTGGAAATGAAAGTAATCAAGAAAACTTTGGTACAGCGGATTCTGAAGGGCGCTGGAATTTCCGATTTCAACGTCTTTCAATATCCCGCTTCTTTGGCGATGGTTTTCAGTCCGGAAGAGGGCATTATCGTTTCCAAGAACGTTTATGATTTTTCCAAAAAAAGCAAAACTTTGAAAATTTTAGGCGGTTTTATCGGTAAGAATTTTATTGACGCCGAGATGATTGTAAAATTGGCGAAACTGCCTTCCCGCGAAGTATTGCTTGGTCAGTTGGTTTATGTATTAAATTCTCTTCCCAGAACCTTAGTCGGGGTTTTGCAGGGAAATCTTCGCAAATTAGTAATTGCCTTAGATCAGATATCTAAAACAAAATAAAAATTCACCCCGTTAAATATTCCGCTCTTGGCGGAATGGATTCGGGGGATTGATAAACAATAAAAGTCGTTAAGGTCTAAACAAATTTTAAATAAGGTGAAGGGAGATGATGATAAATTCCCGAATCTTATTTAACAGGGTAAATGAGCGAAAAAAATATTCCGGAAAAATTTGAAAAATTAGTTGAGGCCATCGAAAAACTGAATGTGGCGGAATTAGCCGATTTAGTTAAGGTTTTGGAGGAAAGATTTGGCGTTTCCGCTATGCCGACTATGATGGCTGCCGCACCGGCTGCCGGAGCAGCCGCTGGCGCCGCTGAAGAAAAAACCGCTTTTGACGTGGTTTTGAAAGATGGCGGACAAGCGAAAATCCAAACTATCAAAGTTGTCAGAGAGATTACCGGCTTGGGTTTGAAAGAGGCTAAGGATTTAGTTGATGCAGCGCCGAAGGCCGTCAAACAGGGGGTTAAGAAAGAAGAGGCCGAAGAGATGAAAAAGAAATTAGAAGAAGCCGGCGCGAGCGTAGAAATTAAATAGAACCGGCGTCTTTTCCGACAGTGGAAATTCAACGCAAAGTGTGATAAAATCCCGATAGATTCGGGATTTTATCTTTTTATGGAAGATTTGATTTTTAGTGTGTTTTTCGGCAGTGAAATACGGATTAAAATTATCCGTTTTTTCTTGTTGCAGGCGGAGGGCAACTTTGATTCGAGCCTAATCCGGAAAAGGCTGCAAATAAAGAACGTTAAACCTTTAAAGAGGGAATTGAAAAAGTTGAGAAGCATAGGCTTCTTGAAAGCTAAAGGAAAAAAAATATCTTTGAATCCGGCTTTCCCAATGAACGGATTGCTGCGTTCTTTTATTTTGACGCCGTCTTTTTGGTATAAAGAACAAATGATAAAAAAATTTCAGAAGCTCGGCGCGATCAAATTATTGATCCTCACTGGCATTCTGACCGGCGATGATAAAATGCCGGAGGCCGACCTCTTGCTGGTTGGTAATAAAATAAAAGAAAAGAAGCTGGCCAACCTAGTGAACGAATTAGAAGCTGATTTCGGGAAGGAATTGAATTATTTGGTTTTAAGCGAAAAAGATTTTCAATATCGTTATTCAATGATGGACCGTTTGATCCGTGAAATACTGGAATCGGAAAAAAATGTTTTAATTGATAAATTGGGCCTAGAAAAAATGAAGACCATTTAATCATTGCACCTTTAGCTCAGTGGTAGAGCGTTCCGTTCACATCGGAAAGGTCGTAGGTCCGATCCCTACAAGGTGCACAAATAAAATCTATGCGTTTTAAAATTCCGAAAAACACCGAACAATTAGTTTGGACGAACCATTCCATTGATAAAATGAAACAATATCAATTGTCTGAACAAAGAATCCGGCGAGTTTTGCATACGCCCAAAAGAAAAGAAGAGGGGATTGCGCCGAAGACGATTGCGGTGATGCAATCAACCGGAACTTTGAAACACCCCACGGAAATTTGGGTGATGATTCAGGAAATTAAAAATGAAAGAGGAAGAATCAAAATTCGTAATCAGCAAGGCAAAAATATTTTGAGTAAAAAGATCAGAATAATCAGCGCCTGGAGATACCCGGGTATTAGCCCGATTAGAACCGTGCCGGATATTCCGGAAGAAGCTTGGAATGCTCTTGATGGTAAAGATGATATTAAGTAGTTTAGAAATTTTTCCTCCATCAGGCACTTCCTTAATTTCAGTGGGGAATCGGGAAAGTATTATGTAAAGCCAAATAATTTAACGGAGTGGATAAGTTGTGGATTAAATCATTATCTTTAAAACCAAGTTTTTTAAAAAATCCGCTTAGAATGCGGATTTTTTAATTCTTCTCTGAAAATCTAGCTATTATTCAGCCAAGATGAGATACTTTGCGGTTTTTTAATTTGTGGTGTATTATAAAATAGAAGTGGGGAGGAGTGGATAACTATGGGGATAAAGTGCCAGTTATCCACAATGTGAAGAAAAGTCCGCTTACTGAAACACTTTTAATTTTTAACTTGCAAATTGCGAATTAATCAAATTAATCATATGTTTATCGGAGAATTTCATCATAATTTGGATATTAAGGGTAGATTGGCCATTCCAGCTAAGTTCCGCAAGGATATCGATGATGGCGCGATAATCACTAAGGGTATTGAGAAATGCTTGGTTATTTTCACCAGAAAGGGTTGGGAATCTTTTGCCGAAAAAATAAAGAATCTGCCGACGGCTAAATCCGATGCCCGCGCTTTTAACCGCTCGTTTTTTTCCGGCGCGACCGAAGTGGAATTTGACGTTCAGGGAAGGGTTTTGATTCCGGATAGTCTTCGTCAGTTTTCCGGTTTGAATAAAAAAGCGGTGGTGGTCGGTCTTTATGACCGGATTGAAATTTGGGACGAAGAGGTTTGGAACGATTACCGGATTAAAACGGAAAAAAACGCCGTGGAAATCGCAGAACAGCTCGGAGATTTTATTTAAAATAATTTTACCTTCGATTTAATCCTATGCATGTCCCAGTTCTTTTAAACGAAGTAATAAAAACATTTGACCCGCAATCTAACGAAAATTTTATTGATGCTACGTTAGGAGAAGCCGGACACACCCTTTGCCTTCTGCAGAAAACCGATCCCTCGGGAAGAGTTCTGGGAATCGACTTAGATGCCGAGACCTTAAGAATCGCCGAAGAAAAATTAAGAGCCTACCACAATCGCGTCATCCTGGTTAAAAATAATTTCAAAAACTTAGAAAGCATTGTTGACGAATATAAATTCAAAAAAGTAAGCGGAATTCTTTTTGACTTGGGAATGAGTTCGCGTGAACTTGAAGAATCCGGTCGGGGATTCAGCTTCCGGAAAAATGAACCGCTTTTGATGAATTTCGGAGAAGATGCTTTAGTGACTGCCGAACAGATAGTTAATAATTGGCCGGCCGATGATTTGAAAGGAATTTTTGAGGAATACGGCGAAGAGCGTTTCAGCCGGCAGATCGCCGAAAAAATCGTTGTCAGCCGTCAAACGAAACCGATTAAGACTACTTTCGATCTGGTGGAGGTAATTCAATCGGCCGTTCCCCAAAAATATCAATCCGGCCGCTTGCATCCCGCTACCCGCGTTTTTCAAGCCTTACGGATTACCGTGAACGACGAATTGAATAATTTGCGAAGCGGTTTGGAAGCGGGATTAAAAATTTTAGAAAGCGGAGGAAAAATAATCGTCATCAGCTTCCATTCTTTGGAAGATCGCATTGTCAAGAATTTCTTCCGCGATCACAAAGCTTCTTTAAAGATAATCACTAAAAAACCGGTAATTCCGGCCAGAGTCGAGATTTTAAATAATCCGAGAGCTCGTTCCGCTAAGTTGCGGGCTACTCAAAAGCTTTAAAAAATAAGCTAAAACCCAATTCTATGACAGTTTTAAGTTATCAGGCCAATCATTTTAATGCCTATGCCAGCAAAGCGACCTGGCAGAAATCCAGCCGTTTCAATGCGGCTGGCGCCCGGGCGATCGGGCTGTTGAATTTTTTGGTCCTGGCCGCCATTATTAGCGCTTTAGTTTTTTATGTTTTTTGGACAGCTCAAATGACCGACATCCGTTTGGATATTCAGGAAACCGAAAAAAGCCTTCAAACTCTGGAGGAGAAAAACGCCGATTTGGAAATCCAATTAAATCAAGTAAGCGCGTCCGCCAACTTGGAAAAAGTCTTAGCTGGCACCACTTTAGTAAAAGAAAACCGGCCAGCCTATTTCGCCAATCAAAAGTCCGTTAATTCTATTGGTTTCAATCAGAGCACCAATGGGACGCACGAATAAAAAAATAAGAAATATTTTTCGGGATTGGCGCTGGTATTTTATTTTTTTTGCTTTTTTTTCTTTGATTGTTGTGGTAATTTTCCGGTTTTATAACCTCCAAGTGCTTAAGCATGAGGATTTTTCCGTTCGGGCGGCCTCTCAGGTCCAAAGCAAACAGGCTGATTGGCAATATGTTCGGGGGAAGATTTATTTTCAGAACAAAAGCGGCGAGTTGGTCCCCGTGGCCATCAATAAGGAATTTCCCCAAATTTACGCCGTTCCCCAGGAAATAAAAGACCCAGCTGTTACCGCCCAAGCCATCGCCGAAATTTTTAAGATTCCCCAGGCCGAGTTGGAAGAAAAATTTTCCAATTCCAGCAACCTTTTTTCTTTAATCCAAAAAAAAGCCGATGTTGCTACGGTTAAAAAAGTGGAAGATCTGAAATTGGAGGGGATTTACGTCAGTGAAGTGACCAGCCGTTTTTATCCGTATCAGACTTTGGCTTCCCAGGTTTTGGGTTTCGTCAAAGATGATGTTCAGAATTTCCACGGGCAATACGGACTGGAAAAATATTATGACAAGAATCTTTCTTCTGCGAGCCAATCGGATAACATTCTGGATCTTCTTTCGTTGAAGAACATTCTTTTCAGCCGCGATAATTTCGATTTGATTTCCACCATTGATTTCAATATTCAGACTAAGGCTGAGGAGTTGCTGAAGGCGGCAGCGGAAAAGTGGGAAGCGGGCTCCGGCAACATTATCGTTTTGGAGCCGAAAACCGGCCGCTTGCTCGCTTTAGCCAATTTTCCCAATTTTGATCCCAATAATTATTCCAAATTTTCACTTGATACCTTTATTAATCCGGCCGTGGAACTGACTTACGAACCGGGGTCGGTCTTCAAGGTAATGACTATTGCGGCGGGTCTGGAAAATAAAAAATTGACGCCGCAAACGGAATATTATGATAGTGGCCAAGTGGAAGTGGACGGCAAGGTTATCCAAAATTGGGATAAAAAGGCGCATGGCACGCAGACGATGGCTGGCGTTCTGGCTTTAAGTTTGAATGTGGGGGCCGTGTACGCGGAGAAATTAATCGGCCATGACATTTTTTATCAATTCGTATCCCAAACCGGAATCAACCAGAAAACCGGAATTGATTTGCCTGGCGAGGTAAAGGGGAAAATCGATAACCTCAAGGGATTTCAGGATATTTATTTCGCCACTGCTTCTTTTGGTCAGGGCATTACGGTAACGCCTTTGGCCATGCTTAGCGCGATGAGCGCCGTGGCCAATAAGGGCGTAATGATGAAGCCGCACATTGTTGATAAATTGATTAATTCCGAGAATAATGAAGAGGAGGAGGTGGAGTCTCAGGAAAGAGCCAGGTTGATGAGCGAAGAGAATGCCAGGTTGTTGCGGATAATGCTGGTTAAGGCGGTGGAAACGAACAAGGTGGCGGTTATCCCTGGCTACCAGGTAGCGGGAAAAACCGGCACTGCCCAGGTGGCCGATGAAACGGGGAAATACGGTTCAGACACCATTCATTCATTTATCGGTTTCGCTCCGGCCGATAATCCCAAATTTATCATTTTAGTGAAACTGGATAAGCCGCAGAAAGCCGATTTGGCCGGCACCACCGTTATTCCGGTTTTCCGGGAACTGGCCGAATATATTTTGAATTATTATGAAATTCCGCCAGCCTCTTAAATCTTAAATAAAATGCGCAAACTACTCAAAAAAATCTTGAAAGTTTTAGCGGTCCTCACCCTAAAGAAATATCAGCCGGGAATCATCGGCATTACCGGAAGCGCCGGAAAAACTTCCACCAAAGAAACGCTCTATGCCGTTTTGAAACAGGAACGGATAGTCCGCCGCAATCAAGGAAACTTCAATAATGAATTGGGTTTGCCGCTTACCATTTTAAGCGAGGCTGATAAAGTCAGCGGAATTCTTTTTTGGCCGAAAATAATCATTCAAGCTGTCGGACACTTGATAGTGGCCGATAAGAATTATCCCGAAGTTTTGATTCTGGAGATGGCGGCGGATCGGCCCGGCGATATCAAATATTTGACCGATATCGCCAAACCCCATATCGGAGTGATTACAGCTATTGGCGATATACCGGTGCATGTGGAGTTTTACAGCAGCCCGGAGGCAGTGGCGCGGGAAAAAGCGCATTTGATTGAAGTTTTGCCAGCGAACGGCTTTGCGGTGTTAAATTGCGACGACGAAATCGTTTATAATTTGCGGAGCCGAACGCGGGCGCATCTGATTACTTATGGATTTAACGAGGGAGCTGATTTAAGGCTTACTAATTTGGAATATCGAGTGGAAAACAACAAACCGGTCGGAATCAGTTTTAAAGTCCAATACGGCGGCAGTTTTGTTCCCATCAGATTGAATGGCGTTTTGGGCCGGCCTCAGGCTTATGCGGCTGGCGCGGCGGTGGCCGTGGGTTTGGCTTTCGGAATGAATTTGGTGAAAATCAGCGAAGGGCTTTTGGAATATGAAGCGCCGGAGCATCGGATGAAAATGGTCGAAGGCGTTAAAGGCACGATTATTTTGGATGATAGCTATAACGCTTCGCCTTTATCAATGCGCTCGGCTTTAGATACTTTGGATAATTTACCGGCTAAGAGAAAAATAGCCGTCTTGGGAGATATGCTGGAAATCGGTAAATATTCCACTGAAGCGCATGAGGCGATTGGGGAGGAAGCGGTAAAAATAGTTGATTATCTTTTTTGCATCGGACCGCGCGCCAAATTTATCGCGGAAAGCGCGCGTCGGCACGGTTTTGACCATAAAAAAATCCAGGTTTTCAGTTCCAGCGAAGCGGCCAAAAAAATGATTGAGCGGGAAATCAAATCCGGCGATTTGATTTTAATCAAAGGCTCCCGCGCCGTTCAACTTGAAAAAATTATTGAAGAGATTAAAATGACCGTGTAATTTTACGGCCCTATCGTCTAGTGGTTAGGACATCAGGTTCTCATCCTGAAAACACCAGTTCGACTCTGGTTGGGGCTGCTTATCTCATATAAAGCCAGAGAAGGTTTTAGCGATTATCTAAATTATAATGATATGATAGATGCCCGTTCTTTGGAAATAATAGACTTTTGCAAAGGGTATCTCAATAAAAACGAGAGGGTCCTTGATATCGGAAGCGGCACCGGCTGGGTGGCCAAACATCTGAGGGATCTGTTGAGAGTGGAAATTAGGTGCATTGACGTGGTGAATGAACATCAAACCGATGTTCCTTTTTTGTTGTACAACAGCACAAAAATCCCATTTGAAGATAATGAATTCGATGCGGCTTTGCTGATTTATACCCTGCACCATTGCGACGATCCGCTTACGGTATTAACGGAAGCGAAACGGGTTTCTAAGGGTAAAATAATAGTTTATGAGGATATCTACACCAATCCCTTTAACAAGCTATTGGCGAAAATATTTGATTATCGCCTGAATAAAAAATACAATCCTAAGGTGAGAGTCCCTTTTAACTTTAGAAAGGAAGAAGAGTGGGTTTCTTTGTTTCAAAGTTTAAAGCTTAAAATTATTGACAAAAAACATATCAGCGGCAACTGGAGATATCCGGTAAAGCATATTGTTTTTGTTTTAAGCAAATAGAGGCGGAATTATTAAGAATCACTACTCATATTGACAGTTCGCATATATATTATATAATATAGGTAATTGAAGTTTCCTTAGACACATTGTTTTTGGGAATTAATGTTCTTTTAAAACCATATATTTCAAGATTCTACATATTCTATGAGATGAGTACTTAGGAAGATATGCATTTTTAGCTTCTTAGGTACTCGTCTCATAGGGAGGCGCGTCTCCAGCCGAAGAGGGTTCGGTAATTTCAAAAAAGGGAGGATGACAATGGAAACATTGATCACCGACGGCCAGAAAAAACAAGTGAAGCGATTCGCGGAAGATGCCGTGGATCGCGCCCTTACTAAGGGCCTGCTTGACAAGGACAGCATTCAGAGGCTCATCGGGAACGGCGGCGAGTTCCAAGCCGACATTATCGCTTCCATCAAAAAACATTCATTCTCTAACCAATTCAGTGACGAGGAAGTCGAGTCGAGCTACGGATACCCGTCGGGCTACAAGCCGAAAGGAATCACGGAGCAGACCAACATCCTGCGGCAACTCTTCCCTGGCGTTGGATTCGCCGATGAGAAGCTGGCCCAACAGCCGCTTCCGCCGAATGCCGAAGGATGGTTCGCTATTCCGCGTTGGCAGTCAATCGCCAAGACCTACAACGAAGCCGTGCAGAAGGTACTCGACCTGATCAAGAAGCAATACAAGGGCAAGTTCTACGCCTGCCATGAAGGTAAACTCGAGGTACATTATCTTCGGCAACATGAGCGGACGATGAAGAAATTTGAAGTGCTGAGCGAACAGCAGAAGGGCTACGACATCCTGGTCGTTGCCGCACAATTCGGTTTCCGTCACAGGGGCCGCAGCGTGCGCCGGGCCCGCGAAGTCTTCATGGCTAACGAGTTTGGTCTCGGAGCATTCGAAATCGGATGCATGATTTTCACGCATCCCGTACGACTCCTAGGTACCGCAAATCTCTGGATTGACTGCACTGGCGATGAGTATTCGCCCGACAAAAATAGCCTCTTCTCGCAAACGCCTTTCTTCGACTCCACCGCCAACGAATTCATGTTCGGTATGCGCTGGATCGGTGTTAGCAGCAACCACTGCGGCTCAGCGTCCGGTTTCCTCTCGCAGTGAATCTTGAATTTTGAACACGAAGGGCTATCCATAATGTCGTGGATAGTCCTTTCTCTTTTCACATAGAGTTCGTAATTTTATCCACCCCTTCCTATTGCTTTTTTATTTCAAATCTGTTATATTAATGGCGGTAAGGAGTTATTTTAACTCCGTTAATTCTCAAATTTCAGGAGGAGGATTCTTATGAAAACGTCAGTGCAAGGCCGGCCGGTGAACCAGCGGCGGATGTGCGGCAACTGCTCGTCTTTCCCCAAGGGAAAGAAAGAGGGTTACTGCCACGACCTCAAGGGTCGTCCCGGCCTGCAGAAGAAGGGTGATGTTTGCTGCAATCATCACCACTACCGTCAGAACGGTTTCTGATCCTCACAAACGTCTCATGGCGGTCGCCCCCTCGGCGGCCGCCTCTCTTTTTATGTTGAGTTGTATTGAAAAAACAGATAAAAACCGTTAAAATTTAAACAACTTATGCGAAAGCTTTTTCAGAATCAATGGGTAATTATGTCAGCTTCAATCAGCGGAGCCCTGATTCTTTTAATTTTAGGTTTTTTATTTCTTAACATTCAGGCAACTGACCGTCCTTACATCATTCATTATAAGGCCATCACCGGCATTGATTTGTTCGGCAGTTGGTGGAACTTGTACGTTTTGGGGCTGGTGGCGATTTTAATTCTTCTTTTTCATTTGTTTTTGGCGAAAATCCTTTGGGAAAAAATCAGGGAACTGAGCTATTTTCTTTTGTTTTCCGCGCCCTTGCTGGAAATCGTTATTTTAATTGCGACTATCAATATTATTAAGATTAATTATTAATTAACTTCCTGCCGATTCTTGCGGTTTTGTCTCGGCAGGAGGCATGTTTCAATTTGTGTTTTTTAGTCGTTTTTTGTAAGATAGAGTTAATTGTTTATGCCGTCTACCAAAGAAATTGAGGAAAAAATACTGGATTTTTGGAAAGAAAAGGATATTTTTCAAAAATCAATTCAACAGCGCGAACAGGCGCCAAATTTTGTGTTTTATGAAGGACCGCCAACCGCCAATGGTAAACCTGGTATCCATCATGTTTTAGCTCGTAGCCTCAAAGATCTTATTTGTCGTTATAGAACAATGGCTGGATTTAAAGTATTACGAAAGGCCGGTTGGGATACGCATGGTATTCCGGTTGAGTTGGAAGTAGAGAAAGAACTAGGTTTTAAAACTAAACAGGACATTGAACAATACGGCATCGGGAAATTTATTGAAAAGTGCAAAGAGAATGTTTGGAAATATAAAACTGATTGGGAGAAATTAACTGAAAGAATGGGTTATTGGGTTGATTTGAAGAACCCTTACATTACTTATGATAATAAATATATCGAAACTCTTTGGTGGATTATCAAACAAATTTGGGATAAAGGATTGTTTTATCAGGATTATAAAGTAGTGCCTTATTGTCCTCGTTGCGGTACAACTCTTTCTTCTCATGAAGTGGCCCAAGGTTATCAGATCGTTAAAGAGCCGTCCGTTTATCTTAAATTTAAACTTAAAAACGCCGGCGATTTTCTCCTGGTTTGGACTACAACACCTTGGACATTGCCTTCTAATGTGGCCATTGCCGTCAATCCAGATTTGGATTACGTCAAGGCTAAATCCAATGGCGAAACTTTAATTTTGGCTAAGAATCGCACCGGTATCTTCCCAACTAACCCCGAAATCTTAGAAGAATTCAAGGGGTCTCGGCTTCTGGGTTTGAAATACGAGCCAATCTTTAATTTTATGGAATCGAAGACGAAAACGCATTTCATTATTGCGGCTGATTTTGTGACGGCGGTTGATGGAACGGGTTTGGTTCATATCGCTCCGGCTTTTGGTGAAGACGATATGAATGTTGGAAAAGAGAATAATCTACCGGTTTTAATGACCTTGGATGATGAAGGAAAGTTTATCGTAGGAGATTGGAAAGGGATGGGGGCCAAAAAAGCCGACCCTTTGATTATTAAAAGTTTAGAAGAGAGAAAAATTATTTGGAAGGTGGAGAATTACGAACATGAATATCCTTTTTGTTGGCGTTGTCAGACCCCCTTACTTTATCGGGCCACTACCTCATGGTTTATTAATATGAAAAAGGTGAGTGAGGATTTGGTGAAAAACAATGAAGAAATCAATTGGATTCCCGAACATTTGAAGGAGGGCCGGTTTGGCGAATGGTTGCGCGGCATAAAGGATTGGGCTTTCTCCAGGCAAAGATATTGGGGAACGCCATTACCAATTTGGGAATGTACCAGTTGTAAGGAAAAGGTGGTTATTGCTAGTTTGGCGGAATTAGAAGAAAAATCTCTTGGTAAAAAAAATCCGCTTAATAACCAAGGCGAATTAGATTTACATCGACCATACGTTGATGCCATTAAAATTAAATGTCCGAAATGTGGTGCTTTGGCCGAGCGAGTGCCTGAGGTGGCTGATGTTTGGTTTGATTCCGGTTCCATGCCCTTTGCCCAATATCATTATCCTTTTGAAAATCAAGAATTGCAGAAGTATCAATATCCTGCTGATTTTATCGCTGAAGGTATTGATCAAACACGAGGCTGGTTTTATACGCTTTTGGCAATTTCTACCTTGCTTGGCAAGGGCGCTTCCTACAAAAACGTTATCAGCCACGGTTTGATTTTAGACGAAAAGGGGAAAAAAATGAGCAAGTCTTTGGGTAATATTGTAGTACCCCAAACCGTTATTGAAAAATACGGTGTTGATGCTTTGCGTTTTTATCTTTTATCTTCCTCAGTTGTGGAAGCAGAGTATTTAGCGTTTTCCGATAAAGGTATCGACGAAGTCTACAAAAAAATTATTCTGTTGCTTTCCAACATTAATAGCTTTTATCAGACGTATTTTGCGGGTAAAGTCATACCGACGCGCGCTGAAATAACGGCGAAAATTGCTTCTGACGATCCAATGGACCAATGGCTAATCTTTCGGCTGAATAATATAGCCAAGGAAACGACAAAACTTCTTGATAAATACGAAATCGTAGGTGCTACCCGTTATTTCCGGGACTTTATTGACGAATTTTCCACCTGGTATTTAAAGTTGAGTCGCGATCGATTTAAAAAGGGTGATGGCGGAGAATATTTCGGTTTTGCGCTATTGGAATTATCCAAGTTGATTGCTCCGTTTATGCCATTTATTTCTGAACACATTTATCAGAATCTTAAATCAGCCGCTAAAAAAGAATCGGTGCATTTGGAAGATTGGCCGTCACCAGAAGGATTAATGGTTAACGATGTTATTTTGAAACGGATGGAATTAACTCGGAAAGCAGTAGAAATCGGTTTAGCTCTACGTTCAAGCGCCGGCATTAAAGTCCGTCAGCCGCTTAATAAGATTTTCCTTAAAGATAAAGAAACGTTTGATAATGCTTTTATGGATTTGGTTAAGCAAGAATTAAATGTGAAAGAGGTTATTTTGGGAAACGAAGATAAATTAGATACGGAAATTTCTCCAGAGCTAAAAGAAGCGGGGATATTGCGAGAGTTGAATCGACAATTCAGCCAGTTAAGAAAAGAAGAGGGACTGAATATAGCGGATAAGGCACTCGCCATTTATGATACAACCAGTCAGCTATTGATTGACGTTATTAAGAATTCGAAAGACGAATTGCAAGAAAAAAGCTCTTTTACCGATATTAAATTTGAATCAGGACTAACTGGTAAAGAATTGAATATTGACGGAGAAAAAATCAAGATAAGCCTGAAGAAATGATTAAAATCAAAAAGCCCCATTGGGGCTTTTTGATTACTTTATTTTAATTCCCGATAATCTCCAGGCCAGAGGCGATGGCCGCGAGCCATTGCCATTTGCATCGGAGTTTTATTTTTTATCGCGCCTTCCAAAAGCCAGAGGGGGTCGCCATGACTAACAATCAGAATTTTCTTGTTTTTGTATTTTTTGTTTATTTCCTGAAATGTTTTGAATATTCTTTGCTTGCATTCATTCAAGTTTTCTCCTTTCGGAGGTTTTTTGGTAAAACGATCCACGTGATTATGGAAGTATTTGCGGTAATTAACCACCAGCTGATCTTTAAAGATTCCGGCATTCAGTTCTCGGAGCCCCTTTTTATAAATAACCGGCGCTTTCGTAGCTTGGCTGATAATTTTTGCCGTATCCTTAGTTCTTTTTAAATCAGAGCTGAAAATCAAATCAAGGCCGATTTTTTTGAAAAATTGGCTGTCTTTCTTGATTCGTTTAATGCCTTTTAACGTCAACTGGGAAACCTTTGGATTTTCTGGCCAGCTGGCAAACCAATGCTCAACATTGGAAGTGGCTTGGCCGTGGCGGAGAATGAAATAGCGGTTGTTAAATTTTAGCATAACTCACATCTTATCAGGAACTTGAATGTTTAGCAACTGCAAACCGTTTTTGATTGTCTGAGCAACGAATTTTATTAATTTGATTCTTGATTGTTTTAATTTCTGGTTCTCTGTCTGGTTAATGGAAACAGTGTCATAAAAATTATTGAATAATTGCGCTAATTCTTCCAGATAGGTGCAAAGGAAGTGCGGAGCATTTTCTTGTTGGGCGCGCTCAACGACATAAGGGAAGAAGCCGAGTTTTTTGGCCAGATTCAATTCAATTTTATGTTCAAAAATTGGGCGGGTAATATCATTAAGGTCAGGGTTTTTAGCTAAAATTGATTGGATTCTTACATAAGTATATTGTAAGTAAGCGGCTGTGCCGTTTTCCAAATTAAGCATTCGATTCCAATCAAAAGAAATATTTTTGATGCGGGCTTGGCGCAAATCATTGTAAATGATGGCGCCGATGCCGAGAATTTGGGCGATTTTTGTTTTCTCTTCCTTGGTTAAATTGGGATTCTTTTCGGTAATGATTTCTTCGGCTTTGGCGGTCGCTTGGTCAATCAAATCATCTAACTCTATGGCTCGGCCTTCGCGCGTGGACATTTTTTTGCCGTCTTGCATTATTGTGCCGAAGTTGATGTGTTTCGTTTCAGTCTTCTTTAGCCAGCCAAGTCTTTTGGCTAAAGCGAATAATTGCTGGAAATAAAGATTTTGTTCGCTGCCCACGACATATAAAATTGATTGGGGTTTAAATTCTTTCAAGCGCAGTTTTAGGGTTTCCAGTTCGCGAGTAATGTAAAGGCTGGCGCCATCCTGTTTGCGAAGCAAAAAAGAGGGGAGATTGTCCAATTCTTCAACGATTATTGCTTCGCTCTGGGGATCTTTCCGACATAAATGTTTCTTCAGGCAGGCCTTTATGATATCGTTACCTTCATCGGTGAAATAGCTTTCGCCCAGCCATAAATCAAAATTAATACCCAGTTTTTTATAAGTTTCTTTGATGGTTTCTATGCTCAAATCGCGGAATCTTTTCCAAAGCGCTAATAAACCTTGGTCTTTTTGTTCCAAGCGCTGGAATATTTTTCGGGCTTTTTCTTCCAATTCCGGATTATTAGCCGCCTCTTTATTAAAACGAACGTAGAGGTTTTTTAATTCGTGAATCGGATTTCGGCTGATTTTTTCTTCATCGCCCCAATTTTGATAAGCGTAAATCAATTTTCCGAATTGCGTGCCCCAGTCTCCTAAGTGATTGTCGCTAATAATGCTATAGCCAGTAGCATGATAGATGTTAGCCAAAGCTTGACCAATAATAGTAGAGCGTAAGTGGCCGACATGAAATGGTTTGGCGACATTGGGCGAAGAATAATCAATAATCGCTATTTTTTTGGCATTAGCGTCGGTTTCACCGTATTTTCCTTTGCTGGTTTCCATTTCTTTTAAAACACTCTGATAAAAATCATTCTGTTTCAAATAAATATTGATAAAACCGGACTGCTCTTCTGCTTTGGCGATGAATTTTGAACTTTGATTGTTTTGATTAAGTTTCTCGCTGATTTTTTGGCCGATCTCCAGCGGCGATTTCTTTAATGATTTCGCCAATGGAAAAACCGAAATTGCCAAATCGGCGTCAATGTGCTCAGGTGGAATTTCTAGTTCTATAATTTTTTCTATGCCCTTTGGGCAAGCGAAGGATTTTTTGAGTACTAAGAGAACCTCTTTTTTTATTTCTTCCAGCGGATTTTGTTTTAGGTTAACGCTTCTTTTTTGCAGCCTCTCTTTTTTCACTTTCTTGATTACTGCTGCAATTTCCTTTTTAGTCTCTTTTTTGTAGGATTGGAAAATATCCGTTTTTTTACGGTCAGTCCCAGCTTTAATTTTCTTAAACCTTGATACATTCATTTGTTAAATTATAACGTAAAAATTGTCGCCTGAAAAGAGCTTGACAATTACCACGGGTTGATTAAAATAGCTATTAGCACTCTGAAGTCGAGAGTGCTAATTAGAAAATAACAAATCAAAAATTCTAAATTTCAATTATGTTAAAACCATTAGCCGACCACGTTATTATTGAACCAATTAGCGAAGACACCGTGACTAAATCGGGTATTGTTTTGCCGGATACGGCCGAAAAAGAAAAGCCGCAAAAGGGCAAAATTATTGCGGTTGGACCCGGCAAAATCAATGATAAGGGAGAAAGGATCGTTCCGGAGGTTAAGGTCGGAGACATCGTTTTATTCCAAAAATACAGTCCCAGCGAGATTAAAATTGACAATAAAGATTATTTAGTCGCTCGCGAGGACGATATCATGGCGATAATTTCCTAAAATATGGCAAAACAAATACGTTTTAAATCAGAAGCAAGAAAAGCAATTAAAAACGGCGTTGATAAATTAGCCAATGCCGTTAAAATGACCTTGGGCCCCAAAGGCCGCGCGGTTATTTTGGATAAGGGTTATGGCGCGCCGACCGTTACCTTAGACGGCGTGACCATCGCCAAAGAAATTGAATTACCGGATAAAATTGAAAATATGGGCGCGGAATTGGTCAAGGAGGTTGCTTCTAAGACCAATGACGTGGCTGGCGACGGAACTACCACGGCGACTTTGTTAGCGCAGATTATGATGGCCGAGGGATTAAAAAACGTTGAAGCCGGCGTTGATCCAATTGGGATGAGAAAGGGAATGGAAACCGCTTATCAGGAACTTTTAGAAGCGCTGAAAAAGGCGTCTAAGCCAATTTCCACTAAAGAGGAAAAGGCGCAGGTGGCGACGATTTCCGCCCGCGATTCGGAAATCGGCAATTTAATCGCCGAAGTGATTGAACAAGCTGGCAAAGACGGCGTCGTGACCGTTGAAGAATCGCAAACGTTGGGCTTAACCAAAGAAGTGGTGGAAGGATTACAGTTTGACCGCGGCTATGTTTCCGCTTATATGGTTTCCAATCCGGAAAAAATGGAAGCGGTTTTGGACGATCCTTACATTTTAATCACTGACAAAAAGATTTCCGCTGTGGCTGATATTATCGGACTTCTGGAAAAAATTATTCAGACCGGAAAAAAGAATTTATTGATTATCGCCGATGATTTTGAAGGAGAAGCCTTGGCTACTCTGGTGGTTAATAAATTACGCGGTATTTTCAATGCCGTGGCCGTAAAGGCGCCGGGCTTCGGCGACAGACGAAAAGAGATGCTTCAGGATATTGCGATTATTTGCGGCGCCGAAGTTGTTTCCGAGGAATTGGGCCGCAAACTGGAAAATGCCGATATCACTGTTTTAGGCAGCTGCCGTCGGGTTATCTGCGATAAGGATAAAACAACGATTGTTGACGGCAAGGGTTCCAAAGAGGAAATCGCCAAAAGGGTGAAACAGGTAAAAACGCTTTATGAAAAAGCGGATTCGGAATTTGATAAAGATAAATTGCGCGAACGCTTGGCGAAATTGGCCGGCGGCGTAGCGGTCATTAGAGTCGGCGCTGCAACTGAAGTAGAACAAAAGGAAAAGCAGCACCGGATTGAAGACGCGGTTTCCGCTACGAAAGCGGCCGTGGAAGAGGGAATTGTTCCGGGCGGCGGTGTGGCTTTGGCCAAAGCAGCTTATCAAATTAGAGAAAAGCTAATTGCCGGCTTGTCCAAAGATCAATCTCAATTCAGCCAGATGATTGGCGCCGCTATTGTTTTGGACAGCGCTTCGGCTCCTTTGAAACAAATTGCGGAAAATGCCGGTCAAAGCGGAGAAGTGGTTTTGAAACAGGTGCTGGATAATAAGGAAATAAATTTTGGCTACAATGCCGATAATGGTAAATACGAAGATATGGTCAAAGCCGGAATTATTGATCCGACGAAAGTAACCAAGACCGCTTTGCAGAACGCCGTTTCGGCTGCGTCAATGTTTCTGATTACCGAAGCGGTGGTGGCTGATTTGCCTGAAGAAAAGAAAGAAGATAAGCATAACCATCAGATGTCAACCGATTATTAAATTCAAAAAGAGAAATATAATTTTTAAAGCTGCTGCCAATGATTTTTTAAATCATTGGCAGCGTGCTATTATTTCAATATGATGGAACTTTATGCCATTTTAGATAATATCCGAAGTCTTTATAATGTCGGATCTGTTTTCAGAACTGCCGATGCTTTTGACTTTAAAAAAATATATTTGTGCGGATTTACTCCGGCGCCGATTTCCGGCCGGCAAAAACTGCAAATTCACAAGACTGCTTTAGGCGCCGAAGAATTCGTTGGCTGGGAAAAGGCCGGTCAAATCGGACGATTGATAGATAAATTGAAAAAGCAAGGATTTTATATTTTGGCCTTGGAATTGGATAAAAAGGCGATGGATATTTCAGAGTTCAAGCTGAAACCGAGCCAGAAGAAAATTGCTTTGGTGGTCGGGCATGAAACGCGGGGAATAGCAAAGCCAATTCTTAAAAAATGCGATAAAATCATTCAAATTCCGATGGTTGGTCAAAAAGAATCCTTGAACGTTTCCGTGGCTTTTGGCATAGCAGCATTTTACTTAAAGAATTGTTAGGTTTGAGATGAGCCGCTGCAACTGACAAGTTGCGGCAGTTTTTTATTATTGATATAATAAATACGTCGTTTTTAAATTTTTGATTTTTATCTTATGAAAATAGCAATTAACGGTTTGGGCAGAATCGGCCGGGCTTTTTTGAAATTGGCGAATGAACAGTCGGAAATCGAGATTGCGGCCATTAATGATTTGGCGGATTTGGACAATTTGGCCTATCTTTTGAAGTACGATTCAGTTTACGGCCGTTATCACCGGAAAGTTTCAGCCGATAAATCCAGCGGTATTTTATCCATTGACGACAAAAAAATCAAATTTTTGCAGGAAAAAGATCCGGCTAAATTGCCGTGGGGAAGTTTGGGAATCGATGTGGTGGTGGAGGCAACCGGAGTTTTTGAAACTTTTGAAAAAGCGCAGGCCCATCTGACAGCCGGTACTAAAAGGGTGGTGATTACCGCTCCGGCTAAAGATGATGACCTGAGTTATAAGCTGGGCGCCACTGCGATCTTGGGCGTTAATGATGATGATATTAAAAAGGCCAAAATAACTTCCAACGGTTCCTGTACCACCAATGCCGTGGCCCCGGTCATAGCCATACTTTCCGAAAGCGTTGGCGTCAAAAAAGCGATTTTAAACACCACGCACGCTTATACGGCTTCCCAAAAAATCGTTGACGGACCTGATGCTAAAGATTGGAGAAGGGGACGGGCGGGCGCGATTAATTTAATCCCTTCCACTACCGGTGCCGCCGTAACAGTCAGCAAAGTCATTAAAGAAGTAAACGGATTATTTGACGGCATTTCCGTGCGCACTCCGGTAGCGATTGTTTCTTTGGCCGATATTACTTTTGTTTCCAAGCGTCCAACCAGCGTTGAAGAAATAAATCAAATCTTTAAAACCGCCGCGGCTCAGCCGCGTTGGCAGGGGATTTTCAAGACGGTAGACGAGCAAATTGTTTCTTCTGATTTACTCGGCGACGCGTATCCGAGCATAGCCGATTTGTCGTTTACCAAAGTAGTTGACGGTGATTTGGTGAAAGTTCTGGTTTGGTATGACAATGAATGGGGCTATTCCGCCAGTTTGGTTCAGCACGTCATCAAAGCGGGAAGGGAAATTTAGAATTGGAATTTTATGCGTTTTAAAATTTTATTCAAAAAGCACTGGCCATTATTGATATTGCTTATTATTTTTGGCTGGCTGTTTTTTAATTTGCTTTCCAGTCATATGCTTGAAGAAAAGGCAGACGGTCTTTACTCCGGCGGTTCCACCTGGGGCGATTTGGCGTTTCATTTGTCCTTAATCTCCGGCATTAGGGAACGAGGATTAGAGGCTTTGAAAGCGCATCCGGTGTATACCGGCGAACAATTACGCTATCCGTTTTTGTCCGATGCTATCAGCGCCGCCTTAGAGAAAATTGGAGTCAGTCTACGCGCCAGCTTAATTTGGCCCAGCTTTATTTTTCTGCTGGTTTTGATTGTCTTGCTTTATTTCCTTGTTTTGAAAATCACCCATAGTCGGGTCGGCGCAGTTTTAGCCCCATTTTTATTCTTCTTTAATGGAAGCACGTTTAGTCTGCCGTATTTTTGGCAGGATTTTAAGGCGAGCGGTTTGAGTTTGTGGTCTTTTTTGGGTCAACTGACCAAAGAGTACGGTCATTTGGCTGATTATCAAATTAATTTTTCCAACATTATCGCTGATTACATTCTTCCGCAGCGGGCGGTTATTCTCGGTCTTTTAGTGGGCGTGGTCGCCGTTTATTTCCTCTGGTTATATTGGGAAAGCAAAGAAAAAAAGGAATTGCTTTATGCCGGATTAGTAATCGGTTTTCTGCCCATCATTCACACTCACACTTTTATGTCTTTGGTTTTTGTTGCAGGATTTTTAGCTCTGATTGAAGCATTCCAGAATTTCAAAGATTTCAAAAAAATTATTTTGAATTGGCTTTGGTTTGCGCTGCCGGTTTTAATTTTGGCTTTGCCGCAAGTTATTTGGCTTTATCCTTCGGCCAGCGAGAGCTTTATGAAACTGGGGTTTGGTTGGATGAAGGGCGATCAAAATGTCTTTTGGTTCTGGATAAGAAATCTCGGGTTTTATTTAGCGGCGATAATAATCGGTTATATCTTTGCCCGGCCCAAGCTCAAAAGTTTTTATCTGGCTTTTTTGGGATTATTCCTTGTTTCCAATATCATCGTTTTTCAGCCGCACCTTTACGATAATATGAAAATAATGCTTTGGTGGTTCCTGTTGAGCGTTGTACTCATTGCGGATTGGCTCGGAGGCATCATTAAAAAAATGGGAAAACCGGGTTACTTGGCAGTTATTTTAATTTTTTGCGCCTTGATTCCTACGGGTTTTTTATCTGTTTGGCGCGAATCGTATGTGAGCTGGCTGATGTTTTCCAATGAAGACTTGAATTTGGCGGAATTCGTTATTGCTAATACTTCCAAAGACGCCGTTTTTCTTACGTCGGACAAACATAACGACCCAATCCCGTGTTTTACTGGCCGCCGGATTCTAATGGGCTATCGCGGCTGGCTTTGGACTCACGGCATAAATTACCGGCAAAGAGAGGCAGATATAATCAGTATGTATGAGGGGGGTGAGCAATCTTTAGGGCTGCTTAAAAAATATGGAGTGGATTATGTTTTGATTGAACAGGA
>ERZ795054.1112-NODE-1112-length-26828-cov-7.171516_pt1 | contig 26828 bp, 21 predicted proteins | sample MGYA00375138_ERZ795054 | MGnify/ENA primary metagenome ERZ795054 (study PRJEB30183, sample SAMN05720215) | anaerobic digester metagenome | isolation source: active sludge of municipal wastewater-treating anaerobic digesters | place: USA | collected 2014-12-23 ... | reverse complement strand
CAAAAAAAAGGCACGGCAGGCCGTTTTCTCCTCGGGGCGATGCTCCCGGTTGCGATGAATATCCAGGCCAGGCTTGCCGCACTTCCCGTGGTCAGGCAGATAAGTCTTGGGGGTTCAATCCGGCGGAGGAAAGAGACGATCGGGGACATCGATCTCCTTGCGGCCTCACCTGATCCGGAGATGGTCATGGCCACGTTCTGCACGCTTCCCGAAGTGGCCCGGGTGCTCGGCCGGGGCCCCACCAAGAGCTCCGTAATCCTTGCATCCGGCGTGCAGGTCGACCTGCGAGTAGTGGAAGAAGGGCAGTACTGGACTGCCCTCCAGTATTTCACCGGGTCAAAGGACCACAACATCGCACTCCGGCGGCGGGCACTGGAGCGGGGCTGGAGCCTCTCCGAGTATGGCGTGAAAGAGGAAACGAGCAAAAAGAACCTGGCCGGGTCCACCGAGGAGGACCTCTACAAGATGCTCGGCCTGCCCTATATCGAACCGGAACTGCGGGAGAACCGGGGCGAGATTGAAGCGGCTGAGAAGGGCCTTCTGCCCAGGATCGTCCCGTACGATGCTGTGCGGGGGGATCTCCACCTCCATTCCAGCCATGGCGACGGGGAAGATTCGGTCCGGGAGCTGGCTGCTGCCGCCCGGGATCGGGGGTATGAATATATTGCAATCTGCGATCACGTGAGGAGCCCCGGGATCGACCGGGGGCTCACTGAAGAGAAGATCGGAAAGCAGCGTGCGGAGATCGAGCAGGTGAACCGTGAGTCAGACGATATTGTTGTACTCCACGGGATCGAGTGCACTATTGGCGGGGACGGGGCGCCCGACCTCCCGCCGGCTGTCCTGAAGGACTTCGACCTCGTCATCGCAAGCGTCCACTCCCAATCGCGGATGGATGGCGATGAGATGACGCACCGCATCCTTGCAGCCCTCCAGAACGAGAGCGTTGATATTCTCGGCCACCCGACCGGGCGGATCCTTCTCAAGCGGGACCCCTCCGAAATAGACCTTCCTGCCGTCTTTGATGCGGCAGCGGCACAGCATGTCGCGCTGGAGATCAACGGGGATCCGTCAAGACTGGATCTCTCCGATATCCTCTGCAGGCGAGCAAAAGAGTTTGGTGTCACCTTCTCTGCCAGCTCGGATGCCTACGCAACCGGCGAGCTGCAGCAGATGGATCTCGCAATCGCTACCGCACGACGCGGGTGGCTCGTTGCAGAGGATATCCTCAACACCCGGCCGCTCCCCAAGGTCCGGGACTGGCTCGGCGGCTGAAAGATTGCCTGGTCCGGGTATCGTTCTGCCTCAGCTAAATACCGCTTGAATTCCCGCGGATACGGGGTCAGGCTCAAATACCACGACAATCAATGACTCACCGGTACACATGGCAGGAACCGGACCGGGTGTTGAAGTACGTGAGCTTACAAAGGGGGAATTCCCGCTTGCAGAAAAATTATGGGAAGAGTACCGCGGCCAGAAGAGCGACATGCCGGGGGAACGGATCTTCGGCGTCTTTGAGAATGGCATTCTCGCTGCTACAGCCCGGTGCACCCGGCACACGGACGGGCTTGAGATGGACTGCGTCTTTTCCAGTGAGCGGTTCCGGGGCAGGGGGTATGCACGGCTCGCTGTCCAGGCACTCATTGATGCGTGCGGCAAAGAACAGATCTTCATCCACTCGACGATTGTCCTGATCTCGTTTTACAAGACCTTCGGATTCGTCCCGATCCCTGAGGAAAAGCTCCCAAGGACCATCCGGGAACGCTTCCTCTTCTGCTTTGGCGAGATGGCTGGCTGCAATGTCTGCCCGATGACCCGGCAGGGAAGCAGGTGAGAGGGCGCCGACCCTTCTTTTCAGGTTCCTGTCCAGGGAAATATCACCAAATTCGATGGATAGAGGGCATTTTTACCCTCGCTTCTGTTTGCTTCCCGCTGCAACGCAGAATGCGAGCAATGCGATAAAAAAACGGGACCGGTGTTTGTTGCGTTGCAGATGGTGCAGCGGATCCGGGCGGGAAGAGCAATTCCGGCGCTTTTCGTGCTGGTACAGGCTGGAGATGAACTTCCATATCCGTGCAGGGACAGCCACCGGGGCTCGGCATCTGCTGCGGTGTTGCCTTGCCTTCGAAAAACTGAAGGGTTACGGTCGTTTGGTCATACGGATCTTCATACTCGAAAGTCTCGTTGCGGAGGGCCCGGGTCTCTGCAACGGTGGTGTTGCTGTGCATCAGGCTAATATTGAGATAGCCGGCTGTACATTCCCAGAGCGGTTGACTGACGGGACATACGGTAATGTCCGGCCCGGGTGCATATTCGAGAGAATAGTTATGGATCAGCGGGACCGGATTAGCCCCGGGGTCTCCGAAAAGATCTGTTGCCAGCCAGCGGCCGGTCCCGCGTTCCTGCACAACGCGCGAGATGCCCTCCCAGCGGCCAACCGGGATGGGATCATGGTCCGATATGGTGCACTTATCCTTGTATTCCCCCATATCACAGGGGTATTCCCCCATCCAGCTTTTAAACATCACTACGACACTGTCTCCTTTCCGGAGCGAGGAAAAAACAGGATCATGTGGTACCCTACCCTCATAAGCTTCCGGCATTGTCCGGTCACAGGTGAACCGATCACAGTCTGTCGTGATGGTTAACGTATGGTTTGTCTCGTTCAATCCGGTGACCTGGCCCCCGAGGAGAATGGGATACGGTGTTGCCCCTGTGGGTGCGATGAGGAGAATGAGCGAAAAGAAAAAACAACTGAATAAAAAATCCTTGCAGAACTGCATGCTGTTCAAACCTCCCAAGGGAGGGAATCATTAATCAATCATGATCCTGAATAGGTAATGAACAGGATACATATCATTTTCAGATCTCTGAGCGGAGATTTGTAAGGATAGTCACCTTCACTTTCCTGCCGCATCCCGATCCCTTTTAATATCACCGTCCGAAATGCTAAGCACCGTGACAGATTTCCAGCTCATCTCCAGCTTTGCTCCGGCCGGCTCGCAACCGGAAGCGATCAGGGCACTGGTCAAAGGACTTGAGGAGGACCGCCAGTACCAGACTCTTCTCGGCGTTACCGGTTCCGGCAAGACCTTCACGATGGCTAATCTGATAGCAGCCGCAAACCGGCCCACTCTCGTCCTTGCCCACAACAAGACGCTTGCCGCCCAGCTATACCAGGAGTTCTGCGATTTCTTCCCGAATAACCGCGTCGAGTACTTTGTCTCCTACTATGACTATTACCAGCCCGAGTCCTACATCCCGTCCAAGGACCAGTACATCGAGAAGGACTCGGCCATCAATCCCAAAATCGAGATGCTCAGGCTCTCCGCTACCGCCTCGCTTTCGTTCCGGCGCGACGTGATTGTGGTTGCCTCTGTTTCCTGTATCTACGGTCTTGGCAACCCTGAGAATTTCCGTAATATGGGCTTTGAACTTGCTGTCGGCCAGGAGATTGCCAGGAACGAGATCATGAGCCGCCTCCTTGATATCCTGTTTGAGCGCAACGATATCGAGCTCATGCCCGGGCGCTTCCGGGTCAAGGGGGACACCATCGATATTATCCCCGGGTACTTCAACGATATCATCCGGATCGAACTTTTCGGGAATGAGATTGAGCGAATCAGTGTCGTGGACAAGCACACCGGGTCAAAAAAGGAGCAGTTGAAATATTTCTATATCTATCCCGCCCGGCACTTCGTTTCTCCGGAGAGCGCTCGTACCTCTGCGATAGAATCGATCCAGCAGGAACTCTCTTTAGTCCTGCCAACGCTCGGGCTTATCGAGGCGCACCGGCTTGAACAGCGGACGCGGTACGACATTGAGATGATCCAGGAGACCGGTTCCTGCAAGGGCATTGAGAACTACTCCCGCCATTTTGACGGCCGTAAGGCCGGTGAGAAACCGTACTGCCTCCTCGACTATTTCCCGGACGATTTCCTCATGATCATTGATGAAAGCCATCAGATGATCCCCCAGCTCCACGGGATGTACAATGGCGACCGCTCCCGCAAGAAGTCCCTGGTCGACTACGGCTTCCGGCTCCCGAGCGCATACGACAACCGGCCCCTGAGGTTTTTCGAGTTCGAGAAGTACATGGGAAACGTGGTTTTCGTTTCGGCTACCCCCGGCGAGTACGAACTGAAGAAGTCCGGAACCGCTGTTGAACAGATCATCCGACCGACCGGCCTCGTTGATCCGAATGTCGAAGTCCGGCCCATCAGGGGGCAGACAGATGATGTTATCCGTGAGGTTCAGGAGACAATTGCGAGGGGCGACCGCGTTCTGATCACGACTCTGACGAAAAGGCTGGCCGAGGAACTCTCGGAATTTCTGGCCGACCGGAAGATCCGGACCCGTTACCTCCATTCCGAGATCCAGACCCTGGAACGAAGCGAGATCATAAGGGAACTCCGTCTCGGGAGGTTCGATGTGCTTGTCGGGATCAACCTCCTGCGTGAAGGGCTTGACATCCCGGAGGTGGGGTTCATTGCGATACTCGATGCCGATAAGGAAGGTTTCCTTCGCGATGCCCGGAGCCTGATCCAGATTATCGGACGGGCAGCCCGGAATGTAAACTCCAGGGTCGTACTCTATGCTGACAATATGACGGATTCCATGAAACAGGCGATAGCCGAAACGAAACGACGGCGCGACATGCAGGTGGCGTTCAACAGGAAAAACGGCATTACCCCGCAGACCATCAAAAAACCAATCAAGGAAAAAGAGGTTGACATCAAAGACACAAAGCATGTACCGAAAGCCCAGATCCCCAACGTGATCATCGAGCTCGAAAAACAGATGCAGGACGCGGCAGATAACCTGGACTTTGAACAGGCGATAGCGCTGCGGGATCAGATCAAGAAGCTGAACGAGCGTTTTTCCGGCACGTGAACCGGGCAGGAAGCAGGTTTTTTCCCTTATACCCGGCCGCCACTCTCATCCGAAATCAACTCCTCGTCGCCGGTGTTGTTGTCCTGCGTGCCTACCATGTAATATTTTTTTATGAAATCGCGTACCATATCGGATTCGATCCATCCTATGTCCAGCTGCGTTATGATCCGGTCGATCTCCCGGGCCTGGACGATGATTTTTTCCGTGAGATCTCCCGGAACAAGGCTGGATAACCCGACGATGACTGCGAGTGGATTTCGGATGTGATCTCCCAGGATGGCGAACTGTTCGATATTCTTCTCGATCTGCTCGAGTGCCCTGCGTTTGACCACCTCTATCTGCTTGCTGTCAGTGATATCGATGAATGAGGCCAGAATGCAGATCGGGTTGCCGGCATCGTCCATGACTTTGTTCATCCAGAGGAGGGCATAAAACGGTTTATTGTTATTCTTCAGGAGACTTATCTCGCCAAACCAGCTTCCCTTCTGGTTAATTGCATCCTTTACAGTCACGAATCGCTGTGGGCCGCTGACAAATTCTGCCGTGTTGCGTCCTGTTACCTCGTTTTTGTCATGAAAATCCATCAGTTTCTGGAAGGACTGGTTGACATAGGTGATCCTGAAATCAAGATCAAGGATGGCGATCGCGTTGATGGAGGAGCTTATTGCATGATCCCTGATCAGCAGGGCAAGTTCTGCCTGCTTGCGGTCGGTGATATCAATGATATTCACCACAAACTGGTTCTCCGGCATTATTCCTGCCGAGAGAAGTATCCAGCGGCTTTCCCCTGACCTGGTACGGAAACGTGTCTCAAAACTCTCAACATTTCTTTCAAGGTCAAGTTGCCGGAAAAAAGCATCATTTTTATCAGCATCCAGAAAAAAATCACCAAACGGGATCTCGAGAATCTCCGGCTTGGGGTACCCGAGAACCGAGGCGAAACGGTTGTTAACTTCCTTGATACTGAGAGTAGAAAGATCAACCAGTCCAACTCCGGCCTGCGAATGATTGAAGAGGCTCCGGTATCTCACCTCGTTTCTGCGCATGTGTGTTGCCAGGCTCGAGACGACGACTGACACGCCAATCAGAACATAACATATGACGGATGAGGCAATGAGCGTTGCAATGTCGCTGCCCAGAAAAAAATAAACGAGCGCCAGGTAGGCCAAGGAAATGATAATTGCAAAGACCGGACCTCGGTGCGGGTACCAGTAAGCCGCGATAACAACCGGAATATAAAAGAGATTGGGAGCAACGTCATTTTGGCCGTAGTGCAGGGAGAGGATATTGACAAGCAGTGCAAGCACCGTTGTATTGATCACAATGAAGAGCCAGAGATTGGAGATGCTCTCCTCCCGTTCTACATACAGAGTACCCTCATCCATAGTTGGATTTTGCCTGCTTTTTACCCCATTCATGGATATTGGGAAGCGCGCTTCCACTCCTTTCAGATAAGGAAATCAATGGCTTGAACGGTATTTATTAATTCGTACCGGATTACGTGGACATTGGATACTTTGGAAAAACACCTGTCGGATAAGCCGCCTAAAATAACTGAAACAGGAAGGCAGGCCATGAAATCCCTCCATGGATCTAGCCAAAACCCCATTGTGCCAGCGTTGTCCTCGAGGGATCGACATCGTTCCAGTTCCATCCCAGGGCTTCGATGATCCGTGAGATGGGCTGCTTGATGGTCTTGTCGAGCATCAGTTCCCAGTCGACAACGAACTCCGGCGGCACCTGATCTGCGTACTCAAAACAGAGCACGTCGGTCTTTGGATACACCGAAGTGACGTTGCGGATGTAGATTCGTTTCGGTTTGCTTCCCTTCCCGAATTCCGTGTGAAGGTACTGGTTGGCGTATTTTGCGCCACGTACCTGTGCATCATCGTTGTCGTAATCATCAAGCGGCTTTCCAATGCCCCCCGGGATCCCGATTTCGTCCAGCGTGTATTTCCCGGCCCGGTATTTTTTTATTACCTCTGAAAGGAATGCTTTGATCCCTTCGTAACCGTCACCGTTCAGGATCATCTCCATGACCCGCTGCTGCACCTGTTTCGTTATCTGGGGGGTATCGCTTCGCCGGATCTCGAAACCCACGATATCGGTCTCGTGCACATCCTTTCCCTCTTTCCAGACAAGCGAACCGGCATATCTCTTTTTCTTGCCGGCCTGGAAGAAGCGGGCATAGATCTTCTCGAACTTTATCGAGAAGAAGTGCACATCTGCATTGAGTTGTGTTTTGGAAAACTCCTGGTAACTCTGGTTGAGACGCTTTTCAATGGTTTTTGCAGTCGCGATGGTCTGATCCTTGTCGAGATCGTTTGAAAGCTGGACCATGCAGGAATCTGTATCCCCGTAGATCACTCTGAATCCCATCTGCTCGATCACGGTCCGGGTATGTTCGATGATCGCTCGTCCGACCGAAGTTGCGGCAGAACCTATCTCCCGGTCGAAGAGCCGGAATCGCGGATAACCGCTTACACCATAGTACGTGTTCATGATTACTTTGAGCACATTCTGTTGCATATCGTAAAGGACGTATTGCGGTGAGCCGAATTCAAACGTGTTACGGAGCTCCTTTTTCTCATCACGCTCCTTGAGAAGTTCCGCTATGATGGTTCGCGTCAGTCCGTCAGGCTGCTTTCGAAACCGGATCCCGTTTGGCGCACGGAGCTCACCGTTGGGATCCTTGGTCTCCATTGATGCATTGATTGTCATCATCGCCATCGGGTAGAGGGATTTGAGATCAAGCACCACGACATTCTCCCGGACACCTTTGCTCGGCTCGAATACCGTTGCCCCTTCAAACTCCTCAGTGTTAACAAAACCCTTCGAGGGCAGGACATACTTGCCAAACGCCTTCCTCAAAACGAAGACATCGACTACATTTGAAGAGTTGAGGGTCTTGTCGAGCGGGCAGCCCACGTAACGGGCAATCTCCCGGTAAAACTCAATGATATTATCTTTTTTATTGATTTTCACGCAAAGTTCTACATCCTTGAAGTTATACTCCACGAGGAGTTCAGGCCGGGACTTCCAGAGGCCAGATATTGTTCCCGTGTACCGGACTTTCTGTTCCCCGACTTCTTCGAATGCGATCGCGTCGAGCCGGTACGATTCTTTCTGGCTTAAATGCATTTTCTTGTAGGCGGTAAGGAGATCAAACAGGGCACGTCCCCGCAAAGCGTTGCGTTCGGTCATGCCGGTAAGACGTGCGAGCTGTGATGGCTGAAGGCCAAGACGCTCCATCCTCTGGCTGATGTATGGCATGTCAAACTCAATAAAATTCCATCCGGAGAGGACATCCGGGTCGCGTTCAATGATGTACCGTATAAACGCTTTGAGCAGTTCTTTTTCGTCCGCGTATGTGCAGATGGTATGTTTCCCTTTCATGAAGCATCCGTTTGCAAGACCGCCTGCAGCCTGTTTTTCCACAATTGTCGCCGGATTACTCCCGACAAGGAGGAATGTCATGTAATCGCCGGGAAACGAATCGTACGCGGTTATGGCGATGATCGCGTCCCGCTGGGGATCCGGAAACCCCCGTTCATCCTCACATTCGATATCAATAATGCAGGAACGGGCCGGGGCTTCCACATCGGTCGGTTCGAGATCCTTGTAATCTACATTTGTCGACGGTGCAGAAACGCCCCCGGTAAGCCCGGTATCTATCATGAAGCGGGTTGCAAACGGGATATCCGCCTCGTAATGCTTGAACCGCTCACGCTCCTCGCGTACATCTCCCGGATTCAGTGTGAACAGTCTCCGGAGGATCTCACCGCGGATAGATCTGTAGTCCGTCCCGGTCTCAAGGGTTACATGGCTTGACGCGGGGAGCGACTCTGCCTGATCGGCCGGCACGTAAAAATAAGGCCGGAATCCCGTCACATCGATTTTGACCGGTTTTCCCTGCACGTCCCGCCCGAAGATATGAATGATCGGACCATCAGGAGTCCTGCTGTACTCGACCTGGTTGATCGCGATACGGATGCCGGAGAATTGTTCAAGTGTGCAGGGTGCTGTTGTGCAGGCATCCGGCCGGGCAGACTGGGAGGACATCAGGGCATCGCCTTCCTGCTCAGCTCCTGCACGAACCGGCCGGCCTCATCCATTTTCCTCTTTTCCCAGGGATCAAGCTGCCATTCCTCGATTGTTCGAATCCCCTCCTTTCCGATGACAACCGGAACACCCAGCGAACAGCGGGATATCCCGTATTCGCCATCGAGAAGTGCCGAACAGACCGCAAGCTCCCGCGTATCCATGAGGATCATTCTGACGAGCTGGGTGAGGTGAAGGGCAGGGCCAAAGACCGTACCTCCCTTTCCCTTGATTACCTCCATGCTTGCATTGCGGAGTTCAGCCAGAATCTCGTCGCGCTGACATTCCCCGACGTCGTTACCCAACCGGGAAAAAACGGGAACCTGGTGCTCCCCGTGCTCCCCGAGGACAAAGGAAAAACCGCTGATGCTCCGGTCCCTGAGAGCGATCCCGAAGCGGGCGCTGTCGAGCTGGCCTCCAAACCCGATGCATCGTTCCCTCGAAATCCCGGTCTTTTTACAGAGATAATAATTATTGACATCCATCGGGTTGGTAACGGTGATCAGAATACCGGAGAAACCGGCAAGCAGGGTGGCAGCATCCCCGGTTGCCGGCAGGTTGGCCTCGAGAAGATCGGCCCGCGTCTTTACGGATGGATTGCGGGGCAGGCCGGCGGAGAAGATACAGACATCCGCGTCCCTGAGATCGTTCGAATCCGTGCTGATAGCAAGGTCAAGACCGGTATGCCGGATGTCGAGCACCTGGGCTCGGAGCAGGTCCTGTGCGCTGTCAAAAAGGACGAGTTCGTCTGCAATTCCCATTGCCGACGCGAGATACGCGACCTCGCCGCCAATCCTCCCTACACCTATTATCGCCAGACGCGCCATCTGGTACCAATATGGGTATGCTGATACTAATTAATTGGCACCGTTTCCAAAGGGGGGAGATAAAAAAACGTCCGGGGTCAATTATCTGCCAACACGTTATTCGGGGGGAAACAGTGCCGCTTTCATCCATTCCGGCCTCGCGTTTTACCATGAGAGTATTCGAACATAATGAGAAACAGTTGCAAACGGGATTCTACTGGGAAAGCAGGGCAGAATCACAGGGTTAAGACCATCGGTTCCGTGGTCGTCCAAATAACATTTGTGCAGGGCTGATTTCAACGTACAATGTAAAGGAGGATTTATTCGGATCGGTAAGAAGTCCTCGTTTTAAGAGAACGATTGCCCGCTTTGTGCCATCCCTGCTTTTGAGGGGTTTTGCGAAACAGCCGCTTTACCTGTGCAGAAAAATTCAATGATCCTATGGACAAAAATGATGGCGTCATCGCAACCATGGTTCCACGGTGACAGTGCTGAGCTCTTGAGCGTCAAAGTTTTCAAAAATGCTTTTTACCGGATCGGATATTCCTTCTTAAACGGTTGCGATGAATCCCGATCTCACCGGTAATAACAAATCCAATTGTCTTTATATTTCCTGACAACCATTTTCTGATGGATGGTGTCGATCAGGCCCGGCAGGATAACGGTAGGTGGCGTGACCCTTGGGAACCACCTGCTCCTCGCGGCCGGAGTCCTTGGGACAACAGGGGCATCACTCTCGCGGATGCTTTCCTTGGGTGCCGGAGGTGTTGTCACGAAATCGATAGGGCCGGTGCCAAAAGACGGCCATGCCGGCCCCTGCCTTGTTGTGCTGGAGGACGGCCTTCTGAATGCGATGGGCCTCCCCAACCCCTCAAAGGAGTTCGTGGCTGAACTTGCACCGGTTGCAAAGAAGCCGGTGATTGCCAGCATCTTTGGCGGTACTCCGGAAGAGTTTACAGAGGTTGCCGGGTGGTTTTCCGGTAAGGTTGCCGGCTTTGAGCTGAACCTCTCCTGTCCGCATGCCGAAGGTTACGGCGCCGCGATTGGCAGCGACCCTGTGCTCGTAGAGGCATGTACAAGGGCAGTCAGTAAAAGCGGAATCCCCACCTGGGTCAAGATAACACCGAATGTTACGGATATCACTGAGGTCGGGAAGGCGGCGGAACGCGGCGGGGCGAGTGCTATTGTCGCGATCAACACGCTGAAGGCCATGAGGATCTCTACCGCAATGAAACGCCCGGTTCTTGGCAACCGCTTCGGAGGGTTGTCCGGTTGCGCAATTTTCCCGGTCGCAGTTCGCTGCGTGTACGAACTCTATGAAGCCGTGAAGATTCCCATTATCGGGTGTGGTGGTGTTGCATCAGCCGACAACGTAGTCGAGATAATGATGGCAGGTGCCCGGGCGGTTGAGATCGGCAGCGCCGTACAGGCCGATGCAACAGTCTTTGAGAAGATCTGTAGGGAGCTCTATGCAAAGGACGGGCTCGATCCCGACGAAATTGTGGGGTGTGCTCATGCCTGAAGGTTTGCCGGTGCCGGTCACGGTCGAGCGGATTAAACAGGAGACCCCGTCGGTGCGGACATTCTTCTTTGACCGATCCTTTCCCTTCACCCCGGGTCAGTTCGTGATGGTCTGGGTGCCGGGCACGGACGAGATCCCTATGGCGCTTTCATCAGAGAACAGCATCACCGTGCAGAAAGTAGGAGATGCAACTGCCACCCTTTTTGGGATCAGGAAAGGCGGGAAACTCGGGATCCGGGGCCCGTTTGGCAACGGTTTTTCCAAGGCAGAGAAGTATCTTGCTATCGCAGGCGGCGTTGGAGCAGCCCCACTCCTGCCCCTTGCCCGGGCCGACTGCGTCATGACACTCCTTTTGGGGGCAAGGACCGAGAATGAGCTCCTCTTTGTCGATCTGCTGGACGAATGCACCGATGTGATGATAGCAACGGACGATGGGTCGCTTGGTCTTAAGGGATTTGTCACCAGGATCATGGATGACCTGAACCTGGGGGTCTATGACCGGATCGCGGTCTGTGGACCGGAAGTGATGATGCGGGCTGTCCTTGCCAATGTCGATGAGAAAGGTATTGCTTATAAATCCGAGTTCTCCCTGCACCGGTATATGAAATGTGGTGTTGGTATCTGCGGTTCCTGCTGTATCGACCCCTCCGGCCTCCGGGTCTGCCGTGACGGCCCTGTCTTTACCGGTGACAAACTGCTCAAAAGCGAGTTCGGTCATTACATGCGGGACGCAAGCGGCAGGAAGAAGAGTATCTGAAATTTTTGCTCACGCGTGAGCCCCCGCCCTTGTGCGGCCCCCGCATTACGATAATCATCAAAGAAGGTTTTTTGCGATTTCCCCGGTGAATAGCGGACAATCCTGTCGTAAAGCGCCATGGGCCCCCGATGGGGGCAGGGATGGCAATAAGGGGGTCGATCACGGGGAGAAAATGTGGTTTTTTTAAAAAGAGCCGAAATTTTTACAGTGTGTATTTTTAAAATTTTTTAACCTGCCAAGACCAGCGAAGGGGAAGATTTGCGACCGGTAAACCATCACCTACACTCATAGATTAGATTATTGCGACAGGTGGTCAGGGGCTTTTTCTTGATGCCCGCCAGCCACAGGTTCCGGTTCTGATGAAATCGTGGCATTGATCCGGTCGAGCTCATCCAACTGGTTGATATTGGTGAAGGTCCGGAGCATCGGGTCGAACCGGCGCAGTTCATCTACGGGAACGTACCGTGTATTAAGGCTGCGGATCATGGGACGGAGAGAATAGGATTTATGGCTTTCGAGATATCTTAAAAGGATATCCCGCCGGTATACCGCATGGAGCGGTTCGAGCATATCAGAATTCCAGCTCGGAATCGCGGCATCAGCATTGCCAATGGTATCAAACAGGTGCGAGACAACAGCTGTTTCAATACAAGGCATATCACAGGCCGATACAAAGACAAGGTCGCCCTTCGCTGCAAGAACGCCGGCATGCAGACCCCCGATAGGGCCGATTCCCTGACGGATATCGGGAATGCACCGGACCCCTTTCAGTCCATCGAAGCGCCGGCACTGTTCCGTATTTTTGGCAACAATGATGATCTCATCGGTTACATGCCTGAGCGAATCCGTGAGCCGTTCGATAAAGGTCTTTCCCTGGTACCGGAAGAAAAATTTTTCCTGCCCCTTTGCCCGGCGGGCTTCCCCGCCGACAAGGATAATCGCTGATCTCAGTTTTTTTCCCTCCCAGAAAAAACCGGACTGAAGGATTGGATCATGACAGAAATGAAGGTGTTGCACCACACGGGCATGGTTTCCACGAGGGATCTGCGATAAAATCCGATCCCGTCTGTCGTGCTAGGGTTTTGTGGAGCCTTCATCCGGGATATCCTGCAAACGGTATTTACGGTGCAGACATTTGTGTGCCCGGCTGAAGCCGACCAGCAAGGAACGCCTGAACCTGGGATCAGAAAATGGACATCAGACTTCATGGGTGAGGTGCGATCTGTTCTTCTGGTACTAGCTATTGTTTAGCCTTCATCTCCAATTGTAGTTTGCGCAAGACCATCTTTTCCATCGCAAGCAGCGCTTCCTTGATCTCGACCGCTGGAGAGAACCCTCCAATACCATCTGCCGCTACCACGCGGTGGCAGGGAATGACGAGCGGAACCGGGTTCCGGGCCATGGCCTGCCCGACAACGCGTGGGGAAGTTTTAACCCGGTGTGCGATCTCCCCATAGGTAGCCGTATGTCCGTAGGGAATCAGCCGGACCGCCCGGTATATCCGCGGGTACACTTCATCCCCATGAAGGGACGAAGTGTCGAAGGCTGAGATATCGGCCGGGCGGCCGGCACAGAACAGCTTGATCGCATCCGGAACTTCTCCGTCAATACCGGTAGTTGAAAACCGGACCCGTTGTACCGTACGACCAGACCAGTACACATGCACGTGCCAGAGGCCGAACCGGCATGAACCGCTTTTCATTTCCATTGTCCGACCAGCTCCCGGAATTCCCCGGCATCGCAGCCTATCATCTCCTCCTGTATCCACCGGGGAAGGGCAGCCCGTACCCGGTTTTCCAGGAATCGTTTTTCGGCAAGCACGAGAACTCCCCGGTCGTCCGGGGTCCTGAGCACCCTCCCTAAAGCCTGCAGAGAACGGTTGATCGCCGGGAGTGTATAACAGAGGAACTCGCCTTCCTCCCCGAACTTGTGCCGGAAATAATCGATCATCATCCGCCTCACACGGTTGAAGGGGGCAAGCGGAAGCCCAACAACCATTGCCCCCTTCAGCATCTCGCCCCGGTAATCGAGCCCTTCGCTCCATTTCCCGCCGCAGACCGCAAACATGACGCCTGAGTCTCCCCGCAAAGGCAGGGAGAGGAAAGCCGAGAGCGCAGCGCCGGCATCTGCTGCGTCCCGTGGCTCGATGAAGACCTGCCTGCCCCGCAGGTGCGGTGATGCGAGACTGGCGTACGAATCGAGGATCTGGTAGCTCGGGAAGTAGATCGCCCGGTTTCCTTTCAGGGCTGAGAATGCCCGGATGTAGTCCAGGATTTTTGTCGTGTTGTCCTGATTTTGCCTCATCGAGTACGCGGTGGTGATGTCGTTTGCACAGGCAATTATCCGGTTCTCTTTTGGGAAGGCATTGGGGAGCGCAAGCGTCGTGACCGGGGTATCACCGAAATAATATTTCCGGAAGCTCTCCACCGGTGAGAGCGTGCCGGAGATCAGGACAGCGCAGGCATGGGCAGTGCAGACTTCCGTGAGTGCAGCGGCCGGGTCAATGTTCCGCACCTCAAGTGTGATCCCTGCTTCCCCTTTCCGGTACAGTGTCAGGTATGCCGGATCAGTGGCAGACTGGGAGAGCCGGAGCAGGAACTGGGTGAGCCCCTCGATGGCGGTCTCCCGGAACTCCCCGGCCTTCTGGTTCTTCTCCCGGATCGATTCCGCGATACCGATGAGGTCGTCCACGATCTCGTCCATCGACTTGTAGAGCGATTCCCTCACCACCATCCGGTCCAGGATAGCTGGATCGAACCAGTCCTCGGTCTCGTGGGAATTCTCGAGGCCTCTGATGAACTCGGTAAGCCTGGGCAGGATGTGCCGTACCGCCTCCGCACCCTTGTGCCGGCCCCGCAGTCCGGAAAGTTCACGCGAAGCCTGCTCGAGGTCCCGTTGTTCCATGGTCACGGTCATGATGCCGGTGATGGTGTCCCCGCAGTTGTGTGCCTCGTCGATGAGGAGCAGGACATCCTGCGGTTCGACCCCAAGGTTTGCATAGAGCTGCTCCCTTATCTCGCGGTCGAAGAGGTGGTGGTAGTTGAGGATGATGACATCGGTTGTCCGGGCGGCCTGCAGCATCAGCTCGTACGGGCAGCACTGGCCGCTGACTTCTCCGAGTCCCTTTGGGGGGACCGGGTGTGCGATAACCCGGTCTGCCCGTGTGCGCAGTTCGGTCGAGGGGACCATACGGACACCTACGGTCTCGGCCGGTACGAACATCCTGCTCGTGATGTAATACGGGCAGAGGAGCGGATGCTCCTTGTCCATGCGCCGGATCTGCTGGACGATGAACGGATCCCTGATGGGATTTAACGATCCCTTTTCTGCCCGGTCCCGCATCAGCGAGTTCGAGAATGCCTTGACCCCCTCACACCGCCGGTACACGTCCCCTTCACCGCCGAGAGGACACATGCTCTTTTTGCCGACAAGGTACACGGTCCTGATCTGCGGTTGTCTTATTTTTACCAGCTCGAGCTCACGGATGAACGTGGTCAGCTGGCTGATGGTCCGGACTGCGATCACGATCTTCCGCTTCTTCCGCTCGGCAAGGAGCGAGGCAACAACACTCGACTTCCCGGATCCCGTCGGGGCATCGATCATCGCAATCCCGCCGTCCCGTGCCACCGTTGCAGCAACCTCGAGCATATGGCGCTGGCCCGGGCGATATTGATCATAGGGAAAGTAGGTGTCTATGCCGTCCATGTCACTAAGTATGTTGGCGGCCGGGGATTTTATGGGTGTGGGAACAGCCACAAGGCTGAAAAAAAACATCTCCCGTCTGCCAAATCATGCAGGAGGTGAAAAGGAACGGTTTACTATCAGGATACGGGTGGATGAACCTGGGTTCAATCCAATAAAAAAAGCCTGCAGGAAAAATGAGGAACCAGCCAGAGCACCTCTTTTGATCCGTGAGTCCCTTTCATGCCTGTCTGGGTTTTCATGTTATTTCCAAATTTACGATAACCGGGGGGGAAGCAATAATTTCAGAGCCGGATAAATAGATATTGGCTGTTTGTTTGGGGCGGTCACTGGCTCTCACAACTCTTGTTACCTGGATCTGGGCAGAATTACCCACCCGCTCCCTGTTCGAATTGATGTACGAATACTGGCAGGAGATGGTTAACGACATGTTGACATTATATGTATTAGGATTGATAAATTCCAGGGTAACAACCAGATTATTGCCGTTTTGATTCGTGCTCACAATACGTACCGTTGGTTCGGGGAATTCCGCATTCTTTTGCAACCGTTCTCCAAAATCAATGACCGACCGTTTCCCGAATTTTACAATGACCTGCTCTCTCTCGCAAACAGCGCCGGAACAGACCACGACACTATGTTCTCCCGTATTCACCATGATCGAGAGAGGTTTTCCCTGCGCAACAGTCCCAACGGTCACATTATCGATCCTGACCGGCAACTGGGCATTGTACCCCCCGATGGATACCATGACCTCTCCCTGGGTGATGTTACGTAGTAACCGGTCCCCAAAATCAACCGTTGTTAGGACGTAGGGTTTAATATCGACCTCCTCCGTCATGCATTCATCCTGTTTACAGATTTTTATCAGATGGTGGCCCGAACTGATGGCCAGATTCAGCGGTTTGAAGGGAGATACGTTTCCCGCACTCAGATCATCGATAAAAAGGGAAACGTTGGCAGGATAATTTCCAATAGAAACGTTGAGCGAGCCCTGGGGGAAATTCTTATTGAGCTGTTCTTCAAAATCAATACTCGTTTTTACGACAGGATTTATTATCACGTCAACGGTTTCGCACGTAGTCCCCGGGCAGACGTTGATCGTATGGGTCCCTTCCTTGAGATTCAGGATCAGGGGTTTGTCCCTTGACACATTACCCGACATTACACTATCGACAAAGACCGGAAGTTGGGAATTATATCTTCCGATCGATATGGTAATCTGTCCCGAGCCGTACGATGTTGAAGAGCTCCTCAGGGTTGGAAATGTTATGGGCTGATCCGGAATAGAGGAGGTCTGGGAAGCCATGACATTCTCATCTGTCTTATTGGTATCCGGCCTTAAAATATATGCTATCGCAATAATGCATCCTATAATAATGAGGATAATAAGAATATTGTTAATTTTCATAATTTTTCCCCGTAGTATGGATCAACTCTTCTTTTTTCAAAAACCATCATTATTATCATTTTCTGTAATCCTAACTCTGTAATGTTTGATATTTATTTGTATCTTATACGTGAATTCGGGAGTTACGTGACTGAATCCACCGTATGACCCCGTATACAGGAATTCCGTCAAAGTAAATTTTATACTATAATTATATTTATACAATTTAACACGTTTATCCTGTGTTCTCTGGTATCCTTCATTTTGGGGCTCTTGCAGAAAACCTCATATTCATCCTATGATTGACCTCCTTTTTGCCCTCCCACCTCCATCGGGAGCTCATGGCGCATTGCGACAGGATTGTCCTCTATCCAGTGGGGAAATCGCAAATAAACCTTCTTTCGTGATTATCGTAATGCGGGGCTGCCCGGGGCGGGGGCTCAAGCGTGAGTAAAAAGCCCCCGGGAGCTCGTGTCCGATGATTTCTTCAGAGCCTGATATTTTGAATTCCGTTATGCAGTATCACAAATTACTTATTACAGAACCAAAAATAATCTTGTTTGAAAAATTATATTCTTGCTTATGACTCCGGTGACATCCATGGATAAAATGGTAATAATTGTTGTTGTTGTGGTTGCCTTGATTTTTTGTATCATAGCCCTGTGTATATCAAAAGAATCATCAGAACCCGAAAAGAATCCTTCAGCAGTAACCCCGGTAATCATAGATGACCAGCAGATGGTTTCAAATGGCTCAATCGCTCCCCCGGGGCAGCCGGTTAAACTCATCTTTATTCATCATTCATCGGGTGAAAACTGGCTTAAAGATGATAACGGGGGTCTTGGTGTTGCGCTGCGGGACAACAATTACTTTGTGAGTGATACCAACTACGGCTGGGGCCCGTCTTTTAACGAGGGCTCCGGCCAGATTGGATCGTTTACCGATATCGGGCACTGGTGGATCTGGTTCCGCGGGCCGGAATCCTCGGAGATCACAAAAGCGTTGTATGCGGAAAGTGGCCAGCACGCCACCTACAGCCGGTTAAATACCGATCCCGGGGGTAAAAACCAGATTGTCATGTTCAAGTCCTGTTTTCCGAACTCGAATCTCAGAGGAAATGCCGATGACCCGGTACCGCCCATCGATGCGAATCCGGTAAAAGGCCTGGCAGCAAATTCAAGATACCTTACCGTGGCAAATGCCAAGGGAATCTACATCGATTTATTACCCTATTTCCAGCAGCACCAGGAAACCCTCTTTGTCGTTATCACGGCACCCCCCCTGAGCAGCAGGGAGCGTGCCAGCAATGCGAGAGCATTCAACCAGTGGCTGATCAACGACTGGCTCAAGGACTATCCCTATAAGAATGTTGCAGTTTTTGATTTCTACAACATCCTGACCACAAATGGTGGAACTCCGATGGTCAATGATCTAGACAAGCAAACCGGGAATCATCATCGCTGGTGGAATGGAACTATCCAGCATGTGGCAGATATTGGCGGTGCGTACGATACAAACGCGTATGCGACTGCCGCACGAGATGACCATCCCACCAAGGCTGGCAATCAAAAAGCCACCGCAGAGTTTGTCCCCCTGCTCAACCTCGCGTTCAACCAATGGCGGGGTGCCTGAAGGTATCTTTCGGTTCCACAAACCGCTGGAATCACGATACTAAAAAAATCATTTTTTTAAAAAAATGTGTCAGGGATCTGTGCAGGATTTTTCAAGAAAAACAAAAAAAAGTAGGGTATAGTGCCAATTTACCTACCAACTCATTCAGGAATTTACGAGAGAAAAATCTAGCTGGAGTATTGTTCCAGATTTCATATCAAAAAAGTGTTCCTGAAAATGGACAACGCTCCCGGGGCTTTGCCCCGCCGATACGTCGCCCCGATTGCGATGACTTTGTATTACCAGGATAAGGGATCCCTGTACTACAGAAGAATCACCGGCGCCCCCGCCCCCAACAGGGGCAGGGATGGCAAAAAGGGGGCATCCACCAGAGAGAGAACTTAGTGGCTGAAATGTGACTGTGCCCAAAAGAAAGGTCTTTCATCCAGTCCGCAGGCAATATCGAGAGTACCCACCGTCTATTTAAGATTCAGCTGCCGATGTACTTTCTGGATTGAATCCTCAGAAAACGGTGTATTTATTTTTTTCAATGCCTCCTCTCTTTTCAGATTCCCCTGGCGGACAAGAGCTGAAAGGTCATACGCATAGGAATGGATGTGGTACTTATCGAAATGATTTTTTATTGCATATTCGTTCAGCAGGCAGTTGGATGAGTTGGGATCTGATAAATCCGGTTCCTTCCAGCCCAGTCTGATGCATTCCTTTCTGAATTGTTTTTTATCATAATCCCAGACAAGGTACGGGTGGATAATCATAACGTTCGTTTCAGGGAAACCTGCAGCGATAACATCCTGATCTATCAGGTAGGGTTCTCTCTCCTCTATTCCTATCGTCTTCAACTGCCCGTCAAAAAGTTTCCTTGACCATGCAATAAACGGCCTGGTAAGCTTCAGAAAGGGAACTTCGGTCTGGCCCGGGGAAAATGCAAAAACGATGAATGGAGTTTTTGTTTGTATGGCAAGTTCCATTATTTTCTGCTTGATGATACTGATGCAGGTGTTGCAGATGTCGCTTGCCCGGTATTTTGCAAAACCCGGAAAAGCATCTGTTGATTGTGCCGCTTTAATGAACGCATCCCGGGAGAGGTTGTTATCGAGGACAAGGCGGAAATACGCACTCTTTGTAAGATCACAGAATTTTTGTGCATTTTCAAAGGCAGTTTCGGAAATAAAACCATTATCAAACTGGACTGCAAGGACTCTCAGATGCGGAAATTCTTTTTTCAGGTTGTACAATGCATAGGAAGAATCAATTCCTCCTGATAAGGCCATGATCACATCGTACTTCCCGTTTTTTGGCGGGGAAGACAGCAGGTTCGCCATCTGGACCCGGAACTCCTCTTTTTTTTGCTTGGAAACCGGAACATAGTGCTCACAGAACTGGCATAGACCGGTAATGGGATTGATAGTAATACCTTGGGTTTTTGAATTCAATGCGCAATTTTTACAAATCTCCACGCCCGTTGTCATCGCGTTGCCTCTATCTTTTCAGATCTGTTACTGACTGGCTTATCCCGGCGAGAGTGTCGAACTTGTCAGGAGTGATTATTTCCATGGGGATTTCAACGCTATAGGTACTCTCAAGGAAATCCACGAGCTGAAGTAACCCGATAGAATCGATCACACCGTTTTCCGTCAGGGATTCGTGCTCTGAAAGGGACCTCTTCGCATCAATAAATCCCCGGGATTGTAAGAAATGAATGATGTCATTGCTGATTGCGTTCAAGGTTTTATCACCGAAATAACTGTAATTATAATGAGAGATACTTTGATATAAAACCGTTTGGAATAATCTTTCTACTCAAAGATCTTAAAGAAGGATGGTATGCTATGGTAAAAAACAGGTTCGGCAAGGGTTTCGATATAAAGAAAGAGATGCTGGCTGGTGTTGAGGACCTGAGAGAACATCTTCCCGGGTTTATGAAAAAGACGGTAGTCGAAGAGTTCAAGCGGGAGGGTATCGTCATTGGTGTCTCAGGAGGGGTTGACTCTGCAGTTATTGCCACGCTTGCGGTTGAAGCCCTGGGTCCCGACCATGTCTATGGTCTGATACTTCCCGAAACAGAATCTTCGCCTTCAAGCCGTGAACTGGCGATGCGTTTATGCAGGAAACTCAAAATGCCCTTTACGGAAATTCCGATCACCCCGATGCTGGAATCCTTTGGGGTCTATGAGCAGAAATCAGCCCTTATGCGGGAACTTTTTCCCCAGTATAACCCGGCTATCCATACGACAAATTTATTCCGTCCTTCCGGCATTTCTGCGGAGAGACTTCTTTCCGTGCCATCCATCAGGCTGTCAGATGAAACTGGATCGATCGCGACAAAACGCCTCTCGGCGCCCCAGTACCTGCATATTGTCAGCCTGCAGAACGTCAAACAGAGGACCCGGATGGTCGTTTCGTATATGCAGGCGGAAAAAATGAATTATGTCGTGAGCGGCACTACCAATAAATCCGAACTGGTCACAGGACACTATGTTAAGTATGGTGACGGGGGTGTTGATATGGAACCGATCGCTGACCTGTACAAACTTGAGGTATTCAGGCTTGCAGAACTACTCGGCGTCGATAAAAAAATTATTACCCGCCCGCCAAGTCCTGATACCTGGAGTCACTATACTTCCGATGAAGATTTTAACCTGAGGATGCCCTATGAAGTTCTTGACACGCTCCTCTATGCTGAGGAACATGGCATCCCTGAAGAAGCAGTGAGGGAAAATCTCGCCCTGGATACCGGGCAGATCGAATGGGCAAAAAAACATATTCAGAGCATGAAGAATGCGTCGAGGCTGCTTCAGCTTATACCCCCGGTTTTCCACAAATAAATGTGTTGGACTCCATAAAATCCCGGGAGGAAATTTACAATGGATTTTGTCCGATATCTTTTTGAACAACCACGGGACCCTGACCAGGTAGTTCTCTTGGGAGATAACCTGACCGTTACCTATGGTGAACTGACTGAACAGCTGAACCGGGTATCTGGATGGATCTTTCAAAAATACGGGAAGGACAAAAAATTTCTTATCCTTGCAGACAACTCCCTCTTTTTTATTCTCAGTTATCTTGGGATCATGCAAAGCGGAAATACTGCGGTTCTTGTTGAGACCCGACCGAGCTTGAGCGATCTGAAATACATCATCGATAATACAGTACCACCTGCATTATTTGTGCAAAAGAAATACCTGCCTGCTCTTGCGAGTCTCAACGCAGAATTTATCACTGAGGAAACGCTCAGCAGCATGCCGGAAACCGGATTATCACCCCATCCTTCCAACCTTGAGAAAGACGAAGCGGTCGCGGTAATCATCTTTACCTCGGGAAGTACGGGTACCAAGAAAGGTGTAATGCTGACTCACAAAAACCTGGCAGCCAATACAGAATCAATCATTCAATACCTGCAGTTGACCGGTAAAGACCGGGTATGTGCCGTTCTCCCGTTTTTTTACTGTTACGGGGCATCTCTCCTGCATACGCATATCCGTGTTGGCGGAAGTCTTGTTTTAACCCGCAAAGCATTCCTGGGCTCAATTATCAAGGACATCGACAAGTATCAATGTACCGGGTTTGCCGGTGTTCCCAGCACGTTTCAGATTCTCATCAACAAGACACCCTTTTTAAAGAGTCCGCTCCCCAGTCTGAGATACCTGACCCAGGCCGGTGGAAAACTTGCAGACAAATATATCACGATGCTTTCTGATCACTTTCCCGACAAACAAATTTTCATCATGTACGGGGCTACGGAAGCAACGGCGCGGTTGTCCTATCTCCCGCCTGCAATGATCCGTAGTAAAATGGGATCCATTGGAAAAGGAATTCCCGGGGTGACTCTTGCCGTACTTGACGAAAACGGGCGGAAGGTAAAGGCGGGGGAATTGGGGGAGATCGCGGCGAGGGGAGAAAACATCATGAAGGGATACTTTGGCGACCCTGAAGGGACTGCAGCAGTTATCCGGAATGGCTGGCTCTATACAGGAGATATAGGAACAGCGGATGAAGAAGGATATATCTATGTCACCGGCAGGTCAAAAAACATCATTAAATCCGGCGGTTACCGTATTTCACCGTACGAAGTTGAGAATGTAATCCTGTCTCTGGCAAATGTTATCGGATGTGTTGTTTTGGGTATTCCGGATGACCTGATGGGAGAATCTGTCGTTGCTGTTGTGCAGACGAAATCAGGTCCAGATACCTCAACCACTTCTGAAAAAATCATAACCCACTGTAACCGGAGTTTACCCTCCTATAAAGTCCCCCAAAAGGTTGTATTCATGGATCAGTTTCCCTTGAATTCATCAGGCAAGGTAGATGCGATGCGGTTAAAAGAGATCGTAATAAATGCAGGTAATAATGAAATCAACCGGTAACAAGTCCGTGCTGTGAATCATCTTTGTTCTGGCAATCCTTTCTCCTGTACGGAACTGAGATCCTTACTGATAGGCCGCAGAACAGGATCCGACCGTTTTTTTTGGGGTATAGCGCCATTTTACCTGCCAGCTCATTCAGGAATTTACGAGAGAAAAATAGAGCCAGAGTATTGTTCCGGATTTCAGATCAAAAAAGTGTTCCTGGTAATGGATAACGCTCCCGGATTTTCGCCCCGCTGCTACGGCACCCCGATTGCGATGACGTTGTAGTACCAGGATCAGGCATCCCGGTACTACCGAAGAATCGCAGGCGCCCCGCTTCCAACGGGGGCAGGGCTGGCAAGAAGGGGAACATCCATCAGAGAGAGAAATGAGTCGCTGAAAGGTGACAATACCCTCTTTTAATATTCTCATCAGTCATTTCCGTCTCCTCAATTTTTTCATCAGAACGCAATTCTGTAATAGACAACGCACTCCGAACGGGTCCAGAAGCTCAATCTACGTTTCCCATGGATGGATCTTCAGAGAATACCATATCACGGTAATCTCCATCCGTTGGTTCTCCACTTCAACGGATTGAAGGGGATTCAAAGGATTGAAGGGGATTCATCTGTTGAACCATGGTGCCAGCTTTCTGGACAGATACGGAGCACGACACAGTCCAGATGAGGTTCTTCAGAAGCCAGGGAAAGAATGAACCGTTGGTTTATGAGATATGAAGTAAAATGAACGCCGTCAACATTGAAACGTTCTTTCAGGAGAGGATAGAGTGATACGTCCCGCAATTTTACAAAGGATTCCAACATGGTCCATTGATGCAGGAATGTCAGGGTTCGATCATCTTCATTGCACCCCTTCGTGCAAGAAAAAAATGCAGACGATTTTGTCTTTTGGATGTTCAATGAACGCACCATCTCGAGATCGCTGCCGATTTTCTGTTTTGCGACGGTCAGTGCGATATATGTGCCTGAATAGGACAGGGAGATGAAGATATCCGGTCTCCCATCTATTGTTACCCGACCTTTTTTTTCCGTTCCCAGGTGGATATCAGAAGCCTGAGTTGTCCCCAATATTGGTTGCAGTATCTGCTTTATGGTGGATCGTGAAACGGCGAATCTTTTTCTAAAATAACCCGATTTATATGTTTTTTCCCGCTCTTTTTCACCCGTGTCAAGAATCGGATACGATGACAAGGTGCATGTGTCAAGATCGATGAGAAATGTTATAACATCATAATCCTTCCAGTATCGGGAAATTTCGTTATGTGAACAACTGTTCAAAGAATTTCCAGACCATTTTCTGAGAGAAGGCAACAGTTCGGGTATCCCGGCGATTTTTTGTTGCAGCGTTATCCCCCCGAGAAAACTTTTTTTTATATATTAGAAAAGCATTTCCTTAAATTCTTCTTCATACGATCGTTAAAGATCGCAGGATAAACAATTCAATCCCTGTTGTCCGGGGGCAAGTCCGCAATGCTGCTCAGGGTGGCCTATGATCCGGATCGCGAGCCAAAGGTGATGAGGGTCCAGACCGGTATCGTTAACAGTGATGATCTTTTCCTACCCAAGCGTGACAGGATCTTTGTCCTGAATCGTGACAAAATCTATGTCCCCGTTCAAGAGCATCAATCAGGTGCTTGCGGCTGAACGGGACATCGGAAACAAGGATACAAAGCAGTTTCATTCTCTGTGGGGTGGGAACAAAGGGCCCAGGACCCCAAAGAAACGTACAATGTGTCCAAATGACCCGTGTAAAGACGGGTGCAGGATCATCGGGATGATCGCAAGAACGGCCTGAAACCCAAGAAGACCAGCCGGAAACAATCATGACATGCGATACCCGCATCCATGGAGCAACGGATTACCCGGCTCAAAGGAAAATATCCTGTATGGTGTGCCCGACAGATCAGGCACCCGTTCAACGTTCCCGGTTCCTGGAGAACAGTTCAACATTTCCACGAGAAACACGGACTTTTCATTCGGGTAAAAGCAAAACCACAACCACTGGTAAACGGTTCCAGCTTCTGCTGAGCGCAGACAAAATCTCTGTCAACATAACGGACGGATTATTGTGGCACTCTGCAACAATCTGTCAAATAATGCCGGGGTTTGTCACATTTCAGCGACTTATTTCTTTCTCTGGTCGATCTCCCCCTTGCGCCGGCTTTGCCCCCCTTGGGGGCTCAACGGCGCCTGCGATTCTTCTGTAGTACCGTAATGGCCTGGTCCTGGTACTTTAACGTTATTGCAACCGTGGCGGCATAGCGGCGGGGCGAAGCCCCGGATCCTCAGTTTTCCGTCCCTTATCAGGAACACATTTTAATCTGAAATCTTGAACAATAGCCTGGTACGATTTTTCCCCTGTAAGTTTCTGAATGAGCTGGCAGGTAACATGGCACGATACCCTAATTTGCTTCTTTTTGAACCGTCTCGGTTGGGTTGGTCAGGACTCAACACACCCCGCACCATTCCTCAACCACTATATTCCGGAAAGACACATCTCTACCCATGGCAGTCCACCCCATCGAGGAGCGCTACGGCACCGCTGAGATGCGGGCAGTCTGGAGCGAGCAGAACCGGTTCTCCTGCATTGTACGGGCCGAGATCGCGCTGGCAAAGGCTGAAGCCGCATGCGGCATGATCCCGCCGGCAGCTGCCCTGGAGATCGAAGCATATGCGCCGGATGCATTGCTCGAGAGAGCAAAGGCAATCGAGCTCGAAATCAGTCATGACATGATGGCGATCGTAAAAGCTGTCTCTGAAGTCTGCGGGGATTCTGGGCGCTGGGTGCATTACGGGGCGACCAGCAACGACATCCTCGACACGGCTACCGGGCTCCAGCTCGCACAGTCTCTCGACCTGCTCGACACAAAACTCCAGAATCTCCTTGCGGTACTCCTGAAGCGTGCTGATGAGACGAAGAAACTTATCTGCATCGGCAGGACGCACGGCCAGCACGGCGTACCGACAACCTATGGGCTCAGGTTTTCCATCTGGGCGAGCGAGGTTGGCCGGCATATCGAGCGGCTCAGCCAGCTCCGCCCCCGGGTTGTGGTCGGGCAGATGACCGGTGCGGTGGGGACGCAGGCGGCGCTCGGACTCAAGGGCATGGAAGTGCAGGCAGCGATGATGGAAAACCTTGGTATAGGTTCCGTGGACGTTTCAAACCAGGTCATCTCCCGCGACCGGTACGCAGAATACTTCATGTTCTGTGCCGGTGTCGCGACAACGCTCGACAAGATCGGAATCGAGATCCGCTCGCTCCAGCGGACCGAGATCGGGGAGGTCGAGGAGCCCTTCGGGGCAAAGCAGGTCGGCTCATCGACCATGCCGCACAAACGCAACCCGATCAGGTCGGAGCAGGTCTGCGGACTTTCCCGCATCATCCGCGCCGCGGTGGAACCAGCCCTCCAGAACAATACCTTGTGGGACGAGCGCGACCTCACCAACTCATCCTGCGAGCGCGTCATCTTCCCGGAATCATCGATCCTCACCGATCACTGCCTCAGGCTTATGACCTTTGTTCTCGAAGGTCTCGTGATCAACCGGGCCGCAATCCGCCGGAACCTTGCCTTCCTCCACGGGATCAACATGGCCGAACCGGTCATGATCGAGCTGACGAAAAAAGGCATGAACCGGCAGGACGCCCACGAGCGGGTCCG